>VOFC01003319.1_pt1 | contig 34891 bp, 68 predicted proteins | sample 5384161 | NCBI WGS metagenome assembly VOFC01 (sample SAMN12384722, study PRJNA508395) | human gut metagenome | isolation source: healthy gut B | host: Homo sapiens | reverse complement strand
CGCGCGCTCTTTACGGCATCCGAGGTTATGTACCCATTCTCGAACACGCCGCAGATTACGCCGGCAACGGCTATGTAAACGCCGTTGTTCAGAACGTACTTTTCCGGAAGAATAACCCCATAAGGCGCATGAACGCGGCATTTCCGCAGTAAACGTCCTCGCCGTCGATCATTGCGGTAAGGCCGCCGCTTTCGTGAACGGAGAAGGGCCTCGACCCAGGCATAAGACCGCCGCCCGCCTTGCGCATGAGCTCTGCAAACGGATGCACCATGGCGCTTCCCGAGGCGGAGATTATGCTGCCGGCAAAGGAAATGATCCTTTCTGGCTCCATTCCGGCGAAAAAAAACGCGCGTGCGGCTTATTTTTTACGCAGCCCTTGGGGAACAGGTCGCCGTCGGTAACGATAAGGTGCTTTGCCTTGCCGATGTCATAAAGCCCAGACCAGCCGGCTATTGTCGAGCCGCTTCGAATAAGGCTTTTTTATCGAAATGAAAAACGGCAGTGGGAAGGTTAAGAGCATGGCTATAGGGCGCTGCGCACACGAAAATACCGGAGAGAATATGCGCAAACGATGAAAAGCTCTTGCTTATTACGGCTGCAATGATGCTCAAAACGAGCGCTGCAACGACGAAATACGGAGTGAGCACGCCGAAAACCGACTCGTCCGGCCCGTCCTCCTCCGTGCGGCGAACAATGCCGTCAATGGGCTTTCTGCCCTTGACGAGGGTGATGTCTCCGCCGGAAAGCTCCGATTCGGCCGTCACGACATAAGGGTGCTTTAGCGGCTGCGGTGTTTAGGATTATTTTGTTGCTGCGCGCGTTCATGACGCTTCCGAGCAGCGTAAAAGCTATCGTCAGCGCAGGAATGACGCAGAAGGAACGACCTTTTCGCTCACGCTTGCCGCCGAAAGAAAAGCGTCGATCATGCAGCAGGCACGAGACGACGATCAGCGCGCTGGCGTGCAGCTTGAACCGGACTATGCTCATGATGCCGGTCGTTATTATATCAAGTCCGCAGAACATTACGGATATCATCATGATAGGCACACGGCGCTTTTTACGCCGGCATCGGCAAACGCACCGGGAACGGGAAGCCCGTAGGATATGTAAGCCATCAAAACGCAAAGCACAAATGCTATCCGCGTTCTCAGCCTCAGCCCGGCAATGTGCTTGCCGTAAAACCTTGCGGCCTTGTCCGGCTGCATTTCCTCGCCGAGATCCTCCGATTCGTAGCTCGTTTCGCCAAGTGTCACCTGGCTCTGCTTTTATCTTCATTGCGATAAACGCAAGCGCGCTTATCACCGGCACGGCGACGGATTCGCGGAACGATTTGGGCTCTCTGCGCGTCTTCTCCTTTTTCGGCGGCTCAGGTTCGATGACGGTGTAATCTGCGTCGGCGGCGTATTTATCGCCGGTATCCTCGTTTATGCCCGAGCCTTCGTAAAGCTCTTGCTCCGCTTCCTGCCCGGCTCGGCGGAAGCCTCGTCGCGCAGCTTTGTCTGCTCTGCGGCAGATACGGGCGGCTCGAAGGTCTTGGCGGAGATCGAAGCGTCGGGATCACGCTGCTTTGTAGGTTCCGGCTCGGACTGCGCCGGTTCCCGTACAGGCTCCGGCTCTATAATGCGACCCTGCGGCCGGGGAGAGTGCTTGAACTCTGCGATTATGCGGTCAACCTCATCAAGCTCTGAGCCGATCACCGGCATAGAGGAGCCGGCAGGCTCGACAGATTCGGACTTTGCCGCGTTTATTTCAACAGGTGCGTCGTCGGACTCAAACTCATGCCGTATCCGCTCGGGATCGAGCTTTGACGTGCTCTCCGTGCCGCCGTCTTCCGCTTCAAACTCCTCGATGATCTGCGTTGCGTCAAAGTCAAACTCGTCCTGCGGTGCCGCAGTTTTGAAGCCGTCGTTTACGACTGCCGAAAACACCGGGTCGGACTTTTTCGAGGTGTCCGCGACCGGCGCGCCCGGCTCAAAAAAGGGCTTTTCGGATATCGGTTCCTCGTCAAGCGCCTGAACTCGCTCAATATACTGTCAAGATCAAAATCGAAATTGACAGAGCTTTTGTCATTTGAAGATGAACTCATAAATTAACCTCGGTCAGCCTCTGCGCTGGCGCAGGACTTCGTACATGATTATTGAGGCGGCGGCGGAAGCGTTCAGAGAGTTTATCTTGCCGGCCATGGGGATGCTCACGATAAAGTCGCAGCTTTCGCGCACGAGCCTGCCCATACCGTCGCCCTCGGAGCCTATAGCGATCGCGCAGGAGCCTGTGAAATCCGTGCTCCAAAGCTCACTGCTGCCGCCGGCTGCCGCGCCGTAGACCCAAACGCCCTCATCCTTAAGCTCCTTGAGAACGGAAGGAAATGTTCGGCACGCGTGCTATCTTCATGTGCTCGGCAGCACCGGCCGAAGCCTTTGCCGACGATGGCCGTAAGCCCCGCTGCGGCGCTTGGGGATTATAACTCCGTGCGCGCGCCGGCACATTCCGCGCTGCGGATTATCGCACCTAAATTTCGCGGATCGCTTACCTCGTCGCAGACGATGATAAAAGCTGCTCGCCTCTTTCCAGTGCAAGAGCAAAGATGTCAGACACCTCGCAGTATTCGTTAACGCCTACAAGGGCGATAACGCCCTGATGCGCCTTCGTGACCGACATGTGTTGTCAAGCTTCCGGCGGTCGGCATCGACAACGACTATTCCGGCCTCGCGCGCTTTCGACGCGATATGGCCGAGGGTCTTGTCCGTCTCGCCCTTGGCGATAAATATCTTATCTATGCTGCGGCCTACGCGCAGAGCCTCGACAACGGCATTTCTGCCCTCGATTACATCGTTTTTGATCTCAAAATTGTTTTCTTTGTTTTGCATTTCTTCACCCGTGCTCACATTTGCAGATAATAATACAAAATACATATTAACATATGCTTGCAAAAGTTTAAAGGGAAAAGTTTTTTTTTCCCTGCGACAATTTTTTGTGGACATTATCACAATTTGGTTGTAAGATGCAAGGTAGCATACTGTAATATAAAATAAGTGTAATTATATCCTTCGAAAGGAAAGCAATATGAAAAACTCAATAATAAGATCGACATGTTCTGCTACAGGCACCCGAGATTCGGCGTTCCGAACCTCATGCTGTATGTTGTCGTTATAAGCCTTGCCGTATGGCTGCTGAGCATTATGGACAGCAGCAGGACGCTGATGAGCTACTTCGCATTTTCGCCCGAGCTTATATTAAAAGGACAGGTATGGCGCCTTATCACGTTTATGTTCATTCCGCAGGATACGAGCATGTGGGCGCTGCTGTTTTTCTATTTTTATTACTGGATAGGCAGCACGCTCGAACGCGAGTGGGGCACGGCGCGATTTAATATATTCATCTTCTCCGGTGTTCTGCTCACCATCATCTACGGCATGGTGATCTATCTTATCACCAAGCAGTCGGCAAGCATCGGAACGTACTATATCTATCTTTCGATGTTCTTCTTTTGCTACGCTCTATCCGGATACCCAGGTTCTTTTCATGTTCATTATTCCGGTCAAGATCAAGTGGCTTGCTGTATATCGACGCTGCATTCTTCATCTTTGAAATGATAGCAACACCGTTCCCGTTCAATCTGTTGCCGCTTATCGCAATGTTCAACTACTTCATATTCTTCGGCGGATCTCATATCTGAGCTGCGGTCGAAGCGCGTGCACTACAGCAAAACAACGGTCAACTTCAACCGCGAAAAGCAGAAGATCAAATACGAGCAGCGCCAGAAGAACTACACCTATAAGTGCAGTGTCTGCGGCAGAACAGACGTGGATTTCCCCAATCTTGAATTTCGTTACTGCTCAAAATGCGCAGGCTACCACTGCTTCTGTCAGGACCATATAAACAACCACGTTCATTTCACTGAATAATAATAAAACAGGGTGGATAAGGATATGGAAGAGAAGAGAATAACGGCCAAGACAGTCGTTGGCATAGTGATATTCGTTGCTCTTGCAGTGCTCGTCATGGTCGTGATGCGCGGCATTGCGGCAAACAAGGCGCTTGAGGAAACAGCGGAAAGCCCGGCCGTAACGGTGCAGCCGACGCCGACCCCTACCCCGAGCCTACGCCGACGCCGGTGGGACTGCCGGACTTTAAGCCGCATTCCGTTGACGGAACAGAGCCTGAGAGACTCATTTCCAGCACGGCGATCATGGTTGACGGCGAGGTCGTCAAGGAGTACGAAAGCGATTACGAGATAAACTTCGACCTGCCGGAGATACACAGAGCTTGAGGGCATCGTCACCTTCCGCGGCGATAACTTCCGCAGCGGCGCAGCGTACGGTACGGCGGCGGTCAGCAGCAAAACGCTCACGAAGGCCTGGTCGAAATCGACAAGCGGCCTGAGCGATACCGACGGCATCTATTGGTCCGGCAGCGGCTGGACGGGTCAGCCGCTCATCGTCAAGGGCCCGATGCAACGCGCAAGAACATAAGCGCAATGTACGACTGGGCGCGCGAAAAGGAAGGCCTTGTCGAGGTCATATACGCAACGCTTGACGGGCATGTGTATTTCTATGAGCTTACAAGCGGCGAATACACGCGCGAGCCGCTCAACCTCGGCTTTAACTACAAGGGAGCGGGTGCGCTCGATCCGCGCGGATATCCTATACTCTATGTCGGCTCGGGCGTTGACAGCGTAAACGGAAGATCCCGCGTCAAGGTCGTAAACCTTATTGACAACAGCGTTATGTTCGAGTTCGGCCACTAATGAGACCTTTGCAAACCGCGGCTGGCATATGTTTGACTCTTCACCCTCGTGAGCGCGAGACAGATCAGCTCATCTATCCTGGTGAAAACGGAATACTTACATCATTCATTTGAATACAAAATACAACGAGCAGACAGGCGAGCTGTCCGTCGATCCGGATAACATAGTCAAATGGAAGTATAACGGTGTGCGCAGCGGCAGCCGGTATTGGCTGGGCGTTGAGTCCTCGGCGGCTATAATCAATAACTATATTTTCCCTTGCCGATAACGGCGGCAATCTCATGTCCTTGATCTGAACACGCTGGAGCTCGTCTGGGTGCAGGATGTGCTTGACGACACAAACTGCTCGCCCGTTGTCGATATTGAGGACGGGCATCCGTATATTTACATAAGCACCTCGTTCCACTACGGCTGGCGCTCGTACTCAACGGCGGCGATACCCATTTTCAAGATAGATGCCGAAACCGGCGAGATAGTCTGGCGCACGGATTACACCTGCTACACCCGTGCAGGATCTCCGGCGGCGTTCAGGGAACTATCGCAGTCGGCAAAAACAAGCTCTCGGACATGATATTTGTTCCCGTTGCACGCACTCCGGGCGCAAGCTTCCGGCACGCTGCGGCGCTCAAAAAGGACACCGGCGAGGTCGTCTGGGGAAAAGGAAACGTCCATGTACAGCTGGAGCAGCCCCGTGGACTTCTATGACGCCGACGGCAACGGGTATCTGCTCTACTGCAACTCGGGCTTTAACATATTCCTGATCGTCGGAAAAACAGGCGAGCAGCTTGACTATATGAACCTCGGCGGCAATATCGAGGCTTCACCGGCAATGTACGGCAACTATGCCGTTGTCGGAACGCGCGCAATGCGCACATATTGCACGCATACAGGTGGGTTAATTTGAACATATAGAGGTAAAAAAAAAAGGAAGGGAAAAAGACAATGAAATACGCGATTTTTTACTTCAGCCCCTGCGGCGGAACAAAATCCGTCGCGGACATCATCAGCAAGGAGCTGGGCGACGCGCAGGAGCTCCACCAGCATGGGAGCCATGATACGCTGGGCCCAAGCCCATGTATGATCGACATGAAGATCATAAGCAGGCGATAAAACGCCCACGTTCCGTTGTTCGGCAACCGCGCCGTTGACGATGCGCTGCTCGAGATCGAGCTTGCCGAAAAAAATGCGGCTTTGTGACCGTTGCCGGCTGCGAAATGAAGCAGCTCCGCATTCTCGATCTTCGGTGCAGGCCGCCCGTCTAAACGACAAGGCAAAGCTGCATGAGTTTCTCGAAAAGCTCAAGGCAGCCGAAAGCTTCAGCGCCGTCAAAATGCCGGCGATCTCGGCTATGCCAAGAAAAAAAGCGCGTTCCGCTGTACCCCATGGCCTCCAAGGGTGCATCGGCTGCGGTATCTGCGAAAAAATACTTGCCCGGCAGGCGCGATAAAAAGGGTAAGCATATGCGCACCGTTCCCAAAAGTGCATAAGCTGCATGCGCTGCGTGGGCATCTCGTCGATTCATGCGCCTTGCCGCGCATCTTACGCTCAAGCTGTGTTCCGAGCGCAAAAAGGGCCCAAGTTTTATCTGTGATCACATTCAATTGCAAAAAATATCTGACAATTGCGTGTTTATTGTGTTAATGCGGACTTGTGTGTTATACTGATAAAAAGACCTAAAATTTTTCATAGTAAGAGTATAAGGAATAAGGAAGGAGCTACATATGGCAAGAGAAAAAATCATTGCTCGGCAAGAAAAATGACCGACCGCATACCCTACAAGCTCGGACTTGAAAGCTCACAGAGTCCGATCCCAGTATTACGGCCTTGAGTGCGTCGTGACCGACGATAGAGGCCGACGTTGCTACTGGCAATGGATCTCCGCAAGCCCACAACTCCCGAAGATCGCAAAGAAAAATGGGCAAGCCCGTTTCCTACGTTCAGAAGATCATGGACGATCTGTCCGCCAAGGGCGTTCTGGAGTACAACTACGATACTCCCGACGGCAGCCGTCAGTATGTTCTGCCCATCTTCGTTCCCGGCGCTGCCGAGCTTATGAATATGAATCTCGAGCAGGTCGAGAAGTACCCCCATAGCAAAATTCTTCGAGCGTATGGCGTTTCTGCCGCTGACGAAGATCACTCCTATGGTACCTCCCGGAGGTGCAGCATAGGCATGCACGTTATCCCTGTCGAAAAGGCCATCCCGGCGACCAACGAGTCTGTGAGCATTGAGCATATCTCCCACTGGCTCAAAAGTATGAGGGACAGCTCGGTGTAGGCTACTGCTCCTGCCGTAATGCAATGCGCCTTATGGGCGAGGGCTGCGGCGAGCTTCAGGAGGAGCTGTGTATAGCGGTCGGCACCTTTGCAAGATACTGCGTCGAGACAGGCAAGGGCCGCTATATCACCCACGAAGAGGCGCTGCGCATCCTCAAGCGCTCCGAGGAAAACGGCTATGTGCATCAGATAACCAACATCGACGGCGAGAACAAGATCTTCGCCATCTGCAACTGTGCGCTCGGCTCCTGCTTTGCCCTGCGCACCTCCCAGCTTTCAATACCCCCAATATGTCCGCTTCCGCGTATCGCGCACACGTCGATAAGGAAAAGTGCGTTGCCTGCGGCAAGTGTGTTGAGGTATGTCCTGCAGGCGCAGCAAAGCTCGGCCAGAAGCTCTGCACCAAAGACGGCCCTGTTGTATATCCCAAGCAGCCTCTGCCCGATGACAACCACTGGGGCGAGCACATGTGGGATGTGGACTACAAAAACAATAACCAGAAAAACTGCCACGAGAGCGGCACCGCTCCCCCCAAGGCAGCTTGCCCGGCACATATCGCCGTTCAGGGGTTATATCAAAATGGCAGGCGAGGGCAGATATCTTGATGCTCTCAAGCTTATAAAGCAGGATAACCGTTCCCGGCGGTCTGCGGCAGCATCTGCAACAGAAGATGCGAGGACGCATGCACCCGCGGCCAGCTCGACCGTGCGGTTGCCATCGACGAGATCAAGAAGTTCATTGCCGAGAAGGAGCTGAGCGAAAAGACTCGCTATATCCCCAAGCGCCGTCATAAGACTCCCGACACCGATTATGTCGAGAAGATCGCGATAATCGGCGCAGGCCGTGCCGGCATGAGCTGTGCTTCTTACCTGGCCGAGATGGGCTAAGCAAACGTCACCGTTTTTGACCGCAACCCGGTTCCCGGCGGCATGCTCACCCTCGGAATCCCGTCCTTCCGCCTTGAGCGCAAGGTCATAAATGCTGAGATCGACGTGCTTAAGAAAATGGGCGTAAAGTTCAAGTGCGGCGTAGAGGTCGGCAAGGATATCACCATCGACGAGCTGCGCAAGCAAGGGCTATAAGGGCTTCTTTGTCGCCATCGGCGCGCAGAAGTCTGCAAAGCTCGGCATAACGGGCGAGGAGCTCAAGGGTGTTTACGGCGGCGTTGATTTCCTGCGTGACGTCAACCTCGGCAATAAGGTCGAGATCGGCAAGAAGGTCGCCGTTATCGGCGGCGGCAACGTCGCAATGGACGTTGTGCGCACGGCTGTCCGCCTTGGCGCCGAGGAGGCTTACATAGTCTATCGCCGCAGCGGGACGAGATGCCGGCAGACAAGGAAGAGGTCGCCGAAGCAATGGCAGAGGGCGTGAAGTTCTGCTACCTCAATGCTCCCGTTGAGATCACCGGCACCGCGGCAGGCAAGGTCAACGGCCTGAAGGTCGAGATCATGGAGCTTGGCGAGCCTGACGAGAAGGGCAGAAGAAAGCCCGTCGGCACCGGCAAGTTCAAGACCATCAAGGTCAATTCCGTCATCGGCGCTATCGGCCAGACCATCGACTGGGGCGAGCTGGATGTCGGCGCGCTCAAGACCGCCACAAAGGGCGTTGCAATGGCAGATCCCGTAACTCTCCAGACCGCACAGGAGGATATCTTCGTCGGCGGCGACTGCTACACCGGCCCGAAGTTCGCTATCGACGCGATAGCCGCCGGCCGTGAGGGGCTATCAGCCTGCACCGCTACGTTCAGCCCGGCCAGAGCCTTACCCTTGCCCGTAATCCGCGCGATTTCTACGAGCTGGATAAGGACAACGTCGTTATCGACATCAACTGCTTCGACGCGCCCGTGCGCCAGGAAGTCAAGCACGATCCGCGCAAGGCAAAGACCATGAAGAACGACCGCGTCACCTTCACCGAGGAGCAGGTAAAGGCGGAAGCAAAGCCGCTGCCTGGGCTGCGGCGTCAGCGTCGTCGATCAGAACAAGTGCATCGGCTGCGGCCTGTGCACCACTCGCTGCGAGTTTGATGCGATCCACCTGCACCGCGATCATCCCGATGCAAGCAAGATGGTCAGGACCGACGACAAGATCCCGCCTCTGGCAGCATATGCCGCAAAGCGCGCGGTCAAGATCAAGATCAAGGATCTCAAGGAAAACTCGCAAAGTGATCACATCGGAGGAAATGCCCCATGCATGAGCTCGGAACGGTATTTTACGTTATCAAGGAAGTGGAAAAGCTCTGCGACGAGAATGATCTGACCAAGGTCGGAAGCGTCACGCTTCAGATAGGCGAGGTCAGCGGCATCGTGCCGGAATATATCGTCGATTGCTAGAACTGGGCCGTAAAGGAGTCCAAATATATGAAGGAGGCCGAGCTGAAGGTCGAAAAAGCTCGAGGCGGTCACCTTCTGCGAGGACTGCAAGCAGACCTATCCGACGGTGAAATACGCGAAGGTGTGTCCGTATTGCCAGAGCGAGAATACATATCTCGTCACCGGCAACGAATACATCATAAAAAGAGATCGAAGCAATGTAGATCAAAATGTAAACCAAAGTGAAAAACTCCCGACCGATTCGGTTCGGGAGTTTTTGTGCGGCAAAAATGCACAAGCGGCGTAATAACTATTTATTTACTATTACTATTTAAGAAAAGAGCAAGATGTGTTATAATACATATCGAAGAGGGCAATTGACGTCGCTGTCCCACCCTGCCGGCATGAAAGTGCCGGGCTGTGACCTTCAATTTGGGAGAATATGCCCCCGCAAAATACAAACGCACCGCACGGTTATCCCCGTGCGGTGCAACTTTATATGTTCAGGTTATCGACTCCGTTTCGCATCTCGAACAGAAATGCGATGAAGCTTTTCATGTACGGGATAAACTCGCCCGAATCGATCATCGACATGACCTCGTCGAGCGTCGCCCAGCGCGCGTCCACGACCTCCTCGGCCTGAAAGCGCAGCGAGGAAAGCGCAATGTCTTTCACGATAATGTAGTAGTCGTCGAAGCCGTCCTCAAAGTTTGCCGTCAGCCGCGGCCGAATGTCGGAAAAGTCGATGTCTATCCCAAGCTCCTCGCACAGCTCACGGTGCATCGCCTGGCGGCTCGTCTCGCCGGAAAGCGCACTACCTCCGACGGTGACGTCCCATTTCTTGGGAAATGTGGCCTTTTGTGTGCAGCGCTGCTGGATGAGCAGCCTGCCGTCAGTGCTGAAAATTGCGATATGCACGACCATGTGGTAAAGCCCCTCCGGGTGCTTTGCGCCGCGGATAACGCTTTTGCCGGTCGGTATTCTGTCAACGTCGTATGCGTCCCATGATTCCATAATTATCACCCGGAACACAGTAGCATTTTTTCGCCGCCGCGTCAAGAGAATGTCGCGTTCGGTCGAAAATAACTGCTTTACATCGGCTGCGCGATTTGCTATAATATTTGGGCGTTATAAATGCGCCCGTAGCTCAGCTGGATAGAGTGTCAGACTCCGACTCTGAAGGTCGTGCGTTCGAATCGCATCGGGCGTACCATTAAGAAAAGCCAGTGTTATCAATGCTTTGCGGCATTTTGACACTGGCTGTTTTTATGCTTTTTACTGTCCGCTTTTTGCTTTGCTAAGGCGCTCTTGCCTTGCCTGATTGTATTTCATGGAGTAGTTTCTCAGACATTCGTGCAGCATGAGCGCGGCAATATCGGCGGACTTTTTAGCTCGCTGTCCGATAATTTTAGCTCGGACAGGGCACTTTTTGATCCTCTCGCCGCTTATGAGGGCTGCGGCCATAATGGCTTTTCCTCGGCAGCTTCCGCAATTGCGGACATTGCATCGACTATGCTGCCCGGAATTTCCGGGCGGTGTAGAAGCCGCATTGACTTATAATGTCGCGCTCTACAATGATTGCAAGTCGGAGAAATACATAGCCGCCCTCGTCCTGCATGCTGCTCTCCGCGACCGGAGAAGCGGACATTTCAGTGCCGTCGGCTCGCAGCAAAACGCCGCTGCCGATTTTCGATTTATCTGTTGCCATGTTGATCCTTTCCGCCGCACACAGGGCAGCCGGGGCTTTACGATGCCGTGCTCCTGAAACACATTGTCCCACAGGTCAACGTACAGAAGCGTTTTGCGCACGGAGCTGCTGCAAAGCCGTGCGTTATTATCTTTATCGCTTCGGTCGCCTGAACGGCAGCGATAAACGGTGCGGCGGTGCTGAAGTATGCCGTGCGTGCCGGCTATCGGATATGTGCCGCGCTCCGGCGTTTCACCGGGCATCAGACATGCAAAAAGCACGGTCCGCCCGGCACGATATTCATCGTCATGCCCTGACTCTGCACAACTCCGCCGTATATCCACGGAATACCGCGCGGTACGCAGCAGTTATTAATTATCTTGCGTGCCTCAAAATTGTCGCTTGCGTCAATGACGATATCGGCGCCGCCGAGCAGGGCAGGGCATTGTCCTCCGTGAGCCGTTCGCGCGACGATGCGATCGAAATATCGCTGTTTATTTTTTCCGAGATGCTCGCAGGCTGCATCGGCCTTGCTGCGCCCGACATCGCTCTCATCAAAAGCGTTTGACGCTGAAGATTGCTCAGCTCTACGATGTCGTTGTCGATGATGAGTATATGCCCGACTCCGGCGCGTGCAAGATACGACGAAGCCGCCGTACCGAGCGCGCCCTGACCGACTATGGCAACGTGTGCGCGGCCGAGCTTTTTCCTGCCCCGCGTGGTCGATATATGGCAGACGGATCTGCCTGTCATATCTATTGTTCTGATCCATTTTCTCTACCGCTTTTCGTACATCCCGAGCAGGGCCTTATAATCCTCCGGTGTGTCGGCGTCGCGAAGAGAGCCGGGGTCGTTGACGGGGACCTCAATCATCGCTTCTCCGCACGCGGCCATTGCTTTTCCGAGACCGCCGTCGCCGCTATACGCTAAAATTCCGTCAATGAGCCTTGCTGCGATCAGTATCGGATGTCCTCGCTTGCCGTCGCAAACGGGGCAGGCAAGCTCTGCTCCGGAGTCGATGAGGGCGCGCGCGGTCGTGACCTCAAACAGCGGAACGTCGACCGGCGTGAAAAGTATCCTGCCGCACTTATCCTTTAAATAATCAAGCCCCAATGCCGCCGAGTCGAACATCTGCGTTGTCGCATAGCGCTCGTTTGTTTCGGATGAACGTCAGGCCGCAGCCCTCAAGATGCCGCTCCAAAGCGTCGGCATTATGCCCGGTTATCATAACGATCTCCTCGGCTCCTGCCTGCCTGAGCGTTGAGACTAGGCGCCGGGCTATGGACTGCGAACCGATGCTCAGCATGGGCTTGAAATCCCCCATGCGCGACGACATGCCGGCTGCTACTATTACCGCACCTATACTCATGCTATATCCTCCATTGTAAACCATTATTTGCGCAGCGGCACCGAGCTGCCGAGCACGGATAGAAACTGCTTTAGAACGGGGTTTGAGTTCGAGCTTTGCCACGCAGCGATTATATCCTCCTTCTCGCACTCGCCGACGAGCGGAACAAAAAAGGTTATCCGCATCGTACAGCTTGTCGGTGAAATAATCCGGCAGTATCGAAATGCCCTCCTGAGCGGCGACCATCATGAGGGATGCACTCGGCGTCGCACGAGCGGAAGAGAATATTCGGCTTGTAGCCTGCGTCCTTGTAAAGCTGTATGAAGAATGCGTCGCCGTAGGAATCGTTCGAAGCGTCGGGCGACATATACAGTATGCTTTCGCCCTTGAGATCGGCGCGGCTTAGTCTCCGCCTGCCGGCAAGGGGGTGCTCGTCATACAGGGGCTACAACGAGCCGCGCGCGCTTTCAACGCCTATGTATTCCACGTCCGCCTGAGCTTTTAGGTTCGTGCTGTCCCAGGTGAAGATAATGTCATACTCCTGCTGCATAAGCCCGGCGGCCAAAACATCGGTCGAGCAGCGGTAAAAAGCTTATAAGCGCGTTTTGGTTTTGAAGGTGAAACGAGCGCATGAGCACCGAAAGATCGCTGCGCTCATAGCAAAGCCGCGTACAAAGCCTACGCGCAGGGCTCCCGTAAGTCCGGTGGACGCATCGTGGACGCGCTCGACGGCGCTGCTCATTCTGTCAAGTATGGCGCGAGCCTCGCCCAGAAAAAAATTTTGCCTGCCGGGGTGAGCGAAACGGGACGCGTAGAGCGGTCAAACAGTGCGCAGCCGAGAGATTCCTCCAGCAGCTGCATCTGCTGCGTGATTGCCGTTTGGGATATATAAAACTGCTCGGCGGCCTTCGTGAAGCTTCGGCTTTCGGCGGCCGCAACGAAGTATTTAAGCTGATTTCTGTTCATCATCATATGCCTCAAAATAAGTTTTTCTTATTTTAGCATACGGAAAACAGCCCTTTGTAAACTGCTGAATTTTTGGCTAAAATAAGCAACAGCTTTTTATGAGAGGTATTCGTATGAAGAGAGAATCATTCGGCTCCAGACTCGGCTTTCTGCTTGTCAGCGCAGGCTGCGCTATCGGCATCGGAAACGTCTGGCGCTTTCCCTTACATAACGGGTCAAAACGGCGGCGGCTATTTCGTCCTGTTTTACCTTATCTGCCTTTGTTGTCATGGGTATCCCCGTGCTGACGATGGAGCTTGCGGTCGGCCGCGCGAGCCGGCAGAGCGCCGTTCTGGGCTACAAGGCGCTTGAAAAGCCCGGCAGCAAGTGGCACATTCACGGCTGGTTCGCCATCATCGGCTGCTATCTGCTGATGATGTACTACACGACCGTTGCCGGCTGGATGGCAAGCTATTTCGGAAAATTCCTGACCGGCGTGTTCCACTCCGGCATGTCGGCCGATGCAACGAGCGCCGTGTTCCGGCAACCTTCTGGCATCTCCCGGCGAGATGGCGATATGGACCGAGATAGTTGTCGTTGTAGGCTTTATCGTGTGCAGCTTCGGCCTTAAAAAGGACTTGAGCGCATATCAAAATTCATGATGCTGCGCTGCTTCCCGGCGCGGGACTGCACTCTTGCAGGTGAGGGTGCCAAAATATGTGCTCTTGATACATTTGTAGCTATAATGTCAGGCCTTATCATTTTCCCGGCTTGCTTCAGCTATGGGGTGGAGGTAGACGCAGGACCAAGCCTTATCTTTATCACTTTGCCAAATGTGTTTGTAAATATGCAGGGAGGCCGCATATGGGGCTGTCTTTTCTTCTTGTTTATGACCTTTGCCAGCTTTTCAACCGTTATTGCGGTATTTGAGAATATCATGTCGTTTGCCATTGATATGTTTGGCTGGTCCAGAAACAAGGCTGCGCTAATAAATGGTGTGATAATACTTATTGCAAGTATGCCGTGTGTACTTGGATACAATGTGTGGAGTAATCTGCACCTCATAGGAGGCAGCCCAAAGACCCTGCCCGAACGATGAGCGCAACGTTATAATGGAGATCCGCTCCGGCGTCGGCGGAGGGAAAGCTCTCTGTTTGCGCATGATCTTTCCGCATGTATTCCATGTATGCAGAGAGTAAGGGCTGGAAGATCGATATTGTCAATATTAACGAAACGGAGCTTGGCGGCATAAAGGAAATGAGCTTTGTCGTCGAAGGGCAGGGAGCATATTCACGCCTTAAGTTTGAAGCCGGGAGGCCATCGCGTTCAGCGCGTTCCGGAGACCGAGTCCGGCGGCAGGATACATACCTCGGCGGCAACCGTTGCGGTTCTTCCCGAGGCCGAGGAGGTCGAGTTTGAAATTAACCCTGCCGATCTTCAGATCGACACCTATCGCTCGTCGGGGAGCCGGCGGTCAGCATGTAAATAAGACCGAAAGCGCCATACGAATAACGCATCTGCCCAGCGGCGTCGTGGTCGAGTGTCAGGACGAGCGCAGCCAGTATAAAAACAAGGACAGAGCGATGAAGATCCTGCGCTCAAAGCTGTATGAGGCCGAGCAGCAGAAGCAGGCCGCAGCCATAGCTGCCGAGCGCAAAAGCCAGGTCGGCTCGGGCGACAGGTCGGACAGGATACGCACCTATAACTTTCCCCAAAACCGAGTCACCGACCACAGACTTGTGGGTGATGTGCGCAATTTCAATATTCAAAGCGTGTTAAACGGCGACCTTGATCCGATAATAGATGCGCTGATAACCGCAGATCAGGCGGGAAAAGCTCAAAAAGGCAGGCAGAGAGCTGATGAAAACTAAGATAATCGGAAAAGATGATCTGAACACAGCGGCTGCGCTCATAGCCGCAGGGCAGCTCGTTGCCGTTCCTACGGAAACGGTTTACGGCCTTGCATGCAGCGGACTTGACGCCGACGCGGTCGAGCAGGTTTATGAGGTCAAGGGCAGACCCGAGGTAAAAAGCCGCTGTCGCTGATGCTGCACAAAGGGGCGCTGCCGTGACCAGGTACTGCGCAAATGTTCCCAAGCAGGCGCGCGTGCTTATGGATAAATTCTGGCCGGGACCCTTGACGATAGTTTAAAGTCAAAGGACATCGTTCCCGATATCGTCCGCGCAGGCGGCGATACGGTCGCGCTAAGGTGCCCCCGACCACCCTATGACGCAGACAATGCTGAAAAAAGCGCGCCTGCCGTTTGCCGCGCCCTCGGCAAATCCCTCGGGCGAGAAAAAAAGTCCGTTACGGCGCAGGAGGTGCTCGGATACTTCGACGGCAAAATTGCCGCCGTCGTGGACGGAGGAAAATGCGGCCTCGGAAAAAGAGTCAACCATAATCGATATGAGCGCGGCACCGTATAAGATACTGCGCAGCGGCGCGCTGCCCGAGGAGGAGATCGCTGACGCTCTTGCCGAAAGCCTCAAGGTCGTCGGCATAACCGGCGGCACGGGCTGCGGAAAAAAACAACGGCTCTGCGCGAGCTTGAAAAGCTGTGGGCGCTCATAATAGACTGCGACGCGCTGTATCACGACATGCTCAGAACAAATGCGCAGATGCTCGGCGATATCGAGCGCTCGTTCCCCGGCACGGTAACGGACGGCGTGCTTGACCGCAAGGCGCTGGGTGCAACGGTGTTTTCAAACGAAGCGGCGCTTGTTGAGCTTAATGCGATAACGCATCACTACATCGGCCTTGAGGTCAGCAGAAAGCTCCGGGAGTGGGCGATGAACGGTGGAAAGATAGCGGCGATAGATGCAATAGCGCTTTTGAAAGCGGACTTGGCGAAAAATGCTGCGCCGTGGTCGGCATCGTTGCCGAGAAAACGACGCGCATCGAGCGTATAATGAAGCGCGACGGCATAAGCTATGAGTATGCCATGATGCGTGTGAACGCCCAGTATCGAACGAGTATTTCGAGCAGAAATGCGAATATGTGCTGCACAATGACGGCAGCGAGGACAAATTCAGAAAAGAATGCAAAAATTTATTTAAGGAAGTATTGAAAAATGGCTGAGATCAGAGACGAACTATTTTACAAGCAGAAAAACGGTTATGATACCATGAGCACGCAGCAGCGCATCGATATGGAGGATTACTGCCGCGGCTACATGGCGTTTTTAAACGAGGCGCGCACCGAGCGCGAGGCGGTGAAGATCGCAATAGAGATGGCCGAGGATAAGGGCTTTGTCGAGTATGTTGACGGTATGAAGCTTTCCCCGGGCGATAAGGTCTACTGCAACAATCGCTCAAAGGCTCTTATGCTCGCCGTCATCGGCCGGAAAAGCCTTGAGGAAGGCTGCGTTATTGCCGGTGCGCATGTCGATTCGCCGCGCATCGACCTCAAGCAGAATCCTCTTTACGAAAGCGACGAGCTTGCGTATTTCAAGACCCATTACTACGGCGGCATAAAAGAAATACCAGTGGGTCACCATTCCTCTCGAGCTGCACGGCGTGGTCGCGCTCAAAAACGGCGAGACGATCGACGTGAGCATCGGCCACGATCCTTCCGATCCGCAGTTTGTCATAACCGACCTCCTGCCGCATCTCGGCAAGGAGCAGATGAGAAAGACCATGGAAGAGGGCATCACCGGCGAGGGCCTCAATATCCTCATCGGCAGCATCCCCCTACGCCGACGAGGGCAGCGACAGAGTTAAGCTTGCCGTCATGAGCATCCTCAACGACCGCTACGGCATCGTCGAGGAGGACTTCCTCTCAGCTGAGCTGACCGCCGTTCCTGCGTTTGAAGTTCGCGAGATCGGACTTGACTGCTCGCTCATCGGCGGCTACGGCCACGATGACCGCGTGTGCGCATACGCAGAGCTAAAGGCGATACTCGACCTTGACGAGGCGCCCGAAAAAGACGGCAGTCTGCATCCTCGCGGATAAGGAAGAGACAGGGTCGGACGGCGTCAGCGGCATGCAGAGCGGCGCATTCGAGTGCTTCATGGAAGAGCTGTGCGCCGGTCAGAACGTTCCTCTGCGCCGCTGCTTTAAAAACAACTTCTGCCTGTCGGCGGATGTCACCGCGGCGTTTGATCCGAATTTCCCCGAGGTCAGCGAAAAAACGCAACGATGCAAAGCTCAACTACGGCGTCGGCATCTGCAAGTTCACCGGCGCTCGAGGCAAGAGCGGAACGAGCGACGCTTCGGCAGAGATCGTCGGCTACCTGCGCAGAATATTCGCCGATGCAGGCGTTGTCTGGCAGATGAGCGAGCTCGGCAAGGTCGATCAGGGCGGCGGCGGCACCATAGCAAAGTACATGGCAAACCGCAATATCGACACGATCGACGCAGGCGTTCCTGTCATGAGCATGCATGCTCCGTTTGAAGTCGTTGCTAAGTTTGACTGCTTCATGACCTACCTTGGCGTGCTTGCTGCATATAAAGCATAATAAACCGCCTCATATCTGACAAAATAGGTATGAGGTGATTTTTTGGAGGAGCTTAAAGAGCTGGGCAGCTCAGCCGCAGGGCCGGGCAGGAATGATACACTGCCTGACTATCGTCGGTCAGGTCGAGGGGCATCAGATATTGCCCGAGGATAACAAAACCACAAAATATGAGCATGTCATGCCGCTGCTCGCGGCGGTCGAGGAGTCCGAGGAGATAAAGGGACTGCTGATACTTTAAACACCGTCGGCGGCGACGTTGAGGCCGGGCTCGGCATAGCCGAGATAATTGCCGGAATGAAAAAGCCAACGGTATCGCTCGTGCTCGGCGGAGGACACTCGATCGGCGTGCCGCTTGCCGTTGCCGCGTCGCGCAGCTTCATTGCGCCGTCGGCGGCAATGACTATCCATCCGGTGCGCCTGAACGGCGTTGTCATCGGTGTTCCGCAGACATATAACTATTTTGCGCGCATTCAGGAGCGCATAGTAGGCTTTGTGACAAGCCACTCGAATATAAGCCGCGAGAAGTATAACAAACTGATGATGGCGACCGACGAGCTTTGCAAACGACGTCGGCAGCGTGATATACGGACAGGAGGCGGTCGCCTGCGGACTTATCGACAGCATCGGCGATCTTTCGGACGCGCTTGACTATCTGCACACGAGATCGAAAAGCAGGCACACTGATGTGTGCTTGCTTTTTAATACATTATATGATAAAATAACTCAGTTAAGTATACATAACACCTACATAGGAGATAAATACATGAGCATTTTGATGCCATAATCCTCGGCATTGTTCAGGGCGTTGCGGAGTTTTTGCCCATTTCAAGCTCGGGACACCTTGCGATTTTGCACAATCTTTTAATATGTCCGACCTCGGCAGCAATCACATGTTCTTTGACGTTCTGCTGCACTTCGGCACGCTTATCGCTATCTGCTTTATGTACTGGAGCGACATTAAAGCAATGTTTACCCAGACTATCGACATGCTTTCCGGCAGAACGGTTGACGAAAACGGCCGGCGCAGGAGATTTCCCGAGGCGCGGCTTTTATGCTTATCATTGTCGCGACGCTGCCCTTGGTACTTATTCTCCCGGTGCACAAATACATTGAAGCGCTTTCAAACTCAACGGTGTATGTCGGCATAGCGCTTATCCTCACCGGCTGCATGCTGCTCGTTTCGGACAAAATGGCCAAGGGCAGCAAGACCGAGAAAAACATGCTTTTTCACCGATGCGCTGATCGTCGGCCTGTGCCAGTGCGTTGCAACGCTGCCCGGTCTGTCGCGCTCGGGAACGACGATAACTGCCGGTATCGCAACGGGTCACGACCGCAGCTATGCCGTGAAATTTTCGCTTCTTATGAGCATTCCGGCGGTGCTCGGCGCAACGCTTCTGGAGCTTGTTGACGCGTTCAAGGCCGGTATCGACGTATCTCTTATTCCGGCGTATCTTTTCGGAATGATCGCCGCCATGGTCTCCGGCGTTTTGTCCATCGGACTTCTGAAAATGATCGCGCGCAAGACGCGCTTCGGCGGATTTTCATACTACTGCTGGGTAGTCGGCGTTCTGACGATAATACTTTCACTTATATTCTGATAAAGGCAGGTAAGCTGAATAATGGCGCAAACCGCTACAAAGAAAAATCCAATAGTTCCGGCAAAACCAGTCCTCGCAGCCGGCAAAAGCCTAATGATACCGAGCCTGCGACTAACCCTGCACAGCGCATAATAGCCGCTGCGTGCTTTTTGTTTGCCGCCGTTCTCGTCGTTATAGGCATCTTTGCGCATGACGGTGTTGTTGTAGGCTGGCTGTGCTCGCTTCGAAGGGCCTTTTCGGCTATGGCTTCTGGATCTGTGCACCGGTGTTTCTGCTTGCAGCGTATATTCTGGCATTTAACAGGGAAAGACCGTGCACGTGGCGCATGACCCGGCGACTCTGCTTCTGCCTCTTTTGGCAGGCGCGCTTTGTAAATCTTCTGCTGTCGCAGGTCGTTGTCGATAACCTCAGCGGCGTCGGCGAGCTGTTCGGAACGCTCTATTCCGGCGGCAAGAAAATGCTGTGCGCCGGCGTCCTCGGAACGCTCATATAGCCTTTGCGCTGGAAAAGGCGTTCAGCATATACGGCGCGGCTATCGTGCCCTGCTGGCGTTTATATTTTTGCGCTGTCGGCGCTCAGCATAACGCCGAAAAAGCTTTTGAGTTCTTCCGCGCAGACCCGGCCGAAAAGCCGGAGAAAAAGACAAATTCGGCTGCCGCCATTGCCGAGCCGGCTCCCGAGCAGGACGTGCAGCAGGAGGCCGAGAAGACCAAAAAGCCCGTCGCCGCGCGATAGACATTCCGCTTGACGATGAGCCTGCGTTTGCAAAAAATCCGCAGCCTCCGAGGAGCCTACGGTGAAGGAAGAGCCTGCACCGAAAAAGGACGGCGGCCTATTCGGCAAAAAAGCGCGAAGGCAAAGCCGGCAAAGGCTTCTGCCGACGTTGAGCCTATGACCATTGAGGAGGTCGAGGCGCTGACGGGCATTTCGGCTGTGAAAATGACCGACGAGGGAGCCGTAAAAACGGCGGCGGTGTCCGATCCGCCGAAAAAAAGGCGTCGGCAGCCGAGGTCGCGGCCGAGACGGAAGCTATACGCAACGCCATCGAGTCGGCAACGAGCGACGGCGAGTACGAAAAGACCGCCGATATTCCTGCTCAAAAGGGTCACGCGGTCGCGGCAAACTCCGATGAGGAGCTGCGCACGAACCGCGAGCGCCTTGAGAATACGATAAAGAGCTTCGGCGTGTCGGCAAGAATAGTTGACACGACCCGAGGTCCCACGGTCACACGCTATGATCTTGAGCTTGACCGGGGCGTGAAGCTCAGCAGGCTCACAAATCTTGCCGGCGATATCGCGCTTGCCCTCGGCGTTGTGAGCGTGCGCATTGCGCCGATACCCGATAAGATATCCACCGTCGGCATCGAGGTGCCGAATAAGATCATAAGCACCGTTTACCTGCGCGATATAATCGACTCGCCGCGCTTTGCCTCGTCCAAGTCAAAGCTCAGTTTTGCCATCGGCGCGACATTGCCGGTCAGGCGGTAGTCGGCAACATAGCAAAGCTTCCGCACCTGCTCATTGCAGGCACTACCGGCTCGGGCAAATCGGTGTGCATGAACTCGCTTATAATAAGCCTTTCTGTATAAATCCGATCCCGATGAGGTCAAGCTCATCATGATCGACCCCAAAATGGTCGAGCTTGGCGTTTATAACGGCATTCCGCACCTGTATATACCCGTTGTCACCGACCCGAAGAAGGCAGCCGGTGCGCTCCAGTGGGCGGTTACGGAGATGCTGAAGCGATACAGGCTGTTCTCCGAGCTTGGCGTAAGAAGCCTTGAGGCATATAACGAGCACCTTGCCGAAAACGGGCAGCCGAAGATGCCGAGCATCGTTATTGTCATCGACGAGCTTGCAGACCTCATGCTCGTTGCGTCTAAGGACGTTGAAGAGAGCATCTGCCGCGTCGCCCAGATGGGCCGCGCCGCCGGTATGCACCTTGTCATTGCAACTCAGCGACCCTCGGCCGACGTTATCACCGGCCTTATGAAGGCCAATATCCCGAGCCGCATTGCGTTTGCCGTGTCCTCCGCGCTTGAAAGCCGCATTATCCTCGATAATGCCGGAGCGGAGAAGCTTATCGGCATGGGCGATATGCTGTATGCCCCCATAGGCTGCGGCAAGCCTCTGCGCGTGCAGGGCGCATTCGTCAGCGACGATGAGCGCGACTCGATCGTTCAGTTTATAAAGCGCCAGTCCACCGCGCAGTACAGCGAGGACGTCATGGCGCAGATCGAAAAAGAACCGCCGAGGATAAGGGCGCAAACGGCAAGGGCCGCGGTGACGATGACGAGCCGTCGGGCAAGCCCGACTATGACGAGCTGCTGCCGCAGGCTGTCGATGTTATTTTCGATACCAAGCAGGCGTCCGTGTCGATGCTTCAGCGCCGACTGAAGCTCGGCTATTCGCGCGCTGCGCGCATAGTAGATCAGATGGAGGAAATGGGCATCATAGGCCCGTTTGAAGGCTCAAAGCCGCGCCAGATACTCATAACGCGCGACCAGTGGCTCGAAATGCAGACCACTCAGGGCACGGCACCTACCGAAACGCTGCAAATTCAGACGGAGTTTGCCGACGAGATCGACGATATGAAAACACAAGGGGCGGTTAACATAATGTGACCGCCCTTGCTTGATTTGGAGACTGATATGAACGATTATTTCTGCCCTCGGATGGAGAAAAAGCGATATAAACAACATAAGCATGCTCGGCCTTGCGCACATCGGCGACGGAGTGTATGAGCTTTTGACGCGCACCATGCTGTGCGCCGACGGAAACAAAAAGTGACCGAGCTGCACAAAAAACGGTCGCGATAGTCAACGCCCCGGCTCAGGCCGAGGCTGCCGAAAGGCTTCTGCCACTGCTTGACGAAGACGAAATGTATGTCTACAAACGCGGCCGCAACGCAAAGGTAAATTCCGTGCCGCATAAGGCCGACATTGCGCAGTATCACGCCGCCACCGGGCTTGAGGCGCTGTTCGGCTGGCTGTATCTTCAGGGAAAAACGCAGCGGATAAACGAGCTGTACGCGGTTTGCGTGGAGGGGCACCATGGCGCTTGATGCAATACTGTTATCAGGAATAATAGCCGAGCTGCGGCCGAAGATCATAGGCGCGAGGATCGACAAAGTCCAGCAGCCGGAGCGCGATAAGATCGTCCTCTCCGTTCGCGGCGGCGAAAACATGCGCCTGCTCATCGATGCAGGGGCCGGCAGCGGCAGATTGCAGCAGACGAAAATGAGTTTTGAAAATCCGGCCGAGCCGCCGATGTTCTGCATGCTGCTGCGCGCAAGTATCTCACCGGCGGCAGGATAGAGGCGATAGAGCAGCCGAACTGGGAGCGCCTTGCGATGGTTAACATAACATCGCGAAACGAACTTGGCGACAACGTTGACCTGCGCGCCTTGCCGTGGAGCTTATGGGAAGAAGCTCAAACCTCGTGCTCATAGGCTCGGACGGGAGAATAATCGACTGTCTGCGCCGCATGGATTACGGCGGCGACGCCGAGCGCAGACTGCTGCCGGGCATGATATATCGCCTGCCGCCGAAGCAGCGCAAGCCGCTCATTTTTGACCTGTCGCAGGAAGAGATAGCGCAGACGCTTGCGCAGTCCGACGCCGGCAAAAGCACGGATAAGCGCATAATGGACAGCTTTTCCGGACTCTCGCCGCTTGTGTGCCGCGAGCTTGCCTGCCGCAGCGGAGATAATGCCGCGTTCCTGCCCGAGGCGATCGGCGCGTTTCTTGAAAGCGTCAGGGCAGGGGAGCTTGCGCCGACCTTGCTCACCGAGGAAGGAAAGCCGAAGGAGTATTCCTTCATGCAGCTCAAGCAGTATGCCGGCGTGTATGACATGTGCGAGTTTGAAAGCTTCTCGGAGCTTCTTGACGCATACTACTCAAAGCGCGATATCATGGAGCCGCCGCCGCAGACGCTCAAAGGAGCTTAGCCACCACGTCAAAACCGCGCGCGACCGCATTGCGCGAAAGCTTGCAGTGCAGAAAACAGAGCTTCAGAAGTGCTCCGAGCGCGATGAGATCCGCCGCAATGCAGAGCTTCTGACGGCAAATCTTTACCGCGTCAAAAAAGGCGACAGCTCGGTGACCGTTGAGGATTATTACGAGCCGGATTGCCCTCAGCGCACGATAAAGCTCGATGTCCTCAAAACGCCGCAGAGTAACGCCGCGGCAATGTTCAAGGAGTATAACAAGCTCAAAACCGCGCAGACGCACCTCACGGCTCTCATAGCCGACGGTGAAAAAGCAGCTTGAGTATCTAAACAGCGTCCTTGACGAAACCGAGCGCGCCGAAACCGAGGACGATCTTGCTGAGATCAAAGCCGAGCTTGTCGGCACGGGCTATATCAAAAAAAGCAGCGCGGCACAAAAGAGCGCAAGCATAAAAAAGCAAGGACCCATGCGCTTTGCCTCGTCCGATGGCTTTGAGATCCTTGTCGGCCGCAGCAACGCGCAAAACGATGAGCTGACGACGAAAACCGCGCGGCGCACGGATATCTGGCTGCACACGAAAACCGTCCACGGCAGCCACGTTATCATATCATGCGACGGCCTTACTCCGCCGGAGAAAACGATAGAGGAAGCCGCAAGCCTTGCCGTTTTCTATTCGCAGGCGCGCGAGGGCGGCAAAACTCAGGTCGATTACACCATGGTACGCAACGTGCGCAAGCCCTCCGGTTCGCTGCCCGGCAAGGTCATATACACAGACTACAGCACCGTCTCCGTCTCGGCGGATGAAGTGCTTGCGGAAAATTTGAGAGTGAAATAAAACCTGCTGCGGAGCCTATGCTCTGCAACAGGTTTATTTATAGTATCATTGCATATAAACCATAACACTTTCATCAGTGCCGCCGATTATTGAGTTTGTAACTGTAGGTTCACCAACGACTTGAGTTTTTATATATAATTCGTATTCATATACAAAAGAATCTAAGTACTGCCCATATTCATTATAGGCATTAGTAGTGCCTTTCACGGTAACCCAGTAGCATGCTGAACCGGATTTCTCAACAGTGTCGTTTTTAATATCAACGCTACCTACACTTGGAACGCTTATTTTCTCAGTTCTTGGTGCATCTGATTCAATTTCACTTAAAACTTTGTATGCGCCGCGCCCACTGGTAACGTATTCTTTTGCTAATCGCTCCGCAGCCGCTTGAGTCAAATCAGTGGTGCCGGGGACGCTGTCAGACCCCGTTTCGGAACTACCATCGTCTTTGCCGCATGCTGCAAGTGCAAATACCATCACCAGCGCCAATAATAAGGCGATAATTCTCTTTGCATTCATTTTCATCTAAGCAACAAGATACGATTGTAGCATAAACTAAAAAGAGGTGCATGCCATGATAGTATTTGACCGCTTATGGACGACGATGAAGGAAAAGGGCGTGTCGCAATATAAACTCATAAAGGAGTACAAAATAAGCACAGGCCAGTTGGACAGACTGAGAAAAAACGAGAATGTAAATACTTACACTCTCGACCAATTATGCAGAATATTAGATTGCAGCTTGGACGATATCGCGGAATACAGAGAAAGCTAAAACCGGAAGGCAGTGCCTTCCGGTTTTCAGCGCCGGGCGAGAACGTCCATGGCGGCGGCGAGCATGTCGGCGGCCTCGGCGTGGGTGAGGGGAGAGGAATCGACGCTTTCAAGGCTTGCGATTCCGCATGCGTCGAGGTTGGCTGCTGTCTGTGCGGCCCAGGTCGGCACGGCGTCGGTATCCGCGCAGCTCACGTCGGCAAGGCTGAGCAGCCTGTCGAGCATAACGGCGGCCTCGGCGCGGCTGATATCGGCTCCGGCGTCGAACACCGCGCCCTCGCGCCCCTTGACAACGCCGTCCTTGACCGCGCTCGCAACATAGGCGCGCTGCCAGTCGGGGATGCTGCCGTCGTCGGTAAACCCGGTGCTGACGACGCCGCGCAGCACGTTTTTCGCCGGCGACGTTCAGGCACATTGCGGTGAACTCGCCGCGGCTGAGCGTTTTCTGCGGCTCGAAGTAATAGTCGCCGCCGATCTGCTTGCCGATAAACGCACCGCACTCGGCAAGGCGCACGGCGCTGCAATAGCTTGCGCTGCCGCCCATATCGACATAGCTGACGCTTTTGTTTTTGACGAGCCTGATTATGACCGTCGCCTCCTGCGAGCGGTTGCCGTCGGCGTCGATGGCCTTATAGCCGAAGTAGTCGCGGCCGCGCTTGCCGTCGATGGGGGAATAGACGAAGCTGCCGTCGTCGCTAAGCTCGATGCTGCCCTTTTTGGGCTGGGTGGTGATCTCGAAGCTCACCGCGTCGCCCTCGGGATCGACGGCGGCGAGCCGACCGCCGAAGGACACGCCGCGGTAGGTCTCGAACTCGAAGTTTTCCGCGACCGGCGCGGAGCTGTCGGCCAGAGCCGGAAGCATAAGCGCGCACAGCGAAAGGCACGCCAGCACGGCTGCAATATATTTGCGCATAAGAAATACCTCCCGTAAAATTTTCTACGGAGGTATTTTGTGAGTTTTTTATTATTATACATTTTTAGAGGCGCTTTGACGCATCTGCGGATACGCATATTGCGGTATCGGTTCGAGACAATGGAAAAAACCGTGGTTGCCTCGCCACCCATTAGTGTGATGCTGAGTATTTTGCACCGCTCCCCATTGCCTTCCCCTCAAGCTCCGCAAAGGGGAAGACAAAAGGCAAAACCTCTGCTGCATACCGTTGTATTAACGGCGGCAGTAGATGCAACAAGCGGAACGGATAAATCCGTTCCCTACGGGTAGAGACCACAAAACTCAGCAGCGCACTAATTATGGCGCGGCACACACGGTTTCCACCATTGTCTCGATACCGGGCTACTGCAATGTGCGTATCGGTAGGTGCGGCAAAACGCCACTAAAAAAACCGGTCGGGAAAAACCCGACCGGCTGTGCTGTGTTTAATTATGCTTCGGGAGTAACCTCGGGAGGATTATTAACGATGGTGAAGCTGAACGTCTTGGGGAATGCGAAGAAGTCGCCGCCGCGGACGGTTGCCGTTACGATGTAGCGACCGGGTGCAGTAGGCATTACACTCTTGGCGTATATTTTGTTTACGCCGGTGAACCAGTAGTGGATAGAACCTGCGGAAGCGCTGTTAAAGGGACTTGCCGTCCTTGGTGAGTATGCAAAGATTGTTGCCTGCCTTAAGTTCCTCAGCCTGAGAAACGGTGATGGTGTTAGCCTTATCGCCGCTGTTAAGTACGGGATTCTTCTCGAGCTTTATGTTCTTCCAGTTCTTGAGAACAATAAAGGGAGCCGGCTGCATAAGCAGGATTGTAGTTATCGTTTACGGCAATCACAAATGCAAAATAAGCACCTGCGTGATCGGGAGTACCGATTGCAATTTTTAAAGTTATCTGCTATCTTAGTGATGGTGTTAAGCGTATCGACAAGGTCCTTGAGGTTATCAACGGTGATGCCGTACTTCTTGAGCATTGCGTTGACGAAGAACTTCGTAAGGGGGATCTTTGCTTGCATAGTCGACGATCTCGGTCATTGCCGCTTTAAGCTCGCCGATAGTAACACCTTCCTGGAGCTTGCCCCTGATAGTATCCTTTTCGGCGTAGCCCAGATATTTTACCTGTGCATCGCTGATAGCATCGATGAGTTTGGTCTTGCTTGCGGGGAAATCGATATATGCAACGGACTGCAAATTCGAGTTCTCGCCGACGAAGAATTTGTAAATGTCGATTGCAGGATCGTTAGGATCGAGAGTTGCGTACGGGTTTTCCTTAGTCTCAAGAGGCTCGCCCGCGTAAATCTTGGCTATGAGGGGAATGCTGACCTTGACGTCAGCCTTCTTTACAGTGAGGTTGCCTCAACGTAATCACTGCCTTATAATCACTGCCGCCAACATACTTGACACGAATGACCTGCTCGCCTGCGCCCATCTGATCAAAGGTGGTGAGCTTGGTTGCACCCTTACGTCCGCCAATGGGAACAAAGACCTTATATTTTTCAAGATCATCCGCCTTGTCTTCAAGAGCCTGAGGAAGTGCCTTGTACTTGACGGTGAAGTCGGAAGCTGCTGCATCGGCAGGAAGATCGGATTTCTCCCAGTCGATAGCGTTCTTGACGATCTCTTCGATCATCGTTTCAGCCTTCATGTTATAAGTAATGGATGCATCGGTCTTGAGAACTATTTTGCTGCTGTACTTGTCAACCTTTACGATTTTGCGGTAATTATCGTGATCATCACCGATGCAGACTTTGAATGTTTTGTCAGCTTTCTGGTCTTTGAGATTGGGGTGTACGTATGTAAACTCAATATCTCCTTTTTGTGGAAAAAAGCCGTCCTTTTCATATAACTTGTAAGTGTCAAATCCATTAACTGAACCAAAAGTCGAATCATAGTGCAGTCTTGGTCGGGTCGCCTTTTAGATATCCTTCGCACTCATACTCGCCAATCGATTGCAGCGATTTGCTCTTTGGTAAGTTCGCTGTAGTTTGCCAGAAGTGCCTTTGCAAGAGCGTCCTTAACGTCTGTATCCGACTTGATAAGAACCTCGACAGCGCCTGTGTTCTCTTTAAGAACCGGTGCGACGGGTTCCGCGCTCGGTCGGCTCGGTCGTTCCGGTTTCGTCCTCCGCAAAGACGCCGGGTGCGACGCCGGTGACCTGCGAAAGCATCAGAACAGCCAACAGAGAAGCAAGAAAACGCTTCAGATTGTTTTTCTTCATGCTATGCCTCCAAATATAATATAAATTTCCATAGTAGGGTGTTAAGAAAACGCTAAGATTACCCGCCTATTACAATAGCATAATAACAAAATATTAACAAACTTGCAATCAAATATTTAGCATTTTACATGCATTTGTCATGACAAAAAGTACTATTCCGAAAAAGCGTTGAAAATTCAACAAAATTGAGAATTGCTCAAAAATGCGCGAAAAAAGCACTTGAAATGTGCGAAAATAATGTATATAATGTAGCAAGTTTCTTGACAGATGCAGACTGCGCGTATAGTATTAGACGCAGGGTTTGGAAAATCAAAAAACCGATTGACAAGCCGGTCAGTTTATGCTAACATAATCCCTCGTTAAAAAGGGAGTAATTATAAAGCATGGCCAACATACCCCGGCAGCGCGCGGTGGTCATGCACCTGCTTGCAGGCGATGAGACTTTAGCACGGCAAAAAGTGTGCCCGTGTAAAAGTCTTATTTTTTATGTGCTAAGAAGATAATAAGGGAAGTTATCAAAATGGGAATTGACTTTACGGGAAGCACGCTCGCACTTGTTATCGTGCTGTTCGCCGTCGGCCTTATATGCATCATCAAGGGCGGCGACCTTTTCGTCGATGCGGCAACGTGGATCGCCGAGGCCTCCGGCATACCCAAGTTCATCATAGGCGCAACGGTGGTGAGCTTCCGCAACGACCATGCCCGAAATGCTCGTCTCCGTGTTCTCTGCATTCGAGGGCAACGCCGATATCGCAGTCGGCAACGCCGTCGGCTCGGTCACGGCGAACACGGACTTATAATGTGCCTGTCGCTTGTGTGCATGAGCTGCTATATGACGCGAAAAAGCAGTTCGGCGTCAAGGCCGGTCTGCTGCTTGCGGCGGTCGTGCTGCTGTTTGCTTTCACGCGCGACAGTGCGCTGTCGGTTTCGAGAGCATTATCATCATGCTCGTTTTTCGTCGGCTTTATGGTCGAGAGCATCCTTGCCGCAAAGCGCGAGCAGGGAAGCGAGGCGACCGACGAGCGCCCGAGCACCGACGGCAAGAGCGTTGCGATAAACATCGGCAAGTTCGTCCTCGGCGCTGCCGCCATCGTCCTCGGCGCAGCTGCTTATCGATAACGGCTCGGCACTGGCTGTCATGATCGGTGTTCCTGACTCCGTGATCGCAGCGACCATGATAGCTATCGGCACCTCGCTGCCTGAGCTTGTCACGACCATCACGGCGATCCGAAAAAAGCAGTCCTCGCTGTCGGTCGGCAATATCATCGGCGCGAATATCATGGATCTGACGCTGATTATGCCGCTGTGTGCGCTTTTGCAGGGCAAGCCCCCTGGCCGTTGAAAATCAGGGGCATGCTGCTGGATGTTCCGGCCTGCCTCGTCATCAGTGCCGCAGCCATGATCCCGGCGCTCGTGTGCGGTAAGTTCAAGCGCTGGATCGGCGTGCTCATCGGCGTGCTGTATATAGCGTATCTTGTTGTAATGTACACTTACTTCGGCGCGTGAGGTATAAAATCGACTCGACATCGACTCGACCCGTCCAAAAGGACGAGCCGAGTCTTTCTGCTTATGGGGGATGTGGGTATATGGGTTTCTGAAATTAGGTAATAGTGTGATGAAAAATTGACATAAGAGGCAAATTTGCATAGACAGTCAAATTAATAACGATTTTTGCCCAATGTGAGTAATATAGGCGGATAGTTGCCTTAAATATATAAATTCAAGTCAAGTATTATTTTCGGCATATATCGTGCGTTCAGCCTTAAACTCCCCTGTCCGACAAAAATACAGCCCATCCGCCGGATGCGCTGTCAGCCAGCAAAGAACCACTGTTTTCACTTTTTTGAAAACAGTGGTTCTTGTGAACAATGGGGCATCCACGGTATGTTGCAGCAGGTATCCATTGGCCGCGATTGTCACATCATACTTTTACATTACTTCATCATGGAGGTGGTTCTGGACGACGCCTCTATTGACGGCTGACAATATATAACCAAAGTATGTAAAGCAATTTTGCGCATAATTATTGACGGAACAGCTTCGTTGAACTACTACGCCAGTCCTCTGAATGTAGGTGATTTTCGCTCATTTTTTACTCAAACTTCAAAATTCTTTGTGTGTTTTTCCGATTTTATTGACAAAAACTATGTACAGAATAATATTAAATTAATTAAAGGGAATTCCAACTTTAATAAAGCTTTTTACTCTATTTAAAGAAAAGAGGGATCAGCATAAAATGAACAAGATATTGAATGTTCCGGAGGACTTTTGTTTCTGAAACGCTGAAGGAATTCTTCTTGCAAGCAATCAGAAGCTTTTGAGCATGGATAAAGATAACAGAGTTATAGTATCGAACTACCCATGCAAAACCGAACAAGGTCGGGATAGTTACTGCCGGCGGAAGCGGACATCTTCCGACGTTCCTAGGGTATGTCGGCAAAGGTATGCTTGACGGCTGCACTGTCGGAAATGTGTTTGCATCACCTTCGGCATCTAAGATGGCGGACACTATAAGAGCCTGTGACAAAGGCAGCGGTGTGCTGTGCCTGTACGGAAATTATGGTGGGGACCATATGAATTTTTACAATGGCCAGGGAAGAAGTTGAATTTGACGGCATAAATACAGCGGCAGTGTGTTACGGATGACGTGGCCTCCTCTAAAAACAAGAACTTACGAAGAGGAGTTGCCGGCATGGTATTTGCGTTTAAGGTCGTTTGGCGCAGCGGCAGACAGAATGTACTCATTGAGGATGTTGAACGTAGCCAATAAAGCCAATGATAACATCAGAAGCATGGGGCGTTGCCCCGACTCCCCTGCATTATACCCGAAGTCGGCAAACCCGGTTTTTCAATCCCGGACGGGAAAAATTGAAATCGGTATGGGTATACATGGAGAACCCGGAATCATGTTATCTGACAGGATGCCAGCAGACGAGCTCGTTGATATGCTTATGGGGAAAGCTACTTGATGATATGCCGTTAGCAGACGGTGATCGGGTTTCTGTTATGATAAACGGTTTGGGTGCAACATCGCTGGAGGAATTATACATAGTCTACAGGGCAGTGCAGAAGCAGCTATGGTATTGGTGTAAGCATAGTAATGCCGCATGTAGGTGAATATTCAACCTCCATGGAGATGGCCGGCATGTCTATAAGCATTTTTAAGTTGGATGAAGAGCTTGAAAGTCTGTTGGCGGATGAAGCCATTACGCCATTCTATACTAATGTAAATAAGTAAAGGAGGGTGTTCCAAAATGATTGATGCAAAGGTGCTGACTATTGGATTTGATGCGATAAGTAAAAAAATGAGTGAAAACAGGATGCATCTGATTTCAATTGATCAGCAAATCGGAGATGGAGATCTCGGTATCTCAATGGATAACGGATTCAAAGCCGCTGCCGATATGTGCTGCGCTAATGCCGATACCGCAGACATAGGTAAACTGTTATTTCTTGCAGGAAAGAGCTTCAATGAAGCGGCACCGTCATCTTTGGGTACGATCATATCAATGTTGCTTATAGATGCCGCAAAACAGCTAAAAGGAACAGAAGTAATTGCACTTGCAGATTTCGGGAATATCATGCATAAATCCATGAACGCTATTATGGGAAAGCTGGATTCAAGGCTGGGAGAGAAGACATTTTTTGACTCTGTTGTCCCTGCTGCGAAGGCTCTCTGCGATGAGGCCGCAGTATCAGATGAGCAGAGACTGAAAAATGCAGCAGAGGCTGCCCGTGATGGAGTAGAAAGCACCAGAGATATGGTGGCAAAACATGGACGTGCTGCCTACTTTGGAGAGAAGACTCTTTGGCAGCATTGACGGCGGCGCGGAAGCCGGACGTATAATATTTGAAGCAATAGCAGAGCAGTTCTAATTTGCTAATAAAGGAGTTATCGTTTTGATTGATTCATCGGTTGATTATAAAAATCTGCCCAGACCGACCTGGGCGGAAATAGATATTGATGCGATTCTTAATAATATTAACGAATACAAAAAGCATTGGGTAACAAGGTTGAGATAATAGTCGCGGCGAAGGGTAACGGCTACGGTCATGGTATGCTTCCGATTGTTAAGGCCATAAATGAGCTGGATATATACGGATTTGCAACCGGCAATATGTATGAGGCAATTGAAATGCGAAAGCATGGAATAGACAAGTCTATACAGCTTTTCGCTCATAATTTCCCTGAGACCGGGATCTGCTCGTAAAATATGATTTGATGCCTTCCTTTTGTAAAGCCCGGAGATGCAAAATCCTTCGCGGATGCGCTCGGAAAGGATGTTGCCCTTAAGGTTTGGGGGTGAAGTGATACGGGCCTCGGACGTTTGGGCTTGCTGCCTGAAGAAGTGCTTCCCGAGCTGGAGTACATCAGAAATGAAACTTCGTTCAAGATTGAAGGCCTGTACAGTCATATCGGCCCAACAGATTCTGACAAGAACCGAAAAAGGATGAGTACAACGAGGGTCAGATCTCGTGCTTCAACAAGATAATAGCTGACATAGAAGCGGCCGGATTCGAAATTCCCAGATACCAGCTTGCAAGTACATATATGCTACGCAAAGGTATGAGAAAGCATGGTATAACACCGTTTGTATCGGGAACCGGAGTGTTTGCAAACGCCAAGCCTCAAAAGCGATTCATGCGGACTTAAACTTAAGGATTGCCTGAAGGGAATACATTCGCGTCTTATAAGCAAGAAAACTCCCTCAAGGCCGGCAGCAGATGCCTGAATATGCTCATGGAAAATGATTGTGTGATAGGCGTTATACCGTTTGGAAGCTGCGACGGATTTTCAACGAGGAACGCAGGCGGAGAGGTTCTCCTTTAACGGTGTCAGATGCAAGATACTCGCAGTTTGTCTTGAGCATACTGTATTGGATATCACTAATGTTCCGGACGCTGAGATAGAGATGTGGTGACACTTTTTAGGTCAAAACGGAGAGAGCCGGATTGACGTTTCGGAATACTGTGAACGACTGGGAATATCCGTAATTGAATTCTGGTGCAGCTTGAGCTTCCATTCATTCCCTCATATCTACGTTCGGGAAGGTCAGCCGCAGGAGGTTATTTACAGCTACAATAAATAAGTAAACGCAAGAAGAAGAAGGAGGAGGATGCAGCAGAATACAGCGTTTTGAAAGCAGACCAGCTCATTTTTTAATTTTAATGAAAAAACAGGAGGAAAGAATGAAAAAGTTTATTTGTTATTATTATCCTTAGTAGTACTTATGATTGCGCTTACAGGGTGCGGTAAGGATACAGATTCAGCAAAGACAACAGCAAACCCATTACTCTCAGATATTCGACTATGCAGAATAAGGATCATATCTCATATCAGGTTGCTCTTAATATCAAGCAGGCTGTAGAAGAGAAAAACCGAGGGAAGAGTTCTCATAGACATCTATCCCGCAAACCAGTTGGTGACTGGTCTCAGGTTTATGACGAGCTTATGATGGGCAGCATTGATATGGCACACTCATCTGTTCCCGAGACCTATGACGCAAGAACTGCTGTCGGCTATTTCCTTACCTTTCGAGCAGCTATGATCAGCTTGGGGAAATATTTGCAGAAGGCTCCTCTCTTGACAATATGATGAAAGAGATTCAGGCAAAGAACGGTATTGAGTTCTGCGGATTTTTCGTTGAAGGCATTGCTGGTATAGGTACTACAAAGGAAGTCTCGAATCCTAACACTCTGGATAGTAAGAATACCGTTATCCGCACTGCCGCTATGGACTGCTATATTCTCCCCTGCGAATATATGGGCTTCGACACAACAAGCATTGCTTCTTCCGACACCTTTGCGGCTCTGCAGACCGGCGTCGTTGAGGGCCTTGCAGGCTCCACTCCTGCAGGTGCATATCTTAACTATCGTGACATCATTGATTACTACTATGTATATCAGATGAGCCCGGAAGTAACACAGATCATGATAAGTGAAAAACACTTGCCAAGCTTTCTCCCGAAGATCAGAAAACCATCGTGGATATTTGCCGTCAGGAGTGCGCCAACAGCGTAAACTACGCAAAGGAAGAGGACGGGAAATATCTGAAGCTGATGGAAGACAACGGTATTAAGATTGTCCGCTTCTCTGGCGAAGAAATCGAAATGTTCATGCAGAAGCCGTCCGCACGAATGTTTGGCCCAATCTTGCCAAAACCTATGGTGAAGATTTTATCAACGAGCTTCTGAAGCTGTATAAGTAACATTGATGTTTTGCACAAATATCCGTAAAAAGGGCCGATAGGCCCTTTTTACGGACTCAATAAGAAAGGGTGAATTTTGATGATTGTTTTCTTAAAAAGAGAGCCGATCATGTCATCTTCAAGATACAGGAATATATTTGTATAATAACAAGTGTGCTGATTACTTCTTTAATTGTTATAGCCGCAATAATGAGGTATATACTCAGGTATCAACTTTGGTGGATCCGAGGAGCTTGTGTTATTTGCGGCGTTTTGGTTTTATTTTACAGGAAGTTCTCTTGCATACCGTGATGATGCGCATATTAATGCAGATATGACCTCTCTGCTTTTTAAGAGTGAAAAAGCGAAAAAAGCGAATGGCTGTTGTAAAGTATGCAGTAAGTATGGTTATCGCAATTGTTGCAACGGCTTGGGCGTTTCAATTTGTCAGCTGGAGCTTTGAGCTTTGGCCGACCACTCCTATTTACAAACTTCCTCTGGCCTTATCCAGACTGTCAATAATAATTTTCGTTTATATTGATGAGTATTTATGTTCTAATTCATCTGATAAGAAGTGTCGCTATATTGAAGGGCGGTGAAAACTGATGATACTGGTAATAG
>VOFC01002167.1_pt1 | contig 34899 bp, 41 predicted proteins | sample 5384161 | NCBI WGS metagenome assembly VOFC01 (sample SAMN12384722, study PRJNA508395) | human gut metagenome | isolation source: healthy gut B | host: Homo sapiens | reverse complement strand
GCGACTACGTCATGTACCTGAAGGCGCTTGCGACCCTCAATGAAAACGACGGCTGGTTCGCGAAGCTCGCCGCGCAGGACCTTGCCGAGCGCGACGCCAATGCCGCCCAAAAGCCTTCGACATCCTCAAGGAGCTCGCCCTGCGCTTCCCCGACAGCCGCTACGCGCCCGAAGCGCGCCGCCGCATGCACCAGCTCGTGCTGGCTCAGGCAAAGCATGAACTTGGAGTTGCAGAATACTACTACGTTCGACACGCTTATGTCGCGGCCATCCAGCACGCTCAGCGAGTCGTGAGCGAATTCCAGAACACGCCCATGCGCGACGACGCTCTTGAGATCATCGCGAACTCCTACGACAAGCTTGAAATGCACGACCTCGCCGCCGACACGCGCAGGGTCCTCGAGCTCAACAAGGGCAAGACCGTCAAGGTCCGCCGCTGAGTCGGGCTCTGATTTCCGCTCGCAAAGAGGAGGCTTCCTGAAGGAGGTCTCCTTTTTTTTGTTTACCACCCTCCTTTTCTTGATCAGGATCAAGCCAAGGACAATCTGCTCGAAAAAATTCCACAAACGATATTGAGAACCATTCTCAATTCATGCACAATACATTCAACGACAGCGAAACGCCGCCGCCTCCATCCAAGGACAACGGGGGGTCGTCCGGAGCGGACGGCGAGGAAAGGAACCAAGCGCCTTCCGCAAAGCGGGCAATCTCCACCCGCACGCTGTTGGGGGGGTCTGAAAGGGCCGGATGCGTGCAACGCGCATCCGGCCCTGTTTTATCCTGCTCTCGTGCAGAAGGCACCCTGCTGTGAGCGCCCTGCTGCGGGCGTCCTACTTTGAGAGCCTTGCGGCCACCTCGGCGCCGCGCTTCATGCTCACAGGCGCGAGCGCCAGAAGGGAGAGCACGAAGAAGAGGCCCGTGAAGAGGATGGCCATCCTGTGGTCGTTGCCGGTGATCCAGGTGATGGCGCCGTAGGAAAGCGGGCCGACGATGGCAGCAAGCCACAGCGCCATGTTCCAGAAGCTGTAGAACTCGGCCAGGCGCGAGCTCGGCACGAAGACCGCGACCATGGCTCGGCCTGCGGACTGGGACGAGCCCATGGCGAGGCCCGCGAGATTGGCGGCGACCCAGAACTGCCAGCGCTCGGTCGAGAAGGCGGCGACGGCGATCATCGCGATCCAGACGCAGAGCGTGCCCGCGAGCGCGAGCTTGTGGCCGATGCGGTCCTGCACGTAGCCGAAGGCGAAAGCGCCGACGGCGGCCGTGATGTTCACGAGGAAGACCATGAGGAGCGTGTCCTCGGTCTTGAACCCCATGACGGCGGCGGCATAGACGGCCGAGAGCGTGATGACGACGGAGACGCCGCACTGATAGAGGAACCCGCAGACGGAAAGCCAGGCAAAGTCGCGGAAGTCGCCGAGCGAGCCGAGCGTGCGGCGCAGCTCCGCAAAAGCTCTCCGAGGCGGCGCTCCTGACGGCCTCGCGGTCCGCAGCGTCAAGACGCGGCACGCTCCTCTCCTTGAGGAAGAGGAAGATCGGAAGCGCGGAGGCCGCGAAGACGAAAGCCGTCACGGCCATCGTGCCCGCCACGGTCTGGTCCATCCGTAGCCGAGCTTCTCGCCGCCGAGCACCACGCCCAGACAGAGGCCGAGCGTAAGGATGCCGCCGCAGTAGCCGAAGCTCCAGCCCCAGCCCGAAACCTTGCCCACGGCGTCCTCACGGGCGAGCTCGGGCAGGAAGGCCGAGTTGAGGGACTCGCCCACGTTGTAGGCGACGTTGCTCACGATGATCATGAGGGAGGCCCAGACGATCGTGCCCGGTCCCGCGAACATGAGGCCGAGCGTGCCGCCCACGGCCATGAAGGTCGCGACGGCGAGCCAGCGCTTCTTCGTGGCGGTCGCGTCGGCCACCGTGCCGATGACGGGCATCAGCAGCATGCTCACCGCATTGCTCACCGCGATGACGACGGTCCAGAGGAACGTCGCCGAGGGGGCGTCGCCCGCCACCACGCTCACGAAGTAGGCGTTGAAGACGGCCGTGAGCACCACGGTCGTGTAGCCCGAATTGGCAAAGTCGAATGCGGCCCAGGACCAGACCTCGCGCATCGCGACGCCGTCCTTGAGAGCGGACCGGGAGAAAAACGGCATGTGGTTCTCCTCCTTATCGCGCGGTTCGTCCGCGCATGACCAGCATGTTGAGATGCGCCATCACGCTTCGCGCAAGGCTTCTGACGGCGTAACCGCCCTCGAGCACGCTCACGAGACGCCCCTCGCAGAGAGACGTCGGCCGCATCGAGCAGCCTGCGCGTGATGCGCGCGTAGTCGAGCTCCTTCACCTTGAGCTGTGCCATCTGCTCCTCGACGTGGGCGTCGAAGCCCGCCGAGACGAAGATGATGTCGGGCCTGAAGGCCTCGAGCTGCGGCAGCCAGACGTTCTCGAGGATGTCGGTGAAGACCGCGCCGTCGGCGCCTGCGGCAACGGGACTGACGACGACGTTCTTGGGCGTGGGCTCCATCATGCGATGCGGATAGAGCGGCCACTGGAAAAGCGACATGAAGCGGATATCGGGATGGTTCGCGACGATCTCCTCGGTGCCGTCTCCGTGGTGCGCGTCAAAGTCGACGATCACGACGCGTCTCGCGCCGTGGCGGCGCATCGCCCAGTAGGCGCCGATCGCCACGTTGTTGAGGTAGCAGAAGCCGCGAGCCTCGGCGCGCGCCGCATGGTGTCCCGGCGGGCGCACGCCGCAGAAGGCGTTCTTGATGCGGCCCGCATAGAGCTCGTCGACCGCCTCGACCACCGCGCCCGCACTCTTCATTGCGGCGTCGAAGGTGTCGGGACCGACGCGCGTGTCGGGCGCGTCGAAGGTCGCAAGCGCGGCGGGATCGCCCGCCGAAGCGGCCTCGAGGCGCCTGACGTACTCGAGGTCGTGCGCGAGGATCACGGACTCGATCGGCGCGGGCTTCGCATAGTGAACCCTGACGAGGGCGTCCATCCCGAGGGCGAGCATGTTGCGCTCGATGACGTCGAGCCTCTCGGGGCGCTCGGGGGCCTCGGGAAGCGGGTTGGGCACGGCGATGCGGTCGTGCGTGAAGTAGCCCGTGAGCGGGCGAACGTCCGTTTGATTGATCATCTGCAATGGCCTGTTCTTGTTATTGGCGGCGTTCATGCGGGCTGCCCGCCCGCGCAGTCCGCGCGGGCCTGCGGGAGGCGCCCCATGACGGAAAGCGTACCACAGGCGGCCCACCCGAAAAAGAGACCGCTCGGGAACGGGCCCCGCAGCTTCGACGCCTCCGAGGCGCACTGCACGTGCGACGCCTCTCCCGCAGGCATCCCGCCGTCAATTTGTGCCATCCTGAAACACGGCCCCGCGCCGGTGAGGCCCGTCGGGCGAGCCTTGCTACAATGCCTCAGGTCACCCATCCACCGCACAACCTTCATGACGACACGATCCCGACTCCGCATGACGATCTACGCGACCGCCTGCGCCGCCTGCATGGCGGCCTGCGCCTGCGCGCTCGCCGCGGATGCGCCCGCCAATACGGCGAAGGCGCCCCAGTCGACCGTCTCGCCCTCCGCATCCTGCTATCTCGCCCGGCCCGACGTCGTCGAATTTCTGGGCCAGATCTCGGAAAAGCACGGAATTCCGCTCGAGTGGCTCAAGGACGAGGTGGCCGTCGCCCGCTACTCGGAAACGGCCGAGCGCCTGATGACGCCCAAGCCCGGCATCAGAAAGCCCGGCTCCGACGTCGTCAAGTCGCCCTTCAGGAACTACCTCGCCTACGCACGCGGCTTCCTCACGCAGGAACGCATCCTGCGCGGGCGCGAGTTCATCGAGCGCAACGCCGCCATCTTCGACGAAATTGAAATGAAGAGCGGCGTCTCCCGCTACGTCATCACCGCCGTCATCGGCGTCGAGACCTTCTACGGCCGCAACATGGGCCGCTACCGCGTGCTCGACAGCCTGATGACGCTCTCCTTCGACTACACGCGCCGCGCCGCCTTCTTCAAGGAGGAGCTCGCGCACTTCCTCGAGTTCTGCTGGCGTCAGGAAGTCCAGCCCGTCACCGTGCTCGGTAGCTTCGCGGGCGCCATCGGCTACGGCCAGTTCATGCCGAGCTCGCTCGACCGCTGGGGCGCCGACGGCGACAAGGACGGCAGGATCGACATGGTCGAGAGCGAGCCCGACGCCATCGCCTCCGTCGCCAGATTCCTCACGGCCCACGGCTGGGTCGCGGGCCGCGGACTCCTCTACCCCGTCAGGGCCGACGCCGAGATCTTCGACGCGACGGGCTCGGGCGGCATCGCCGCACACGCCACCGTCGAGGGACTGCGCAAGGCGGGCGTCGACACGGGAGAGCACTTCCCGCTCCTCGACGACGAGCCCGTCCTGCTCGTCGACCTGCCGCAGCTCGACGAAAAGGGCCGGCGCACCACGAAGTGGTACATCGGCACCCGCAACTTCTCCTCGGTCCTGCGCTACAACCGCAGCTACTTCTATGCGGCCGCCGTCGCCATGCTCGCCAACCGCATCGCGGGCATCGACGAGCCCTGACGCCTCCTGCGCGCACCCGCTCGCGCCCGAGGCGAAGCATTTGCTATATTTCCCTCGATGATTTTTTCCATCTCCTTTCCGGAGGCCCTTCATGTCTTTTGTCTTTGCCCCGCCCCAGCAGGCCGTCGTGCCCGTTCAGGACGAAACCTACTCCTACTTCCCGATCCGCCGCGTCTTCGGCATCGCCAGGAACTACGCCGAACCGGGCGCCGCGACGAAAGACACGCCCTTCTACTTCATGAAGGACTGCTACACGGTGGTCCCCGTGGCCGACGGCGAATGCGCCCGAATCCCGATGCCGCCGCAGAGTCAGGTGCTCAAGCACGAGATCGAGCTCGTCGCCTGCCTCGGCAAGGGGCGGCCGCAACCTCACGCTCGAACAGGCGGCCGAGGCCGTCTGGGGCTGGTGCGTCGGCATCGACTTCACGCTCGGTGACCAGAAGCTGCCGTCGGGCGCCACCGACTTCGCGCGCGCCAAGTCCTTCGAGCGCGCCGCGCCCGTGAGCCACGTGCGCCCGCCTACCGCTGCCCGATGCCCGCCCCCGCCGACCTCTGGCTCTACGTCAACAACCAGAAGCGACAGGGCGGCTGCACGTCCAACCTGATCGTCCAGCCCCTTGAGACGATCGTCGAGCTCTCCAGATTCTGGGAGCTCCAGCCCGGCGACATGATCTTCACGGGCACCTGCGGCGGCGCCGACAAAGTGTTCCCGGGCGACCACCTTGAGGGCGGCGTCAACGGCGTCGGCTCCATCAAGGTCGACATCATCTGACGCCGAAACGGAAACGTTCACTTACGTTTGGGTGGCGCGTCCGCGGACGCGCCACCCTTTTGCGTCATGGATCAAGCAGTCAAAAGTTGCTAAGATCATGGATTGACCGCGAGACGCCCTGAGAAACGGGCGTTCCGCTTCAAAAAAGGAACCGCCGCCACGGCCTTCGCGCCGTTGCGCAGACGCAGGGAGTGCCACGTCCCCGCGTCATTCAACGAACCGAACGAATCACAAAAGAGATGAGCAACAACAACGCCTACCATCGCGAAAGCCTGGCCTCGATCAGCCAGCGCCGCCTCAGCACGGTCAAAAGCAAGAGCATCTACGTTCTTCCGAACGCATTCACCGCTGCCGCGCTCTTCTCAGCCTTCTACGGCATCATCGCCGCCATGAACGGCGACTTCTACGCCGCCGCGATCGCGGTCTTCTTCTCCATGCTCTTCGACGGCATGGACGGCCGCGTCGCCCGACTCACGCACACCCAGTCCGAATTCGGCGTCCAGATGGACTCCCTCGCCGACGCCGTCAGCTTCGGCGTCGCCCCCGGCCTCATCGTCTACGAATACACCCTCAAGGGGCTCGGCAAGCTCGGCTGGGCCATCGCCTTCATCTACTGCCTGTGCGCCATTCTCCGCCTCGCCCGCTTCAACTGCAACGTGGGCGTCGTGAGCAAGAACTACTTCCAGGGCCTTCCCTCTCCGGCCGCCGCCGCGCTCGTCTGCGGCTTCGTCTGGCTCGGCGTCGAGGGCAAGCTCCCCGAATGGCTCCTGCCGTACCAGAGTGAAATCGCCGCCGTCGTCACGCTCTACGCCGGCCTCACGATGGTCTCCAACGCGCCCTTCTTCTCCGGCAAGAGCTACGCCGTCGTGCGCACGATCCCGTTCTGGTTCGTCGTGGTGTTCGCGCTTCTCTTCATCGTGATCTCGAGCAACACCTCGCTCTCCGTCTTCGTCCTCTTCTGCATCTACGCCCTCTCGGGCTTCGCCTACGGCTTCTACTGCTGGTGGACCGGCCGTCCGAACCCGATCCAGGCCGACATCGCCGCCGCACTCGCGGCCGAGGCCGAGGAGCACGAGGACACGCAGCACTGACCTCGGACACTCACCCGAACCCATCCAAACGCCGTCGCCCCGAAAACGACGGCGTTTTTCATGCCCGTCATCCGTCTTTCTACGCAATGGTTTTCGCCTATAAGCGACACTTTTCATAGTCGTTAACGGCAATTGGACTCAACGGAAACTTTTTCTAGACTCTTCCGTCGAGATGCGGCGGACACGCAGGGCGCAGACCACAGAGACGCCCCGCCCCCGACCACCCGCATCCGAAATGAGGAGAATCAAGATGAAATTTGTTCCCAGCCTTCTGGCCGCGAGCATCTGCTCGGCCGTCTTTGCGGCCTCCGCCGCCGTTCCGGTCGTCACCGACACGATCGCGAAGAACGCCGAACTCATGAACGCCGACCCGGCCATGCAGGCCCTGCTGAAGGAGGCCACGAGCGAGGAGGCCCAGAAGTGGCGCTTCAACACGCTGCTCGAACTCGCCCGCATCGCCTCCCCGTCGCGCTTTGAAATGCGCCGCCAGGCCGAAATCACCCGCCGCCTCGTCGAGGAGTGGGGCTTTGCGCCTGAAGACATCATGACCCGTGCCGACGGCTTCCTCAAGGGCGCCGGCGTTCAAACCGTTGACGGCAAGCCCGTCTACAACGTCTGCGTGCGCATTCCCGGCACCTACGGCGCCCGTCCCGACGCCGTCTCCTACAAGGGGCAGCTCCCGAAGGTCGTCCTTGAAGGCCACATCGACACCGTGAACCCGGGCGTCCTGCCGCCGGCCGAAACCCCGTACGAAGCCGTCAAGCTCCAGAAAGTGAGCGACCCGATCGTCAAGACGCGCGAGGAACTCAAGGCGCTCGCCCTTGAAGTCCGCTTCGACAAGAACGGCAAGGTGATCGAGGACGAGGTCTGGAAGAAGGCCTACCACCGCTTCAACGACCTCGAGGAAGCCAAGAAGAAGGGCGGCTACCGCATCTACGTGCCGGGCTTCGAGGACGCCATGATCAACACGGTCGCCGTCATGCAGACCGCCAAGCTCATGAAGAAGCACAACATCCGTCCGGTCTACGACATCTGGGTCTGCGGCACGACGGGTGAGGAAGGCAAGGGCAACCTCTGCGGCATGAAGCAGCTCTACGGCTACAGCCAGGAAGCCGGCAAGGGCAACAACGCCCTCAACATCGTCGCCAACTTCGGCGCCGACAGCACGATGCCGGGCGACGCCATCGTCAACTACATCGGCTCCTACCGCTTCGAAATCAAGTACACGGAACCCGCCGGCTGGAAGGCTGGCGAAGCACGTCCGTCCGCCGCCATGGCCATGAGCCGCGCGATCGCCTCGATCTCCGACCTCAAGACCGCCTGGGACCTCGACAAGAAGGCTGAAAAGACGACCTACACCGTCGGCGTGGCCTCGTGACGATCCCGCCAAGAGCCGCTCCACCAACTGCACGCTGATGGTCGACATGCGCAGCCCGACGCAGGCTCCGCTCTCCGCCATCCGCGCCCAGATTGAGCCTGAATTCAAGAAGGCCATGGATGCCGAAAACGCCAAGTACGGTCTCAAGACCGGCGACAAGAACGCCGTCTCGATGGAACTCGTCTGGTTCGGCGACCGTCCCGCCTATCAGCGTCCGCACTACAACGACATCGCCATGCAGGCCTACTGGCAGGCCTCCAAGACCGCGGACATCGACGTCGTGAAGGCCGTTCCTGAAGAAGCCGCCTCGCTCAACGACAACGTGCCCGCCGCAGTCGGCGTGCCCACCGTCAACGTCAACCTCGGCACCGTCGCCGGTGGCGGCGGCGGTCACACTTGGTACGAATGGGGCGTCCCGGGCAACGGCGTCGATGAAGGCAAGCGTCTCTACCGCTTCCTCATGATGGGCCTGCTCGCCTCGGGCTACAACATGACCGACGGCAAGGTGCTCGAACCGGGCGTCGGCCCGATGGGCAACCGCACCACCGAAGAAATGTTCAAGTAAGAGGAGCGTCATCATGAAGAACATCCGCAAAATCCTTCGTCCCGCCGCCGCTCTTCTTCTGAGCCTCGCGGCCGCCGGCGCCATGGCCGGCTCCCAGTCCGTCTCAGTCTCGATCATCGGCCCGGGCGGCCACTCCAACGGCGACTACGGCAACGTCAACGCCGTGCATGCCGCCGCCCGCAGCATCATGCTGATCGAGAAGTCCGTTCCCGACGCCGTCGTCACGGCCGTCACGGGCGGCAACTCCGTCAACTCGATCGCAGCCTACGCCAACTTCCGCGTCCTTCTTGAAGGCGACGACGCCGCCCTCAAGGCCAAGGCCGACAAGGTGAAGGCCGCCGTCGAGGAAGGCTGCAAGGCTGAAAACGCCTTCCGCGGCGTCAAGACCGGCGAAGTCCGCGACGGTCTCGCCGCCGACATCCGCTGGACGATCAAGTAACTCCTCAACTTGGAGTCCCCAGCCCCCTGCCCGAGCCCTTCACAAGGCTCCGGCAGGGGCGTTTTGTTTTCCGTCATCCGAAACCCGTCCATAGGCGTTAACCGCAATTGAAACGTCGCCTTCAGGCTACCTACACTCGACTTGTTCGCCGGATGACCTGCGGCGCCCGGACCGGCGCCGCCTCCCTTCGGCCCTCCGGCCTTCAAGAGGAGAAAAACCTTGAACACGTTCGTTCCCACAGCTCTCGCGGCCGCCCTCTGCTCGGCCGTCTTCGCAGCCTCCGCAGCCGTTCCCGTCATCACCGACGGCGTCTCCAGGGGCGCAGCCCTCATTCACGCCGATCCCGCCATGCAGGCGCTTCTGGCCGAAGCCACGAGCGAAGAGGCCCAGAAGTGGCGCTTCAACACACTGCTCGAACTCGCCCGCATCGCCTCCCCGTCGCGCTTTGAAATGCGCCGCCAGGCCGAGATCACCCGCCGCCTCGTCGAGGAGTGGGGCTTTGCACCCGAGGACGTCCTGACGCGTCCCGACGGCTTTCTGAAGGGCGCAGGCGTTCAGACCGTCGACGGCAAGCCCGTCTACAACGTCTGCGTGCGCATTCCCGGCACCTACGGCGCCCGTCCCGACGCCGTCTCCTACAAGGGCCAGCTCCCCGAAGGTCGTCCTTGAAGGCCACATCGACACCGTGAATCCGGCCGTCCTTCCGCCCGCCGAAACCCCGTACGAAGCCGTGAAGCTCCAGAAGGTGAACGAACCGATCGTCAAGACCCGCGACGAACTCAAGGCGCTCCCGCTTTGAAGTGCACTTCGACAAGAACGGCAAGGTCATTGAGGACGAAATCTGGCAGAAGGCCTACAAGCGCTATCAGAACATCGAGGACGCCCGGAAGAAGGACGGCTACCGCATCTACGTGCCCGGCTACAACGACGCCATGATCAACACGGTCGCCGTCATGCAGGTCGCCAAGCTCATGAAGAAGCACAACATCCGTCCCGTCTACGACATCTGGGTCTGCGGCACCACGGGCGAGGAAGGCAAGGGCAACCTCTGCGGCATGAAGCAGCTCTACGGCTACAATCAGGACGTCGGCAAGGGCAACAACGCCCTCAACATCGTCGCCAACTTCGGCGCCGACAGCACGAAGCCGGGTTCCGCCATCGTCAACTACCTCGGCTCCTACCGCTTCGAAATCAAGTACGTCGAGCCCGAAGGCTGGAAGCCGGGCGACAAGCGTCCGTCCGCCGCCATGGCCATGAGCCGTGTGGTCGCCGCCATCTCGGGCCTCAAGACGCCGTGGGACGCCGACAAGTCCGCCGAGCGCACGACCTACACGGTCGGCGTCGCCAAGTGCGAGGGTCCGAAGGGAGCGCTCCACGGCCTGCACGCTGATGGTCGACATGCGCAGTCCGACGCAAGGTCCGCTCTCCGCCATCCGCGCCCGAATCGAGCCTGAATTCAAGAAGGCCATGGATGCCGAAAACGCCAAGTACGGTCTCAAGGCCGGCGACAAGAATGCCGTCTCAATGGAACTCGTCTGGTTCGGCGACCGTCCCGCCTACCAGCGTCCGCACTACAACGACATCGCCATGCAGGCGCTCTGGCAGGCCTCGAAGACTGCAGGCATCGACGTCATCGACAAGGTTCCCGAACGCGCGGCTCGCTCAATGACAACGTCCCCGCCGCAGTCGGCGTGCCGACCGTCAACACCAACGTCGGCACGAACGCCGGCGGTGGCGGCGGCCACACCTGGGTACAGAATGGGGCATCCCGGCAACGGCGTCGATGAAGGCAAGCGCGTCTACCGCTTCCTCATGATGGGTCTCTGCTCGCCTCGGGCTACAACCTCGCCGACGGTTCGGTCGTCGAGCCCAACGTCGGTCCGATGGGCAACCGAACCACTGAAGAAATGTTCAAGATAAGGAGGCGCCGACATGCTCAACATCCGTACGCTCATTCGTCCCGCAGCGGCGCTTCTGCTCGCCGCATCGGCCGCCCTGCGCCATGGCCGCAGGCCAGACGCTCGCCGTCTCGATCATCGGTCCCGGCGGCCACTCCAACGGCAACTACGGCAACGTCAACGCCGTGCACGCCGCCGCCCGCAGCATCATGCTGATCGAGAAGGCCGTCCCCGACGCCGTCGTCTCCGACATCCAGGGCGGCAACTCGGTCAACTCCATCGCCGCGTCCGCCGACTTCATCGTCACGATCATGGGTGACGAAGCCTCGCTCAAGGCTCAGGCCGACAAGGTGAAGGCCGCCGTCGAGGAAGGCTGCAAGGCCGAAAACGCCTTCCGCGGCGTCAAGGCAGGCGAGGTCCGCAACGGCGTCGCCTCCGACATCCGCTGGTCCGTGAAGTAATCATCCGTCACCTCCCGCCCTCGGGCCCGCCTCGAAAGAGACGGGCCCGATTCCTGAGAATTCTCAACTACGTGAACAGTCTGAGCAAGCGTTTCGCATCAATCTGAACGGCGAATCCGGCGGCAGCAACCCTGGTACACACACAGGTGTTCGCGGGCCTTGTCATTCATGTCTGCGGTCTCGGAAATCAGCCGCCGTAGGGCTTCCACTCGCCGCCGTTCTGGCGGAAGTATTCGCGGCCCTGATATTCAAGCGTCTGAACGGTGCCGTTCTCGCTCACGGGGTTGGTCTGCGGCAGATCATGGACGAGCTGCTCGAGCGGAACCGTGCCGCCGTCCTTGGAAAAGTAGTCGGTCTCGAGCGTCTTGCCGATGAGCGACGTGAGCGCCAGATAGCTCGTGTTGCCCGTCACGTGGATGGGCTCGTTGGGCATGCCCTTGAGGCCCACGAACTTGACCATGACCGGAACGCGCGAAATGCGCATGGTCGGGATGTCGCGCAGGCGCGGGACCTGGATCTTGTCGCCCCTCACGGCAGCGCCGTGTTCGGGCACGATCACGACCATCGTCTTGCGGCCGGAGCGTTCAAGCTCGCGCAGGAAGGTGCGGATGTTGTCGAACATCTCCTGAGCACGCGGCGAAGGGCTCGGCGCGGCCGCGGCCGGGCAGGCGGTTGCCGTCGTGGAGCGCGATGAAGTTGATGAGCGTAGCCGTGCGGCCCGCCTTCGACTTCACCTGCGTGCGCTGCCAGTGGCGCAGCACGGCCAGGCTGTCGGCGATTTCCTCGTCGTCAAAGCCCATGTAGCGCGTCGGGTACTTCGCGTTGTCAAGCGTGGCGGTGACGCCCGCCTTGTCGCGCATCGACTGCAGGAAGTTGTCGTACTCGCCCGAGTGGTCCATCAGCAGGCGCTGCGAATAGCCGAGCGTGCCGAGCCTCGTCATGATCTCGCACTCGGGACGGCGCTCGCCGTAGAGCTCGCTGTGGGACGGCTGCCCGCAGGCGCCGTTGAGCAGGCGCAGCAGGGCCGGGCCCGAATAGGCCGTCGCCGCGTTGAACGAGTCGAAGCGGATGTTGAACTCCTTGAAGAGCGGATGCTGGTCAAGCTGCGAGACGGCGAGGTCGTCGTTCGAGACCGAGCAGATGCTCAGGAGCAGGATGTCGAACGGCGTGTCCTTCTCGGAAAGGCCGTTCGGGAAGCGGGCGCGTCGGTCGTGCTCGTAGGCGAGGAAGGCGTCGTACCACTCGCCCACGGCCTTGGCGTCGGCCTTGCCCGTCTTGGCGGGCGCGGCGGCCTCATTCGTCTGACCGCCTGCGTCGGCCGTCACGACGGGCGCGCGTTCGGGCAGGATCGACTGCACCCACGGCATCGTCACGGCGCCGAGGAAGTAGACGATCGTGAAGAACGTCACGCGCACGTAGCGGCGCACGAGGAAGTAGCCGAGGAAGACGAGAAGGCCCCAGCCCACCATCTTCACGTTGATGAAGTCGAGCGCGAACTCGGCCATGTAGAGAAGCGAGAAGCCCGCGATGCCGCCCTTGTTGGCGAGGATGCTGTCGACGCCCGGCAGCCAGCTCTCCGAATAGAGGAGCACGGCAGCCGCGGCGACGCCGAGCGTACCGCGCAGGATGCGCAGCCACTTCGGGCCGACGGGCAGCAGGAGCCAGGCCATCAGGAGCGCGTTGCCCAGAAGGTTGAGCTCGATGTAGCCGAAAGCTGCAAGCGCAAAGGCAATGATGAAGTAGACGTTCCAGACGCCGAGCCCCGTGAAGCGGGGGCCGGCGCCGTTTTCAATTCTGGTCTGCATGCGTCTTATCGTCCTTCGGAAAGATCAGGCGGCCGTCGGCGTCGAACGCGAAGCGGCCTTCATCCCAGCCTCGGCCGTAGAGCGCGAGCATGCTCGAGTAGTAGCTCTCGCCCGAAAGCCTTTCGGAGTCGACCACGCTGCGCACGAGGCCCGCGGTGCGGTCGTTTCCGAGCATCGGGATGAGGCAGGCGCCGAAGCCGAAGGGACCCGTGTCGTTGACGGTGAGATTGACCGTGTGGATCTTCTCGGGCGGCATGTTGAGCGCCCTCGTCGCCTCGACCATCGGGCTGAAGTGCTTCATGAGGATCGCGCGGTTGGGATCGTCGGGCGACATCATGCCCGCCCACAGATACGTGCGGATGGCGTTGTAGCTGCCGATCTCGTAGTCGTCGCCGTTGGGCGGCACTAGACGGCCGCCCTTGTCAAAGAGCGCCCAGTCGGGGGCGATGCCCGCGGGGGAGGACCTCAGCAACATGCGAAGCGATCCCTCGTAAACCTCGTTCCAGTAGGCGTCCTCGAGCGCGAAGCGCTTGAAGAGGAAGAGCGGGTAGTAGCTCGGATTGAGCTTGACCGTGCCGTTGTCCTCAAAGCCAACGCGGCCCGGCAGCACGACGCTGCCCAGATTGTCGACGGTGCGGACCTCCTTCTTGAGGAGCTCGAGCATCGCCATGCCCTTTCTTCGTGTACTCCTCGGACTTCCAGAGACGACCTGCCTCGAGGAAGCACCAGGCGATCCACATGTCGGAGTCGGTGGCGTTGTTGGTGTCGAGAATGCCCCACTTGTCGCCGCGTCCCCTGCCCCAGAGCCAGGCGGGAAGCGTCTTCGTGAGGTCGCCCCCGGAGAGGTTGTCGGCGGTCCAGGCGGCGAGGCCGTCGAAGGTCACCTGATCGTTGGTGACGAGCGCGAAGAACATCGCATAGGACTGGCCCTCGCTCGTCGTCACCTTGCGGTCATCGCTCTTGTCGACGACGCGGCCGTTGTCGAGCGCGTCATTGCGGAACTCGTCCCAGACGGGCCAGGCGGCCATGGCGGACGAAGCGCTGCAGAAGGCGCAGGCAAGCGCTGCGGAGATAATCATCTTCTTGAACATTACGAGCGGCTCCTGATCCAGTAGCGCATGAAGAGGAAGATGCCGAAGCCCACGAAGAGCGCGCTCAGCAGAGCGGCCGCAACGAGGACGCCCGGACGGTCGATGACGGTCATCCAGACCTTGTGGTACCAGGGCAGGTTGCCGACGGTGTAGTGCTCGCCCACGTCAAAACCCGTCACGCCGGCGGCGTTGACGACGGCGACGGAACCGGTCACGGAGCCGAGGCCGGCAGGATTGACGAGCTCGGCGTTGAGACGGGCGGCGCCGGACGCGCCTTCGGAGAGGAGCGCCACGAGCGTGCGGCCGCCCGCGAGCGGGGACTCTGCCGAGACGATGGCGGCAATACCGTTGTCATAGGCACCCTCGGCCGTCTTCTGCACGGAGGGGGACTTCGCCCTGAAGGCCTCAACGAGCTTCTCCTGAATGCGGCCCGCATTCTCGACGTCGATGTCGGTCACGGGGGCGGGGAAGCGCGCAAAGGCGAGAATGTCACGCTTGGCAAGCTCGGGATCGTTCATGTCGCCCGTCACGTGCACGTGCATCGCGGGGCGCCCGTCATGGCGGACATGCGGCCCATGGTGTTGAGCATCGTCGTGAGCTCGCTCCTGCTCGCGTCCTGCGGAATGAAGACTGCGGTCTGCGAGAGGTCGGCGTACTTCGTGAACGGATAGCCCGCACGCGTGAAGAGCTTCAGATTGGGAAGCTCGGCGTGGTGAAAGAGGCCCTTGACCGTCAGCGTGGACGTGGGCTCGATCTCCATCTGATGGCCGATGAGCGAGACGGAGCGGCAGTTGTCCTGGGAGCCGCCCTGAATCGTGCGCTCGTAGCTCACGGAGAAGCCGAGGCTCGTCGAATGGGTGAGCGTGGCGCCCATCGGATCATCGACGGAGATGGCGCCGTAGAAGGCAGGAAGCTGAACGGTGCGCGAACCGCGGCCGTCCCTGCCCGCGAGCGTGTCGCTGTCGGCGAGGTAGCCGTTGACGAAGGTGCGCAGCTGGGCGGTCTCCTCGGGCATCGGCTTGGCGTAGCGGTAGCGGATCTGCATGCCGAGCTCGGCGTCGCCCACCATGAAGAGGTCGGGTGCGAACTTGACGGGCAGTTGCACCGGGGCCATTACGTGACCGCGGGCGGAAAGCTGACCCGGATACTGCATGAGCTTCGAGAACGGAATCTCGGCGTCGGTGTTGATCCAGCGCGGAGCGTCATAGGCCTCGCGCACGGGCGGCACTTCGGCCTTCTTGACGCGGAAGGTCTCGCCCACCATCACGGGACGGTCGGTGCCGAGCGCACGCACGGCAGCGAGGAGGTCCTCGTCGTTGCGGCCCTGAATGACGAGCATCTTGCCGGAGAGGCTGGCAGGCGCGTCGGCGATGGTCACCATCGGACCGTCGGCCTTGGGCAGATCGTGCAGGAAGTCAGGACGACGCTCGTTCGTCGCGAAGACGACGAAGTGGCCCTCGGCGGGCGTGCCGTTGTAGAAGACGGGGAAGTCGGCACCGCGCCAGTCGCTCATGCGGCCGACGATGCTCGCGAGCACGGCGGCGGCCTGCTTTTCCATCGAGGTCGGAGCCGAGGTGAAGACCATCGGCAGCACGGAAGGCTCGTTCGAGGCGGTGTCGACGAACGGCGCGGGGAAGGCCGCGAGGTCGTTGGCGAGCCTGACGCGCTGCTTGACGAGCGTGAGGCGGCTTTCGGCCGCGATGTCAAGCCAGATGGCGGCATCGGCCGGATTTTCACAGACCGACGGCGTGTGTCCGATGAACTCGACCGTCAACTGATTGACGGACTCGATCACCTTGGGCGAAAGCTTGAGCGTGAGCTGCGAGGGCTTGCCCACCATCGAGGCCGAGATGGGCACCGAGCGCTGCAGGCGGCCGTTGAGGTAGAAGTTGATCTGCGAGCCGGACGGGGCGAGCGCGGGCGAAGGCGTAAAGCTCAGGTCGAGCGTCGCCTCAGAGACAACCTCGTCACGGCGCACGCCGAAGTCGAAGGCCTGCACACGGGAGAGGCCTGTAAGCTTGACGGCCGCGGCACTGCCGCCGGGCACGAGCTTCATGAGGGGAACGACTTCGGTACGCGAGCCCGTGACGTCTGTGCGCCAGACGGGCTGGAGCTGAGAGACGGACTTCATGCCGTCAGAGGGCGCGCTCCAGGCGGGAGCGGCGAACGCAGCGGCCATGAGGCACGCGGCAGCGGTTCCGATGAGTGTGGGATTCTTCATGTCTTCTCAGTTTGCGTTTGCCATCAGGACTTCCCTTGCAACCGGCTGTCGCGGCAGCATGGAGAGGACGGCGTCCCGAACGGCGGGCAGAACCCGGCCGGGCAGGAATTCGATCATGGAGCGGTAGCCGTAGAGCGCATGGCGGCCGAGCATCAGGAAGCCCGTGAGGAAGCGGTCGTCGACCGTGCCCTCGGGATTCATCGCCCACATGCCGCGGCGGGAGAACGTCACGCTGTTCCAGCGACGCTCGCAGGCCATGTCAGGAAGGTCGACGGCGATGTCCGTCCAACCCTCTCCGTTTTCAATGACGGTGCCCTCGAAGCGGACGGGGCCCGCCTCTTCGGCGAATTCCGAATGCAACGCGCTCGCCGGCCGCAGGCATGGTGAAGGCCGTGTCGAGGGCGCGCACGCGAAGCTCCTTCTGGGAGTATTCGACCGTACGTACGTTGTGGCGCATGCCGTCTCCGGTCTCAAGGACGATCGGCAGGTTGAGGCCGACGCGCGGGAAGCGGTGCGCCTCCTTCTCCTCGACGGCGACCGACATGGCGGCGCCGAGCACCATCAGGTTGTAGGCGATCCAGCCGAGGTTGATGACAAGCGTCACGTACTGCGGATCCGGATCGAAGAAGGCCTTCTCAAGGCCGATGAACAGTCCGACGGCGTTGAGCGCGATGAGCGCGACGAAGGGCCAGGAGATGTGCCAGTCGAGGTACTTCTCGCCGATCGTGCCGCCCTTGGCCGTCACGTTGAACTTGCCGTAATGCGGGAAGATGAGCGCGACCGTGGTCGGGATGAGGATGTACCAGGAGAGGACGGCCTCGTACACGCCGCCGAGGAACGGATAGCGGTAGCCCTTCTGCAGGATCGAGTTCGTCACGGCCGTGTGCACCATGTGCGGGATCACGTAGGCGAAGACGGAGGCCGCCGTCGCGTAGATCACGTAGATGTCCGCATACATGTAGGGAAGCGGGGCCAGAAGGAAGATGATGCGCGGCAGGCCGTGCAGGAAATGCAGCATCGCGTTGAAGAAACACAGGCGCTGCGGAAGCGTCAGGCCCTTGCCGAGCATCGGATTGTCGAGTCGGAAGATCTGGATCATGCCGCGCGCCCAGCGAATGCGCTGGCCGATGTGGGCCGCAAGGGTCTCCGTGGAGAGGCCCGAAGCAAGCGGACGCGAGATGAAGGCCGAGTTCCAGCCCCTGCGGTTGAGCTTGAGAGACGTGTGGGCGTCTTCGGTCACGGTCTCGACCGCAATGCCGCCGATCTCCTCGAGAGCCTTGCGGCGCATGACGGCGCTTGAACCGCAGAACATCGTGGCGTTCCACGTGTCGTTGCCCTTCTGGATGAAGTCGTGGAAGAGCGAGTTCTCGATCGGCATGGCGCGCTCGAGATGCATGTTCTTCTCGAAGGGATCGGGCGAGTAAAAGTGGTGCGGCGTCTGCACGAGTGCAATCTTCGGATCACGGACGAGCCAGCCCGTCGTCGAGACGAGGAAGTCGTTCGAGGGGACGTGGTCGCAGTCGAAGATCACGATGTACTCGCCGCTCGTGACGGTCATCGCGTGGTTGATGTTGCCCGCCTTGGCATGATTGTGCTCTTCGCGCTTGATGTAGCCCGCACCTGCGGCCTCCGCAAAGGCCTGGATGAAGTCGCGGCTGCCGTCGTCGAGCACATAGACGTGGAGCTTGTCGGCGGGCCAGTCCATGTTGAGCGCGGCGTAGACCGTCGGCTTGATGACGTCGAGCGACTCGTTGTAGGTCGGGATGAAGATGTCGACGTGGGGCCAGACGGAGCGGTCGGCGGGCAGCGCGGCAGGCTTGCGGTCGAGCACCCAGCAGACCTGGAAGTAGCCGAGCACCATCACGGAGAACGCATAGACCTCGGCCACGAGAAGCAGGACCCCGAAGAAGAGGTCGAGCCCGTTGCCCGTGCTCACGGTCGACGTGCAGCGCCACCAGAGGTAGCGGCCGGAGACAACGAACGAAATGACGAAGAGCAGCATGAGCGTGATCCGTGCGCGGATGCGCATGAGCACGATCATGGAGACGAACATGAGCGCAAGGAAGACGATCTGGCCGTGCAGGTTGAAGGGCTGGGTGATGCAGAGCGCGGCAAGGACGAGTCCCGGCACAAGCAGGACGACGGGCACCCAGCTGGGAAGCCTGCGGCCGCCCGGCTTTTTCTCCTCGCTGTCATCGACGACGGCGCGCACGCACCTGAGGGCCGCAGCGCCGAAGGCATCGCCCGCGCGGTTGATCAGGGCGCCGGCGGCGCGCAGGATGTCGACGACCGTGCGCACGAGGCGCGGGCCGTGACCGCGCGGCGGAAGGACAGCCAGGAGAAAGACCGTCTGGATGAAGATGCGCAGGGGATCGAAAAGCTTCGGAGCGTTGAAGTCGACCTGAGGATAGAAGAACGCCTTGTTGCGGCGCACCGAGGCGAGTGGCTCGACTCAAGCGGCGCCATGAGCCAGAGAAGACCGAGGCAGACGATATTGAACGACGCGGCGATGCAGCCAGAGCCGGCGGCACGCCAGTTCTTGTACAGGCTGCCGATGTTCTCGAGCGCGTGCTTTATGGAAGTCGGAAACATTCCTTGAAGACGGATAAAGGGATTGGAGGCGTGCGGGGCTCACCCGCCGGGCCCGGGACGGAAGCCGCCCTTGGTAAATCTTTAGATTCTACTCAGATCTACAAGGGATTTCGAGAAGGAGTTGACACACCGCTCAGTCGTGCGGCCGCCCTCCTCCCCTAGACACTCGTACACCTCGAACTCAAAGCCGTCCATTTTTTTGCTCTGTTCTGGAGGCATTTTCGACCAACAACCTTGTCTGATTGCGACTTCCGCAATCAGCAAGTCCTTGCAAACGATTGAAGCATTTACATTTTCTTTTCACGAGTCGGCCCCACTGCACGCCTCTCCAAACCGTCCCACTCGCCAGTCGAGAAACGGATTATTTGAGAGCTTGCCTCACACGGAGCCGAGAAAGACTCCAGGCTTTCCTCTCAACATTCTAGGCTTTTACCTTAATTACGGTTATCCGCTAGTGAGCTACTCATTCACCTCTTTGATCATGATCCCGCCATTGTCATTGGGCGAAACCTCATTCGGCTCCGGTCTTGGTGAGGACATGCCTTTGACAGTGCTTACAACATTGTCTTCGTGGGTGCCCTCTTGAACAATATTGCCACGCGAATCATAGGCACGAAATTCCCCCGTCGCACGACCATTCTTCATCATTATTTCCCCCATCAACGCCCCTTGTGAGTTGTAGTTTTTCTGCCAGCCATTGGCAACACCATTTTTGTAAGTCTGAACGACTTTCATGCCATCAGGTCGCCATGTAGTCAACTCACCGTCGTACTCATTCATCTTATAAGTTCCTTGACGGGCGGGTTTACCTGTTTGCGGGAAATAGACAGTAAAAGGACCATGACGTAGGCCGTTTTTAAGCATCCCCTCTTCTAAAAGCTGACCGTCATCAGAAAAAAGTTTAAACGGACCACTCTGTTTACCATGCTCGAAGTTCACAGAACTCCGAAGTTGTCCGTTTTCAAAATAATCTAAAGCTTCACCATGTAACTGATGATCAGTGTACATGTGCTTTAATTGGACTGTGCCCGACGGATAGTATTGTTCAACGAGACCATTGAGCTTTCCCGCTCGATACTGAGCCTTGACCTTGAGCTTACCTGTATCTGGCCAATATTGAACAGTCTCGCCATCACGCTCACCATCTTTAAAGATGCCGTGATCTACTAGCACACCTTTGTCTGTCCAGGCTTCAAAAGGCCATTTTGCTCGCCATTTTCCCAATGTCCGATCTCACGAAGTTGACCTTCACTGAAGACCACATTGAGTCCGTCAAGCTTGCCGTCTTTATAGGCATAAAGAGAATAGCCGGAATCTGAAATATCTTTGACACGCCCTGTAAACGGTTTCCCTTCCTTGTCCATCAATAAGCCGTCAACATTCTTGAGCTCAGACGAAGCTGTCGAAGGTAACCAACCATAGAGCTGATATTTGTAATACCAAGCGCCCACGGCTGCACCCAAACTGACAACCGAAACAGCAACCAAAAACCGAGTTTGCTCATGATGATCTCCTTATTAAGATCTCTGTGATGCAAGGACTTGTAGGAAAAATCCTGATTCCATTAAGATTCACTATATCTGTAGAGTGTTTTTGCCGACACTATTGTTTACATCTCCTCACTTTAGCGAGGTGCCTCATGCGTTTTGGAAGCTCTTCAAATACCCCCTACGGACAGCCGAGCGAAACAAAAATGTTCGTTCGGCTTTTTCGAACATAGATAACGGCGCTTGTTTTTCTCTAAAAATAGCAGAATGCTATTATTACAACATGAATAGTTGATGGTGGCTATAGAAGAGATTTTCAGCTATCAATTCAGCTTCGCTGACATAGAGGCCGACAAATACATCGAGTATCGCCGGTCCCATGCTGATCCTCGAATTCATGCCATGGATCGGCTGACGGATGATGGGGTTGATGAGCTCGTTAAACTGTGCTTGCCCTTCTCCCACAAGAAGAACGGGCTCGCAGTTCAGGCTGGACGTCCGTACATGCGATTGGAGATGATGGTCCGCCTCCACCTCCTGCAGATTTCTCTCAATTATTCGGACCTCCAAATGGAGGTGTACCTGACGAGCAACGTAGCCGCGCGGCTCTTCTGTCGAGTGCCTTCTGGGCGAACCACCGTTTCTGACACCTCTTTGCTTCGCTTCCGGGGAGTGTCAGGATTGCTGTGTCTGGGGAGGTTATTCCAGGGGCAGCCCAACGAGGCTGCCCTTTCCTTTTTGTGATGTAGTCTGCCAGACCTGATGCGATAGCAGGGGATATGGTGGAGGGACCCGCGCGGAGCGCGGGAGGATCCTCCTTAGCCCCCACTATCGCGCGCCGCGAAGCGGCAGGCGCGTTAGCTTACTCCATGACACCAGTAAACCGCTCACCAAACAGCAGAGCGAACTGGGGCATGGCAGCAGACCACTTGGGTAGCGTAGACGTTTCCAGGAGGCCGTGAAATTCATGATGGCCAGATAGATCAGCTTCTTGGCAGCCTCTTCATTGGGGAACAGAGTGCGCGTCTTGATTACCTTCCGGACAGCTCGGTTGAGCCCTTCAATCGAATTGATCGTATAGATCTGCGTACGGATCTCAGGCGCGAACTGGAAGAACGGGATCACCTGTGCCCAGGCCCGTTCCCAGATTTGGATGATGGCAGGGGTACTTTTTGCCCATGGTCGTATTCCTAAAACGCTCCAGAGCACGTTCTGCAGCGTCGGCATCCGCTGCTTGATAGATGGGCTTGAGCTCCTTGCACACGGCCGCTCTGTCCTTCTGAGAAACGAATGATGTCGGCGCGAATAAGGTGAACGATGCAGGTCTGATGGAGGGTCTGTGGATAGACGACCTCTATAGCTTCAGTCATGCCCTTCAGGCCATCCGTAACGGCGATGAGAATGTCCTCAACGCCTCGGGCCTTCAGCCCCTATTAAAGACGGTCACCCAGAAGCTTGCACCCTCATTCTCGGCGATCCACATGCCCAGAACCTCACGCGTACCGTCTGTTCGCACCCCAATCCCGAGATGAACGGCCATGTTCTTTACAGCTGCGCCACTGCGGATTTTGACTCGGAGGGCGTCAAAGAAAGCGACCGGATACACACTTGCGAGCGGGCGATTCTGCCACTCCTGGACGTCTTCAAGCACCCTGTCGGTAACCTTGCTGACGTAGTCGGGGCTGATGTCCACACCGTAGAGATTGTCGATGAAGCCTGGATGTCACGGGTGCTCATGCCTCTGGCGTACATGGCGATGATCTGCTCGTCCATTTTGCCGAACGACCGGCTGTGCTTGGGCACGATGATTGGGTCGAAAGTGTTTTTTGCGATCGCGCAGAACGCTCAGTGGCAGAGGACCATACTCGGTCTTGAGGGTCTTGTGACTAAAGCCGTTGCGCTTGTTGGGGACCTGGAGAAGCTCGTCAGCATCAACTTCTTCAGGAGGCGCTTCGGTGGGCTGACAGCCGGTGAGATGTGCATCCATTTCTCCCTGCAACATGGCTTCGACAAAGCGCTGGGAGAAGGTACGTACGGCCTCGGAGAAGGCTTCGGGACCCAGGGAGCGGCCCGATGTTCGAAGCTCGGAAACGTACTGTTCGATGTGGTTATCGAGGGGATTGGTGGACTTCTTACGAGAATTGCGTTTGGTGTTCGTGCTCATTGGGTGTGCCCATGCCAAAGCAAACCAAAAAGAGCTCGTTCGCAGTCGAACAGGCTCTTTTGGACGGTTGTCAGTGGTTCACATTCCTGACTGATCAGAGACGCGCGATCGTGGACATCACGCCGGTGACCTTGTCTCCGATCGAAACGGTGATCTCGGCGTCGAGCGGCAGATAGACGTCAACGCGAGAGCCGAAACGGATGAAGCCATAGCGCTCGCCCTTTTTTCGAGACGTTCGCCCACCTTGGCATAGCAGAGGATGCGACGGGCAACAAGGCCGGCCACTTGACGAAGGTCACGCTTCGCCCCTCGTCAGTCGTGACGCGAACGGCGTTGCGCTCGTTATGAGTCGAAGCCTTGTCAAGATCGGCGTTGAGGAAGAGACCGGGCTTGTAGACGATCTCCTCGACGCGACCAGCGACGGGGGACTTCTGGCTGTGGACGTTGAAGACGTTCATGAAGATCGAAATCATCATCGCATCCTCGCCGGTAAGAGGATCCTGAGCTTTCTGGACCTTGCAGACGCGGCCGTCGACCGGGCTCAGCACGGCCTTCGGATCGGTGGGAAGTTCACGGGCCGGATCGCGGAAGAACTGAACGCAAAAAGACAAAGAGGACGAGCGAGAGAGGAAGGCGAGGAAGTTCCAGTCGAGAAGCCAGAGCACGGCCGTGACGGCGAACGTGCCGATGATGAAGGGCGCCCTTCACGGGCGAAGAAGGGATGCGGATAGATTCGCGAGTTCAATTCGATCTCCGGAGAGAGCTTGTGGAAAGTGCGCCCATTTTAATGAAAAAAGCCGCCTTGTGCGCGGATTTCGGCTGAACGACGGCGCCGGCCGCCCCTTCGGGCGTCCGGCACGGAGATTCAGGGGCTTGAGACGAACCCGGCTCAGCGGGGCAACCGGGCCTCGACCGTCACGGTGAGCGATACCTCGGTCGTGCCTGCGCTCACTGCAGGCGCAACGTTTGCCGAGGCGCGCTCGGCCTTCATCATGGGGGCCGCGTAGTAGCGAGGGCCGCCCGCGCTGTGCGACCCGATGCGCACCGAGGCGACGCTCACGTCGGAGGACTTGCGGCCGATCGACTCAGCAACGATTCCCGCCTGCCGGAGCGCATCGGCTACGGCGGCCTTGAGGAGCTCGTCTCGCTGGGCGCGCTCGGCCTTGTCGGAGACGCGGAAGGTGATGCCCTCGTAGTTCATGTGGCCGACGACGGCGGCGAGCACGTCCGAGACGACGCTCACGTCACGCACCGTAACGCGCAGGGTCTCGCGGGCCTCCCAGGCTCCGATCTCGGAAACCTCGCCTTCCTTGGCACGGGTATAGACGGGATTGGTCGAGAGCCCCGTCGTCCCGACGTCGATCTTGTCGCTGAAGCGCTTGAGCGCCTCGATCGCCGCGTTGCCGCGCTTGGCCGCATCGTTCGAGGCCGAGACCGCATCGGGCCTGCGGCTTTCGGCCGAAAAGAGAATGACGGCCTCGTCGTTGGCGACGGTCATGCTCGCCTCGCCCTGCATCGAGATCTGGACGGGCGCCGTCATCGGATTCTGCCCTTCGGCGAGGACGGGAGCGGCTGATGCGACGCAGACGGCGGCTGCGCTGAGGGCAAGAACGGTCTTCTTCATTCGAGGTTCTCCTTGTTGAGTCACGGCAGCGAATGCCGTTTCTTTCATTATGAGTTCCAGCGATACCCTTTCGCAGGCACGTTTGCAACGATTTATTGAGGAGCATCCCCGGTTTTTCCGCCTGCGGACCTGAAGGGCGCGCCCGCGCCCTGCGTTTTTCGAGCCTGCGCCGCTCCGAAAACGCCGCTTTCTCTGCCCGCCGTTTGATCCCATCGGCGACACCTTAGCCTTTTTCCCTAGTTGCAAACCCGTCCGACCTGTTACGATTCTTACAGTCAGGCAAAGTCCTCACGCGCGTCGTCCGCCCAAAAAGCAGCAGAAGCCTCATGAGCAAACTGCAACCGGGACACCGCTTCCGAAGGACCTGTCGCATAAAAGAGTCAATCAGGCGGCATCAAGACCGCCTCTGCCTTCCGCGCGCCTCCCGATGGGGCGGACTGCGGATCAAGGAGTGTACTTATGTCCGGAGAACAGCGAAAGACCTGGACGAGCCGAATCGGCTTCGTGCTCGCCAGCGCCGGTGCTGCCGTGGGTCTGGGGGCCATCTGGAAGTTCCCCTACATGGCGGGCACGAACGGCGGCAGCGCCTTTCTCTTCCCCTACATCCTCATGACCTTCACCGTGGGCGCCGCCCTGCTGATCGCCGAAGTGGCGCTCGGCCGTGCGGGCCGCGGCGGCATCGTGACGGCCTACCGCAACCTCGCGAGCCGCGCCTGGGTGCCCGCAGGCTATCTCGGCGTTCTCACGGGCTTCCTCGTCCTGTGCTTCTATTCGGCCATCGGAGGGTGGACGCTCGCCTACTTCGCCGAAGCGGCCACGGGCTCGGGCCTCATCACCGACCAGGCCGAGCTCGGCAAGCACTTCGGCAGCTTGTCTCCGATCCCGTCCAGGCACTCGGCTTCCAGTGGCTCTTCCTGCTGCTCAACGGCCTCATCGTGGCGCTCGACGTCACGAAGGGCATCGAGCGCATCTCCAAGTTCCTGATGCCGCTCCTCTTCGTGATGATGCTCGTGCTCATCGTGCGCGGTCTGATGCTCCCCTGGCGCCATAGGCGGCCTTGAGTTCTCTTCGTTCGATCCCGACGCCTTCACCTGGAGCGCCCTGCTGCAGGCCATGGGCTTCACTTTCTTCTCGCTGTGCGTGGGTTGCGGGTGCATGCTCACCTACGGCTCGTACCTTGATCAGAACTCGAACCTCGTCAACGGCTGCCTCTGGATCACGTTCCTTGCGGTCATCGCCTCCATTCTCGGCGGCCTGATGATCATGCCGAGCGTCTTCGCCTTCGGACTCGACCCGTCCGCAGGTCCCGGCCTCACCTTCATCACGATGCCCGCCGTCTTCGCGCAGCTTCCGTTCGGTCAGGTCTTCGCCGTGATCTTCTACCTGTGCATCGCGGTGGCGGCCATCACGTCGTCCGTCTCGATGATCGAGATCGTCGTCGCCTTCCTCGTCGACGAGCACAAGATGAAGCGTGCGGGCGCGGCCATGCTCTCCACGCTCGCGCTCGCCGTCGTCGGCGCCCTGCCCTGCCTCTCGTTCGGCAAGCTCTCCGACGTCACCTTCTTCGGCGGCAAGACGATCTTCGACCTCTTCGACTTCTTCACGAGCAACATCTCCCTGCCCGTGGGCGGCCTGATCATCCTGTGGCTCGCAGGCGTCAGATGCTGGCCGCAGATCCGCGAGAACATCACGCGAAACACCTCTCTCCGAGGGGCGCCGTGAAGTTCCTCCGCCTCATGATGATCGGCTTCTCTCCGGTCCTCGTGCTTGTGGTGCCTCGTCTCGGGCCTTGTCTGACGGCCCGCGGCGACACCGCACCCAAACACAACCCGCGGCGGTCCGGCTCCAGAAAGCCGAACCGCCTTGACCATTAGAAATACAAGCAAAAAAATGACAGAACGTTCAGTATGGGGGTCCCGCCTGGGGTTTATTCTCGCGAGCGCAGGCTCCGCCGTCGGTCTCGGTGCCATTTGGAAGTTTCCCTACATGGCTGGCACTGAACGGCGGCTCCATCTTCATGCTCCCCTACATCTTCTTCACCGTGACGATCGGCCTCACGCTTCTCATCGGCGAGATGTGCATGGGCCGCTCGGTACGCGGCGCCGCAGGCGCCTTCCGAAGGCTCGGCGGCCCTTCACGGGCATCATCGGATACATCTCCGTGCTCACGGGCTTCCTCGTGCTCGCCTTCTACCCGTGGTGGGTGGCTGGTGCGTCTACTACATGATTCAGGCCTTCATGGGCAACGGCATCATCAACGATCCGTCCATGATGCGCGGCGCCTTCGAGTCCTTCGCCTCCTCCGACGTCGCCCCCGTGCTCTCGCACCTCACCTTCCTCGGCGCCACCGCCTTCGTCGTCTACTTCGGCGTTGAAAAGGGGGCATCGAGCGCGTCTCCAAGGTCCTGATGCCGCTCTCTTCTTCATGATGCTCATCCTCATCGTGCGCGGCCTCATGCTCCCCGGCGCCATGAAGGGAGTCGAATTCTCTTCAAGCCCGACCTCTCCGCCTTCACGGGCGAGTCGCTGCTCAACGCGATGGGCTTCGCCTTCTTCTCGCGCTCTCTCCGTGGACTCCGGGCTCCCAGATGAACTACGGCAGCTACCTCAGCGACCGCGTTCACCTTCCGTCGTCCGTCTCCTGGATCGTCTTCCTCGCGATTCTCTCGGCCATTCTCGGCGGTCTGATGATCATGCCCGCCGTCTTCGCCTTCGGCCTCTCGCCCGACGCTGGCCCCGGCCTCACCTTCGCGACGATGCCCGCCGTCTTCGCGCAGCTCCCGTTCGGCCACTTCTTCGCGATCACCTTCTACGTGTGCCTCTTCGTTGCGGCCCTCACGTCCTCGATCTCGATTCTGGAGATGTCCGTGCAGTTCCTCCACGACGAGTTCAACATCAGCCGCCCCGCCGGCGTCACGATCACGGGCTCGATCCTCGCCGTTCTCGGCACGCTCTGCGCGCTCAGCTTCGGCACGCTCTCGCACGTGACGATCTTCGGCAAGAGCTTCTTCGACTTCTTCGACTACCTCACGTCCAACATCGGCATGCCGATCGGCGTGATCGGCATCGCCATCGTCACGGCCTGGCTCGCCTGGCCCACGACCGTGAACCAGCTCTCGCTCGTCAAGCCCGTCTCCGGCTTCTTCCTCAAGAGCTACCGCGTGATGGCCGGCATCTTCGCACCGATCCTCATCCTCGTCGTGATGCTCAAGGGCCTCGGCGTCTTCTGAGTCCATTTGACCTCATTCCAATAAATTCCCCGCCGTCAGGCCACCCGATGCGAACGGCGGGCAAAAAGCACAAGATCGGAGTCCAACCCAATGTCTGAAAACCAAACCACCACAAGCTGGGGCTCCCGCCTCGGCTTCATTCTCTGCAAGCGCAGGCTCGGCCGTCGGCCTCGGCGCCATCTGGAAGTTCCCGTACATGGCGGCACGAACGGCGGCTCCGTCTTCATGCTGCCCTACATCTTCTTCACCTTCACCGTCGGCATCTCGCTGCTCGTGGCCGAATTCGCCATGGGCCGCGCCGGACGCGAGGGCCCGATGGCCTCGCTCACCAAGGTCTGCGGCAGGGGCTGGGGCTTCTTCGGCGGCGTCGGCGTCTTCACGGTCTTCCTGATCCTCTCGTTTTACTCGGGCGTGGGCGGCTGGTGCATCAAGTACATGGTCGACGCCGTCATCGGCCGCGGCCTCATCAGCGATCCCGAACTCCTCGGCACGCACTTCGGCGCCTTCGTCTCCGACGGTTCGATGAGCTTCCTCTACATGATGATCTTCCTCGGCATCACGTCCGTCGTCGTGCTCCGCGGCATTCAGGGCGGCATCGAACGCGTCGCCAAGGTGCTCATGCCCGCGCTCTTCATCCTGATGCTCATCATCATCGTGCGCGGCCTCACGCTGCCTGGCGGCCTCGCCGGCCTCGAGTACCTCTTCGCGCCCCGCTGGGAGGACTTCAACGCCTCCGCGCTCTTCAACGCGATGGGCTTCTGCTTCTTCTTTCGCTCTCGCTCGGCGCCGGCACGATGATCACCTACGGCTCCTACCTGAGTCCCAAGGCCGACCTTCCGGGCGCAGTGGGATGGGTCGCCGTCCTCGCCATCATGTCCCTCGATTCTCGGCGGCGGTCTAATGGTGCTCCCCGCCGTCTTCGCCTTCGGTCCGTCATGTTCTACGTCTGTCCGTCGTTGCGGCCTCACCGTCCGTCTCGATGCTCAGCCTGTACGGCGCTCCTCACCCGCCAGTTCAACATGCGCCGCACGCCGGCCATCCCTGCTCACCGTCGCGAGCTGCACGGTCGTGGGCCTTGCCCTCCACACTCTCCTTCGGCGTCTGGAGCGACGTCAAGGGACGATCTTCGACATCCTCGACTACGTCGTCAACGTCGGCATGCCGCTCTCAACCTTCGGCATCGCCATCGCTGCCGCCTGGGTGGCATGGCCCACGATGAAAGCGCGAACTCACGGCCGCCCGCCCCGTCTCCGAGTCAGGCCTCTGGTTCATCCGCATCATGATCGGCGTCGTCAGCCCGCTCTTCGTGCTTCGTCGCCGGCGGCAGCCTCTGATGACCGAGGATTCCGCACGCCGTCTCGTGTACGCGGTGCTCGCACAGGAGTACCGCGCACACAGGTCGCTCTGGATCGGCACCCTGTGCCTCGCGCTCGGCGCCGCCATGATTTCGGGCCTCGTCGTCGACGGGGCCTCCTCACTTCGAAACGCCGCGAGCATCGTCATCGTCCTCGGCGCCCTCTATCTCATGGTCCTCCTCGTACTCCGGCAGGAGCTTTCCAGCCCGCTCGGCAGGTCTGCCGCCCGACGAGCCATCGCCTTCCGCAAAGGTCTCACCTCGGGACTTCTCCGTGCGTGCGCACCCGCCGTCTTGGCTATCATTGTGTGCAGTACGGCGCTTCTCGTCCTCTGATCCTTCGCACCACGGGACGGACGCCGGCTCTCGCCCCTGTGCGGGAGCCTCACGCAGAAAGGAATCAGAACCATGTCCCCCACAACCGCATCATCGTCGCCCGTTTCTCCCCGACGGGCCGCACCCGCCGCCTTATGAGCATGATCGCCGGGCCTTGCAGGCACCGCCCGCTTCCCGTCAGGAGCTCGACCTCACCGACCGCTGGGAACGCGAGGAGGCCCGCACCTTCGGCAAAGGCGATCTCGTCTTTCTGGGCGTACCCGTCTACTTCGGCCGCGTGCCCTTCCGATGCAGTCCCTCGCCAAGTGGACGGGCAACGGTGCGGCTGCAGTGCCCGTCGCCGCCTACGGCTGCCGCGCGCATGAGGACACGCTCCCGCGAGCTCGCAGCCGTGCTTCGCGCCGCGGGCTTCGTCGTGCCCGCAGGCGCGGCCTTCCCCGTCGAGCACAGCCAGTTCCCCGAGTTCGGTGCAGGCCGTCCCAACGAAGCCGACCGCTTCTCAGCGGGCGACTTCGCACGCAGGGTGTTCGAGGCGCTCAGGGACGGCACGGCGAGGTTCGCCCCCGAATTTCCGGGCGAAGGGGAGCTCCGTCCCTATCCGAAGACCGGCTTCGTGCCCATGCCCGACCCTGTCTGCCGCATGTGCGGCCGCTGTGCCGAGGTCTGCCCGATGGACATCATCGATCCCTTCAGCATGCGCGTGAAGGATCCCTCGCAGTGCATCGGCTGCCGCGCCTGCATCGACGCCTGCCCCGACAGCCACCGCAACTTCCCCGAGCCCGTCCGAGCCGCCATGGCCCAGGTGCGCGAGCGCATCCGCCCCGCCTGCGAGGCTCCGAAGTTCCCCGAATTCTTCTTCTGACAACGCATTCTCCTCCGATGACGACCAGGCATCTCACCATCACCGACATCGCCTCGACGGGCGCAGGCATCGCCTACGAGGACGGACTCCGCGTCTTCGTGCCGGGGGCGCTCCCCGGCGACGAGGTCACCGCGGAGGTCGATCCGCCCGCACGCGGCACGCGATCGAGCGTCGCCCAGTACGTGAAGATCACCCGAAGAGCCCCTGGTGGGCCGCCTCCCCGTGTCCCGCCCATGTGGCCAGGCCCGCCTGCCTGCGGCGGCTGCGCGCTCGGCAGCCTCACCCAGAGGGCCAGGCCGTCGTCAAGCGCGGACTGCTCGAAAGGGCGCTCGCCGAATCGGGCGTCGAAGCCCCCGAGCCCCTGCCCCTCGTCGAGGCGCCGCACGACGCCGAGGCGTTCACGCAGGGCTTTCGCAACAAGGCCGTGCTCTATCCGGGCGTCGATCCCGAGGACGCTGGTACTTCGCGATGTATGCTCAGGGCTCGCACTTTCCCGTGCCCGAATCCTGCTTCTGCCCGCAGACGCCCGAGTGGATGGCCAAGGCCGCCGAAACCGCGGCCCGCATGCTCTCGCTCTCGGACCTCTCTCCCTGGAACGAATCGCACCGCGAGGGCGACGTGCGCACGATCGTCATGAGGGACGGCGTGGATTCAGAGAAGCCGCAGCGCCTCTTCACGCTCTGCGTGCACGGCGAGACGCCCGAAGTCAGGATCTTTGTCGGGAAGCTTGCGAAGAAGCTCATGGAGGAAGGCATCACGAGCGTCTTCCTCAACCTGCACCCGACGCCCGGCAATGCGGTGCTCGACGCCACAGCCTGCACGTTGCGGGCACGGACGGCATCGAAACGACGATCGGGGGGCTGCGCTTTGCATGGTGCGTCCCGAAACCTTCCTGCAGGTCAATCCGACAGACGGAGAGGCTCTACGCCATGGCGCTTGAGTGGGTTGCGCCCGAAAAGGACGAGAGGTCCTGCTCGACCTCTACTGCGGCGTGGGCACGATGACGCTCCTTGCCGCCCGCACCTGCGCGAAGGCCGTGGGCGTCGACATCGTCGCCGCCTCGATCGAGCGCGCCAAACTCAACGCCAAGCGAAACGGCATCGAAAACGCCGTCTTCCACGCGGGTGCGGTCGAGGACGAGCTGCCCCTGTCTCATCGCCTCGGGCATCAGGCCCGCCGCGGCCATTCTCGACCCCGCCTTCAAGGGGCTCGAGGAGACGGTGCCCGCCATGCTGACGGCCCTGCCGCTCACGCGATTCGTCTACGTCTCCTGCAACCCGAAGACCTTCGCGCGCGATGCGGCAAAGTTCATCGAGCTCGGCTGGCGCATCGAGAGGCTCGCGCCCGTGGACCTCTTCCCGGGCGCACTCCACGTCGAGACGGTTGCGAAGTTCGTCCGCGACGCTCAGCCTCGGTAAAGACCTTTCTGAAGCGCTCGGGATTGAGGAAGAACTCTAGCGCCTTCTCCTCCCTGCGCGTGCAGTAGAAGTCGGGCAGGCTGTCGCGCACGACCTTGCCGTAGCCCTTGTTGAGGATGCGAGGGTCGCAGATGACGAGCATGCCCCTGTCGCCTTCCGAGCGGATGAGGCGTCCCGCACCCTGCTTGAGCGTGATGACCGCCTCGGGCAGCGTGATCTCGTCGAAGGGACGCCTGCCCGAAGCCTCGACGGCGCGACTTCGCGCCATCATCACGGGATCGTTGGGCGGCGCGAAGGGAATCTTGTCGATCACGACGAGCGAAAGCGCCTCACCCTTGACGTCGACCCCCTCCCAGAAACTCATCGAGCCCACAAGCACGGCGTTGCCGTGCGCCCTGAACTCTTCGATGAGGCGCATTTTGGGACCGTCGCCCTGAACGAAGAGCGGATAGGGATTCCCGTTGGCCTCGAGCCTCGCCTGAAGCTCGTCCGCCGCGGCCCTCACGGCCGCGAGCGACGTGCAGAGAACGAACGTGCGTCCGCCCGCCGCGTTGATGAGCGGCCAGACCTTTTCAATGACGTTGTGCGTGTGCACCGCCGTGTTGTTCGCGGGCGGCGGCATCTGCGGCAGATAGAAGCACCCCTGTTCCCAGTAGTTGAAGGGGCTCTCCCACGTGCGCTCGACGCATTCGCCGATGCCGAGCCTCTGCTTGAAGAGGTCGAACCTGCCCGCGCTCGAAAGCGTGGCCGACGTGAAGACCCAGGCGCCGCCCTCGCGCTTCGCATCTCGCGAAATTCCTCCGCAAAGGAAAGCGGCGTCAGGTTGAAGCGGATGCCGTGCTGGCTCACCTCGAGCCAGCGCACCTCTGCGTCCGCCCCGGAAGCCGCACCCGCTTCGGGCCCTGCTTCTCCCCCAACCTCGGCATCTCCGGCGGCTTCCCCCTCGGAAGCCTCATCGGCCGCACCGTTGCGGCACTTCACGAAGATGGCCGTCCAAGCCTCCATCTGTTCCATGAGCTCGGCATGACGCTCGGCGAGCGTGTCGAGCTCATTGTCGCGGCCCTCATTGGCCCTCATCGCCTCGCCCATGGCCGCAAAGGCCGCGCGCAGGCGCTCGAAGCCAGGATAAAGCTCGCCGAAACCCTCGATCTCGTCGACATCGAGCCTCTCGCCCTCGGCAAGACCGATGCGCTGGGCGTCGAGCCTGAACTCGCGCCCCGCCTTGAGCACGCGGTCGTAGAGGATCTCCCACTGGCGCCGTCGTTGCACTTCGTGCGGCCGAGCCTGCGGGCCTCCATCGAGACGTTCTCGACGTCATAGGTCGAGAAGCTCGTGCCGAAGAAGCTCGAGGCGATGCCGGGCAGCTGGTGCGCCTCGTCGATCACCGTGAGTGCCGCCTGCGGCAGCATGCCGTCGATCGCATCGGACTCGCGCTTGAGGGCCATCGAGCTCAGATAGAGATGGTGGTTCACCACGACGACCTGACTCTGCATGGCGTCCTCGCGGGCCTTCTTGACGAAGCAGTCGTCGTAGTTCGGACAGCGGTCCTTGCCGAGGCAGTTTTCGCGCGTGCTCGTCACGAGGGGCCAGAGGCGGTCGTCCTCGGGCACGTCGGGGAGTTCCGCTCGGTCGCCCGTGCGGCTGACCGCCGCAAAGCGCTGGATCTTCCTGAGCTTCAGATAGGAGTCCTGCTCGGGGAGCCTGCCTTCGGAGGCCGTGAGTTCGAGGCGGAAGTGGCAGACGTAGTTGGCGCGTCCCTTGAGAAGCGCGACCTTGACGGGCACGCCGAGCGCATCGCGCAGGGCGGGAAGGTCCTTGGCGCAGAGCTGGTCCTGAAGCGACTTGCCTGCCGTCGAGATGACGCAGGTCGCGCCTGCAAGAAGCGCGGGCGTCAGATAGGCGAAGGTCTTGCCCGTGCCCGTCCCCGCCTCGGCGACGAGAATGGTCTTCTCCTCGACCGCGCGGGCCGCCTCGACGGCGAACTCGCGCTGCCCCTCGCGCACGCAGAAGCCCTTGACGGCCTTCGTGAGCGGGCCCTTTTCATCAAAGGCGAGTGCAACTCGCTCGACAAGCGGGCGTCGAGGCGTCCCAGAGACGCGGATTTATTTCAGCAGCAACCATCTCTTTCCTTCGACTCAGAAATACTTCTTGAGGCCGGAGTCCTTGTTCTCCCTGGACTCCTCATAGCGCTTCTGTGCGGCGCGACGCTCCTCGAGCGTCTTGTTGAAGTTCGCCTGCCGCGCCTCGCGGCTCGCCTTGCGTTCGGCGGCGGTGGCCTCGGCCTCCTCAAGGCGCTTCTTCGCCTCGGCCTGCTTGGCATTGAAGGCCGCAATGTTGGCGTCCTCCTGAGCCATGCGCTCGGCCGCCTCGGCCCTGCCCGCCTCAACGCCGTCCAGCCTCCGAGACATCGAAGTAGCCGGACGATCTTCGCCCGAAGATGAAGCCGGTTTGCTCAAGACATCTCACCTTGTCAAAGAGCCTGAAGCTCTTGACCAGATGCGGTGTTTGATTGAGCTTGCGGTATCCGATCTTCGTGCCGTCCTTAAGTCTCTTCGAGCACCGTGCACTTGTGAATCTGACGGTTGTGCTTGCGCACCTGTCGCTGATGGAGGTAGACGCCTCGTCGTACGGCCTTGAGGTTCCCCGCGATGCAGTATGCATCGACGCAATGCGTCTTGGGGAGTCCCCGGGGTGATGCGCGTGTTCTTCGTCAGATAGCCGCAGGTGTTCTCAACAGGCAAGCCGGGATGCGCCTTGCGCACGCGATCGAGCAATGTCCAACGCACGATGCCCATGAAGGCTTCCGCTCTGAACGAATGAGCGCGCTTGACCTTCAACTTGATCTTCCCTGCGTGACAGGCCTTGTGGCAGGTCTCGCAGAGCGTTATCAGGTTGTTGGGCGCATCCCCGCCGATTTGACGGCTTTCGAGGTGGTGCACGTTGAGGATCTTGTCCTTCGAACGACCGTGACAGTGCTGGCAAACGTGACCGTCCCTAAAGAGAACGTATTCAAGCACGTTCCAAAAGCCGAGCTGATCGCCCTGCTGATAGTCCGTTCAACAGTCGTATTTTTGATCTTCTGAATGTCGAACGATGCCGTCTCAATCACGATCATGATTAAGGCCCTGCACCCGCATTCCCCGCGACGGCTCGGCCCGCATTTTCCGGGAGAAAGTTCGGGCCGAAAGACTGGATCGGGTCAGGCGCGGGAGCGCCCGGCGGATTCTCGTGCGTCAGAAGACGGTCACGACCTCGTCCATGGGCAGGCGGGACTTTGGACGGGCGGCGTTGCTGTCCTCGGGCAGGCGGTAGCCGAGGCTCACGGCACAGACGGTGCGCAGGCCCTTTTCAGCGAGTCCGAGGCATTCGTCCATCTTCGCCATGTCGAGGCCCTCGAGGCAGGTCGAGTCGATGCCGCGCTCGGCGGCGGCCCAGAGCAGGAAGCCCATGGCGATGTAGGCCTGGCGCGTCTCCCAGGAAAGGAGCTCCTCCTGCGTGACACTGATGCAGCCCCACGAAGTGGCGGCGTCCCGCATCGGCGGCGCCAGAAACCGCATC
>VOFC01004365.1_pt1 | contig 34973 bp, 53 predicted proteins | sample 5384161 | NCBI WGS metagenome assembly VOFC01 (sample SAMN12384722, study PRJNA508395) | human gut metagenome | isolation source: healthy gut B | host: Homo sapiens | reverse complement strand
GCGGTAGCCGCGGCCGTGGGAGGCACTTCCTTCAAGGTACACATATCCACGCTGCGCTCCGGGATCGTGAAGTCCGTTTTCAGCAGACGGATGTCGCCGCTTTCCAGGTCCTTCCGGACGAATTCCAGCGTCACACCAGCCACGCCCAGACCGATCCCCGCCAGCGTCACCAAAAGCTGCCGGGAGGACAGCTCGATCTCCGGGGTCAAGGTAACGCCGGCCTTCAAAAACTCCTGCTCCAGAAAAGACCCGGGAGCTGGCCTTCCGCTCGAGCAGGATCAGGGGGAATTCCGCGATCTCCTGCAGGGAGTAGACGTTGTCGAAATCGCAGTGGTAATTCTTCCCCCGCCACGAACACGGAATGGGTGGCAAAGCAGGGCCAGGTCTCCAGCGTGCTGTCCGGGAGAGGAGGCAAAGGCGATGTCCACCGCCCCGGAGCTCAGCAGGCTCAGCACCTTGGCGCTGCGGCCGGACGATCTTCAGCCGGATGCCGGGGTGCTGGTGGTGAAATTCGTCCAGATACGGCGTCAGGAACTGCCCCGTCACCGTGTCACTGGCGCCGATGGTCAGGGTACCCAACAGCAGCTGCTGGGCCTGAGAGAGCTTGTCCTCGCCGGTAGCCAGCAGACCCCAAGGCGTTGCGGACATACTGATAGAGCATCTGGCCCTCTCCCGTCAGCGTCACGCCCCGGGACTGCGGGCAAACAGCCGGGCCTGCAGGGGCCGTTTCCAGCTGTTTAATAGATTGGCTCACCGCCGATTGGGAAATATTTCTTTGCCGCCGCCGAGATGTTGCCGGTCTCCGCGACCTCCTTAAACACCCGGTACAATTCCAGTTTTACTGCCATACGCGCTTCCTCCATAATCAGCGGGTCTTATTGCTACAATCAGCATTATAAGCAACCGCCGTTGGAATTGCAACCGTAAACTGATCGTCTCTTCTGTAAAATTTAGACTGTCAATAAAGTGGTAAATTCTCCGCGACGGTAAGGAAGGGTGTGCGCGGGAAACCCAAGAAGGGTGTCCTGCGCCATTGGAATCTTCCAAGTTTTCAGAACTTTTATAAAAGTTCTGAAAACTTACTCAGCGGGGAGAAAAGGCTTTTTCGACACGCTGAAAATTTTTGATGTCCGAAGCCCCCCGCTTTCGGCGGCTTTCCATAGGCGGTGGGTTGCAAACAGCCGGAGAATACGATAAAATAAAGTGATTTTTGATTTGATCCCTCATCCTATATATTCAGGAGGTACTCCATGCTCTATTCCGTTCTGGCTGTGGGCGATGTGGTAGGCGAGGCAGGTCTCGCCCATCTGGAACGCCATCTGCGGCCCCCAAAAAAAGCTGAAAACATTTCGTTCACCGTGGTCAACGGGAAAACATCTCCGGCGTGGGTCTGACCTGCAAGCAGGCGTGGCGGGTCTATGACGCCGGAGCCGACGCCGTGACCCTTGGCAACCACACCTTCGGCAAAATGGAGATTGGCCGTATGCTGGATGAGACTCCGTGGCTCCTGCGCCCCGCCAACCTGTCCGGCAGAATGCCGGGCCATGGCTGCGAGATTTTCGATCTCAATGGCCTGCGGTTCCGCGTGGTGAATCTCATTGGCCGCTGTACGCTGCAATGGAATGCCGAAAACCCCTTTACCATGGCGGACCGACTGCTGAAGCAGGGCACTGCGGATTTTACTCTGGTGGATTTCCATGCGGAGGCCACCAGTGAAAAACTGGCACTGGGCTACTATCTGGACGGACGGGTCACCGCCCTGTGGGGCACCCACACCCATGTGCCCACCGCCGACGAGCGGGTCTACCCCAAGGGAACCGGCTACATCACGGACCTGGGCATGACCGGCCCCATCGAATCCGTGCTGGGCGTGGACCCTGCGCAGTCGGTGGAATCGTTTTTGGGTGGTCTGCCGGGAGCGCTACCGCAACCCGGAGGGTCCCTGTAAGCTGCAGGGGGCCATTTTTTCACCCTGGACAGCGCCACCGGGCTCTGCACCGCCGTGGAGCGGGTGGACATTCGATAAGGAGGCCGTTGTATGACAAGACCTGAGCATTACCGCTCCTATTCCGCCGTGTTCCCCATTTTGCTGCGGGAGGGGCCAACGGCCACGAGGTGCTGCTGCACCTGCGGCAGAACACCGGCTATATGGACGGCTGCTGGGACTTTGCCGGCAGCGGCCATGTGGATGAAAACGAAACCGCCCGTCAGGCTGTGGCCCGGGAGTGTTTGGAGGAATTGGGCATCACAGTGGACCCCGCCGACGCGGAATTTGTCCACCTGTGCCACCGGGTCGCCGGAGGCGACGGACGCACCTATTACGATCTCTGTTTCGTCATTCGGAAATACGACGGCACGCCCGCCGTGATGGAGCCGGACAAAAACGCTGGACTTCACTGGTTCCCCACGGACGCCCTGCCGGAGAATATCAGCTCGGCGGTGGAGGCCATGCTGCGCCCCTGTCTGCGGGGGCCAGCCTTTTACAGTGAGGTCATTCATGACCTTCCGGTCACATCAATCTAAAAAGAGGAAAGCACCATGTCTATTCAAAAGGTAAGAGAGTATCTCAAGGGCTTCGGCATCGAAGACCGCATCCGGGAGTTTGACGTCTCCTCCGCCACTGTGGAACTGGCGGCGATCGCCGTAGGCGTGGAGGGCGCCCGTATTGCCAAGTCTATGAGCTTCAAGGTCGGCGAGGAGCCCATCATCATCGTGGCGGCGGGGGATGCCAAGGTGGACAACGCCAAGTACAAGGCCCAGTTCCACACCAAGGCCAAAATGCTGACCTTTGAGGAAGCCCATACCATGATCGGCCACGACCCCGGCGGCGTGTGCTCCTTCGCTTTGCCGGATAATGTAAAAACCTATCTGGACATCTCCCTGAAGCGGTTCGAGACCGTATTCCCCGCCGCCGGCAGCAGCAACAGCGCCATTGAACTGACCTGCGAGGAATTGGAGAAGTATTCCTCCAACTTCGTCTCCTGGGTGGATGTGGCAAAGGGCTGGCGTCCGGAAGAAAAGGAAGCTTGAGGGGCTTATGCTGAGATTTATTCACGCGGCGGACTTCCATCTGGACAGCGCCTTTGCCGCCCTGACGCCCCGGCAGGCGGCCGCCCGCCGCCGGGAGAGCCGGGAGCTGCCGGTGCGGCTGGCTAACTACGTCAACCAGAATAACATTGATCTGGTGCTGCTGGCGGGGGACCTCTTTGACAGCGCCGCCTCCTACCGGGACACGGCAGAGGAACTCTCCGCTGCTCTGGGGCAGATGGAGGCGCAGGTCTACATCGCCCCCGGCAACCATGATTGGTACGGCCCCGGCAGCCCCTACCTGACGGTAAAGTGGCCAGAAAATGTACACATTTTCACCCAGCCCCGGTTGGAAACGATGGAATGGCCGGAAAAAAATCTGGTGCTCCACGGTGCGGCCTTTACCCACGGGGAACAAGCCGACGGCTTCCTCACTGGCTTCACCGCCCCCGCCGACGGGAAGCTCCATATCGGTCTGCTCCACGGGGAGATCGACCCCTCGGAGGCCCGGTACGATCCCATCCGCAAGGAGGAGATCGCCGCCAGCGGCCTTGCCTATCTGGCGCTGGGACACATCCACAAGCGGGCGGAGCCTTTGACCTTTGGCGGCACCGTCTGCGCGTGGCCGGGCTGCCCGGAGGGACGGGGGTTCGACGAATTGGGGGAAAAAGGCTTTCATTCCGGCACGATCGACGATTCCGGCAAGGTCAGCCTTACTTTCGTCCCCTTCGCCCGGCGGCGGTATGAAATTTTGACGGTGGACGTCACCGATCAGGACCCCCGCGCCGCCATCGAGGCGGCGCTGCCCGCCGACACGGCACAGGACCTGTACCGTATTCTGCTTACCGGAGAGGCCGGTGAGGGCGGCGTCCATACGGACGCGCTGAAAGCGGCGTTGGCGGACCGGTTCTACGCATTGGAACTGCGGGACCGGACCCGGCTGGCGGAGGACCTGTGGGCCAAAGCGGAGGAGGACTCCCTCCGGGGCCTGTTTCTGAGAGATTTAAAGCAGCAGCTGGCGCAGGCTCAGACGGAAGAGGACCGCCAGCGCGTCACCATGGCCGCCCGGTTCGGACTGGCGGCGCTGGATCACCGGGATTTGGGATAAGGCGAGAATTTATGAAAAAAAATTTTATTGATCGGCACCGGCGGTACCATTGCCTCTGATGTCACGGAAGACGGCCTGGCCCCAGAGTTGACCTCTGAGCAGTTATTGAACCACCTCCCCACTATCTCCAGTATCTGCGATGTGGAATGTATACAACTTTTGAATCTGGACAGCACTAACATGCGTCCTGAGCATTGGTTGATATGGTGCGGTGCATCCGGGAAAACTATGACCGCTATGATGGCTTTGTCATCACCCATGGTACAGACACCATGGCTTATACAGCCGCAGGTCTCAGCTATCTGATCCAAAGGCAGTCCAAAACCTGTGATTCTCACCGGTGCACAGAAGCCTATCGGATTTGATTCCACAGATTCCAAGATCAACATGACGGACGCTTTTCGCTGTGCCGCCTCGGATCTCCCGGTGTGTCTATCGTGTTCAACAATCACGTGATTTTGTTGGCACACGGGCCCGCAAGACCCGCACAAAGAGTTTTCAGGCATTTTCCAGCATCAACTATCCGGATCTGGGGATCCTGCGGGATGGAGTGCTGCTGCGGTATATCCGCCAGGACTGTACCACTGTACCTACTTTTTCTGACACTTTGGATAATAAAGTGGCCCTTTTGGAAAGCTGACACCGGGGCAGGACCGTTCTGCCGCCGACTTTTTTCTGGAACGAAATGATGCTCTGATCATCGAGAGCTTTGGAGTCGGCGGTCTGCCGGGCACGGCGGGTTCTATGATTGTCTACAAAGCTGGATAGAACAAGGCAAATTTGTGGTTCTTACTACTCAGGTCCCCAGTGAGGGGCAGCGACGTAGGCGTTTACCACGTTGGACACAGTCTGAAAGCAAACCTCCGCGTTTTGGAAGCCTACGATATGACCACGGAGGCTATGTGGTAGCTCATGTGGATCCTGGGACGGACCCATGACCGCATTCTATACACCAATAGCAAAGGACATTCTGCTTCCCTGTCACGGGTGGGATTTATAGGATTTACCATCAGCAGCACTACATCAGAAACCTGCCGGGCAGTCCACGGACTGTTCCGGCAGGTTTCAGCAACCTTAATCGTACCGCCGTCGATGTTCAGGCGGGCAGGTAGCCGAACAGAACGCCGATGCCTACGCTGACGCCGAAGCTGACAGCAATGTCGGAAAAAGAGTCGGCACCGCGCTGAAGGTGATGCCGTTCATGGAACTGGACATGATGGCCCCCACCGCAATGGTGGCGGCTCTGGCCAGCAGCAAACCGAATACGATGCCCAGCACCCCGCCCACGGCGGAGGTGGTGCCCGCTTCAATGACGAACTGGCCCCGGATGTCCTTCTGCTTGGCGCCCAGAGATTTTCGGATGCCGATCTCCCTTGTCCGTTCCGTGACGGACACCAGCATGATATTCATGATGCCGATACCGCCTACCACCAGAGAAATGGCGGCGATGGCCACCAGCACGATCATCATGGTATTCATCATGGTGTTCATGGCATCCATCATCTCTGCGGAGGTCATGACCATGTAGTAGTCCGAGGACTGATAGGTCTTATACAGCCGCTTTTCCACAATGCCCTTGGCGGCGGACGCCGTATCCCGGCTGGTGGAGGTCAGCAGGAACATTTCGCCGGTGCCCATCATCATGGTGCCGGTGCCCATCCGCTGGGCGTTTTCATAGGGGATGTAGATCACATCATCGGCGCTGCCCTCGCTGCTGTCGCCGCTTTTACTCAACACGCCCACCACCGTATAAGGCACGCCGCTGAGGGAAATGGTCTTGCCCAGCGCGTCCCCCCGAAGGCCGTCTCCGCCAGATAGCTGCCGATGACGCAGACGTTCTGATGCCGATCCACGTCGATGTAGCTGAGGAAGCGCCCCTCCGCAAGAGTCTCCCCCTGCATGGTGCCCTTGGTGTCCTCCTTGAAAAACGCCTCGCTGACGCCGTAGACCGAGGTGCGGGCATAGTCATCCGTCTGGTAGCGCACCTTGGCAGAAGCGGAGACATAGGGGTCACGCCGGTGAGGTACTGGGGAGTATTTGTCCACCAGTTCATAGAGATCCTCCACATCCACGTCACGAGTGCCGCCGGTCCCCCGGCCATAGGTCATGACCTGAATCAGATTGGAGCCCATTTTTTCAAAACTGGCTGTTCATCAGATTGGTCATGCCGTTGCCCAGCGCCAGGATCACAATGACAGCGCCCACGCCGATGATGATGCCCAGCATGGTGAGGAAGGCCCGCATTTTGCTGGTTTTCAGAGATTTCAGCGCCAGCTTGAAGGATTGGGTAAAGTTCATACGCCCACCTCCCCGTCTGCGCCTGTCTCCTCCGGCTGTACCACGGCGGCGGGATCGGAGGCGTCACCGTCATAGATGATGCGGCCGTCCTGAAGGCGGACGATGCGCTTGGCTTTTTACGGCGATGGAGTTATCGTGGGTGATGAGCACCACGGTGTCTCCCTCCTGATTCAGCTTCTGGAGGAAGCCCAACACCTCCCGGCCCGTCCGGGAGTCCAGCGCGCCGGTGGGTTCATCCGCCAGAATGACAGAGGGATTCCCCGCCAGCGCTCTTGCGATGGACACCCGCTGCTGCTGACCGCCAGAAAGCTGGCTGGGCAGGTTTTTCTGCTTGTCAGCCAAGCCCACACGGCCCAGCGCCGCCACAGCCCGCTCCTTCCGCTCCTCTGTGCCCACACCGGCGTACAGCAGGGGCAGCTCCACGTTTTCCAGCACGTTCAGCTTGGGAATCAGGTTGTACTGCTGAAAGATGAACCCCAGCATTTTGTTCCGGATCTCCGCCTGCTGGTCATCATCCATGGTGGATACGTCCACGCCCCCAGATGGTAGGTACCGCTGGTGGGCACATCCAGACAGCCGATGATGTTCATGGCGGTGGATTTGCCGGAACCGGACTGGCCCACAATGGCTACAAACTCCCCTTGTCAATGGTAAGGCTCACGCCGTCCAGGGCGTGAACGTCCTCGTCGCCCATGTGGTAGATCTTGTAGACGTCTTTTAATTCAATGAGATGCTCCATGGCTTACATCCCCATCATTTCGGCCATCATGTTAGAGCTTTGGTTGGGGATCAGGACAGTGTCCCCCTCTTCCAGACCGCCGGTGACCTCGATGAAATCACCGTCGCTCTTGCCCAGCGTCACTTCCCGTGTTTCCAGCTTGGAGACATCCGCCACGGCGGTATTGTCCGCGTTCATGGCGCCGGGGCCCGGGACTGTCACGGTGTTGCCCCGGTTCACAGCGTCCACGGGGATGCACAGGGCATTGGGGACCCGATCGCCCTCGATGGTAGCGGAGACATTCATACCCGGCTTGAGGTCGCCGTAATCCTTGATGAGGATGGTCACGGGATAGCTGGTAGCGCCGCCCGCCGTGGTGCCGTTGATGCTGACGTTGTCCACCACACCGGTGAAGGTCTGCCCTTCCACCGCGTCCGCAGTGATGGTGACGGACTGCCCCGCCCCCACCTTGCTGATATCCAGCTCATCCACGGCCATTTCCAGCTTCAAGTAGCTCATGTCATAAACCACTGCCAGAGAACCGGAGTTCATGCCCTCCACTTTGTCACCGGCCTTGAAATTCTTTTCGATCACGGTACCGGTGATCTGCGAGGTGATGTTGTAATCGTCCAGGCTGTCGGCCGCCATAGAGGCCGCCAGTTCCGCATTCTGCAGACTCAGCCGGGCGTTCTCCACCCGGTTCCGGGCATCGGCGGACTCCACAGTGCACAGGGGCTCCCCTGCTTGACGGTGCTACCCGCCAGCTTATTCAAGCCCTGAATCGTGCCGCCGGCGCTGGCGTAAACAATGGTAGCTCCACCCAGATTGATGGGCGTCTGGCCGTAGCTGGCGTAATTGCCGATCCGGGCAGAGGCCGTGAAGGAATCCGAGACAGCGCCGGGATTCGCCAGCTTCACCCGGACGCTGACGGCGGACAGGCCGTTGCTGGTAATGCTGGTGGAGTTGGACACGGAATCCACCCTGCCGCTCACCGGGGCGTCATAATTGCCGATATACACCGTGGCCGCCTGACCCGCATAGAAGTCCGTGGGGCTGGCGTAGGGGAACAGGAAGTCGATGGACAGGTCCATGCTGGAGGTGATCTTGGCGATCTGAGCACCTGCGTTCACACTGTCGCCGTTGTGGACATACAGCTCCTGAATCGTACCGCTGATGGAAGCCACGGGGTTCAGCGCCTCCTTGGCCTGCTGATAGGCCATTTTGGCCTGCGCCACGGAAATCTCCGCCCGATCCACATTGTTCTGAGCGTCGCTGCTGTTCAGGGCAAACAGCAGATCCCCCTTATTCACCAGATCGCCCAACTCAAAGGGTGCGTTTTCGATCTCGCCGGAGATCAGAGTGGTGACGTTATAAGAATCTGCGGGCTTCAGGGTCGCCGTTCCGGTAACAGACAGCGTCAGATCCTGCCGGGTGGCCTGAGCCACCAGATAGCTGCCGCCGAGATAGGCGTTTGCCTTTTGGATGCTCTGGCCATGCACCCCGCCGCCAGTGCGGCGATCACGGCCGCAGCTGCGGCGATCTTCATCCATTTCTTCGCTTTCTTGCTCTTGGGCAGGCCGAATTTCTTCTTCGGCTCTGTTTCAGATGTGGGCACAGTCTGCCCTGCCTTCGTTTCCTTCATCAGTTCTTCCATATAGACAACTCCTTTATGAACGCTGTGCGGGGTGGGTCTTTGCCCCCATGCCCCGCCGCAGGATCTCAATGCGTGCTGCAGCTTTTTCCCGGTCCTCCGGGTCGGTCTCAGGCCGAATGCCGTTATACATGATGGGGACTATCAATAGCAATAAGCATCCTCAGAATGCAGTTCAGGTCCTCCGGCTCCCGCAGGTCCAGCAGATCCGGGTTCACGCAGCCCTCCATCCGCTTCAAAAATGTGATCCAGGTCCAGAAACTCCAGCAGGCCGCCCTTTTGCAAGCCATCATTGCGGTTGACGATGGCGGACATCATACCCATGCCCCCCAGACTGCGGTCCGCTGACCGGCGGCTCCGAAGATGATCATACATGGCTGGCAGGGCTGCGAAGATGTCGCCCCCTGACTGTGAAGCACCTCCTCAAACACCATAAGCATCTCGTTGATGCTCTCCTCCATCAGATAGTGGAACAGGTCCTCCTTATCCCGGAAATACATGTAAAAGCTGCCACGGGGAATTCCCGCCTCCCGGACGATCCGGTTGATGGACGCCTCGTTATAGGGCCGCTCCGTAAATTCCCGGACTGCCGCTGACAGCAGCTTTTCCTGCTTCTCCGGTGCCAGATTCAAAAATGTACTGCTGGGCAAGCCGCCAGCCTCCTTTCGATCCGTAATGATCTCCCTAATATCTGGGACAGGGTCCCGCACACCCTTCCTCCCATCGAGAAAGCCTGTGCGGAACCGGATACTCTTCCTAATATGACAACCTGTCGGGTATGTTACCTGACAGGTTCCGCATGGTTCCCATGCGGCCTGAAGTTTTTCGGGTTACCACCCAAAAACTTATGATTTCAATGGCGCAGTGAAACCTTCCTGGTTTTCCCCGCGCACACCCCTTCCTCCCGTTGAGAAAGCCTGTGCGGAACCGGATACCCTTCCTAATATGACAACCTGTCGGGTATGATACCCGACAGGTTGTCATATTGCAAGTATTTCCTTCAAATGTTCACAAACTTTTCACATTGTATGAGTCAGCTCATACAGCGGCACCCGCCGGTCGTAGGGCTGGGGCAGTAGGTCACGGAGGAAATTTTCTTTCCGCCCATGCCGTACTTGGGATGGGTGCCGAACAAGTCGATGTACCGCATCAGGTCATCCTTCTCCGCCGCCATCGCCTCCAAGAGCAGGACGGTGGCCCGGGCGTCATCCACTGCCCGGTGGCTGTTTTCCGCTTCCGTCAGGCCGTAGGCTTCGATGGCGTTGCACAGCTTGTGGGGATAGTCCCGCCGGTCCCGGTACACTGTCAAAGCATCCAAAAATCGGGGCTTTCGCAAAACGGACACCAACCCCAAGGGTTTCAGCAAATAGTAGAGGAAATTCAGGTCGAACTGAGCGTTATAGGCCACCAGCAATGGCCGCTCGGCCCCCTCCAGTAAACGGCAGAAGCCCTCCGCCGCCGCACGGTCATCCACGCCCTTCCCGGTCCAACTGCTCGTCCGTAATGCCGGTAAGCTCTGTAATGAAGGTCGGCAGCATCTGTCCTGCTGGAAGGCGGACAAGGGCATTGAAATTCCCCCGCTCCGCGCCGTTTTCCAATGCCACGGCGCCGATCTCAATGATCCGGTCCCGGCCGAACTCGATGCCGGTGGTCTCCGTGTCGAATACCACCAGCCGGTCAAAATTCTTCCAAAGTTCCATTATGCCTCCCAATTCTCTCCGGTGGCATAGTCGATCTCCCACACCGGGCTGCACGTTGTAGCAGTAGACATGAAAGCAGACGCCCCGGCCCTGATCTTCCACGGAATATGCCTCCATCTCCACGCCCCGGGCCACCAATTCGGTATCCACAAAGGCGGGGGTCACCCGGTAGAGCACATGATTCCCGGTGGAGGCCACATAGTCCGCCACCTGATTTTCAAAGGGCAGCATCCCCTCCACGTTCATGTACCGGGTGCCGGTAATGAGATTTTTTCGTTGGCGTTTTCGCCTGTAAGCTGAAAGCCGATGAGGTGACAGCGATTATAAAGACTCCCGCCGTCCACAAAGTCATACTGGTGCTGCACCCAGCCGGTGGGCTTGACCTTGCTGATGCTCTCCCGCTCCTCTGTCGGCATGAGGTCTACGCCGATGCAAGCCTCTGTCACGCCGCAGCGGCCCAGACTGTCCAGCTCGCTGTAATACTCATAGAACCGGTGGTGTATTCCTCCTCCGTAAAGGAAGGCTGATTCCGGTCGATGACGGCGTAAGCGCTGGTGCCGTCATAGTCCGGGATATTCGATAGGTCATAGCTGGGGGCCAGCATTTGTCGGGCCAGACCGACGAGCATCGCCAGGATGATGACTGCCAAGGCCTCCTTCCGGCCGGGTTTTCGAGAGGTACGCCGTTTCTTTGCCATTTTGTTTCTCCTTTGGATCCTGCGAATTTTTCACTGCCACATCATAACAGCTTTCGCCGGGTTTCCGCAACCGGGTATGAAGGGGTTTTCATTCGGGCAGACTAAAAGGAAATCCATTCTCAGGAGGAACGCCATGCGCAAACGTCTGCAAATTTTCTGTCTGCTGCTTCTGCCCTGTCTGACGCTGATGGGGATCCTTGGCCGCGGCTCCCCGCCGCCCCTGTCCGCGTCCAGCGACGCCGCCATCCCCGTCTCCGCCGATAACTGGGGCCTGTCCTTCCCTGCGGAGCACGAAACACCCATCGGCAATGCCACGGCGGACTTTCTCACCCGGTATGACGCCTGGTATGTGGGAGACACCAGACAGAAGGTCATTTATCTCACCTTTGACTGCGGCTACGAAAACGGCAACACCGAGGCCATTTTGGATGCGCTGAAAAAGCACAGTGCTCCGGCGGCCTTCTTCGTGGTTGGCCACATGATCGAATCCGCCCCGGACATTGTCCGCCGCATGGCGGCAGAGGGACACATCGTAGGCAACCACACCTACCACCACCCGGATATGTCCGCCATTTCCGACAAGGCCAGCTTCCAAAAGGAGCTGGATTCTCTGGCGGCGCTGTATCAGGAGATCACCGGGCAGGAATTGTCCCACTTCTACCGGCCCCCGCAGGGGAAATACAGTGAGCAAAACCTGAAACTGGCTCAGGAACTGGGCTACCAGACTGTGTTCTGGAGCCTTGCCTACGTGGATTGGTATGCCGACAACCAGCCCACAGCGGAGCAGGCCTACGCCAAGCTGCTCCCCGCATCCACAACGGTGCCATCGTGCTGCTGCACTCTACCTCCTCCACCAACGCCGCCATCTTGGACGATCTGCTGTCGAAGTGGGAGGACATGGGCTACCGCTTCGCCCCCTGACGGAGCTTTCCGCCCCGGCCAAGTCCTGACCAGCCGCCCCGCCGTTTCTAAAAAATTCCACTGCCCAAAATAACGCTGGAGACTGTCGATAAAGTGGTTAATTCTCAGTGATGGTAAGGAAGGGTGTGCGCGGGAAACCCAAGAAGGGTGTCCTGCGCCATTGAAATCCTGAGTTTTCAGAACTTTTATAAAGTTCTGAAAACTTGCTCAGCGGGGCGAAAAGACTTTTTCGACACGCTGACGCTGTCCGGAGGAATATCCTCCGGGCAGCGTTGCTCATTTTTTCCGTTCCAGCAGGGCCAGCAGCAGTCCGCCGATCAAAATAGCGAGATCTGCCAGATTCCAGACATAGCGGCCCAGCTTTGGCAGCTTGGGAAACTGCACATAGTCATAGACCGTGCCGCGCCGCAGCCGCTCCCACAGGTTGCTGAGACCACCGCCCAAGGCCAGTCCCGCTCCTATGGGACTGCGGCGGCGGAACACCCACACCAGCGGCAAAATCAGAATGGACAGCGCCGTTACCAGCTTCCGTTTCAGAGGCAGGCCGAAGGCCGCGCCGTCATTCCACAGGGCCGTCAAGCGGACGCGGCCCCTCCAGAAATATGCGTCTGTCCGCTCCGGGCGGTTCAAAAGATGCCGTAGACAGGCGCACGCGGCCAAAACCGCTGCCGCGGTAAACAGTGTCAGCATTCGCCGCCCTCCTTTGCCTTTTCCATCGCCGCCCGCACCGTGCCCTTGTTGGCATTCTTCCGGTTATTCTGCCACACGGTATCTCCGATCTGCTTCTGGACCTCCATCATTTCCTCGTGGAAGGCGGAGGCTGACAATCGCAGCGCTCCGATGGCCCAGGATGATGAGCTGCTCCGGGCCGTCGGAAGTGGCCACCCGGACCCGGTGCTCCCGGCCGATCTCGTAAGTGGCCCGCTCGATATAGGCGTCCGCCGTCTCCGCCTCCTTGGTATAGACAATGGTGATGTTGTGGTACTTTTCTACGCTGCCCAGACCGCCCTTCACCTTGTAGGCGTCAAACACCAGGATGACCCGGCATTTCCGGTAGCCCTGATAGTTGCACAGGAGGTCGCACAGCTTTTTCCGGGCGGCGTCCAGATGTTCCGCCGCCAGCTTTTTCAGCTCGTCCCACGCGAAAATGATATTATACCCGTCTACCAGCAGATAATCCTCGCCGGAGAAGGCCTGTTTCAATTCTCGCCGTTTTTCCTCCGAATGATCGGCCACAGGCCGCTTAGGAGCCTTGGGTGGAAGAAAACTCTCCCGCTTCACCGCGCCGTAGGTCCGCTCGAAGATGGCCTGCAACTCCTTATCCTGGGCTGCGGTCCCTGCGTAGGTACTGACGGGCCGCCGCTGGGGGGCGCTTCCTTCGGTTCAGACTCCGTCCCCTGTGGGCGCCAGCCGCTGTCCACCTGGGCGTGCTGGGCCACCTCCCGCCACGGGATCACCACACCGGCCCCGTGGGAAGCAGAACACGGAATCCGCCGTGTTTTCCACGTCCCGCTCCGGGTCGTACCCCATGGCCTCGATGACGGCTTCCGCCTCCGCGCAGGGGAAATACCCCGCCGGGACGCAGGACAACCGCCCCTGTCCACGGGTGTAGACCGCCACCTCCCGGGCATAATCCCGAAGGCCCGCCACCGGGGCCGTACCAGTGAGGGCCGTTTCCTCTCCCACGGTCTCCGGCGGATCCACCTTTGCCGCCCATTTGCTGCAAGTCCGTCATGGCACGGCCCACCTGCTGGGCGGGCGACCTCCAGCCGGAAACGGTACCAGGGCTCCAGCAGCACGCTCTCCGCCTGCATCAGCCCATGCCGCACGGCCCGGTAGGTGGCCTGCCGGAAATCGCCGCCCTCGGTGTGCTTTTCGTGGGCGCGGCCCGCCAACAAGGTGATTTTGATATCGGTGATGGGTGAGCCGGTCAGTACCCCCCCAAATGAGGTTTTTCCAACAGATGTGTAAAGATCAGCCGCTGCCAGTTCAGATCCAACTTGTCCGTGGGGCACACGGAGGCGAGGGTAATGCCGCTGCCCGGTTCGCCGGGCTCGAGCAGGAGATGCACCTCGGCATAGTGCCGCAGCGGCTCAAAGTGGCCGATGCCCTCCACCGTATGGCAATGGTCTCCCGGTAGCAGACGGCCCCGGTGCCGAACCGGACCTCCATCCCCAGCCGCTCCCGGATCAGCCGCTGCAAAATCTCCAGCTGCACCTGGCCCATCAGCTGGACGTGGATTTCCCCGTTATTCCAAACGATGTGAAGTTGGGGTCTTCCTCCTCTAACTGCCGCAGCTTTTGCAGCGCCGTGTGGGGATCCGTGCCGTCCGTCAGTTCCACCCGGTAGGTCAGGACCGGCTGCAAGACCGCCCCGGACCAGTCCGGCTCGATCCCCAGCCCCTGTCCGGGGAAGGTGTGGCTCAGGCCCGTCACCGCCACTACGGCCCCGGCCTCCGCCGTGTCCACGGGGCGGAATTTCGCCCCGGATAGAGCCGGAGCTGATCCGCCTTTTCCTGCCAGACCGTGTCCCCCTCCCGGCCGGTAAGCAGTTCCTTGGTCCGCAGCGCGCCGCCGGTGATCTTCATGGGGTCAGCCGGGCGCCCTGCGCGTCCCGCGTGATCTTGAACACCTTGGCGCCGAATTCTGCCGGATAGTCCAGCTGGGGGGCATACCGCTCCACGCCGGCAAGCAGCGCGTCCACGCCCTCCACCTTCAGTGCGGAGCCGAAGTAGCAGGGAAACAGCTTTCGTTCCCCGATCAGACGGGAGATCATGTCCTCCGGAAGTTCTCCCATTTCCAGATATTGCTCAAAAGCTGCCTCGTCGCAGACGGCGGCCTCCTCCCACAGGGTATCCGGGCCCCCGAAGTCCACGCAGCCGCCGCTGAGTTTATTCTTTAAGTGGGCCAACAGCGCCGTCCGGTCCGCGCCCGCCAGATCCATCTTGTTGATAAACAGGAATGTGGGCACCTGATACCGCTCCAGCAGGTCCCACAGCGTCCGGGTATGGCCCTGGACGCCGTCAGTGCCGGAGATCACCAGCATGGCGCAGTCCAGCACTTGCAGCGTCCGCTCCATTTCGGCGGAAAAGTCCACATGGCCGGGGGTGTCCAGCAGCGTCACACGGGTCTCCCCCCAGTTCCAGCACCGCCTGCTTGGAAAAGATGGTGATGCCCCGCTGCTGCTCCATGGCGTCGGTGTCCAGAAAGGCGTCCTGATGGTCCACCCGCCCCAGACGGCGGATGGCTCCGCCCCGGTACAGCAGGGCCTCTGATAAGGTTGTTTTTCCGGCGTCCACATGGGCCAGAATGCCGATACAGATCTGTTTCATGGGCAATATCCGTTTCCGCCGGAGCCTCTTGCCCGGCCTGTTTTTTTCTTATTATGACAGATTTCCAACGGGGGTTCAACCCCGCTGCCAGTCCTTTTCCTGATTCCGTATTTGGAAAGGCCGACCTATCGGCAACCGTTTCCGCAAATTCCTACAAAATCACCTGCTCGGAAACATGAGGTTGTTGGTCACACCGCCGATCTCTTGGGCGTTTGCATGATTTCCTCTTGACGGACCGCCTTCACCGTGCTAAACTGCAGCCAACTTGAGTGAAAGGACGGAGACAAACGATGACCTGCATGATCGGTTCTACTTTTGCATACGCTTCTGCGCAGGCAGTCTGCGCCGTTTCCGTCTGCTCTGAAGCTTCTTCCCACTCCAATATCGCTATGATTCTGGACGCCAGCCTGCTGCTGGCGTCCATTATTATTTTACCCATTATTATTCTGGTACATCATTTTCCCATTTGTCGAATCCCGGTACAACGCCCGGTTTCCCTTTCGATCCTCTGAGGATCGGACCTGAAACGCCAAGCGGCTCCGTCGATTCGGCGGGGCCGCTTTTCTGTTTGCTTTTGCTCCGGTTATCCGGCTGTCAAAGCGTAAAACATTTGAACGAACTCGAACTTATTTTCAGAACTTTACAAAAAGTTCTGAAAAATGTTTATTCCAATGCGCAGGACACCCTTCTTGGGTTTCCCGCACACACTTCCTTACCGTCGTGGAAAATCTGCCACTTTATCAACAGACTCTTATTTTTTTTCAGGAGGTATCATCCATGTATATCAGCATCACGAAAACGACACACCCCGGAACACTCCTCCCTTCGGATCAGCTGGGCTTCGGCATCCACTACACCGACCACATGTTCATCATGGATTACAGCGATGAAAAAGGCTGGTACGATCCCCGTATCGTCCCCTTCCAGAACATCTCTCTGTCCCCTGCCGCCTGTGTGTTCCATTACGGCGCCGAGGTCTTTGAAGGGTTGAAGGCCTACCGCCGGCCCGACGGTGAGGTGCAGCTGTTCCGCCCCTGGGACAACATGGAGCGGATGAAGAACTCCGCCATCCGCCTGGGTCTGCCGGTAGTCCCCCCGGAGGACGCACTGGAAGCCGTCAAGGCGCTGGTGAAGGTTGACGAGCGCTGGGTCCCCTCTGATCCCGGCACCTCTCTGTACATCCGTCCCTTCCTGTACGGGCACCGATGCGAAGCTGGGGCTTCACGGCGTTCACACGGCCCAGTTCCTCATCATTCTCTCCCCTGTAGGCAGCTACTTTGACAACGGCATGGAGCCGGTGAAGATCATCGTGGAGACCGAGGACGTCCGGGCTGTCCGGGGCGGCACCGGCGAGGCCAAATGCGGCGGCAACTACGGCGCTTCCAACCGGGCCGGAGAACGGGCCTTTGCCAACGGCTATTCTCAGGTACTGTGGCTGGACGGTGTGGAGCACAAGTATGTGGAGGAAGGCGGCGGCATGAACGTGGTCTTCAAGATCAACGGCAGGATCATCACCCCCATGCTGACCGGGTCCATCCCCCCGGCGTCACCCGCCGCTCCTGCCTCCAGCTGTTTGAGGATTGGGGTATGCCCGTAGAGGAACGGCTCATCTCCGTCGACGAGCTGTTTGAGGCCGCCGCCAATGGAACGCTGGAGGAGGCCATGTGCGTCGGCACCGCCGCCGTCATCTGCCCCATCGGTGAACTGACCTACGAAGGCAAGGCATATACCATCAACAACTTCCAAACCGGCCCTCTGGCACAGAAGCTGTATGACACCCTCACCGGGATCCAGTGGGGCACGCAGCCCGATCCCCACGGCTGGACCTGCAAGGTCTGAGCTGTCCCGGCAACTTCTCTGTCGATCTCAAAACTCCATATCGTTTTACAGCCGTCTCCCGGAGAAATCCGGGAGACGGCTGCGTTGTTGATCTGATTCAGAATAGACTGCTAAAGACGTTTGGCAGGTCTTTCCGTTGTCAGTCCTCAATGCTGATAGCGCTGACAGGACAGCCGTCCCGGGCGGTCTCTGCCTCGGTCTGCTGGTTGGCAGGGATCTCGCCGCCATGGGCCAGACCGTCATCTCCCATGGTAAACACCACAGGGCAGGTTCCCGCGCACAGGCCACAGCCGATGCAGTTTTCGTTCACTGTTGCTTTCATACGATTTACCTCCATTATTCCTGAATGGTTCCGTCCCGGCCCAGTGTTACCACCTGCCAGGGCAAAAACTTTCCGCTTTCCCGGAGCGCCGTTTCCACCGCCCGCTGCAATCCACCGCAGCAGGGAACCTCCATACGGACGATGGTGACCTCCCGGATCTCATTGCAACGCAGGATCTCCGTCAGCTTTTCCGCGTAGTCTCCCTCGTCCAGTTGGGACAGCCGATCATGGTGATGCGCCCCTTCATGAACCGCTCATGGAAGTCTCCGCAGGAAAAGGCGGTGCAGTCGGCGGCGATCAGCAGCCTTGCCCCCTGATAGAACGGCGCCTGCACCGGCAGCAGCTTGATCTGAATGGGCCACTGCATGCAGCCGGGAGGCCGGGGCAGACGTCAACGGGGCAGCCGTGTCCGTTCCCTGATGCCAGTGTGTCGGCCTGACTGCCGGGACAACCGCCCATCTGCATGGGCATACTGCCGGAGCAGCCGCTGCGGGTCACCGGGGCGCTGCCGATGAGGGCTTCCGCCTTCTTCGCAAGCTGGGCGGAAGCCACCGCCTTTTCATCAAAGGCCGCGGCTTCCCGCTCCACAAAGGTGATGGCGTTGGTGGGACAATGGGGCAGGCAGTTGCCGAGGCCGTCGCAGTAGTCGTCCCGCAGCAGGACAGCCTTGCCGTCTACCATGCCGATGGCGCCCCTCCTGACAGGCATTGGCGCAAGCGCCGCAGCCGTTGCAGCGGTCACGGTCGATCTCAATAACTCTCCGTACCATATAGGTTCTCTCCTTTTTCATGGCTATTCGTTTTCATGATGACACGATTCAACCTTTCTTTCCACTTCAGTATCTTATAATAGGCTCAAAATCTGTTGCGTTTGCAACTTTTTCTGTAAAAACAGCTGATCCAGTTTCAGGAGGGATTTCCATGCGGGTGCGTGTTCCGGATTATTTTGACGGATTTGCCTGTCTGGCGGGGGCCTGTCCCCACAGCTGCTGCATCGGCTGGGAGGTGGTCCTGGACGAAGACACCGCCTGGCGGTATCGGCAGCTTCCGGGAGCCTGGGCGAGCGGCTCCGGGATGCGATGGCCCTGGACGGCGAGGACGTCTGCTTTCCGCTGGATGGCGGCCGCTGTCCCATTTCTGAATCGGGAAAACCTCTGCGAGATCCACTGCGCCTTGGGAGCGGAGGCCACCTCTGTCACCTGCCGGAGCACCCCCGCTTTATCGAGGAATACGGCCCGTTTAAGGAGATCACCCTGTCTGCCGCCTGCCCGAAGGCCAATGAACTGCTGCTGGGCAACCCGTGACCCTCTGACCTTCTCGGAGCGTCAGGATAACCAGCCCACGGAGGACGGGGACGAATGGCTGGATTGGCTGGTCCCTCTGCGGGACCGCCTGCTGGATCTCCTGCGGGACCGGAGCCGCCCTTAAAGGCCCGTCTGCGGGACTTCCTGCTCGTCGCCGGGAGGCCCAGCAATCTATTTGACAGTGAAAACATGGCGGAGCTGGCCGCCTTCTGCACGGAAACTTGGGCGACTTCTACGGAAACCAATGCCGGTTCCGGTTCGTGGGAAGCTTCTGCCTGCCGGTGCTTACAGGACCTGGAAATTCTGGAACCGGACTGGCTTGCGCTGTTGAAGCAATGGGAGCAAGCGCCGGAATTGCCCGGCTTCGCTCCCCAAGACCCGGAAAAGCTGGAACGCATCGCCGTGTACTTCGCCTTCCGGTATCTGCTGAAGGCCGTCAACGATGGAGACCTGCTGGGGCGGGCGCAGTTCTGCGCGCTGGGGGTGCTGGTGACAGACCGCCTCTCCCGCTTCGTGCGGACTGCCGGAGGCCCTGCGGCTGTTCAGCCGGGAAATTGAGCATAATCAGGACAATCTGGACGCGCTGCTGGAACAGTTCTGGCAGACGGAGGGCCTTTCCCTGTCCGCTCTGCTGGCGGCCTTCGGCGGATAGGTCCACCTTTGTGCGACCTGCTTGTCCACCGCAATCTTTTTTTGTCAAAAACATTGAAATTGCACAAAAGCTATTGACTTATCTCCAATATCATTATATATTATAGACACAAAGAGGGAGAGAAAACCCTCGATGGGAAACCCTCTTTCTTCGCCGGAGAGCGTTACCGGAAGGTCAAATACGAAGCACATCATTTATGGGATCGCGTGAGACATGAATTCTGTACGCACGGTGCTTCATGGATTGGCTAGGGGGCTACCGAGACGGACGGAGATTTTGTAGCAGACGTCCCGGCCTTTTCGGCCCCTTGGAAAACTTCATCAAATTTTGAGGGAGGGGTTGACATTCCGAATCTCCACGCCTATAATACAGCACAACAAGGAAAATCACAGCAAACCTATGACGGAGAGCAGTACCCAGTCAAGATGGCCTTTCAGAGAGTTCCGGGCGGTGGGATCGGAGCAGGAGTCGGCTGGCGAATGGACTTCGGAGGGCGGTCCGAACGGGAAACCAAGTAGAGACCGACGGGAATCCCACCCGTTATCCATCGGGGGCGCGTATGATGGTACGCGTAAGCGAGTGGGCGTGTAAACGTCAATTTGGGTGGTATCGCAGAAGCATCAGCTTTTGTCCCATGAGTGGGGCGGAGGCTGTTTTTTTATTTCCGTTTGGCCCCGGCACAGCCAAAACGGTCATCTGCCACTCAAACATTTTATATTTTTGGAGGAACCCAAAATGAAGAACAACATGATGAAGAAGCTCCTGACCATGACTCTTGCCTGTGCCATGACCCTGTCTCTGGCTGCCTGCGGCAGCAAGGCCGAATCCCCCGCCGACAGCTCTGCCGACCAGAACACCGCCGCGCCCACTGAAACCGATGCCAAGACCTACAAGATTGCCATCATCAAGCAGCTGGACCACGCTTCTCTGGACGAGATCGCCAACGCCGTCACTGCGGAGCTGGATCAAGATCTCCGCCGATAAGAATGTGAAGATCGAATACGAGGTCACCTCCGGCCAGAACGATCAGACCATCCTCAAGCAGCTGAGCGATCAGGCCATCGCCGACGGCGTGAACGCCATCATTCCCATCGCTACCACCGCCGCGCAGATCGCCGCCCTCTCCGCCGAGGAGACCAAGACGCCGGTCGTCTACGCCGCAATCTCCGACCCCGAGACCGCCAAGCTGACCGGGATTGACTATGTTACCGGCACCAGCGACGCCCTGAATACCGATTTCATCATGGATATGATGTTCGCCCAGAATCCCTCTGTCGCAAAGGTGGGCCTGCTGTACTCCCTGTCTGAACCCAACTCTGCCAAGCCCATTGCCGACGCCAAGTCCTATTTGGACACCAAGGGCATCGAGTATGTAGAGCAGACCGCCAATACCAACGATGAGGTAGTGGCTGCCGCCTCCGCCCTGATTACTGCCGGTGTGGATGCCGTGTTTACTCCTACCGACAACATCATCATGGCCGCAGAGCTGGCTATCTATGAAGATCTTGCCAAAAACGGCATCCCCCACTACACCGGCGCTGACTCCTTCGTCCGCAATGGCGCCTATGCCACCTGCGGCGTGAACTACACCGACCTTGGTACATGCCCAGACCGCTGACCTGGCCTACACCGACATGACCGAGGGCATGTATGACATGGAGGACTACTACCTGATGGACGGCGGCATCATCACCGTCAACACAGACACCTGTGCCCTCATCGGCAAGCAGGCCGACTACGCCTGCTTCGACAGCATGGGCGAGGTGGTAGAGGTCACCACCACCAAGGACTGATCCAGTCAAATTCCCCGCCCCGCTCCCCCGGCCTGCTGCCGGGGGCAGCGGCATGAAAGGCGCATTCTCTTGCTGATGATCACACAAACCGCTCTGGAACTGGGCTTTTTATACGCTTTGGTGGCCATGGCCCTGTTTCTCAGCTTCCGGATCTTGAACATCGCCGATATGACCACCGACGGTTGTTTTGTCCTTGGGGAGGCGGTCTCTGTCACGCTGGCCGCCGGGGGACACCCGATCCTGGCCATTCCTGCCGCCATGCTGGCGGGCAGCTGCGCCGGATTCGTCACAGCTTTTTGCAGACTCGCTTGGGGATTCCCTCCATTCTGGCGGGCATCGTCACCAACACGGGCCTGTACACCGTCAATCTGATGGCGATGGGCTGGAAGGCCAACCAGAGCCTGCTGGGAGGCAGCACGATCTTCACTCTTCTGCGGGACAGCGGCATCGGCGGTGATTGGTACGAGTTGCTGCTGGTGGCTTCTGTCACCATTCTGGCAGGCGTGCTGCTGCTGGCATTTCTGAAAACACGCATGGGCCTTTCCATCCGGGCCACAGGCGACAATCCCGACATGGTGCGGGCCTCGTCCCTGAACCCGGCGTTCACCGTCACGGTAGGACTGTGCGTATCCAACGCCCTGACAGCCCTTTCCGGGGCCATGGTGGGCCAGTATCAAAAGACGGTGGACATCAACTCCGGCACCGGCATCGTGGTCATCGGCCTGGCCTGTCTCATCATCGGTGAAACGGTTCTGGGCCGCCGGACCGTTACCAAGGGCGTGCTGGCGGTGATGATAGGCTCCGTGATCTACCGGTTTATCTACGCCGTTGTCTTTTACACCAAGGTTGTACCGGTGGAGTGTCTGAAGCTGCTGACGGCCGTCATCGTGGCTCTGGCCATTGCAGCTCCCAGCATCCGAAAGTGGGCGGCCTTCCAGCAGCGGGAAGCTGGCCGCTGGAAAGGGAGGGAACTGACATGCTGGACATTCAACGCATCTCCAAGACCTTCAATCCCGGCACCGTCAATGAGAAAAAGGCCATCACGGACCTGTCTCTCCATTTGAACAAGGGAGAATTTGTCACGGTGATCGGTTCCAACGGCGCGGGCAAATCCACCCTGTTCAACGCCATCGCCGGCAGCTTTTATGTGGACGATGGCGCCATCACCGTAGGCGGTCACGATATGACCTTTTCTGCCTGAATACAAACGGGCAAAGCGGATTGGCCGTCTGTTTCAGGACCCTCTGAAGGGGACTGCCCCCAATATGACCATCGAGGAAAATCTGGCGCTGGCAGCGGGAAACGGCGGTTGGTTTTCTCGCTTGACCCAGAAGGATCGGACCCGTTTCCGTGACCGGCTGGCCCTCCTGGACATGGGACTTGAGGATCGGCTGAATCAGCCGGTAGGGCTGCTTTCTCCGGCGGCCAACGGCAGGCGCTGACGCTGCTGATGGCGACCATGAATCCCCCCTGGCTCCGACCATGGGGTTGTTGCCCATGCCCAGGAAGCCCATCATCTCTACATGAGCGGGGACAGAGGAGGAACCGGCGAACTGGGCGTCGGAGTGCATCCGTCCCATGGTGTCCGTCATGCCGTAGGAAGCGGGGCCGGCGGCCATATTGTCCGGGTGCAGGGTGCGGCCCGTGCCGCCGCCGGAGGCCACGGAGAAGTACTTCTTGCCCTGCTCAATGCACTCCTTCTTATAAGTACCCGCCACAGGGTGCTGGAATCGGGTGGGGTTGGTGGAGTTGCCGGTGATGGACACGTCCACGCCCTCGTGGTGCATGACAGCCACGCCCTCCCGCACATCGTCTGCGCCGTAGCAGCGGACAGCGGCCCGCTCGCCCTCGGAATAGGCCATCTCCCGGACAATCTTCAGCTCACCGGTATAGTAGTCAAACTGGGTCTGGACATAGGTGAAGCCGTTGATACGGCTGATGATCTGGGCGGCGTCCTTGCCCAGGCCGTTGAGAATCACCCGCAGGGGCTCCTTGCGGGCCTTGTTGGCGTTGCGGACGATGCCGATGGCGCCCTCAGCGGCGGCGAAGGACTCGTGGCCCGCCAGGAATGCGAAGCACTTGGTCTCGTCCCGCAGCAGCATAGCACCCAGGTTGCCGTGTCCCAGACCCACCTTGCGGTCCTCAGCAACAGAGCCGGGGATGCAGAAGGACTGGAGGCCGATGCCGATGGCCTCGGCGGCCTCGGCAGCGGTCTGGACATTCTTCTTCAGTGCGATAGCCGCGCCCACACAGTAGGCCCAGCAGGCGTTTTCAAAGCAGATGGGCTGAATGCCCTTGACGATCTCATAGGGATCGAAGCCGGCAGCCTTGCAGATCTCCCGGCACTCCTCCACGCTGGAGATTCCGTGCTGAGACAGGACGGAATTGATCTTCTCGATTCTTCTCTCGTAGCTTTCAAACAGAGACATGTTATGACCATTTCCTTTCGTCATAGCTTGATTGCGAAACACCATTCCTCCTGGTCATTTTCTATTCCGCGTGACGGGGATCGATGTACTTGCGTTTGCGTATCGCGCTGTCCCACTGACCGTAGTGAGACTTGGCGCTTCCAGGGCCTCATTGGCGTCCACGCCCTTCTTGACGCTTCCATCATCTTGCCCAGATTCACGAATTCATAGCCGATGATCTCGTCGTCCTTGTTCAGGGCTACGCGGGTGCAGTACCCCTCTGCCATCTCCAGGTAGCGAGGACCCTTCTCCTTGGTGGCGAACATGGTGCCCACCTGAGAGCGCAGGCCCTTGCCCAGATCCTCCAGAGATGCGCCCACAGGCAGGCCGCCCTCAGAAAAGGCCGTCTGGCTGCGGCCGTACACGATCTGCAGGAACAGCTCCCGCATGGCGGTGTTGATGGCGTCGCAGACCAGGTCGGTGTTCAGCGCCTCCAGAATGGTCTTGCCGATGAGAATTTCGGCGGCCATAGCGGCGGAATGGGTCATGCCGGAGCAGCCGATGGTCTCTACCAGAGCTTCCTCAATGACGCCCTCCTTGATGTTCAGGGTCAGCTTGCAGGCACCCTGCTGGGGAGCACACCAGCCGATACCATGGGTAAAGCCGCTGATGTCCTTGATCTCCTTGGCCTGAACCCACTTGCCCTCCTCGGGAATGGGGGCGGGGCCGTGATACGCGCCCTTGGCCACGGGGCACATATGCTGCACTTCGGTGGAATAGATCATATCCTATCTCCTTTTTGTTCCTTCCGATTTTACTGGTTTCGCTCAAAAATTGCCGGAGTTTTTTGCTTTTTCGTTCAACATTATATCGGTAAACGATTACGGTGTCAAGGGTCGGCAGGATAAATGGAAAGGAATCTGCGCGCCCCGGCTGCTCCGGCAGGCAAAACCGGCCTCCGCCAGTGGCGGAGGCCCGGTTTGAATTACGTTGAAGTTTTTGCGTTTACAGCAGGCCGCTGGCGGAGAAGATGGATGCGAACACCAGAGACACAACGGTCATCAGCTTGATGAGGATGTTGATCGACGGACCGGAGGTATCCTTGAACGGATCGCCCACGGTGTCGCCCACGACGGCGGCCTTGTGTGCTTCGCTGCCCTTGCCGCCGTGATTGCCGTCCTCAATGTACTTCTTGGCGTTGTCCCATGCGCCGCCGGAGTTGGACATGAAGATGGCCATCAGGACGCCGGTGACCAGAGCGCCGGCCAGCATACCGCCCAGAGCGCCGGTACCCAGCAGGAGGCCAACTGCCAGAGGAGCCAGAACAGCCATGACGCCGGGAACCAGCATCTCCTTCAGAGCAGCGGTGGTGGAGATGGCCACGCAGGACTTGTAGTCAGGCTTGCCGGTGCCTTCCATGATGCCGGGGATGGTGCGGAACTGACGGCGCACTTCCTCGATCATGCTGTAAGCCGCCTTGGAAACGGAGTCCATGGTCAGAGCGGAGAACACGAAGGGCAGCATACCGCCGATCAGCAGGCCGATGGTGACCCGGGAATCCAGAATGTTGATGCCGGCATCACCGATGCCAACAGCCTGCGCATAGCTGACGAACAGAGCCAGAGCAGTCAGAGCGGCAGAGCCGATGGCGAAGCCCTTGCCCATAGCAGCGGTGGTGTTGCCCACGGCGTCCAGCTTATCGGTGATCTCACGGACGCTGTATCCAGGGCGCTCATCTCGGCGATACCGCCGGCGTTGTCGGCGATAGGGCCGTAAGCGTCCACAGCCACGGTGATACCGGTGGTGGACAGCATACCCACAGCGGCCAGAGCGATGCCGTACAGACCGGCAACCTGATAGGAAACGAAGATACCAACGCAGATCAGCAGGATGGAATGGCGGTGGACATCATGCCCACGGCGATGCCGCTGATGATGGTGGTAGCGGGGCCGGTCTCGGACTGCTGGGCGATCTTCTTCACGGAGTTATAATCGCCGGAGGTGTAGATCTCGGTGACGATACCGATGATCAGGCCCACGATCAGACCCGCGATGATGGCGATGGCCTGGGCCATACTGCCGAAGAACACATTGCTCAGAACCAGAGACAGGACCACCACGATGGCAGAGGAAACATAGGAACCCATCTTCAGAGCCTTGTGGGGGTTGGAATTCTCATCGCCCCGGACAAAGAAGCAGCCGATGATGGAAGCGATGATGCCGGTAGCGGCCAGAATCAGGGGGAACAGAGCACCGGCGCCGGTGAAGGTACCGGCCACGGCCACGCCCAGCGTCAGAGCGGAAACCAGAGCGCCCACATAGGACTCAACAGGTCGGCGCCCATGCCGGCCACGTCGCCCACGTTGTCGCCCACATTATCGGCGATGACGGCGGGGTTCCGGGGATCGTCTTCGGGGATACCGGCCTCGACCTTGCCCACCAGGTCAGCGCCTACGTCAGCAGCCTTGGTGTAGATACCGCCGCCCACACGGGCAAACAGCGCGATGGAGGAAGCACCCAGAGAGAAGCCGGTGAGGATCTCCACGTTGCCGGTAAAGGCATAGATGGCGGCGCAGCCCAGCAGGCCCAGGCCAACCACGCACATACCCATGACGGAACCGCCGGAGAAGGCGACGCCCAGAGCCTTGTTCATGCCGCTGGACTTAGCGGCGGCAGCGGTACGGACATTGGCCTTGGTAGCCACGTTCATACCCACATAACCGGCGCACACAGAGAAGACCGCGCCGATCAGGAAGCAACCAGCGGTGAGCCAACTGATAAACAGGCCGATCAGCACGAACAGCACCGCCACGAAAATGACCAGGATCTTGTACTCCGCGAAGAGAAATGCCCGGGCGCCATCACTGATATTGCCCGCGATCTCCTTCATCCGTTCCGTACCGGCGTCAGCCTTGGAGACCGCGGAGGTCTTCCATGCGGCAAACAGCAGAGCCAGAACCGCGCACAGCAAAACTACCCAAATGATGTTTTCCATTCCTTCCACTCCTTAAACGTTTTGTATAAAATTGAGTGTCTAACTTTGCTGTATCATTCTAACAACACCGCGCGTTTTTTTCAAGTAAATTTACCTAACGAGCAAATCACTTTAAATAAGTTTTTACGTTTTGCCCAATTTTTTCCTTTTTTAAATTTTCGTCTTTATTTTTCATTTAACATTCTATGCGAATTTCAAATTTTTTTATATATATTAAGCCAATTATCAAATTTTTTATTTAAATACATTTTCTTTAAATACAAAATGCAGAATAATTTTTCGATTTTTTCTCAAACGTTTGCGAAAAATTTCAGAAAAACGATTACGCGTAGTCGAAATTTTTGACACCCTCAAAAAGCATAAAAAAATCCACGCCCTCTCGGCGTGGTCCTTCCGGTTTTACCGTTCGCTGTGGCTCTGCTCCTGACCGTCAAAAATCAGGTCATCCACATCTGCCATGAACTTGTTCATCGTCATTGCACATCCCTCCTTTTCTCAATTTTCATCCTGATTATACGTCTGCTTTCGAAGGTTTGCAAGGCGGAAATTGTGATTTTTTGTAAACTCTGTGTCAAGTGCCTTCATCCGCGCCGGGTGTGGAACATCCTCCTACGCTCCGGATTCCCCGCTTCTTTTCCGCAAAATGAAAGAAATTTGTTTACATTCCGAGGGGATATTACTATAATATAAAGATATTTCCCGACGGTACACCGCCAGGCAGCGTGCCGTCTACCTACACATCAGGAGGCGGTTATGCCGAATTTCAGGTCTCTTGATTCCCTGCGCCGCCGGGTCTGCACTATTATTGACATTGGTACGGCGGACGACCTCATCAGCCGCGCCTATGACATTTTCTACACCCTGGTCATTCTGGTAAACCTGGTGGTCACCATTGCCTACACCTTCGACGAGGCAGAGGCCGCCTGCGGTCCGCTGCTGCTACGGATCGAAGCTGCCACCGTGGCCTTCTTCGCAGTGGACTGCGCTTTGCGGATCTGGACTGCCAAGTACCACCATCCCAATCTGAAGGAATGGAAGGCCGTCTGCCGATACATTTTTTCCTTCTCAGGCATTGTGGACCTGCTGAGCTTTCTGCCTTACTACATGCCCTTTTTCTTCCCCTCCGGGGCCGTGGCCTTCCGGATGTTCCGGGTGGTGCGGATCTTCCGCCTGTTCCGGATCAACGCCTATTACGATTCCCTGAACGTTATTACCCAGGTCCTTACCAGCAAGGCCCAGCAGCTTCTCTCCTCCGTATTTATCATTCTGGTGCTGATGACCGCCTCCAGCCTTTGTATGTACTCGCTGGAGCATGACGCGCAGCCCCAGGTGTTTTCCAACGCCTTTTCCGGCATCTGGTGGTCGGTATCCACCTTGTTGACGGTGGGCTACGGCGACATCTACCCCATTACCGCCCTTGGCAAGATCTTTGGCATTTTGATCACCTTTCTGGGCGTGGGCATGGTGGCGATCCCCACCGGTATCATTTCCGCCGGCTTTGTGGACCAGTATTCCCGCCTCAAGCGGATCAGCGAATATGGCACGGAGGCGGACATTCACTTCATCCGTATCCACCTGACCCCTCCGGGACCGCTGGGCCAATGCCCCGCTGCGGGACCTGGGCCTGCCGGAGGGCGTCATCATCGCCGCCGTCCAGCGGGGACGGGACATCATTGTTCCCCGGGGCGATGTGGTGCTCCTCCCCGGTGACAATCTTGTGCTGGGGGCAGGCGTCTATGAGGATGACGTCCGCATCCAGCTAAAGGAAATCATCCTTCAGACACACCATCCCTGGGTGGGCCACCCGCTCCGGGATCTGGACATTTCCCGACAGACGGTCATCATCATGGTCCGCCGCCGGAACCGAACGCTGATCCCCAACGGCGGCCTGAAGCTGCTGGCGGGTGACAAGGTACTCCTATATACGCAATCCCACCTGCCCCACGCGCAGGATATTCAAATCTGACAAATCATACAAGGAGGCCCCTATGGCTGATGATATGAGAACTCTGGGCTATATCTGCCCGAAATGCGGCGCGCCGGTGATGGGCGCCCGCTCCGTATTTGCCCTGGAGGCATCTGACGCGGAGATCGAATGTACCTGCGGCGGCAGTGTCCTGCGGACGAACTATGACGGCCAGAACTATCACATTCTGGTGCCCTGCGGCGTTTGCGGCCAGACCCACGAGGCTGTCTGTCCGCCGGAGCGGATGCTCCACGCCGCCACCGCCCTCAGCTGCCCGGGCAGCAAGCAGTTCTGCTGCTTCATTGGGAACGAGGGCACAGTGGAGCACCACCTCCGGGAGGTAGGCATTGCCATCTCCAAGGAAAAGGCCCAGGCGGACAGCGGCGAGGCGGAGGCCTTTACCGACAATGTAATCATGTACGAATTCCTCTCGGAGCTCAAGGACATCGCCGCCCGGCCCAACGGTATCACCTGCGGCTGCGGCAGCCACGATTACAGCATGGAAATCCGCCGGGACGCGGTGGAGTTGACATGCCGGGACTGCGGCGCCCGCCTGCGGCTCAGCGCCGCCACCGACCGGGATCTGGACGATCTCTGCTGCCACATGAAGCTGGTCATTCCCGGCGGGAAGTGACCGTCTCCTTCTATTCTCAAAAAGAAAGGTGTAAAACTGTATGATCTCGCTTCTGGCCCGTTTCTTCTGCAAAAGCGACGGGAAAAGCCCCGCTCAGCTACGGACGGCCTACGGTATTCTCTGCGGCGCTGTTGGGATCGGGCTGAACCTGCTGCTGTTTTTGGGCAAGTTCTTTGCTGGGACCCTCTCCGGCTCCGTCGCCATCACGGCGGACGCCTTCAACAACCTCTCTGATGCCGGTTCCTCTGTGGTCACGCTGCTGGGCTTCCGCATTGCCGCCAAAGCGCCGGACCCAGGTCATCCCTTCGGCCACGGCCGGGCGGAGTACCTCTCCGGTCTGGCGGTATCCATGCTGATTTTGCTGATGGGCGTGGAACTGGCCAAAGGAGTCCCTGAATAAGATCCTGCACCCCGCTCTGGTGGAGTTCAGCTGGCTGGTGATCGGGATTCTGGCTGCTTCTATCTGCGTGAAGCTGTATATGGCCATGTATAACCGCTCCCTCGGCAAAAAACTCTCCGCACCGGCGCTGCTGGCGGCAGCAGCGGATTCGCTGGGAGATTGCATGTCCACCTCTGCCGTTCTGGTTGCCACCCTGATCGGCCATTACTTCCAGCTCCCGGTGGATGGCTGGGTGGGTGTTCTGGTGGCACTGCTCATTTTCAAGGGCGGTATAGACGCCGCCAAGGACACCATCGATCCCCTGCTTGGAAAGCCCCCCACGCCGGAATATGTTAAAGAAATCGAAGATCTGGTGATGGCTCACAAAGGAGATCTCCGGGATTCACGACCTGGTGGTCCATGACTACGGCCCCGGCCGGGTGATGATCTCCCTCCACGCGGAGGTCCCGGCCACCGGCAGCGTCATGACGATTCATGACGCCATCGACAACATCGAACAGGAGCTGCACCGGAAGCTGGGCTGCTAGGCGGTGATCCACATGGACCCCATCGCCACGGATGACAGCACGACCGTTGTCCTCCGGAATAAGATCACAGAGCTGGCCCATTGCATCGATCCAGCCCTCAGTATCCACGATTTCCGCATGGTCCCCCGGCCCCACCCACACCAACCTGATCTTTGACGTGGTAACGCCTTTCGGCTTCCGGCTGGAGGACGCTGAGGTAGCCCGGCAGCTCCGGGCTCTCATCCGCACCTTTGACAGCCACTATGTCCCCGTGATTCAGGTGGAGCATTCCTACATATAATCTGACAGCGGCGGCCCGGAGTCATTCCGGGCCGCCGCTGTATGCACAGGCCGATCTTTTTTGATTTTTTTTCCCGCAAAAGGCCTTTACAAGTTCAGGAAATGTTGCTATAATAACAGGGCTGTATGGGGGCGTAGCTCAGCTGGGAGGAGAAGCGGTTCACTTATAGCCCCTCTTTTTCTCCGGTCTAACTCAGTTGCCCGCAAGCGGTTCCCATCTCACAAAATTTCATATCCGGGCCCGTAGCTCAGCCTGGGAGAGCGTACGGTTCGCATCCGTAAGGTCGAGGGTTCGATCCCTTCGGGTCCACCATCAGCAAGGCAAGTGGTTATACCACTTGCCTTGTTTTTGTTTCCATCGCCAGAACCGTATCGTTTCTTCTCCCCCTGATTTCCTCTGGTCTTTATCCAGATACAATGCTTGAAATTCCTCAAATGACACATTGAACTCTATGTCGATCTCATAATCTCGCCGCACATGGACTGCTTTTACAAACTGGGCCACGATCATTTTCTTGGCTTCAAAGGTGCAGTTATCGTACATTTCAGCCCAGCCCATCAGCTGGTCATATTCCCGCAGCATCTGACTGGCGCTCTGGACAGTTTCCTCAAGTTCTGCTGTGGCTGTTTGAATCTGCCAGCTTAATTGTTTGATCTGTTCAGAGGCTTCCGCAACAAGGCTGTTAATCAAATCCACATTCAAGCGACTGGTGCCTTGGATGACCTTGATCGTCTCAGCGCGCAGGTCTTGATACTCCTGCTGTTTTTGCCGATATTGCTCATTCAGTAGGTTCAGCTTGGACTTTGCGAGGTCCACTTCCTTCGTCTGCTGTCTCGCTATCAATTCCTGTGAGGGTGCACTCCGAATACGCCCCAGCTGGATACGAATGATTTGATCCATCAGCTTATCCAGCTTTTTTTCAACACCGTACCCGGATTGGCCGTCGCATTCGCCGGGATGCCGGATATTGTAATGGCACTGATACCTTGCTCTCGTTTCGCGTATAACAGTCCCGTCTTTTCGGGCACGTTTTCGTCCGCTGGTGGTCAGTGTCAAACGTCCGCCGCAGTGGCCGCAATAGATATTCCCCACCAGCAAAGACCGTCCCTTTGTATTGAGCGGCACATCGCTATGATGGGTCACTCGTTTTCCATCATCCGCTGTGCCTTTTCATAAGTTTCTGCATCGATAATTTGAAGTTCTGGCAGCATTTCTGATTGGCTGTCTCCATTTCGGATAACCCCGGTATAGATGGGGTTCTTGATAATGCGGTTGATAGATGTGGTTGGAATGTTGCGGCCTTTTTTGTTTTTGATTCCCTGTTCGGTCAGATACCGGCAAAGGCGCTGCGCTCCATACCCTTCGCAGAGATATTTCTGAAAAATCAGTTTCACGATCTCCGCTTCGTCCGGCTCTATCACAAGGTCTCCTACATCCTGATTTCGCTTATTGGTGCGGCCCTTATGCTCCAGACGATAACCAAACGGAACACACGCCGCCAGTAAAATGTCCCTCCTGCGTCAGTTGCTCCATTCGGGTCTTGGTGCGGACAGAGGTTTTGATGCTTTCACCGGATGCCTGCCAATAGCGAATGTAGTTCAGCAGCTTGTCAACATGGGTATCAAACCGCTGTTGGCCTTCCTTGGCGCTCCACACTTCAATGCCGTTTTTGACAAACCACTCTACGACAAAAGGCGTTTCATCCTCTCTGCGCCCCAGTCGGTCAAACATGAATACCAGCAGAATATCAAACTTGTTCTGCAAGGCGTCCCACTGAATTTCCTGAATGGCGTCCCGGTCTTTCGCTGAGACCTTAAACCCGGAAACGCCTTTTTCCGAAAATTCCCTGACAATTTCCCAACCGGGATGCTGCCCGAACAAACTCCGGCAATACTGCTTCTGCATGGAATATCATCTTTCTCAACCTGTCCCAGCGTCGAAACACGGTACAGGCAATACACGCGCCGCAATCGGCTATCAAGTTCTTCTAACATATACATCACTCCTGTTTTCTTACGGTCTTTGGGAACGGTGTATATGGCCTTGTTTCAATTTTCAAGGTGCATCTCTACACCATTATTATCTCATATTTCATCAAATAGTGCAAAATTTTACGGCCTTTTTCGCAATATTTGTGAGAAGGATTTCCTTGATTCCGCGGATGGCATCGGGGTTTTTATGGCCGGAATACCGGACTGTAACCTTGCAGCCATCTACATAGATCGTCTGCGTTTGCGCCGTTTCGTGCGTCGATACGCATTCTGCTTCTGATTCACGATTCATTCCTCCGTATATTTTATAAAATGGCAGGGCCATATCCTCATGCAGACATGGCCTTGGTATAAAATGCCGTTTTCTCCGAACCTGTTCCTGCCCCCGCACAATATTCAGCGGCGTTTTGATTTCCTTTGGTACGCAAACGCGATACTTTACCGGAAAGCATATCCGATTCGGACGGTCATTCACTTCTCAAGGTGCAAGGTGTTCACCACATAGCTGTGATGAGCAAAAAGCTGTTACCAGCCCGCGCAGACGTACCCTTTCAAATGCGCCTGTGCCGAATGGCAGCAGTGTCGAAATATGTCTCAAACTGAGCCATATTTCCAGCGGAGGGATAGGAGAAAGGCGGCAATGTGCCGCCCTTCTCCGCGAAAGTCAGTTTCTCAGGTAAGCGGCCAGAATGTCGATGAACTGGGAATTGGTCGGTGGCTGCTGTAATTCAGTCCCAGCAATCAAGTTCAAAAAGCTGTGGTCAGGATAGCTCCAACAGCTCTCTGAATAAGAGTGCGGAGATTGCGCTCCACACCTCGGCGTGGTGTTGAAATGATCCGCCGTCTGCATATAAAGTCGCTTTGTAATTAACCAACATATTCTCCGGCTGATCCCGAACTTGCTCCACCATGTAGACTGCATGGCGGAAACCGGCCAGTTTACCACTCGCGCCAAGGTCTCAACAGGCGCTCGGCATTCAGTGAGATCTGCGAAGCGTCCCGTTCATACTCAGGCACATAATAAACCAAAGGCATTTATACCCCTCCTGTTAGAAATTAGGATAAGAACAGAGAAAGGGCAGCAGGGGCGGGCCTCTCGGCCTGCAATAGGTCTCGGCACGGGCCCTCAACTATGCTGGAATTAAATTCTGCCGTTGGGGGATCCCCATTTTCCGTTTTCATCGCAAAAGCGGGATGGCAGGGGACTTTATGCGAATGGTCATCAGGTAAAAATCCTGTGTAAACATCCATATCCTCCGTATCTCAATCATACACGATAAATGCCGCTTTGTGTCACGTATTCGTTCTACAATGCCCTACTAAAACTGGCTGATATTTGTTGTTTTCCGTCGAATATCTAGCTTTTAGCAAGTATGGTATAAAAGAAAAACTGCAAGGTAGCCCGCCGTAGAGCCGCCTTGCAGTTTTCCATCTATTCTCTTAATGCCTTATCGTGTTTTTACTGATACTTCGTCCAGTCCGGTGCGCTTGTCAGCTTTGTCCACTTTTCACCGACCTCGCCCTTGCGCTTGAAGTCATGGCTGTTGGTGGCTTCCTGGACGGCAAGGTAATGCCAATCGGTGGGCTTGTTGTCCGCCACACAACCATGCTGCCGAGCAGATCTTCCTCATCCTGCGGCATACGGCAGAGGACACGCTGATCATCGTCATAGCCTGCGCACGGGTGATGTAGTCGTTCGGACGGAACGCCGTCTGGATAACCTGCGATCCAACCCAAAGCTGCGGCCCGCTTGATCTCCGCTTCGGCCCAGTGACCGGAAATGTCGGAGAATTGTTGTTGCCGTTGGTCTGCTTCGTGTCGAAACGGGCGCAGATCACTGCAAACTCCAGCGCGGGTGATAGGGGCATAGGGATCGAAAATCTCAGCCGTGCGGCCCTTCACGATGCCCAATTTTGCCATGGTGGAAACGGATTTGTTGCACACTGACCGTCGACCCATCGGTGAAGGTGTTCTCAGCAGTCAGGTTTCCGTCACGATGTCCGCGTTGAGCAGCCTGAAGAAGATCGTGGCGGGTCTCAGCGCGGCTGACGTTTGCATTCGGGCGAACATTGCCGTCCGAGTAGCCGATCACATAGGCGTAGTGGTCATCTCCGGTGAGCATATCCGGCACAGTGGATGCCTTCCAGCCAGCATAGATGGTTTTAATCGCTGGTCATCTTGATGTTGCTGATCTTTTCAGTCAAATTTTTGTCAGCATACCACCCGGTGAACGTATACCCTCACGAATCGGAGTTTTTTCTAATTTTACTGTCGTACCGTCAGAGCAGCTTTCATCTTTGTAGCTGGTGCCTCCGTTGATTCATAGTGCAGGACGTAATGGTAGGTTCCGCTGCTGCTTCCGCCACCACCGCTATTATTGCTGTTGTTATTATCCTTAGCAAAGGTGGCCTTG
>VOFC01004652.1_pt1 | contig 34982 bp, 52 predicted proteins | sample 5384161 | NCBI WGS metagenome assembly VOFC01 (sample SAMN12384722, study PRJNA508395) | human gut metagenome | isolation source: healthy gut B | host: Homo sapiens | reverse complement strand
GTTTGTTTATTTTGCCAACTTGCCGCAGTACGTGAAGGAGCCCCTACAAGCGTTTCCTGGAAAATAAGATGCGTGAGAAGTGGAATCTGACAGGTACCCCGATTAATATTTATATTCGACAGAAATAAACAACAATAAAGAAAACACCTGAAAACATTATGTTTTCGGGTGTTTTTTTATTGTTAGAGGTGAAGTCATTCTTCAGTCATTCTTATTTCTCCAATTGAAATCTTTACGGCGCAATACAAAGCTGTTACTTAAATACTTTTCACGTACAATCTGATTCTCAGACAGTTCTTCCGGTGTGCCTTGGAACAAAATCTTGCCTTCGAACAACAGGTAGGCACGGTCGGTAATGCTCAATGTTTCCTGCACATTGTGGTCGGTAATCAGGATACCGATATTTCTGTCCTTTAACTTCCATACAATTTGCTGGATATCTTCTACGGCGATCGGGTCGACACCGGCAAAAAGGTTCGTCGAGCATGATGAATTTGGGTCGATAGCAAGGCAACGGGCGATTTCCGTGCGGCGGCGTTCACCTCCGGATAGTTGGTTACCTTTGTTTTTTTGCGTACTTTTGCAGGCGAAATTCTGCAATCAGGCTTTCAAGTTTTTCCTTCTGATATTCTTTTTTAGGTTTGTTAGTCATTTCCAGAACGGAAGCGATATTATCTTCCACACTCATCTGACGGAATACGGAAGCCTCTTGAGCGAGGTAGCCGATACCGGTTTGTGCCCGTTTGTAAACAGGATATTTGGTAATCTCCAAATCGTCGAGGAAAATGCGTCCTTCGTTGGGGGTAATCAACCCCACGGTCATATAGAATGAAGTCGTCTTACCGGCACCGTTCGGCCCCAGCAAACCCACAATCTCACCTTGCTTCACATCAATGGAAACATGGCTTACAACGGTTCGTTTACCGTACTTCTTAACCAAGTCTTCCGTGCGGAGCACCATCTTGCTTTCTTCCATATTCTAGTTATTTTGCGGCAAATGTAGTAAAAATAAGCTGAAATAATGTACATTTGCAGACAAATAGTGTGAGTTATGATAAAAGCATTGAGAACTGTCGGACGATATATCATGCTGATGGGACGTACTTTTTCCCGTCCCGAGCGTATGCGTATGTTTTTCCGGCAATACCTTAACGAGTTGGAGCAGCTAGGTGTGAACTCCATCGGAATCGTGTTGTTGATTTCGTTTTTCATCGGCGCGGTTATTACCATTCAGATTGTTGAATATTGAAAGTCCGTGGATGCCCCGCTGGACGGTGGGATATGTGACCCGCGAAATTATGTTACTGGAGTTTTCTTCTTCTATTATGTGTCTGATTCTTGCGGGGAAAGTGGGGTCGAACATTGCTTCGGAGTTGGGAACGATGCGGGTGACGCAGCAGATTGATGCGCTTGAAATTATGGGAGTTAATTCTGCCAACTATCTGATACTGCCTAAGATTGCGGCTATGGTGACCGTGATTCCTATATTGGTGACATTCAGTATCTTTGCCGGTATAATAGGGCCTTTTGTACTTGTTGGTTTGCCGGAGTCATGAATGCTGTCGATCTTGAATATGGTTTGCAGTATATGTTTAATGAATGGTTTATCTGGGCAGGTATTATCAAATCTCTTTTTTCTTTGCCTTTATTATTGCAAGTGTATCCGCCTTTTTCGGATATACGGTGGAAGGCGGCTCTATTGCTGTGGGAAAGGCTTCCACGGATTCCGTAGTGTCCAGTAGTGTTTTGATTCTGTTTGCGGATTTGATATTAACTAAACTTTTGATGGGATGATTGAGGTTAAAGGACTTTATAAATCGTTTGACGATAAGACGGTATTGAGTGATATCAATGCGACCTTTGAGAATGGGAAGACAAACCTTATTATCGGTCAGAGTGGTTCCGGCAAGACGGTATTGATGAAATGTATCGTGGGGCTGCTTACTCCGGAGAAGGGTGAAGTTCTGTATGACGGTCGAAATCTCGTGATGATGGGGGAAGAAGGAGAAGAAGATGCTTCGTAAGGAAATGGGAATGATTTTCCAGAGTGCCGCACTTTTCGATTCCTTGTCGGTGTTGGATAATGTGATGTTCCCACTTTGAATATGTTCAGTAATGACACCTTACGCGAACGTACAAACGGGCGATGTTCTGTCTGGATCGTGTGAACCTGGGGGGAGGCGAAAGATAAATTTCCGGGTGAAATCAGTGGCGGGATGCAGAAACGTGTAGCTATTGCTCGTGCTATTGCCTTTGAATCCGCAATACCTGTTCTGTGACGAGCCGAACTCAGGGCTGGACCCGAAAACCTCGTTAGTGATTGATGATCTGATCCACGATATTACGCAGGAATATAACATGACTAACATTATTAATACACATGATATGAATTCTGTATTGGGAATCGGTGAAAAGGTGATTTATATTTATGAGGGACATAAAGAATGGGAAGGAACTAAAGACGATATATTCACTTCTACCAACGAGCGTCTGAATAACTTTATCTTTGCTTCAGACTTGCTCCGTAAGGTGAAGGACGTCGAAATGCAAAGGAATGGAAGGGACCGGATAATAAAAAAAACTTCTGTCATCGTGTGGCAGAAGTTTCTTTTTTTTTTCTTAGCTATATTAGCGTCGGCAATTAAGCTCTGGGTCTAGCTTCTTTAACTACCATTGTACGGCCCATGTACTCTGCACCGTTCAATTCTGCGATTGCTTTTAGCAGCTGCTGCATCGTCTTCCATTTCGATGAAAGCAAATCCTTTGGATTTACCGGTTTCACGATCCATAACTACTTTAACTGATGATACTGCTCCGTAATCTTCCATCACTTGTTGCAGATCTCCTTCCTTAACACGGTAGTTAAGGTTTCCAACATAAATGTTCATAATGAAAATGATAAAAAAATAAATAAATGAATAAAACTCTCTGGATAGATGGTTACTAATAAAAAGATTAAAACGACAGAGAGTTTACAAATGCGTTTTGTAACGGAAGTAAAAACCTTGTAATCAAATCGAGAAACTAATGGTCCATCAATCCGCAGCAAAGAAAAGAATAATTTTTGGATTGACCATCTTTTTGGAAAGTTAATTTGCGGATTATCAGAAAAAAAGTAGGCCGGGGAACCTGGCGGGGTGGGTGTTGATGGTGATTTTATCTTGTTTATAGATGGAATATCAGTGAAATATCGATAAAAGATGTGTGAAAGATGGGTGGCGTTGCTGAAATAAATCTGCAATGTCTTTTGAAATTTGAAAGATTAGCACTAATTTTGCACCCTCTTTGAGTATAGAACAAAGTATAAATCAAATAAATAATTGTCAGAATGAACGTTTCATTACAAAAACATTGACAAAGTAAGCGCAGAGCTTACTGTAAAGCTTGAGAAAGCCGATTATCAGGAGAAAGTAGACAAAGAGTTGAAGTCACTCCGTCAGAAGGCACAGATTCCGGGATTCCGTAAAGGTATGGTTCCTACAAGTCTTATTAAAAAGATGTATGGTAAGTCGGTGATTGCAGAGGTAGTGAATAAGACGCTGCAAGAAGCTGTTTACAATTATATTAAAGAAAATAAGGTGAATATGTTGGGCGAACCGTTGCCTAACGAAGAAAAACAGCAGAATATCGACTTCGATACAATGGATGAATTCGATTTCGTATTCGACATCGCTTTGGCACCTGAATTTAAAGCAGAAGTAAGTGCTAAAGATAAAGTAGATTATTATACTATCGAAGTTTCTGACGAAATGATCGACAACCAGGTGAAGATGTATACTCAACGCACTGGCAAGTACGATAAAGTAGATGCTTACGAAGATAATGATATGCTGAAAGGCCTGTTGGCTCAGTTGGACGAAGAAGGTAACACGAAAGAAGGCGGTATCCAGGTAGAAGCTGCTGTATTGATGCCTGCTTACATGAAGAACGACGATCAGAAAGCTATTTTTGCTAATGCGAAGGTAAACGATGTGCTGGTGTTCAACCCGAATGTGGCTTATGACGGACATGCTGCTGAACTGGGTTCTTTGTTGAAGATTGACAAGGAAATTGCAAAAGACGTGAAGTCTGATTTCAGCTTCCAGGTAGAAGAAATCACTCGTTTTGTTCCGGGCGAACTGACACAGGAAGTGTTCGATCAGGCATTCGGCGAGGGCGTTGTGAAGACTGAAGAAGAATTCCGCGCTAAGATCAAAGAAGAAATTGCTGCAAGATTTGTTGCAGACAGCGATTATAAGTTCTTGATTGATGTTCGCAAGGTATTGATGGATAAAGTAGGTAAACTGGAATTCCCGGATGCACTGCTGAAACGTATCATGTTGCTGAATAACGAAGAAAAGGGAGAAGAATATGTTGCTGAAAACTATGATAAGAGTATTGAAGAACTGACTTGGCACCTGATTAAGAACAGCTGGTAGAAGCAAACAATATCAAGGTAGAACAGGAAGATGTGCTGAAAATGGCAAGAGATACAAACAACAAAGGCACAGTTTGCTCAATATGGTATGCTTTCTATTCCTGATGATGTACTTGACAACTATGCACAGGAAATGTTGAAGAAGAAAGAAACTATCAACAATCTGGTGAGTCGTGTTGTAGAAGTGAAGTTGGCTGCTGCCTTGAAGGCACAGGTTACTTTGGAGAACAAGAACGTTTCTATCGAGGAATTCAATAAGATGTTTGAATAAACGTTCGGCTGAACAGAATATAAAGTCACAGAAACACAGAGTTTTTATAAAATTATAACTCTGTGTTTTTTTGTGTCTCTGTATTCTTTTTTCGTTTCTTTGTACTTACGTTTATTTTTAATTTATAAGAAAGGAATAATTAACATGGATGATTTTAGAAAATACGCAACCAAGCATTTAGGAATGAATGGCATGGTTTTGGACGATGTGATTAAATCGCAAGCCGGGTATTTGAATCCTTATATTCTGGAAGAAAGACAGTTGAATGTAACTCAGCTCGACGTATTCTCCCGCTTGATGATGGACCGCATTATTTTCCTTGGTACACAAGTTGATGACTATACAGCTAATACGCTCCAGGCACAGTTGTTGTATCTGGATTCTGTTGATCCGGGCAAGGATATTTCTATTTATATCAACTCTCCGGGCGGAAGTGTGTACGCTGGACTGGGCATTTACGATACGATGCAGTTTATCTCGAGTGATGTGGCTACGATCTGTACAGGTATGGCTGCTTCTATGGCTGCTGTATTACTGGTAGCCGGTAACGAAGGCAAGCGTTCTGCACTGCCGCATTCGCGTGTCATGATTCACCAGCCGATGGGAGGCGCACAGGGACAGGCCTCGGATATTGAAATTACTGCCCGTGAAATTCAAAAATTGAAGAAAGAACTTTATACGATCATCGCCGATCATTCGCATACTGATTTTGATAAGGTATGGGCGGACTCTGACCGTGACTACTGGATGACAGCACAGGAAGCGAAAGAGTACGGCATGATTGATGAAGTATTGATTAAGAAATAAAAATGGCTGATTCAAAGACAAAGAAAAAGGTGTAGCTTCTGTGGACGGTCGGAGAATGAAGTCGGGATTCCTGATCACAGGAATGAACGGCTATATCTGCGACAGCTGCGCTACCCAGGCTTATGAGATCACTCAGGAAGCATTGGGAGAAGGCAAGAAAAGTGCAGGAGCTACCAAGCTCAACTTAAAAAGAACTGCCCAAACCGGTAGAAATAAAGAAATTCCTCGACCAGTATGTGATCGGGCAGGATGATGCGAAACGCTTCCTTTCCGTATCGGTCTATAACCATTATAAACGTTTGTTGCAAAAAGACAGCGGTGATGATGTGGAGATTGAAAAGTCGAACATTATTATGGTGGGTAGTACCGGAACCGGGAAAACGTTGCTCGCACGCACGATTGCTAAGTTACTGCACGTGCCGTTTACTATTGTAGACGCTACAGTGCTGACGGAAGCCGGTTATGTGGGCGAAGATATCGAAAGTATTTTAACCCGTTTGCTTCAGGTGGCAGACTATAATGTGCCGGAGGCTGAGCAGGAATCGTGTTTATCGACGAGATCGACAAGATCGCCCGCAAAGGAGATAATCCTTCTATCACTCGCGACGTGAGCGGTGAAGGTGTACAACAGGGATTACTGAAACTGCTCGAAGGCTCTGTGGTGAATGTGCCCCCACAGGGAGGCCGTAAGCACCCCGACCAAAAGATGATTCCGGTAAATACCAAGAATATTCTCTTTATCTGTGGTGGTGCTTTCGATGGTATTGAGAAGAAGATCGCCCAACGGTGAACACCCATGTCGTAGGTTATACGGCATCGCAGAAAACAGCGAGGATTGATAAGAATAACATGATGCAGTATATTGCTCCCCAGGATTTGAAGTCGTTCGGACTGATTCCCGAAATTATCGGACGTCTTCCGGTATTGACTTATTTGAATCCGCTGGACCGGGATGCGCTTCGTGCGATCCTTACCGAACCGAAAAACTCTATCATCAAGCAATATATCAAGTTGTTTGAAATGGATGGTATCAAGCTGACATTTGAAGATGATGTTTTCGAATATATCGTTGACAAGGCTGTAGAATATAAGTTAGGTGCCCGCGGGTTGCGTTCTATTGTGGAAACAATCATGATGGATGTCATGTTTGAAATCCCTTCAGAGAGCAAAAAAGAGTATAAGGTAACGCTGGATTATGCAAAGATGCAACTGGAAAAAGCGAATATGGCACGACTACAAACCGCTTAATATCAAAGAGTAAGGCGACTGTAAATGAAGGCTTCTGTTTTTTCTTGAAAATATTAGTCGTATTTTGCTTGGTAATTACGAAGTTGTTTATAACTTTGTTTGGCTCTCTCTTGGAAAAGAGAACATGCTTTAAAGTTAAACCATGAACTGAATAAAACAACCTAAGTTAAGATGGCAGGGAAGATTAATTTAACAGATGAACTGAAAAAGTATTTCGGATTTAATAAGTTCAAGGGAAACCAGGAAGCGATCATTAATAACTTGCTCGATGGTAAAGATACCTTTGTACTGATGCCTACCGGTGGCGGGAAATCTTTATGCTATCAGCTACCTTCTCTTTTGATGGAAGGTACGGCAATCGTAATTTCTCCGCTCATTGCGTTGATGAAGAATCAAGTGGATGCAATGCGCAATTTCAGTGAAGAAGATGGCGTCGCCCATTTTATCAATTCTTCATTAAATAAAGGCGCGATAGACCAAGTGAGGTCGGACATCCTTGCCGGAAAGACAAAATTGCTATATGTAGCGCCGGAGTCGCTGACGAAAGAAGAAAACGTAGAGTTTTTGCGTTCGGTAAAGATTTCGTTCTATGCAGTGGATGAAGCTCACTGTATTTCTGAATGGGGGCATGACTTTCGACCGGAATACCGTCGGATTCGTCCTATTATCAATGAAATAGGTAAAGCTCCGTTGATAGCACTTACTGCAACGGCAACGCCAAAGGTGCAGCACGATATCCAGAAGAATCTGGGAATGGTAGATGCCCAAGTCTTCAAATCTTCGTTCAACCGTCCGAACCTTTATTATGAGGTACGTGCGAAGACCGCTAATATTGACCGTGATATTATCAAGTTTATCAAGAATAATCCGGAAAAATCGGGTATCGTTTACTGCCTTAGCCGGAAGAGAGTAGAAGAACTTGCTGAAATTCTGCAGGCAAACGGTATCAACGCGCGTCCTTATCATGCTGGAATGGATTCGTTGACCAGGACCAAGAATCAGGATGATTTCCTGATGGAAAAAGTGGACGTTATTGTAGCGACTATCGCTTTTGGTATGGGAATTGACAAGCCGGATGTGAGGTTCGTGATTCATTACGATATTCCAAAGAGTCTGGAAGGGTATTACCAGGAGACCGGGCGCGCCGGTAGAGATGGCGGTGAAGGTCAGTGCATAACCTTTTATACAAACAAAGACTTGCAGAAACTGGAAAAGTTCATGCAAGGAAAACCTGTGGCAGAGCAGGAAATTGGCAAGCAGCTTCTGTTGGAAACCGCTGCTTATGCCGAATCTTCCGTGTGCCGGCGCAAGACATTGCTGCATTATTTCGGTGAAGAATATACGGAAGAAAATTGTGGAAATTGTGACAACTGTTTAAACCCTAAAAAACAAGTGGAGGCTCAAGAGTTATTGTGTGCCGTGATTGAAGCGATTATCGCGGTGAAAGAAAATTTTAAGGCAGATTATATCATAGACATACTACAAGGTAGAGAGACTTCCGAAGTACAGGCTCATTTGCATGAGGACCTCGAAGTATTTGGCTCCGGTATGGGTGAAGAGGACAAGACATGGAATGCAGTGATTCGTCAGGCTCTGATTGCAGGTTACTTGAGCAAAGATGTGGAGCATTACGGTCTTTTGAAAGTGACGGAAGAAGGACATAAGTTCTTGAAGAGACCGAAATCATTCAAGATAACGGAGGATAATGACTTCGAAGAAGTGGAGGAGGAAGTACCGGCACGCGGCGGTGGCTCTTGTGCAGTAGACCCTGCTCTTTATTCCATGTTGAAAGACTTGCGTAAGAAGCTCTCCAAGAAGTTGGAAGTACCGCCTTATGTTATCTTCCAGGACCCTTCTTTGGAAGCAATGGCTACTATTTATCCGGTAACATTGGATGAGTTGCAGAATATACCTGGCGTAGGTGCCGGAAAAGCAAAACGTTATGGTGAAGAGTTCTGTAAATTAATCAAACGCCACTGTGAAGAGAATGAGATAGAACGTCCGGAAGACCTGCGGGTACGTACGGTTGCCAATAAATCAAAGATGAAGGTAGCTATCATTCAGGCAATCGACCGTAAGGTGGCGTTGGATGATATCGCTCTTTCCAAAGGGATAGAATTTGGTGAACTGCTGGACGAGGTAGAAGCGATCGTTTATTCGGGAACCAAACTGAATATAGATTACTTCCTGGAAGAAATCATGGATGAAGATCATATGCTTGATATCTACGATTATTTCAAGGAATCTACCACTGATAAGATTGATGATGCGCTTGACGAATTAGGCGATGACTTCACTGAAGAGGAAGTTCGTTTGGTACGTATTAAGTTCATCTCTGAAATGGCAAACTAAAAAAGCGAAAAAAAATAGGCGTGCAGGTATGCGGTTTTGAATAAAAACCGTATATTTGCACGCAATAAATTTTTAAACGCACAGCCCTATGTCATTTATTGCTGATAAGATTGTAATGGATGGGTTAACTTACGATGACGTATTGTTGATCCCCGCTTATTCTGAAGTTTTACCGCGCACTGTCGATCTCTCGACTAAGTTTTCAAAAAACATTGAGTTAAAAATACCTTTTGTGACGGCTGCCATGGATACGGTAACCGAAAGTGCGATGGCTATTGCCATTGCTCGTGAAGGTGGTATCGGTGTGATTCACAAAAATATGTCTATCGAAGAACAAGCAAGACAAGTTGCTATTGTAAAGCGTGCCGAGAATGGTATGATTTATGATCCTGTGACTATCAAGAGAGGTTCTACCGTTCAGGATGCACTGGATATCATGGCGGAATATAAAATCGGTGGTATCCCTGTGGTAGATGATGAAGGTTATTTGGTGGGTATTGTTACTAACAGAGACTTGCGTTTTGAAAGAGATATGGCAAAACATATTGATCTTGTCATGACTCCTAAAGAAAGATTAGTAACTACCAACCAGTCTACTGACTTGGAATCTGCTGCACAGATTCTTCAGAAACATAAGATTGAGAAACTTCCGATTGTAGGAATGGACGGAAAGTTGATCGGTCTTGTTACTTATAAGGATATTACAAAAAGCAAAAGATAAACCGATGGCTTGTAAAGACGCCAAAGGTCGTTTGCGTGTAGCTGCCGGTGTAGGTGTTACTGCCGATACGCTGGAACGTATGCAGTCATTGGTGGATGCCGGTGCAGATGCAATCGTGATTGATACAGCTCACGGACACTCTAAGTTTGTGATTGAAAAACTGAAAGAAGCAAAGAAACGCTTCCCGAATATTGATATTGTGGTAGGTAATATTGCTACCGGAGAAGCTGCTAAGGCCTTGGTGGAAGCTGGTGCTGATGCTGTGAAAGTAGGTATCGGACCGGGTTCTATCTGTACGACTCGTGTGGTTGCCGGTGTGGGGGTTCCACAGTTGTCAGCCGTCTATGATGTAGCAAAAGCGTTGAAGGGTACAGGTATTCCTTTGATTGCCGATGGTGGTTTGCGTTATTCGGGCGACGTGGTGAAAGCATTGGCTGCCGGAGGATATTGCGTAATGATCGGATCATTGGTTGCCGGAACGGAAGAATCTCCGGGCGACACTATTATATTTAATGGTCGTAAATTCAAATCCTATCGTGGTATGGGTTCATTGGAAGCAATGGAGAACGGTTCGAAAGACCGCTACTTCCAGAGTGGAACTGCTGATGTGAAGAAGCTTGTTCCCGAAGGAATCGCTGCCCGTGTTCCTTATAAAGGTACGCTTTTTCGAAGTTGTGTATCAGCTGACTGGTGGTTTGCGTGCAGGTATGGGATACTGTGGCGCTGCTAACATTGAGAAACTTCATGACGCTAAGTTTACCCGCATTACCAATGCAGGTGTAATGGAAAGTCATCCGCACGACGTGACGATTACCAGTGAATCGCCTAACTATAGCCGTCCGGAATAATAGATAGATACGGTGAACTATTAACGGTGAACGGTGAACAGGCTGTATAATCAGCAGGGGTGTTCACTGCTCACCGTTTGTTGTTTGAAAAATAAAAATTGATGATGAAAAGAAGCCTGTTGTTGGGATGTATTTCTCTCTTTGTGGTCGCGGTCTTTGCACAGGAAGATCCGGTATTGATGCGTGTTAACGGAAGAGAGATACTCCGTTCGGAATTTGAATATGCATACCGCCGTTATGCGGAACGTTCAAATGCCAGACTTTCGTCCAAAGAGTATGCGGCACTTTTCGCTCAATCGAAGTTGAAAGTGGAAGCAGCCAGGGCTGCCGGACTTGATACGACCTCTGTTTTTCGTAAACAACAGGAGAAATGCCGGACCGAGTTGGTGGAATCTTATCTGATAGACAGGCAAGTGATGGATAGTTGTGCCCGTGCTATCTATCAGAAGATAGGATTGAAAGCACGTAGCGGCAGGGGTACAGGTGATGCAGATTTTCAAACGTTTGCCACAGACAATCACTTCCCGGCATTTAGAAGAAAAAAAACGCGGATGGATTCTATATACCGGATGATACAGAATCAGCCGGATTTGAACTTTAACCGTTTGGTCGAAATATACTCGGACGATAAGCAAAGTAGATGGATCGAATGTCTGGAAACAACGAGCGAGTTTGAGAATGTTGCTTTCTCTCTGGCAAAAGGTATGGCATCGCAGCCTTTTTTTCACTCCTGAAGGGATTCATATCTTGAAAGTGATGGATCGGGAGGAAACAGCTGCTTACGAAAATGTCAGTGCCAGGTTAATGGAACGGTTACGGCGCAAGGAGATTTTGGACAAAGGTACAGGCGCGGTGCTCGAACGCTTGAAAAAGCATGGCAGTATGCTCCCAATCAGGCGGCAATGGAAGAACTGCTGGCGAAAGGCCGTACAGAACAAACCCTGTTTACGATTGACGGACAAGCATACACCGGAACTATGTTCACGCATTTTGCCTCTTCTCATCCTCAAGCTGTCAAACGGCAGTTGGAAGGATTTATAGCTAAGTCATTGCTGGATTATGAAAGCCGGAATATCGAAAAAAAGCATCCGAAATTCCTTATGCCTTGCGGGAATCTGATGAAAACTATTTGGTGGAAGAGATAACACGTCAGAAAATAGATTTGCCCGCAGCTAATGACCGGGCGGGATTGGCTACTTATTTTAAATTTCATTCGTCGGATTATCGGTGGGAGAGCCCCCGGTATAGAGGAGTCGTACTTCATTGCGTTGATAAAAAGACGGCAAAGCAAGCCAAAAAAATGCTGAAGAAAGTGCCGGAAAAAGAGTGGGCGGACAAGCTTCGGCAAACTTTTAATACATCCGGGGAGGAAAAAGATACAAGTTGAACAAGGAATTTTTTTGCCGACGGAGACAATAAATATATAGATAAACTGGTTTTTTAAGAAGGGTGATTTTGATCCTTTGATGTCTTATCCTTTTACTATTGTTGTCGGCAAAAAACAGAAAGGCCCGGATGATTATCGAGAGGTAATAGAACAGGTCCGGAAGGATTATCGAAGCTATCTTAACGCATTCTGGATGCGGGAATTGCAGGATTTCGGTAAGGTTGAAATAAACCAAGAGGTTTTAAAAACAGTTAATAATAACTGATGTAACCGATTATTCACTATCTTCGTACCTTAAATAAGTAGATTTCAATTGCCAATGCGAATATTAGTCCTCTTACTGATTACCCTTCTTGGTTGTGGAGCGTGCAAAAAACAGCATGACCATAAAGGTAAGACTCCTTTGGTAGAGGTGGACGGTAATTTTTATATAAAGAAGATTTGATGTCCGTACTTCCTGTTGGGTTGTCAAAAGATGATAGTATTCTCTTCGCTGAGCATTATATTCGTAGCTGGGTGGAAGAAATTTTGTTGTATGAAAAAGCTGCGAACAATATCCCCGATAATGTGGATGTGGACAAGCTGGTGGAGAATTATCGGAAAGCGTTGATAATGCATACTTATCAGCAGGAGTTGATTAGCCAGAAGTTGACGAATGATATTTCCGAACATGAGATAGCAGAGTATTATGGCAAAAACAAAGAATTGTTTAAGCTGGAGAGTCCGTTGATTAAGGGATTGTTTATCAAAGTGCCGTTAACGGCTCCCCAGTTGAATAATGTCCGCAGATGGTATAAGTCGGAAAAACAGGATGCTATCGAGAGCCTGGAAAAATATAGTTTGCAGAATGCGGTGAAATATGAATATTTCTATGATAAATGGGTGTCTGTGACCGATGTCCTGGACATGATTCCGTTGAAAGTAGAGACACCGGAAGAGTACGTAAACAAACACCGTCAGGTAGAATTGAAAGATACGGCTTATTATTATTTCCTGAATGTGAGCGATTATCGTGGAGTTGGTGAGGAGAAACCGTATGAATTTGCCCGATCGGAAGTGAAAGACTTACTGGTAAATCAGAAACGGGTGAGCTTTATGGAACAAGTAAAAAGCGACTTGTATCAGCAGGCGGTAGACAAGAAGAAGATTATATATAATTATTAAATACAAAGAATGAAGAAGTTTGTGAACTTTAGATTTGTTGTTACCCTTGTCCTGGCAATATTTGCTAACGTGGTAACTTATGCCCAGGACAACGTGGTTGATGAAGTAGTTTGGGTAGTAGGTGACGAAGCTATTTTAAAATCAGATGTAGAAGAGGCTCGTATGGACGCCTTGTATAATGGACGCAGATTCGACGGCGATCCATATTGTGTGATTCCCGAAGAAATTGCTGTTCAGAAGTTATTCCTGCATCAGGCAAAAGTTGGATAGTATTGAGGTTTCCGAAGCGGAAATCATCCAGCGAGTAGATATGCTGACTAATATGTACATTCAGCAGATCGGTTCAAGAGAGAAAATGGAGGAGTATTTCAATAAGACTTCCGCTCAGATTCGTGAAACACTGCGTGATAATGCACGTGACGGATTGACGGTTCAGAAGATGCAGCAGAAACTGGCAGGAGATATCAAAGTGACTCCGGCAGAAGTACGCCGTTACTTCAAAGATCTTCCACAGGATAGTATCCCCTTACATTCCGACGCAGGTAGAAGTGCAGATTATTACTTTGCAACCCAAAATACCCGTTTCGGAAATCGAGGATGTAAAGAGGACACTGCGTGATTATACGGATCGTGTGACAAAAGGAGAAATCGACTTCTCAACGTTGGCCCGTTTGTATTCCGAGGATAAGGCATCTGCCATAAAAGGCGGCGAATGTGGATTTATGGGACGTGGTATGATGGACCCCGCTTATGCGAATGTGGCGTTCAGTTTGCAGGATCCGAAGAAAGTCTCCAAGATTGTTGAGTCTGAATTCGGTTATCATATTATCCAGTTGATTGAGAAGCGTGGTGACCGTGTCAATACCCGTCACATTCTGTTGCGTCCGAAAGTCTCGGAAAAAAGAACTGACCGAGGCTTGTGCCCGTCTGGATTCTATTGCAGATGATATTCGTGCTAACAAATTCACATTTGATGATGCCGCTGCCGTTATCTCACACAAGATAAGGATACCCGCAACAATCACGGTATCATGGTGAACATCAATGAACATTCAGGTATCACTACTTCTAAGTTCCAGATGCAGGATCTTCCTCAAGACGTTGCTAAGGTAGTGGATAAGATGAACGTTGGAGAGATTTCCAAAGCATTTACAATGATTAATGAGAAAGACGGAAAAGAAGTATGCGCTATCGTGAAATTGAAAACTAAAATCAATGGTCATAAAGCAACCATCGCGGAAGACTATCAGGATCTGAAAGAAATCGTAATGGATAAGCGTCGCGAAGAGGTGTTGCAGAAATGGATTCTGAACAAGCAAAAACACACTTATGTACGCATCAACGAAAACTGGCAGAAGTGTGACTTCAAGTATCCGGGTTGGGTCAAGAATGACTGATGTAACATTGCTTTGACTTTATATGCTGAAACAGAATAAGAAAAATAAACAACAAGACAGGCATAGATGGCTCCTTATAGGCTTTCTATGCCTGTTTGGTGTATGTCTTGTGGCACAAGTGAGGCCGACGGGACAGAAACCCACGGCAGGGGCTTCGACAAAATCGACTGCGGATACGTCTAAGACGGCTCCCAAAACCAAAACGCCGGCGGGTAATAAGAAACAATCGGACAACAAGAAGCAACCGGAGAATAAAAAGACCAAAGTTTACTTGCTCCATGCTGACGAAGGACAGGCGGATAAGCTGGCACGTCCGGATGTGCAGGTGTTGATTGGTAACGTGAAGTTGCGCCACGATAGCATGTATATGTATTGTGATAGTGCGTTGATCTTTGAGAAAACCAATTCAGTTGAGGCTTTCAGTAATGTACGTATGGAACAGGGAGACACCTTGTTCATTTATGGTGATTATCTTTACTATGATGGAATGACTCAGATTGCGCAGCTCCGTGAAAATGTAAAGATGATAAACCGGAACACGACGCTGCTGACGGATAGTTTGAACTACGACCGTCTTTACGACCTCGGATATTATTTCGAGGGGGGACGTTGATGGACGAGGAAAATGTGTTGACCTCTGACTGGGGCGAATATAGCCCTGCAACAAAACAGTCGGTATTCAACCATGATGTGAAGTTGGTTAATCCGAAGTTTGTGTTGACTTCCGATACATTAAGGTATAACACAGAAAATAAGATTGCCGTGATTCTCGGACCTTCGAATATCGTCAGTGATAATAATCATATCTATTCGGAACGGGGATTCTATAACACATTGACCGAACAAGCGGAATTGTTGGACCGTTCGGTCCTGACCAATCAGGGAAGAAACTTGTAGGCGACAGTCTGTTCTATGACCGGGTAATCGGTTACGGAGAAGCATTCGATAATGTGAAGATGACAGACTCCATCAATAAGAATATGCTGACGGGCGATTATTGTTTCTATAACGAATTGACCGACTCCGCGTTTGCAACAAAACGTGCTGTTGCTATCGATTATTCACAGGGAGACAGTCTTTATATGCATGGGGATACTTTGCAGATGGTGTCCTATAATCTGAATACCGATTCTTTGTACCGGTTGATGAAGGCTTACCATAAAGTACGTATGTATCGTACAGATGTTCAGGGAGTATGTGACTCACTGGTTTATAATTCGAAAGATTCTTGTCTGACTATGTATGTCGATCCGATTCTTTGGAATGAAGGTCAGCAGTTGCTTGGTGAGGAGATCAAGATTTATATGAATGACAGCACGATTGACTGGGCGCACATTATCAACCAGGCGTTGACAGTGGAGATGAAAGACTCTGTTCATTATAACCAAGTGTCCGGCAAGGAGATGAAAGCCTATTTCGAAAATGGGGATATGCGGCATATTGAAGTGATTGGTAATGTGCTGACCGCTTTTTATCCGGAAGAAAAAGACAGTACGATGACCGGATTCAACTGTCTGGAAGGGAGTGTGCTGCATCTTTATATGAAGGATAAGAGAATGGAAAAAAGGACTTTTTATCGGTAAATCCAACGGAACGATGTATCCGATGGACCAGATACCGCCTGATAAACTGCGTCTTCCTACTTTTGCCTGGTTCGATTATGTCCGTCCGCTAAATAAGGACGATATTTTCAACTGGCGCAGCAAGCGTGCGGGAGAAACATTGAAGCCGACTACCGACCGGCGACCAAAGACAGATAAGCGAAACTTAATTAATATGAAGTAGTATGGGAATGTTTTTCAATTCGATGAGAAAACCTCGAGGCTTTAATCATCAATACATTTACGTAAACGAGCGGAAAGAAAAGCTTGAGAAGATGGAGGAGAAGGCGAAACGCGAGTTGGGAATGCTTCCGGAGAAAGAATTTAATCCGGAAGATATTCGCGGTAAATTCGTCGAAGGTACTACACATTTGAAAAGAAGAAAAGCAAGTGGCCGCAAACCGGTTTCTTTCGGAATCATACTGATAATCATTGCCTTCCTTCTCTATCTGTGGCATTATTTAGCAACAGGAAGCTGGAGTTTTTAATTGTTAATTTACGAACTATGAGTGATATAATACATTTGTTACCAGATTCGGTAGCTAATCAGATTGCTGCCGGTGAAGTGATACAACGTCCGGCATCTGTTATCAAGGAGCTAGTGGAGAATGCGATTGATGCAGATGCGCAAAATATACATGTGTTAGTGACTGATGCGGGTAAAACCTGTATTCAGGTGATTGATGATGGAAAAGGAATGTCCGAAACGGACGCGCGACTCTCCTTTCGAGCGGCATGCGACTTCCAAGATACGGGAAGCTGCGGACTTGTTTGCTTTGCGTACCATGGGATTTCGTGGGGAAGCCTTGGCCTCCATCGCAGCAGTGGCACAGGTAGAACTGAAGACGCGTCCGGAGTCGGAAGAACTGGGAACGAAACTGGTGATTGCGGGTTCCCAAGTGGAAAGTCAGGAGGCGGTTTCCTGTTCCAAGGGAAGTAACTTCTCTGTGAAGAACCTGTTCTTTAACATGCCTGCCCGTCGTAAATTCCTAAAGGCAAACTCCACCGAATTGAGTAATATCCTTGCCGAATTTGAACGTATCGCTCTGGTGCATCCCGAAGTAGCCTTTTCCCTTTACAGCAATGACTCGAGCTTTTCAATCTTCCGGTTTCTCCGTTGCGTCAGCGCATTATGGCTATTTTCGGTAAGAAGCTCAATCAGCAATTACTGAATATAGAGGTGAACACTACCATGGTGAAGATCTCCGGATACGTAGCCAAACCGGAGACTGCCCGTAAGAAAGGTGCTCACCAATATTTCTTTGTCAATGGACGATATATGCGCCATCCTTATTTTCATAAGGCAGTGATGGAGGCTTATGAACAGTTGATTCCCGTTGGCGAGCAAGTATCCTACTTTATCTATTTCGAGGTGGACCCGGCCAATATCGATGTAAACATCCATCCTACTAAGACGGAAATCAAGTTTGAGAATGAACAGGCAATCTGGCAAATCCTTTCGGCGGCAGTAAAAGAGTCGTTGGGCAAGTTCAGCGCCATTCCTTCCATTGATTTTGATACGGAAGATATGCCCGACATTCCTGCATTCGAACAAAATCTATCCTCTGCACCTCCCACGGTACAGTATAATTCGGATTATAATCCGTTCAAGGTTTTCTGCGGGAGGAAGTGGCGGCGGAGCATATAGCCGTCCGAAGGTGGACTGGGAAGATCTTTATGGCGGTCTGACCAAAGCCAGTAAGATGAATAATCCCCAGCCGGAGCCGGAAATGGATTGGGAGGATTCTTCAATGGGTGGGGAAAGGCCGTTATGGAAGAAAGGACGGAAACTGTAATGTCGGCGGCCTCTTCGACCTTATATGCCAGTGAGCCGGTGATTGAGAAAGGGGTAATCAGCATTTGCAGTTCAAAGGTACGTTTTATTCTGACTTCGGTGAAGTCAGGATTGATGTTGATCGACCAGCATCGTGCGCATATCCGCGTACTGTTTGATCGGTATATGGTTCAAATCCAGCAGAAACAGGGCGTATCACAAGGTGTTCTTTTCCCGGAAATATTACAGTTGCCCGCTTCGGAAGCTGCCGTACTGCAAAGCATTATGGATGATTTGTCGGCAGTAGGTTTCGATCTGAGCGATCTGGGTGGAGGCAGCTATGCCATTAATGGCATTCCTTCGGGGATAGAGGGGTTGAATCCCGTTGAGTTGGTACGCAATATGGTGCATACCGCTATGGAGAAAGGCAATGACGTGAAGGAGGAAATCCGGACTATCTTAGCGTTAACACTGGCACGTGCAGCAGCCATTGTTTATGGACAGGTATTGAGTAATGAGGAAATGGTAAGCCTTGTAGACAGCCTTTTTTTCGCTTGTCCCTCACCGAATTACACGCCGGACGGGAAAACGGTTTTGACAACAATCAAGGAAGAGGAAGATATCGAACGATTTGTTCAAATAAAATAAATAAAATCATCTTTTCCTAAAACCTTTTAGTCTTGTTCGTGTTATTTTTAAATAGTTCAACAAAGAAAAAAAGATTTAAATAACCACTTAACTATTAGGTATATGAAAAAGATTCTGATGTTGCTGGCTTTTTGCCGGCGTTGCGTCTGTCGCTTCTGCGCAGCAGACAATGACTGTAACTGAATACGAGGTTATTCAGGTGCAAGATAAATATCAAGTAATAACGAACCCTTTCTGGAGTAACTGGTTCTTCTCCGTCGGAGGAGGTTGCACAGGTGCTGTATGGCAACAATGACCATATCGGTAAATTCAGAGACCGTGTTGCTCCTACATTTAATGTGTCTGTCGGTAAATGGGTGACTCCGGGATTCGGATTGCGTATGCAGTACAGCGGTCTGCAAGCTAAAGGATTCACGACCAACGAAACTGCCAATTATGTAAAGGGCGGTCAGCGCGACGGTTCATACAAACAACGGTGGGACTATATGAACCTGCACGGTGACTTGATGATTAACCTGAATGCACTTTTCGGCGGTTACAATCCGAACCGTGTATATGAAATCATCCCTTATATCGGTGCCGGTTGGGCTCATTCTTATTCACGTCCTCATACCAATGCCGCTACTTTCAATGCAGGTATCATCAACCGCTTCCGCTTGTCGAATGCCGTTGACTTGAATCTGGAACTGGTGCAACAGGCTTGGAAGGCAAATTTGACGGCGAACATGGAGGAAGACCAGACTATGACGGTATTCTGGGTGCTACGCTTGGTGTGACTTACTATTTCCCGACCCGAGGTTCCAACGTCCTACGCCACAGATTATCCCTGAAATCGAATTGAATCCAGATGCGTGACCAGATGATGATGCAATGGCTGCCGCTAATATGCAGTTGCAACAGCAGTTGGCTAATGCACAGCAGCCGGTAAGAGGTAGAATACTGAAGAAGTAGTGATTACAGATCCTAATATCGCTCCGCGTACTGTATTCTTCAAGATTGGTTCCGGACAGACTGTCTCCACAAGAAGAAATGAACTTATCATATCTTGCCAACCGGATTAAAAAGAATTTCCGGGTACTACCTATACTATTAACGGATATGCAGACTCTGCAACAGGCACTCCGGCTTTCAACGAAAAAGTTGAGCTTGAAACGTGCACAGGTTGTTAAAGATTTGCTGGTGAAGAAGTATGGAATCCCCGGCTGATAACTTGAAAGTCGCTGCCGGTGGTGGTGTCGATAAGTTCGGTCAACCGATTCTGAACCGTGTTGTATTGGTAGAATCTGAAAAATAAAAAGAATAACTTGACTATAAAAAAGTCGGTAGTTTCTTCAACTCCCTTCCTGCGGAAGGGTGGCTGATGGGGTGGTAGGTAAATACACAATGTTGGCAATAATCAATTTGTGTATTTACTTACCATCTTGTGTTTTACCTACCACCTCCCCCTACGGGTACTCCTCCTTCCCGAAGGAGGAGAGTTGGATACTATCGACTTTCAGTTATCCTCGATTTTTTGGGATACTGCGGTTTTTAGTCGCTCTCTTTTTGTTGTTCTCCTTTCGGCTCCACGCTTAATGCTGCTGGCGGACAAGGATATTTTTTAGTTTTCCTTTTGAATCCGTTGCGTGAATCACCTATTTGTTGCAGCGGGAAGATCAGTGTTTCCTGATAAGTCATGTGTTCCATGCGGTCGTATTCCTTCCGGTAAACTTGCATGGTGCGTCCTTCGAGCCGTTCCTGCAATGCCGTTTATATAAAGTGAAGTACCTTTGTAGTCACCTTCGATGCGGATCGTAGTCCATTGATCGGCCGGCAGGCGGTAGGAATTGAAAACAAAGGTGTAACCGTCGCGTGAGAAAGCGATTCGGCGGGTATTCTCCCAGTTGGTGTATACTACCGAGTGCGGACCTTGGAAGAGAATGCTGCTGATAGGATTCGTCTTCTCCGGACAGAGCTGGAACTCCACACTATAAGGATAACCCACTTCCTGCAAAGGAGTACTGACGGCCTCTTTCCCATTAAAAGAAAGTTCTTTTCCTGCTTCGGTCAGTGCAGTTTCTGCCGGGACTTTGCCCAACAGGTTAATTCCCGGAGCTTCGGGAGTTGTTTTGCACAGCTTTGCAAATGCTTCTGTAGGTGACATTCTTGTTTTTCCCCTTTCTACAGCTTCTCGGCGAGCACCTGCATGGCGGAAACTGCGCAAGTGTACGTCTGTTCGGATATCCCGTTTCCACACTTGTCGTTCCACACGGCAAACATACCGCCCAATACGCCGGGGAGTACCTTCGGGGAAGTGTCTGTTTCCTGTTCATTATCCACGGCGACCATTTCTCATAAATCCACTGGTGATCGAGGAAATCCCGGTAGTAACCTGCTGCCCGGAACGATATAGAATAAGTGTCACAAGTGTTAATCAACTTGTACCCGTCTTGCAAACAACAGGATCCACCCAGTCATACGACCACGCGTTGACCGTGACACCTTTCCGCTTTTACGGGGTCTTGCCGGGAAGCCATTTCAGTCCGCCCCACATACGTACATTTTTGCCGTATTTCTCAACAAATTTCAGATAACGGTCTGTGAAGTAGCGGTATTGTTCGGCTTCTTTCTTGTTGTATTCGTCGGTACCGATGTGCAGGTCTCCGATAAATACGGGATTGTCGCCCGACAGATATTCGTCCAGCAGGCTGTCGACGAATTGATAAGTTTCTTTTTGTAAAGGTCCAGATGATCCATGCCATACTTCCGACTTGCTATTTCGGGTTTGTAGTGGGCGAAGGCGAGTGAGTGGGCGGGAATATCAATTTCGGGAATGATACGCACCGTACCGTATTCCAATCCCATACGTTGCAAGTCGATAAATTCCTGTTTGCTGTATGAACCGTCTTTGGCTGTCAGTCCCGGAAAGCGTTCGCTTTCCAGTCGGAATGCGGCGTAGGTGCGGTTCCAGTCATCGCCGAAGAACTGCGGAAAACCGTTGTCGTTCAAGTGAATCTGAAATTCGTTCATCTTGTAGAAGGAAAGTATCTTTACGTATTGTTTCAGATAATCCATTGTAAAGAATTTGCGGGCCACATCCAGCATAAAGCCGCGGTTCGGGAAAAGCGGATAATCCCGTGCCGTCCCTTTGGGGGAGCTTTCCTTGTTCGTTGTGGAGTATCTGCAATAGGGTACGTGTTCCCCAGAATACGCCCTGACCGGTGGGGGGCGGCGATACCGGCATAGCGGTTTACGGTTAACGTATATCCTTCTTCACCAAGTTCCTTGTCCGGTTTCGACAGTGAGAGGCAGATGTCTTTCCCGGCTGGCTTTCCGGTTTTGATGACATAGTTCCAGCCAAACAGTTCTTTTTAAGTCTTGCGCCAGGATTTGTGCGGTAGGCGAGAGCGTCGCTTCATCCGCAGGCGAGAGCACGATTGAACCCTTCGGCGGGCAGAGCCAGTTCGCCTTTTCCTCCTTTCCATTGTTGAAGGGCAGGGATCACTTGCGGGCAAGGCTCTTGGGCGGTGGGCAAACACGCATACCATTAACAGGCAGCATACGATGATGAGGGGCTTTTCATAATTAATAAGTCTGTATTAAGATTAATAAATTTCTATGTTTATAAAGAGTGGAGCAGGCGTCAGCCGCTTTCTGCGTAACCGCCTGTCGCAATCCCATTATTTCACCGGCTGATAATCTGCGGGCTTTCCGTAAAATCCCGGCGCCGGTACGTATATCGGCTGACTGGGTATGCCGATGTTCAGCAACTTGCCTTTCGTGCGGAGGCGGCGGATGTGAATCATGGCTGTTGAGCGAACCATACCCGTTATATCTTGAAAATCCGAACGTTGCATGATCTGATGATCGGTGAAATATTTTCTCAACCGGCTGTCGATATCCGTCTCCGAAAGTTTGGGAGAGTGGATAATTCTTTTCATCTGTTTGATTTTTATATGGCCGACGGAGTTTTTCAGTTTTTGGTCTGAACGGAACTGTATGCCTTTCAACTTTACTTTCGTATTCCGGCGGGGAGTATCGGCGGCGATTTCTTCGGTGGCGGTTAGTGTCGGATAAAAATAACCGATACCGTCCAGGTGCACTTGCCTTCCTTCGCACAGTTCTTCACCCATAACTTGTGATAGTGCGTCCAGCACTGCCGTTACATCCACCTCGTTCAGCGTACACCGGGATTGATCCTGCTGCGGAGGTCTTTCGTGTCTATCTGTCCGTTGGCGATGATGCGCGGATGAAATCTTTTCTCCTCTGGTTTGTCCGGTGATACCGGATTCTCGTACCAGTCAAATGATATGGCCATAGTTCCTTTTGTTTATATAAGTAGTTCTGATTCGTATTTCCTATACTTCCTTCCGATTAATCCGGCTTCATCTTCATCGGCTAATTTCTATTGGCCTGTCGGCTAACCTTTATTGGCTGACAGGCTGACAGTGACTAGCGTAACAGCTAGCATAGGTTAGCTGTTATTGTTCCTTATGGCAAAGTTACTACATAAAGGCTTGCTAACCTAATTTTAAAGGCTTTATTTCGGACGCGTCATTGGTGAACGGAAAGCTGTCGGTGGGTAGAGAGGAAAGGTTCGCAAACCTGTGTGCTACCGGTTTGCGAACCTTCGATTATCGAGTTTCGGGTATTGCCAATACAGGCATTCCCGTTATGTGAGTACTTCTTTAGCTGAATATTGGCAGAGATACTTTTTAGATTAGGATATCTGTCGCCCAGTTGTTTAAGGAAATCGTTGCCGATCACGATAGCTTGTACCGTTTCCTGCGGGTCGGTAGGGATTTCCGGTATATTGGTAAAGATCAGGCAGGAGTAGATGATGAGCTCGATAGGCTTGTCATCGGTCTGCAAAGACAGTTTGTATGCTTTTTACATTGTTTCCCCGGGCTTGGGCCTGTGCTTTTACTTGTCCTTCCATTGGGATTTCGGTAAGTCTGGAGTTTTCGAGGCGGGATTGGTTGAACACAAGATGCCGGTCGATTTCCCCTTCTGTGTCCGTATCGAATAAATGAAGGCTGTTTCCGCTGAGAACGAGGTATTTGGGAGTTTGCACGGTGTTGAAACGCACGGTTCCCAAGGTAGCCATTCCTTTCAGTTTATCTTTAACCCCGTCTTTAAGGGCGGATCCCACGCCATATTCGGTGCTGGCATAATTGAAAGCGTCAATCTTTTCTTGCTTCATTTCTTCTTGGAGGAAAGGCAGTTCGGAAGTGAGTACGCTGTTTTTTATATCGTTCGGCATTTGCAAATTCCGCTTTGAAATCAGTGTTGTTTACTACTTGTGCTTGTTGCGAGTTTTTGTTCTTTACATAATACCAGTACCCTGCATAGAGAACGATGAAAATAATCGGAATAAGTGTGAAATTGACATAGCTTATCTGTTTTTTAATGTGATTAATTAGGTTTGTTTTATACTTCTACCGGTTCTGTTTTCTTTTTTCTTACTTGGGATGAATCCCCAGATGATAAGGGCAATGATGATCAGTCCTACTATCTTGCCGCCATATCGAGAGTAGAAACCGACTTTATTCAGCTTTTCACCGTCCAGGTTATTCTCTTTCAGAATGGCGGAGAGTTGTTCTTCCGTCAGTTCATAATAAGTGTCTTCTTTTTCGCAATATCCTACGAGGCGGGGCTCCTGCTCGATATAGAGAGGAAGGATGTAAGCGATGTTGAACTCCTGATGAATGGTCCCCAGATCAATGTAGTTGCCGTTGTCTGTCTTATATTCTTCGGTGTCGGGCAGGTCTGCTACTTTGTTTAAGACTTCACGATCGCCGAAAGGAATTTTTACACCACGCGCGGATACCGTTTGACAAGAGAGGAAAAGGAGAGCGCCGAATGCAAAGAAAAGTTAGATGTTTCATGTTTTTTCTTTTTTGAGTTTATGAATAATGAAATTGTTGATTAATATTGCCGTAAAAGTAGAGAAAGAAATAGAAAAAGCAAACGATCGTTTGCTTTTTGGGAAAAATGATTTTTCTGTCCGGCTTTTTTTCTGTTTCAGATACGTTAAAGATGAGGGAAAAGAACGTAATAAGTTCATGAGCAGGCTTTTATTTTTATTGAATACACACGGCAAATCTGATATTTTTATGTAGATGTTTTATTTCATCTTTTTGCTTCCGGTATTCTCCATACTCCGGTCGGAAGTGGGGAAGTTGAGCAGAGCATTGGTCTTTGTTATCATTACAAATTATTCTCGGACTGATACTGCTGATACTTTCCTTCCTCTATCAGAAGTTGAAAGGAGTATTCTTTAAAAATGATGAAGCCGAAACGGACTAATCTTCGTTGTACTTATAACAATGATAAAGGCTGCCTGCTCTTTATAGAACGGCAGCCTTTACTTATTAATTGGCCTATCTGTTGACGACTTATTCTTGTGAGAAACGTTTTACCTGTTCCTCGATCAATTCCTTGTCGTCAAAAGTAGTTAATCTTCATAGCCTTCTTGACATCTGCCAGTGTTTCGGCGGCGGCAGCTCTGGCTACTTCACATCCTTTTGCAACATCTCGTAAACGGCAGGAATGTCTTTGCTGAATTCTTTGCGACGGTTACGGATAGGTTCCAGTGTCTTCCTGCATGATAGCGTTCAGGAAACGTTTCACTTTCACGTCTCCCAGTCCACCGCGTTGGTAGTGTGCTTTCAGTTCAGCGAGATTCGGGATAATCCGGCAGATAACGTTCAAAATGTTCCGGACGGCAGAAAGCGTCGAGGTATGTAAAGACGGTATTACCTTCAATCTTTCCCGGATCCTGACACGTTCGGAGGTGTCCCGGATCGGTATACATACTCATGATCTTCTTCTGGATTTCTTCCGGTTCTTCCGGACAGATAGATACAGTTGCCGAGTGATTTGCTCATCTTGGCTTTACCGTCAGTACCCGGCAGACGCAGGCAGGCAGCGTTGTCCGGCAACAGGATTTCCGGTTCTACCAGCGTTTCGCCATAGATATAGTTGAAACGGCGGACGATTTCACGAGTGCCTGTTCGAGCATCGGTTCCTGGTCTCGCCTACGGGACAGTCGTTGCCCGGAAGGCAGTAATGTCGGCAGCCTGACTGATAGGATAAGTGAAGAATCCTACGGGAATGCTTGCCTCGAAGTTACGCATCTGTATTTCTGTCTTCACCGTAGGATTACGTTGCAGGCGCGAAACGGACACAAATCCATGAAATAGAAAGACAGCTCGCACAACTCCGGTATCTGCGACTGGGAATCGGCAATGGAGATAAACATCTTACTATAATCACCCGCGTCCTGCAGGTCAACTCTGCGTTTCAGTGAACCTACATAGTGCCCGATATGGAGTCTTCCGGCAGGACGGTCACCAGTAAGTATGATTTTTCTCTTTTCCCATTGTTATTACCTTATTATAATAGATTGAGCGGCAAAGATACAGATAAAAAACTGAAAGATGTATCAAAATGGGGGGGACTTCACTGTAAAAAGTGAACGTTTCTTTTTGTCATGTGCAAAATATGTCGTTACTTTGCACAAAATTTTAAAACCGACAATGAATCAACAGGAAATCAGAAGCAAGTATTATCTCCATTCGGATGTTTTTCACCCGGAAACGGCAGGCTTCTTCTCTTTTCTCCAAAAACGATATTTTAGTTCTTTGGTAATGCGTTAATCCTTTTTTGAGGGTAACGCATTTTTTTTTATGGATGAACTTAAAATGAACAACTTAAATAACAACAAAAGAAATGGAAAAGGAAATCAAAGAAAGTTCTCGTTTTGGGTTCTGGAGCACTCAAAATCGGACAAGCCGGAGAATTTGACTACTCAGGCTCACAAGCACTGAAAGGCTTTGAAAGAAGAAGGCATCAGCTCAGTATTGGTAAACCCGAATATCGCAACCATTCAGACTTCTGAAGGAATTGCAGATAAAGTGTATTTCCTTCCCGGTAACTACTTATTTCGTAGAAGAGATTATCAAGAAAGAACGTCCGGACGGTATCCTGCTGGCTTTCGGCGGACAGACTGCACTGAACTGCGGTGCTGAACTTTACACACAACGGTATTCTTGATAAATACGGAGTGAAAGTACGTCGGTACATCGGTAGAGGCTATCATGTACACGGAAGACCGTGACCTGTTCGTGAAGAAACTGGACGAGATCAATATGAAGACTCCGGTAAGTCAGGCGGTAGAAAGCATGGAAGATGCGATTGCTGCTGCACGTAAGATCGGTTATCCGGTAATGGTACGTTCGGCTTATGCATTGGGTGGGCTTTGGGTAGCGGTATCTGTCCGGACGAGGAAGCGTTTGTCAAACTGGCTGAAAGCTCTTTCACCTTCTCCAAGCAGATCCTGGTAGAAGAATCTCTGAAAGGCTGGAAAGAAATCGAGTTCGAAGTGATCCGCGACGCGAACGACCACTGCTTCACTGTAGCAAGTATGGAAAACTTCGACCCGCTGGGTATCCACACCGGTGAATCTATCGTAGTAGCTCCGACCTGCTCATTGACGACGACAAAGAACTGAAACTGTTGCAGGAATTGTCTACGAAATGTATCCGTCACCTCGGCATTGTAGGTGAATGTAATATTCAGTATGCGTTCAACGCCGAAACCAACGACTATCGCGTAATTGAGGTGAACGCCCGCTTGTCCCGTTCTTCTGCATTGGCATCCAAAGCTACCGGTTATCCGCTCGCTTTTGTTGCCGCCAAGATTGCATTGGGTTATACGCTCGACCAAATCGGTGAAATGGGAACTCCTAATTCTGCTTACGAAGCTCCGCAATTGGACTACCTGATTTGTAAGATTCCCCGTTGGGATTTGACGAAGTTTGCAGGTGTGTCTCGCGAAATCGGTTCGAGCATGAAATCTGTAGGCGAAATCATGTCTATCGGCCGTTCGTTCGAAGAGATTATTCAGAAAGGTCTGCGTATGATAGGTCAGGGGATGCACGGCTTTGTGGGTAATGATAGTGTGGAATTCGAAGATTTGATCACAGAATTGGCTCACCCCACCGATCTGCGTGTGTTCGCTATCGCCCAGGCTCTGGAAAAAGGCTATACAATCGACCGTATCTTTGAGCTGACGAAGATTGACCCTTGGTTCCTTGGCAAGCTGAAGAACATTGTAGACTATAAGAATAAACTCTCGACAATATAATAAGGTGGAGGATATTCCTGCCGATGTGCTGCGTGAAGCGAAAGTGTTTGGTTTCTCCGACTTCCAGATTGCACGTTTCGTACTGAATCCGGAAGGTAATATGGAAAAGGAAAATCTTATGGTACGCGCCCGTCGTAAGGAACTGGGTATTCTTCCGGCTGTGAAACGTATCAATACCATCGCTTCCGAGCATCCGGAATTGACGAACTACCTCTATATGACGTATGCCGTACAGGGGTATGATGTGAACTATTATAAGAATGAGAAATCGGTGGTTGTATTGGGATCGGGCGCTTACCGCATCGGTTCTTCCGTTGAGTTCGACTGGTGTTCGGTGAACGCTATCCAGACTGCACGCAAGTTGGGGTACAAATCCATCATGATTAACTATAACCCCGAAACAGTATCTACCGACTACGATATGTGCGACCGTCTGTACTTCGACGAACTTTCGTTTTGAACGTGTGCTCGATGTTATAGACCTCGAACAGCCGCGCGGCGTAATCGTATCCGTAGGCGGTCAGATTCCTAACAATCTGGCAATGAAACTCTATCGTCAGTCTGTTCCTGTATTGGGCACTTCGCCTGTTTCTATCGACCGTGCAGAGAACCGTAACAAATTCTCTGCCATGCTCGACCAGCTCGGCATTGACCAGCCGGCTTGGCAGGAACTTACCAGTCAAGAAGATGTGAAGGGCTTCGTTGAGAAAAGTAGGCTATCCGGTATTGGTGCGTCCGTCGTATGTGCTTTCCGGTGCTGCAATGAATGTATGCTACGATGAAGAAGAATTGGAGAACTTCCTGAAAATGGCTGCCGAGGTTTCCAAGGAATATCCGGTAGTGGTTTCCCAGTTCCTGCAGAATACGAAAGAGATTGAGTTCGATGCCGTGGCACAGAACGGCGAGGTGGTGGAATATGCCATTTCCGAGCATGTTGAGTTTGCCGGTGTGCACTCCGGTGACGCTACGCTGGTATTCCCGGCACAGAAGATTTACTTCGCTACGGCACGCCGTATCAAGAAAATCAGTCGTCAGATTGCAAAGGAACTCAATATCTCCGGTCCTTTCAACATCCAGTTCCTGGCACGTAACAATGAGGTGAAAGTTATCGAATGTAACCTGCGTGCTTCACGTAGTTTCCCGTTTGTATCCAAAGTGCTGAAACGTAACTTTATCGAGACGGCCACGAAGATTATGCTGGATGCTCCTTACTCTCGTCCGGACAAGTCGGCGTTCGACATCGACTGGATTGGCGTGAAGGCTTCCCAGTTCTCATTCTCCCGCCTGCATAACGCAGACCCGGTATTGGGCGTGGATATGTCCTCTACGGGGAGGTGGGCTGTATCGGTGACGACTTCTCCGAAGCATTGCTGAACTCCATGATTGCTACCGGTTTCAAGATTCCGCGTCCTGAAAAAGGTGTGATGTTCTCTTCCGGTGCAATGAAATCGAAAGTGGACTTGCTGGATGCCAGCCGCATGCTTTTTGCGAAGGGATATAAGATTTACGCTACGGCAGGTACCGCTGCATTCCTCAATGCGCACGGTGTAAGCACCGAAGCTGTGTTCTGGCCGGATGAACGTGCCGATGCGGAGAATAATGTAATGACAATGATTGCCGAACATAAGTTCGACTTGATTGTAAATATTCCGAAGAACCACTCTAAACGCGAGCTGACTAACGGTTACAAGATTCGCCGCGGCGCTATCGACCACAATATTCCGTTGATTACGAATGCCCGTCTGGTGTGAATGCTAAAATAGCAGTAGAGAATTATAAGCGTTATCAGGCTTTCCATGCGGAAGAAACTCCGGAATTGTCGGCTTTGTTCTCTTATACGGGAATTGTGTTTAAGCGGTTGAATCCGAAAGACTTCTCTGCCTCAGAACTCGAATATGCACAGGAACATTTGCGGCTGACATCTTTTTGTTACGGTTTGTTGCGTCCGCTGGATGTGATTCGCCCCTATCGTCTCGAAGGAGATGTGGTATTGCCGGAGTTGGGTAATCAGACGATGTTTTCTTACTGGCGGTCGCGCCTGACGGATACGTTTAGTACAAGACATCAAACAGGTGGGAGGTATTTTTTATGCAATCTGGCCAGTGACGAAATGAAAAGTTTTTTGACTGGAAACGGGTGGAGAAAGAAGTGCATGTCGACTCCTGAATTTTCATGTGTGGAAGAACGGGCTGGCTGACGGTGGTAATATATACCAAGGAAATGTCTCGTGGTGAAATGACAGTTTAAAGAATTTATCTTGAAAAATAGAATAGAGAATCCGGAAGATTTGAAAGAATTTTCGTGAAGGCTTCGAGTTTGATAAACTCTTTCGGATGAGAGGCGGTTTGTATTTATTAATGGTCAAAAAAATGGATAAAGAATATGACGGAAGTTGAAAAGATGCGTAACGGCCTGTTGGCAGATATGTCTTCGCCGGAAATTGCAGGTGCGTTTTGAGCATGCCAAGAAACTGTTGGCTCGCATGCGGGGGCTATGAGCGGTATGATGAAGGGTACAGTGAAATTACTGGAAGAACTGGTGCCGAGGATTCCTGAAACTTCGGTTATTTTTGTCCGCCTTTCTATTGCGATCATGGGGACGGAATCAGTTAGGCGAGCATGTGTTTGTCAATGCTAACTGCACATTTCTGGACGGCGGATATATCACGATTGGTGCTCATACGCTTATCGGGCCTTGTGTGCAGATTTACACACCGCATCATCCGATGGATTATTTGGAAAGAAGAGGCTCCAAGGAATACGCTTATCCGGTGGCGGTTGGTGAGGACTGCTGGATTGGTGGCGGAGCTATTATATGTCCCGGTGTGACGATTGGTGATCGTTGTGTGATAGGAGCGGGAAGTGTCGTGACGAAAGATATTCCCCGACGACAGTGTTGCAGTCGGGAATCCGGCAAAGTGTAATCCGATCAAAATGACTGAAAAAAAAATTTTTGTTTATTTGTTGATAATCAGTAACTTCACGGAGTTGTATATAAAAAAACTTTGAAAAATAATTCGGCGAAATGTTTGCAGAATTCAAAAAATGGCGTACCTTTGCATCGCTTTTGAAACGAAAGAGAGGGGCGCTTAGCTCAGCCGGTTCAGAGCATCTGCCTTACAAGCAGAGGGTCGGGGGTTCGAATCCGTCAACGCCCACACAAAAACGAAACACTTCCGGCTCATTAACAAGGGCGTTTAGCTCAGCTGGTTCAGAGCATCTGCCTTTACACGCAGAGGGTCGGGGGTTCGAATCCCTCAACGCCCACGACCAAATAGGAAAGTCTTATGAAGAAATTCGTGAGACTTTTTTTATTTCTTACCTCTTTTATTACAAACTTTCTTTGTCCTTTTGCCTTATAACTCAGGAAAAAGAGTTAATTTTGCAGTCTGATAATTATCTAAGAAAACGTATGGAACTTGATGTATTAACGGCCATATCTCCGATTGATGGTCGATATAGAGGCAAAACTAAAGCTTTGGCAGCTTATTTCTCTGAATTTGCACTGATTAAATACCGTGTACAGGTAGAGGTGGAATACTTTATCACCTTGTGCGAACTGCCTTTGCCGCAGTTAAAAGGAATCGATAGCAATGTGTACGAAACTTTACGGAATATCTACCGTAACTTCTCGGAAGCAGACGCGCAACGCATTAAAGATATCGAAAGTGTAACTAACCACGATGTAAAAGCCGTAGAATATTTCCTGAAAGAAGAGTTCGATAAGCTGGGTGGAATGGATGACTATAAAGAATTCATTCACTTCGGACTGACTTCTCAAGACATTAATAATACGTCTGTGCCTCTTTCTATCAAGGAGGCTTTGGATCAGGTTTATTACCCGCTGATTGAAGAGCTGATTGCACAGTTGAAAACCTATGCGACAGAATGGGCTAACATTCCGATGCTTGCCAAAACTCACGGTCAGCCGGCTTCTCCTACCCGTCTGGGTAAAGAAGTGATGGTATTTGTTTACCGTCTCGAACGTCAGTTGGCTATGTTGAAAGCATGCCCTCTTACCGCTAAGTTTGGCGGTGCTACCGGAAACTACAATGCGCATCACGTGGCATATCCTCAATATGACTGGAAACAATTCGGCAATCGGTTTGTTGCAGAGAAACTGGGACTGGAGCGCGAAGAATATACAACTCAGATTTCGAACTATGATAACCTCTCTGCTGTTTTTGATGCTATGAAACGTATCAACACCATCATGGTGGATATGAATCGTGACTTCTGGCAGTATGTTTCTATGGAGTATTTTAAACAGAAGATCAAAGCCGGAGAAGTCGGATCAAGCGCTATGCCGCACAAAGTGAACCCGATCGACTTCGAAAATGCGGAAGGTAACCTGGGCATAGCCACTCCATTCTGGAACACCTGGCTGTGAAGCTTCCGGTTTCCCGTTTGCAGCGTGACTTGACAGACTCAACAGTGCTGCGTAATGTCGGTGTGCCTTTCGGACATATTGTGATTGCCATTCAGAGTTCTTTGAAAGGACTTCGCAAACTATTATTGAATGAACCGGCTATTTATCGTGATCTGGACAACTGCTGGAGCGTAGTAGCTGAGGCTATCCAGACAATCCTACGCCGTGAGGCTTACCCGCATCCGTATGAAGCTTTGAAAGCTTTAACGCGCACCAACCAAGCTATTACAGAAAGTTCTATTAAAGAGTTTATCGAAGAATTGAATGTAAGCGAAGATATTAAAAAAGAGTTAAGAGCAATCACTCCCCATACATATACGGGGCTTTAATTGTTTACTTATATAATAAACGTGTTTTTTAAATAGGCCGTGAGGCCAAAGTCTAATTTTATTCGAATAAAAAAATGAGCACAGAAAACGAAGAATGGCGCGAAAATTCTTTCAATGAGGAGAATACAGGTGCCGGCCGTGATGGTAACAAGTCTTACAACAGAGAAGGTGGAGAACGTCCGTATCGCCCTTCTTACAACCGTGAAGGCGGGGAGCGTCCGTATCGCCCGCGATTTAATGCCAACAATGAAGGAGGTGAACGCCCGCAGCGTTCGTACGGTGACCGCTCTTATGGCGACCGTCCCCAACGTCCTTCTTACAATCGTGAAGGTGGAGATCGTCCGTATCGTCCTCGCTTCAATAGCAACAATGAAGGAGGCGAACGCCCGCAACGTCCTTACAACCGCGAAGGTGGTTCTTATGACCGTCCTCAACGCCCTTCTTACAACCGTGAAGGTGGAGACCGTCCGTATCGTCCGAGATTTAATCCGAACGGCGAAGGTGGCGATCGTCCGCAGCGTCCTTACAATCGTGAAGGTGGCGAGCAAACGCTCTTATGGCGACCGTCCGTACCGTCCCCGCTTTAACAACGGCGAAGGTGGCGACCGTCCTCAACGTCCTTCTTAACCGTGAAGGTGGTGATCGTCCATATCGTCCCCGTTTCAACAACGGTGAAGGTGGCGGCTACCGTAGCAACAACGGCGGTGGATATCGTCCGAGATATAATAACGACCGTCAAGGAGGATATCGTCCTCGTCCGCGTACCGGCGATTATGATCCGAACGCTAAATATAGCGTAAAGAAGCAAATCGAGTACAAGGAACAGTTCGTTGATCCGAATGAACCGATTCGTCTGAATAAATTCCTGGCTAACGCAGGTGTTTGTTCCCGTCGCGAGGCTGATGAGTTTATTACAGCAGGTGTGGTTTCTGTAAATGGTGAAGTAGTTACGGAATTGGGTACAAAGATCAAACGCTCGGATGTAGTGAAATTCCACGATGAACCGGTTAGCATCGAACGTAAGGTATATACTTGCTGAATAAGCCGAAAGATACTGTTACCACATCGGATGATCCACAGGAGCGCCGTACAGTAATGGATCTGTGAAAGGTGCTTGCAACGAACGCATCTATCCCGTAGGACGTCTTGACCGCAACACGACTGGTGTACTTCTGTTGACAAATGACGGTGATTTGGCTTCCAAGCTGACACATCCGAAATTTCTGAAAAAAAAATTTATCATGTTCATCTGGACAAGAACCTGACCAAAGCGGATATGGATCAGATTGCAGCCGGTATCCAGTTGGAAGACGGTGAAATTCATGCAGATGCGATCAGCTATACAGATGATTTCAAGAAAGACCAGGTAGGTATCGAGATTCACTCCGGCAAGAACCGTATCGTTCGCCGTATTTTCGAATCACTGGGTTATAAAGTAGTAAAAACTCGACCGTGTGTTCTTCTTGCCGGACTGACTAAAAAAGGTCTGCGTCGCGGAGACTGGCGTTACCTGTCGGAAGCAGAAGTAAACTACCTCCGCATGGGTTCGTTTGAGTAATAAGTACAACTTGACAGAGGACGGGGAAAAAGCAGGAAAAATGAATTTGTGGAAAAGATCTAAAAAGAATAAGAAATGGAAAAGATTGGTAAAAAATTGTTGACCTGTTGAAGCGCACAGATATTGGCGCTATGGTCAATGTGAAAGGATGGGTTCGCACCCGTAGAGGTAGCAAACAAGTTAACTTTATCGCACTGAATGACGGTTCTACAATAAATAATTTGCAGATCGTAGTAGATTTGGCTAATTTCGATGAAGAGATGCTGAAACTGATTACTACCGGCGCTTGTATCAGCGTGAACGGAGTAATGGTGGAATCTGTGGGTTCCGGTCAGAAGGTGGAAGTGCAGGCTAAAGAGATTGAAGTGCTGGGTACTTGCGACAATACATATCCATTACAGAAGAAAGGCCACTCTATGGAATTCTTGCGCGAGATTGCTCACTTGCGTCCGCGTACCAACACATTCGGTGCAGTGTTCCGCATCCGTCACAACATGGCGATTGCTATTCACAAGTTCTTCCATGACAGGGGATTTTCTATTTCCATACGCCGATCATTACAGGCTTCAGACTGTGAAGGTGCCGGACAGATGTTTCAGGTGACTACCATGAATCTGTATGACTTGAAGAAAGACGAGAGAGGTTCTATCTCTTATGAAGATGATTTCTTCGGCAAGCAGGCAAGTTTGACTGTTTCCGGTCAGTTGGAAGGTGAATTGGCTGCCACTGCTTTGGGAGCTATCTACACATTCGGTCCTACTTTTCGTGCCGAAAACTCCAATACTCCCCGCCATTTGGCAGAGTTCTGGATGATTGAGCCGGAAGTTGCTTTCAACGACATCGCAGACAACATGGACTTGGCAGAAGAGTTCATCAAATATTGTGTGAAATGGGCGTTGGATA
>VOFC01005148.1_pt1 | contig 35005 bp, 27 predicted proteins | sample 5384161 | NCBI WGS metagenome assembly VOFC01 (sample SAMN12384722, study PRJNA508395) | human gut metagenome | isolation source: healthy gut B | host: Homo sapiens | reverse complement strand
GTTGAGCGGGTTCTGGCGCACGCCGTTGACCGTGACTTCCCAGTGCAGATGCGGGCCGGTGGAGTTGCCGGTCGAGCCGACATAACCGATCGTCTGGCCCTTGGAGACCTTCTGACCGACGGATACCGCGATGGAGCTCATATGGCCGTAGAGCGTGGTGATGCCGTTGCCATGGTTGATGACAACGCAGTTGCCGTAACCGGACACGGAGCCGGCCGTAATGATCGTGCCGCCGTCGGCCGCAACGATGGTCGCGCCGTAGCTTGCGCCGATGTCCACGCCGGAGTGATACTTCTGCGTCTGATAGATCGGGTGGTAGCGCCAGCCGAACTGCGAGGTGATGTAGTGGCAGGACGGGCACGGCCACATCATGGTGCCGGTGGAGCCGTTGGCTTTGCCCGGGTCATAGCCGGGGTTGTTGTTCTTGTTCGCTTCCTCCTGGCGGCGCAGCTCCTCGACCTGCTTGTCGATCTGCGACTGGACGTTTTTCTGCTGCTGCTCATACTGATCGTAGACGCTCTTATAGGCGTTGATATCCGATTCCAGGCCGGCGAGCAGCGCATTGGCCTCCGAGACCTTCTGCTGCAGCGCGACCTGCTTGGTCTCGAGCTCGGACTGCTTATCCTGCAGCTCGGTGCGGGCATCCTCGAGCTCCGCCTTGACGGTCTCGACCTTTTCACGGGCGGCCGTCATGTCGGCCTGCACCTGTTTATTATATGCAATGACCTCGCCGACCATGTCCATGCGGGCAAGGAGGTCGGACAGGCTGGTCGCCTCGAGCAGGATGGCGATGTAGGACATCTGGCCGTACTCCTCAAGGTGGCGCACGCAGCTGCGGAAGCGGACCGTCTGGGCCTCTTCCTCCTGCTTGGCAGCCTCGAGCTCAACGCCCTTGTCCTCGATCTGCTGGTCGTAGGCCGTGATCTGCTCCTTGACGAGCACGATCTCCTGCTCGGCCAGATCGTTTTCCTTATCGAGCGCAGCCTTCTGATCCACCACGCTGGCTTTCTTGGAGCGCAGGTTGTTGATGGTCTTCTGCTGCTCTTTCTGCTTGGCCTGCAGCTCTTTGCGCTGCTGCGTAAGCTGGTTGATCTCCGACTGAGACGCCGCGCTGGCATTGGTCGGGATCAGTGCTGTCATGAGCGAGATGACGAAAATCAGCGCCAGCAGCACGCAAATAACGGATCGAACGACTTTGCGGTTCATCTTCATTCGATTTCCTCCTTAGACTTTCAGATAGTTGCGAATGGCCGTGAGGCCGCCGAACACGCCGACGAGCACACCCACGCCGAGGAACACCAGCAGCAGCGGCAGCGACACGGATGCAAACGGGAGCACCGTGATGATGCCGGCCGCCATGGTGGACATGATCTTGCCGACGATCAGGCTGTAGAGTCCCCACTGGAGCAGGAACGCGATCAGACCGCCGACGAGGCCGAGCACAAGGCCCTCGACCACAAACGGCAGACGGATGAAGCCATTCGTCGCACCGACCATCTTCATGATGGCGATCTCCTCACGCCGGCCGAACGTGGCCAGCTTGATGGTATTGGTCATGATAAACAGGGACACCGCGATGAGGATCACGATCAAAACGACGGAGACCACGCTCACAATGTTCCGGAACGTGATGAAGTTTTCCGCGTAGTCCAAATGCGCCGTGACATCGGCGATGCCGTCCACGTTCTTGAGCGCGGTCTGCGTGTCCTTCATGAGTGACAGGTCGTCGAGCGTCACGACATAGCGGTGACGGAAGACCGACGCGTCAATGTTGTCAAAGAGGTCGGAGTCATACTCGGCCTCGAACGTCTGCATGGCCTGCTCGCGCGTGACGAACTCGACCGAGGCAACATTCGGCACCGCGGCGACCTTGGGCTCAATGGCCCGGGCCTCATCCTCCGTGAGCGTTTCATCGACGTAGGCAATGACCTCGTTCTGGTTTTGCAGGCGGTCGATGTTCGCGTCAATGTTGAGCGTCAGCAGCGAGAAGCTGCCCATGATGAGCAGGCACGCGATGATGATCGTGATCGACGCGAAGGACATGAAACCGTGCGTGAAGATGTTTTTCACGCCCTGCGCCATCAGGTAGTTGAATCTATTCAGCTTCATATCCGTAGTACCCGTCCAATCCGTCACTGATGACTCTTCCGGCGTCGATGGAGATGACGCGCTTGGAAAAAGCGTCGACCAGTTCCTTTTCGTGCGTCACCACGAGGACCGTGGTGCCGAGCTCGTTGATCTTCTCCAGCAGCAGCATCAGTTCCAGGCTGCGCACCGGGTCGAGGTTGCCGGTCGGCTCGTCCGCGATGATCATGCGCGGATTGTTCACGAGCGCGCGGGCGATGGCCACGCGCTGCTGCTCGCCGCCGGAAAGCTCCGCCGGGAAGCGCTTTTCCCGGTCGGCCAGGCCGACCAGCTCGAGCACCTGCGGCACGCGGCGGCGGATCTCCTTATTGGACGCCCCCACCACACGCATGGCAAACGCAACATTTTCATACACCGTCATCTTGTCGATCAGGCGGAAATCCTGAAAAATGACGCCCAGTGTCCGGCGCAGCTTCGGCAGCTTGCGGCGCTTGATGCCCTGCATGTCAAAGCCGTTGACCGTGATCTGTCCGGATGTGGGGCTCAGCTCGCCGGTGATCAGTTTGATGATCGTCGTCTTGCCGGAGCCGGACGGTCCGACCAGAAACACGAACTCGCCCTCATTGATCGTAAATGAGATACCATTGAGGGCCGCAGCCTCCGTGTTTCCGTAGACCATCTTCACATCGTTCATTTGAACCATAAGATGTCCTCCAATATGTTGGGCTTACGCCCGCCCGGGTAAGTGCTCAGAACTTGGCGGTGTTCTGAGAGTCGAGGTATTTCTTTACCATGACCGCGACCTTAAAGAGGATCGCATCCTCAAACTCGCGCAGATCCAGGCCCGTAATCTTCTTGACTTTCTCCAACCGGTATACCAAAGTGTTTCGATGGACGTAGAGCTTACGCGCCGTCTCCGAAACGTTGAGGTTGTTCTCAAAGAAGCGATTGATCGTGTCGAGCGTATCCTCATCGAGCGCCTCGATGGGGTTTTTCTTGAACGCTTCGGACAGGAACATCTCGCACAGCGTCGTCGGCAGCTGATAAATGATGCGGCCGATGCCGAGGTTATCGTAGTGAATGACCGGCTTCTCGTTTTCAAACACCTTGCCGACCTCAATGGCGACCTGCGCCTCCTTGTAGCGGTCAGCCAGCTCACGCAGGTGGTTGGCCGTCGTGCCGATGCCAACAACCGTCTGGACGTGCAGCTCCGTGCGCACGGTGCGCTCAATGCTCTCGGCCAGCGCGCAGATATCCTCCGAGGTCTCATCCGGCGTCATTTCCTTAATGACGACGATGTCCGACTCGCTCACGCTGAGCACAAAATCATGCTGCCGGTCCGGGAACATATTCTGGATCAGTTCAAGCACAGCGATATCCGTCACATTCACCTGGCGCACCAGCAGCACAGCGCGCGGCACGTCGGTGGTAAAATGCAGCTCCTTGGCACGCACATACACGTCGCCGGGGAGAATGTTGTCCGAAATGATGTTCTTGACGAAGGCAGCCTTGTTGTGCTTTTCCTCAAAGTTCGTGCTGGCCTCCGTCATGCCGACGGCCGCGAGAATGCAGATGCTGCGCGCCGTCTGATCATTGCCCTCGACGAACACGGCATACTCAAAGCGCGCCGTGCTGGCAGACAGGATCTTATACGTGCGCGTGTCCGTTGCAAACAGCTGCTCCTGCACTTCGCCCACTGCGGCCTGAAAGTCATCCAGACGCGAGCCGATCATCGAAAGCTCACTGCAGGCAATGACAAACCCCTGCTCGTCCACAACACCGATGCAGCGCGTGGTGGCATCTTTCATCTGAACGATCACGCCCTGAAAAATTCTGCTCGACATATCTTTTCCTCCTACGAACGGCCGCCGCAGTCTCCCACAGCACCTACCAATTTCCTACTTTACATAATAGCCGATTTATGTGCATTTTTCAATAGAAAAATGGTCGTTTTTTGTGAATAATTTTCGAAATTTCGTGAGATAGTCGGATAATTTCCCGAACTTTTGTAAATTATCACGAAGTTGGCAGCGAAAAAACAAGCATCGCCTCTTCCGGGCTCAGTTCCCGGTAAGCGCCCGGGGACAGCGCGGGATCGAGCGTCAGTGCGCCGATCGACAACCGGTGCAGCTGCAAAACCGGCGTCCCGCAGCCGGCCAGCATCCGCTTGACCATGTGGTATTTCCCCTCATAAACCGTGACGCGGCAGCCCCCCTGCTCCGGCAGGCGCTCGAGTCGGGCCGGCAGGCACTGCGTCCCGTCGCCGAGGACGACGCCCTGCGTGAAGCGCTCTGCATCCGCATCCGTCGGCTGTCCATCCGTGCGCGCGAAATAGACCTTCGGCACATGCTTTTTCGGCGTGATGACGCGGTGAACATAGTCCCCGTCGTCCGTAACGAGCAGCAAGCCGGTCGTGTCCTTATCGAGCCGCCCCGCAGGCACGAGCCCAAAGCGCCGCAGCTCCGGCGGAAACAGATCGAGCACCGTCGGCTGGCTGCGGTCGGCCGTCGCGGTGAGGACGCCGGCGGGCTTGTGGAGCATGTAGTAGTGATAGGTCTGATAGCGCAGCGGCTGGCCGCGCAGACAGACGACTGCGGTCTCCGCGATCTTCTGCTCCGGCACGCGGGCAGGCACACCGTCGACCGTGACCTCGCCGCGGCGGATATACGCCTTGGCCTCACGCCGGGAAGCGGCGCCGGTATCGGCGAGATATTTGTCCAGACGGATCACGTGCGCCCCCTCCTTTGCGGACATTTGGATTCATTATAACATATCCGGCGGCAAATTTGAATAGGCTTGTTCCGAGGTGTGGTTATGAAGCTCAAATCCTTTCACTGGACAAGACGGACCGTCGTATTCGCGCTCATCGGTCTGGCCGTGCTGCTGGCGCTGGCCGTCATCTGGCGCAGCAATGACGGCGTGCTCTCGGCGCACTACAACGTCACAACGACCGACGGGCGCATCGCCTATCTGCAGGCGCTGGGCTGGGAGGCGGACCCCGCGACCGAAACGACGCAGGAGATCGTGATCCCGCGCGTGTTCAACGGTGTCTTCGGCGATTACAACGCCCTGCAAAAGCAGCAGGGCTTTGACCTGTCCACCTACGCCGGCGAGACGTGCACGGCCTATACCTACCGCGTGACGAACTACGAGGGCTCAACAGACACCGTGCTCGCGCAGCTGTTTGTCTATCGCAACCGCGTCATCGGTGGCGACATCCACGCGACGGCTATGGACGGCTTCATGCACGGCCTGCGGTAAAGAGGCGAAAAAACGCCCGGCACGAAAGTGCCGGGAGTTTGCTGTTTGGCTGGGGTTCAGGCGAGCGCCGTCCAGCGCTCGATGCCGGCCTGCTCCGTATAGGTGTGGCCGACCGAAGCCTCGATGACGTCGGCATAGTACCACGCGTTCGCGGGAACATCCGTAAAGTGCAGCGCCGTCTGCGCGTTCGCCTGCACAAACGTCAGGTCACAGCTGCGGCCGAGCACACGGTTGAGGATGGACACTGCCTCGGCGCGCGTAATGGTCTGGTTCGGATGGAACGTACCGTCCGTGAAGCCGCTGACCCAGCCGTTGGCGTAGGCCGTGGCGACCGCATCATAGTACCAGCTGCGGCCGACATCGGAAAACGGCATGCCGCCCGACGCATTCACACCATAGATCCCGGCGAGAATGGTCACGAACTGCGCGCGGCTGATGGCCTGATTCGGATGGAACGTGCCGTCGCCGCAGCCATTGATGGCGCCGGCGTTGGCCAGCGTGCTGACCGCAGCCGTGTACCACTGGCCGGCCGGAACATCGCGGAAGCCATTGCTGCTGCAGTCGTACTGCTTGTGCGCCTGCTCAGTCATGAGCTCATAGAGCATCTGGGCCGCCTCGGCGCGCGTGAGCGTACCGGTCGGTGCAAAGGTGGTCGCCGTGCAGCCGGAGACGTAGGCCTTGTGGCTGGTCATATCCAGCAGACCGGCCGGCTGCGCCGGTTGCGTGCCGGTGCTGCCGCCGTTATTGCTATTGTTGCCGCCCATCTGGGAGATGTACTTTTCCAGCAGCGTCATGGCCTGCTGGAGCGTGATGGTGCGGCTGTTATAGAGCGCGCAGATGATCGTCACGACGTTCTTCAGGTTCATGTTCGTCGAGGAGATGAGCTGGGACAGAAGCTGCGCGATCTGATCATTCGTGAGGATGCTGCCCGCGATGCCCGTCAGGATGGCGTTGATGCCGGTCTGCGTCATGCCGAAAGCCTTCAGGATCTCGGCAAACGCCTGCTGGGCTGCCTCGCTGTTCGAGCCGCCGGCGGCAATGTCGCCGATGACCTGGCCGAAATTGATGTTCACCGTGTTGCCGGTGATGGTGATGATGCCGTGCATGTAGTTGTTGTTGCTGGCAATATCCTTGAACAGATCACCCACATCCACGTTCACGATACCGTGGATAAAGTTGCTGTCGCTGGCGATGTGATCGACAAGGTCGCCCACGTCCACGCCGACGATGCCGTGGATGAAGTTATCGCCGTTGACGATGCGGAGCTGGTCAAGAATGTGCGAGAGCACCGTATCGTTATCCGTGAGGGAAGTCGTCACCGTGTCGGCCGCATCCTTGTCGACGGCCAGCGTAGCGGCAGCGGATTTCATGAGCTCGACCGCAGTGCCGTCACTGATGGTCTGGTCACTGTCAAGCGCGCAGATCACGGATGCCATACCGGCAAGATCAAACGCGCCGGTCTTGACGAGCTGCATGGTAAAGGTCTGCGCATCATCCGCTGACAGGCTCTGCTGCGCGATGCCGGAGACAATCACATCCGTCTGGCTGTCCGGGATGCCGGCGGCCTTGCAGATGTTCGTCAGGATCGTGCGCGCATTTTCGCCGTCGAGGTCATCCGCCTTGGCGTCCATGATGGCTGCGCCGAAGTTGATGTTGATAACGTTGCCGCTGACGGTCACAATGCCGTGCGTATAGTTGCAGCCGCTGGCAATATTGTCAAACAGGTCGCCGGTCTTGACGCCGACGATGCCGTGGATAAAGTTGCTGTTGCTGACGATGTGATCAACGAGGTCGTTGATGTTCACGCTCACGATGCCGTGAATGAAGTTATCCCCGTCGACAATGTGGATGCTGTCGAGAATGTGCGAGAGCGCGGATACATTGCCCTTGCCCTGCAGAGGCTGGATGCCGAGCGCCGCCGCGACGGTCACGGCCGCGTCGCGAAACAGCTGCGCCGCCGTGCTGACGTCGAGCAGGCCGCTGTCCGTCAGGCTGCCAAGCAGAGTCGTGATGTCCGTCAGGCTGATTTTCCCGGTCGCAGCAAGCTGGTCGACCATGGCGGATGCCTGATCGTCGCTGAGCGTGCCGGCCGCGATGGCACTGACGATGCCGCTGCTCTGGATCTGGGTCATGCCGGCATCCGTGAGCAGATCGGTCAGGAACGTGCGGGCGGTCTCACCGCTCGCGTCCTGCTGCTGCGCATTTTGGAAAGCAAGACCGAAGTTGATATTGATGCGGTTATCGACCACAGTCACGATGCCGTGCGTGTAATTACTGTTGCTGGCGATGTTCTTGAACAGATCGCCGACCGTCACGCGCACGATGCCGTGGGTGAAATTGCTGTCGCTGCCGATATGGTCGACCAGATCTTTGATGTTCACGCCGACGATGCCGTGGATAAAGTTATCGTCGTTGGCGATGCCGATCTGGCTCAGGATCTCGCTGAGCAGACCGTTGTGCAGCTGGCCATAGGCCGTGTCGGATGTGCTGCTCTCCGCTTCCGTGTCTGCCGCGAAAGCCGGGACTGCAGCGAGGCTGAATGCCAGCACGAGGGCCAGTATCAGACTCAATGTCTTGCGCATTTTTTTCATAGGATTTTGCCTCCTTTAAGTTCCAGGTAAGCATACAAGGAAAAGGTGCCAGCAAAATGTCGGACACAGGCGCCCGCATCCCATCGGCGCGGTGCCCGGAGCCTTTTTTCACCACGAAATATAGGCCGCAATTATTAAAAACGTATTAGGAAAGTAATTAAAGTTTCGATTATGAAACAATTTTATCGAAAAACAAAAAAATTCCTCCCCGGCCGAAGCCGGAGAGGAATTCAGAAAACCGGAAATTACTCGTTGATGGCGATGACAACACCGGAACCAACGGTACGGCCGCCTTCACGGATAGCGAAGCGCAGTCCAACCTCGATCGCGATCGGGGTGATCAGCTCGACGTCCATGTCGACGTTATCGCCGGGCATGCACATCTCAACACCCTCGGGGAGGCTGATGACGCCGGTCACGTCGGTGGTACGGAAGTAGAACTGGGGACGGTAGTTGTTGAAGAACGGGGTGTGACGGCCGCCCTCTTCCTTGGACAGGACGTAAACCTGGCCCTTGAACTTGGTGTGGGGGTGGATGGACTTCGGAGCAGCGAGAACCTGGCCACGCTCGACGCCCTTCTTGTCGATGCCGCGGAGCAGGCAGCCGACGTTGTCGCCAGCCTCGGCGAACTCGAGGGTCTTGTGGAACATCTCGGTGCCGGTGACGGTGGTCTCCTGGGTGTCCTTGATGCCGACGATCTCAACCTTATCGCCAACCTTAACGGTGCCACGCTCGACACGGCCGGTAACGACAGTGCCACGGCCGGAGATGGTGAACACGTCCTCGATGGGCATCAGGAACGGCTTGTCAGCAGCACGGTCCGGAGTCTTGATCCAAGTGTCAACAGCGTCCATGAGCTCCCAGATGCAGGCATACTCGGGGGCCTTCGGATCGGTGGACTCGGAGATCAGAGCGTTCAGAGCGGAGCCCTTGATGATCGGGGTGTCGTCGCCCGGGAAGTCGTACTTGTCGAGCAGCTCACGAACTTCCATCTCGACGAGCTCGAGCAGCTCGGGATCGTCGACCTGGTCGACCTTGTTCAGGAACACCAGAACGTACGGAACGTTAACCTGGCGGGCGAGCAGCAGGTGCTCACGGGTCTGAGCCATCGGGCCGTCGGAAGCAGCGATAACGAGGATCGCGCCGTCCATCTGAGCAGCGCCGGTGATCATGTTCTTGATATAGTCGGCGTGGCCCGGGCAGTCGACGTGCGCATAGTGGCGGCCCTTGATCTCGGTGCCGTCGGCGCCGATGCGGTCGTCGGTCTGGTACTCAACGTGAGCGGTGTTGATCGTGATGCCACGAGCCTTTTCTTCCGGAGCCTTATCGATCTGGTCGTAGGCGGCGAACTCGGCGCTGTTCGGGTCAGCCAGGGACAGAACCTTGGTGATCGCAGCGGTCAGGGTGGTCTTGCCGTGGTCGATATGGCCGATGGTGCCGATATTGACATGGGGCTTGGTTCTATTGTACATCTGCTTTGCCATTAGAATATCCTCCTAATTCTAAAATAATGTCGTGACTTACTCTCTTATAAGGCACATTGTGCCGGTTGCGCAGGTCAGTTGCTGCCGTGGATGATCTTCTCCTGAAGCGACTTCGGCAGCTCTACGAAGTGGCTGGGCTCCATGCTGTAGGTCGCGCGGCCCTGCGTTTTGCTGCGCAGATCGGTCGCATAGCCGAACATGGATGCCAGCGGCACGTTTGCAGTGACGATCGCCGCACCGTTGCGGATGTCCGTGCCGGCGATCTGACCGCGGCGGGCATTGATATCGCCCATGACGTCGCCCATATAGCTTTCCGGCGCCGTAACGACGACCTTCATGATGGGTTCGAGGAGCGTCGGGCCCGCCTTCTGGCAGGCTTCCTTGAATGCCATGCTGCCGCAGATCTTAAACGCCATCTCGGACGAGTCGACCTCGTGATACGAGCCGTCGAGCAGCGTGACTTTCACGTCCACGACCTCATAGCCCGCAAGCACGCCGGACTGCATCGCGCCCTGGATGCCCTGATCCACACAGGGGATAAACTCTTTCGGGATCGCACCGCCGGTGATCTGGTTGATGAACTCGTAGCCCTTGCCGGGTTCGTTGGGTTCCACCATGAGCTTGACGTGTGCAAACTGGCCTTTGCCGCCGGTCTGGCGCGCGTAGCGCGTGTCCACCGTAGCGGCCTTGGTGACGGTCTCTTTGTAGGAGACCTGAGGTCTGCCGACATTCGCCTCGACGCGGAACTCGCGCAGAAGGCGATCGACGATGATCTCCAGATGGAGCTCGCCCATGCCGGCGATGATGGTCTGGCCCGTTTCCTCGTCCGTGTAGGCCTTGAAGGTGGGGTCTTCCTCGGCAAGCTTGCCGAGGGCGATGTCCATCTTCTCCTGCCCGGCCTTGGTCTTGGGCTCGATTGCTACGCGGATGACCGGTTCCGGGAACTCCATCGACTCGAGTACGATCGGGTACTTTTCGTCGCAGAGCGTGTCGCCGGTCGTCGTATTCTTGAGGCCGACCGCCGCCGCGATGTCACCGGAATACACCTGCGTGATATCCTCACGGTGGTTGGCATGCATCAAAAGGATGCGGCCCAGACGCTCGCGCTGGCCCTTGGTGGAGTTCAGGACGGATTTGCCGGCTTCGATCGTGCCGGAATAGACACGGAAGAACGCCAGACGGCCGACGTACGGGTCGGTCATGATCTTGAAGGCCAGAGCGGAGAACGGCGCGGAATCGTCCGCGGAGCGGTGCTCGACCTCATCCGTCTTGGGCACCGTGCCGGTGATCGGCGGGATGTCCAGCGGGGACGGCATATAATCGACGATGGCGTCCAGCAGCTTCTGCACGCCCTTGTTCTTGTAGGACGTGCCGCACACGATCGGGACGAACTTGACCTGCGTCGTGGCCTTGCGGATGGCCGCCTTGATCTTTTCGGTGGGGACTTCCTCACCTTCCAGATACATCTCCATGATCTCGTCGTCGAAATCGGCGACGGCCTCAAGGAGCTGCGTGCGGTACTCTTCGGCCTCGGCGCGCATATCCTCGGGGATCTCCTCGACGCGCATATCCTTGCCAAGATCGTCGTAGTAGACGTCCGCCTTCATCTCGAGCAGGTCGATGATGCCGCGGAAGTCCGCCTCGGAGCCGATCGGCAGCTGGATCGGAACAGCGTTGCAGCGCAGGCGCTCGTGCACCATGTCGACAACGTTGTAGAAGTTCGCGCCCATGATGTCCATCTTGTTGATGTAGATCATGCGGGGAACATTGTAGTGGTCAGCCTGTCTCCAGACCGTCTCGGACTGCGGCTCCACGCCGCCCTTGGCACAAAGGACCGTCACGCAGCCGTCGAGCACGCGCAGGCTGCGCTCGACCTCAACGGTGAAGTCGACGTGGCCCGGGGTGTCGATGATGTTGATGCGGTTGCCCTTCCAGAAGCAAGTGGTCGCAGCGCTCGTGATCGTGATGCCGCGCTCCTGCTCCTGCGCCATCCAGTCCATGGTGGCGGTGCCTTCATGGGTCTCACCGAGCTTGTGGTTGACGCCCGTGTAGAACAGAATACGTTCCGTCGTGGTCGTCTTACCGGCGTCGATGTGCGCCATGATGCCAATGTTTCTTGTGTTTTCAAGGGAATATTGTCTGGGCATAATTGATAGCTCCTAGTCGGAAGATTACCAGCGGAAGTGTGCGAACGCCTTGTTGGACTCGGCCATCTTGTGCGTGTCTTCGCGCTTCTTCACAGCAGCGCCGGTGTTGTTGCAGGCATCCATGATCTCGCCTGCGAGGCGCTCCTTCATGGTCTTTTCGCTGCGCTTGCGGGCATAGCCGGTCAGCCAGCGCAGGCCGAGCGTCTGGCGTCTCTCAGGACGCACTTCCATAGGAACCTGGTAGGTCGCGCCACCGACGCGGCGAGCCTTGACTTCGAGGCTCGGCATGATGTTGTTCATGGCTTCGGTAAACGCATCGAGCGGTTCCTTGCCGGTCTTTTCCTTGATGATGTCAAAAGCATCGTACACGACCTTCTGAGCAACACCCTTTTTGCCGTCGAGCATCACGCTGTTGATGAGCTTGGTCACGAGAACGCTGTTGTACATCGGATCCGGCAAAATTTCTCTTTTGGGAACGTTACCTCTTCTGGGCACTATACTTCCCTCCTTCATTAAAAAATGACTTCACAGGTACTCGAAGATGCGGTGCATCTCCGTCTGCGCCCCGAGGTTAACGAATACATATATATCAGTTAACAACAGGGCAAAATTTGCTGTTGGAACTTACTTCTTTCCTGCCTTCGGCCGCTTGGCACCGTACTTGGAACGGGCCTGCATACGTCCGGAAACGCCCTGCGTATCGAGCGTGCCGCGGATGATGTGATAACGAACGCCAGGCAGGTCCCTAACGCGGCCGCCGCGGATCAGCACAACGCTATGCTCCTGCAGGTTGTGACCGATGCCGGGGATGTAGGCGGTTACCTCGTAGCCGTTGGTCAGACGCACACGGGCGATCTTACGAAGCGCGGAGTTCGGCTTCTTGGGGGTAGAGGTACGCACGGCAGTGCAGACGCCTCTCTTCTGAGGAGCGCTCAGATTGGTCTCGCGGTTCTTCAGGGTGTTGAGGCCCTTCTGCATGGCGGGAGACGTGGACTTGTAGGTGACTTTCTCTCTGCCCTTTCTCACCAACTGGTTAAAAGTAGGCATGGTTTTCCTCCTTTCCTCGGAAATTTGATATATTTATACGATGCCAAAAAACAGCATCGGATAAACCGTGATTCTGCCGGAAAAATTTCAGGAAATCCCGGCCATTTTTGTGCTTTTTACACAGGCATGACAAATCCGTGGGCGCACGCCCACGCAAAATAGGATTTTAGCATATTGCACAAGATTCGTCAAGCATTTTTATTCAAGACGGAAGCGAAAATTTCACCGGGATATGCAGGCATATCCCGGTGAAACGGTTGGTATTTGGTCGTTTAAAGCGCATTGGAGATGTTAGCGAGATCGGACAGATCCACGCCGTCATCCTCGGGCTCTGCGGGGGCCACCGGCTCCTCATTCGTCTCAAAGTTGCGGTAGCAGGCAAGGCCGCTGCCGGCGGGGATGAGCTTGCCGATGATGACGTTCTCCTTCAGGCCGACGAGATGGTCGATCTTGCCCTTGATGGCGGCATCGGTGAGCACCTTCGTGGTCTCCTGGAAGGACGCGGCCGACAGGAAGCTCTCCGTAGCGAGCGACGCCTTCGTGATGCCCATGAGGACATGCTCGGCCGTGGCGGGCACGAGGTCGGTCTCCCCTGCCGCGATGCGCTCGGCGATGGCGCGGTTGGCCGCACGGAACTCGTGCAGGTCCACGACAGCGCCAGACAGCAGATCCGTGCTGCCGGAATCGTCGATGCGGACCTTGCGCATCATCTGGCGGACGATGATCTCGATGTGCTTATCGTTGATGTCAACGCCCTGCTGACGGTAGACCTTCTGGACCTCCTGAATGATATACTGCTGGCAGGCGTCCACGCCGCAGATGCGCAGCACGTCATGCGGGCTGTACGCGCCGCTCGAGAGCGGCTGGCCCTTCGTGACCGTGTCGCCGTTGGCAACGAGGATGCCGGCAGAGTACGGCAGGTTGTAGGTGACGGTCTCACCATCGACCGGGTTGGTGATCGTGACGGCGTAAATGGAGGTCTTCTTCGTCTCCTCGACGCTGACGATGCCGGGGATCTCGGCGAGGGTGGCCATCTTCTTCGGCTTGCGCGCCTCGAACAATTCCTCAACACGCGGCAGACCCTGCGTGATGTCGTCACCGGCGACGCCGCCGCTGTGGAACGTACGCATGGTCAGCTGCGTGCCGGGCTCGCCGATGGACTGCGCGGCGATGACGCCGACGGCTTCGCCGGAATTGACCGGCTGGCCGATGGCCAGGTTGATGCCGTAGCACTTGGCGCAGACGCCGCTGCGCGCCTCGCAGGTCATGACGCTGCGGATCTTGACTTCCTCAATGCCGTGCTCCTCGAGCACCTTGGCATCGTCGGGCATGAGCATATGGTCGGTATCGAACAGCACCTCGCCGGTCTTTGGCGACACGACGGGCTTGGCCGGGAAGCGGCCATGGATGCTCTCCGCCGCGGCTCTGGACCTCCTGTCCCTTGTCGAACACGGCGCGGGCCATGATGCCGTCGGTCGTGCCACAGTCCTCCTCGGTGATGATCACGTCCTGAGAGACATCGACCAGACGACGGGTGAGGTAACCGGAGTCGGCGGTACGCAGTGCGGTATCGGCCAGGCCCTTACGGGCGCCTCGGGACGAGATGAAGTACTCGAGGACGGACAGGCCTTCGCGGAAGTTGGCCTTGATGGGGATCTCGATGGTCTTACCGGCGGTGTTCGCGATCAGGCCGCGCATGCCGGCGAGCTGACGGATCTGCGCCATGGAACCACGGGCGCCGGAGTCCGCCATCATATAGATCGGGTTGAACTCATCGAGGCAGTTCTGCAGGGCCGAGGTGACATCCTTCGTGGTCTTTTCCCACTCGGACACGGCCAGACGGTAGCGCTCGTCCTCGGTGATGAAGCCGCGCTTATACTTCTTCTCGATGGCGATGACCTTCTTCTCCGTGGCGGAGATGAGGGTCTTCTTCTCCTCCGGGACGGTCATGTCCGCGATGGAGATCGTGATGGCGCCGATGGTGGAGTACTTATAGCCAAGGGCCTTGACGTTATCGAGCACCTCGGTCGCAACGGTGAAGCCGTGCTTCTCGATGCAGCGGTCGATGATCTTGCCGAGCTGCTTCTTGCCGACCTTGAAGCTGACCTCAAGGTCGAACATGTGCTCGGGATCGGTACGATCCACGTAGCCGAGATCCTGCGGGATGGGCTCGTTGTAGATGATACGGCCGACGGTCGTCTCGATTGTGCGGTGCAGTGTCTCGCCGTTGACCTCGCGCGCGACGCGCACCAGGATCGGCGCGTGCAGACCGACATCGCCGTAGTTGTAGGCCATGATGGCCTCGTTCGGGTCGCGGTAGACCTTGAGCGGCTTATAGCTCGGGAGCTTGCCGTCCTCGGCCTCGGCCTTCTTCTGCGCGGCGACAAAATCATCTGCGTCGACGATCTCATTGACTGGCAGGTCGGTATCGCCGGCATCGGTCACGAACACCTGCTCGGCGCCCTTCTCGGCCTTGCCGAGGCGGACGTAGGTCAGGTAGTACGCGCCGAGGATCATATCCTGCGTCGGAACCGTGACCGGCTGGCCGTCCTGCGGACGGAGGAGGTTGTTGGCCGAGAGCATGAGGATACGTGGCCTCTGCCTGCGCTTCTGCGGACAGCGGGACGTGAATTGCCATCTGGTCGCCGTCGAAGTCGGCGTTGAACGCGGTGCAGCACAGCGGGTGCAGCTTGAGCGCGCGGCCCTCAACGAGGACGGGCTCGAACGCCTGGATGCCGAGGCGGTGGAGCGTCGGCGCGCGGTTGAGCATGACCGGGTGATCCTTGATGACGACCTCGAGCGCGTCCCAGACCTCGGTGCGCTGCTTGTCGATCATCTTCTTGGCGGACTTGATGTTGTTGGCAAGGCCATCCTCGACGAGCTTTTTCATGACGAACGGGCGGAAGAGCTCGATGGCCATTTCCTTCGGCACGCCGCACTGATAGAGCTTCAGCTCCGGGCCGACGACGATAACGCTTCGGCCGGAGTAGTCCACGCGCTTGCCGAGCAGGTTCTGACGGAAGCGGCCCTGCTTGCCCTTGAGCATATCGGAGAGGGACTTGAGCGCGCGGTTGTTGGCGCCGGTGACGGCGCGGCCGCGGCGGCCATTGTCGATCAGGGCGTCAACCGCTTCCTGCAGCATGCGCTTCTCATTGCGGATGATGATATCCGGCGCCGAGAGCTGCATCAGGCGCTTGAGGCGGTTGTTACGGTTGATGACGCGGCGGTAGAGGTCGTTGAGGTCGGACGTCGCAAAGCGGCCGCCATCGAGCTGTACCATCGGGCGCAGATCGGGCGGAATCACCGGGATCACATCCATGATCATCCATTCCGGACGGTTGCCGGACTGCGGTGGAAGGACTCGACGACCTCAAGGCGCTTGATGATGCGCAGCTTCTTCTGGCCAGAGGCGTCCTTGAGTTCGCTTTTCAGCTGCTCAGAGAGTTCTTCCAGATTGATCTCCTGCAGAAGTTCCTTCACGGCTTCCGCGCCCATACCGGCCTTGAAGTCATCCTCATATTTCCGCGCATATCGCGGTACTCTTTTTCCGAGAGGATCTGGCAGCGCTTGGCAGCGGGCAGTCATGCCGGGGTCGGTGACGATATAGGCACCGCGAAATACAGCACCTTTTCCAGCACGCGCGGGGTCAGATCGAGGAGCAGACCCATGCGCGACGGGATGCCCTTGAAATACCAGATGTGGCTGGCAGGGCGCGGCGAGCTCGATATGGCCCATGCGCTCGCGGCGGACCTTGGCGCGCGTGACTTCGACGCCGCAGCGGTCGCAGATCTTGCCCTTGTAGCGGATCTTCTTATACTTGCCGCAGTGGCACTCCCAGTCCTTCGTCGGTCCGAAAATGCGCTCGCAGAACAGGCCGTCGCGCTCGGGCTTGAGCGTGCGGTAGTTGATGGTCTCGGGCTTTTTCACTTCGCCGGAGGACCAGGAAAGGATCATTTCAGGGGAGGCAATGCCGATCTGAATTGCATCAAACGGGGTGTAGCTCATGTTTTATTCCTCCTCCTTGTCAGAATCGTCCGTATAGTCATCGTCGTCGCCGGCATCGCCGAACGCGCCGAGGCTGTCGTCTTCCTCCACCGGTACGTCCTCGATCGTGAAGCCGCTGCCGGTGATCTCATCATCGTCGGACTTATAGGACATCTCATCGCGCATACCCGGGATGTAATCGTCCTCGTCGTCCTTGAGTTCGATCTCGTCACCGTTCTCGTCGAGGATGCGCACGTCCAGGCACAGGGACTGCAGCTCCTTGATGAGCACCTTGAACGACTCCGGCACACCCGGCTGCGGGATGTTCTCGCCCTTGACGATGGCTTCATACGTGCGGACGCGGCCGGTAACGTCGTCGGACTTGACGGTCAGAATCTCCTGCAGGGTGTACGCCGCGCCGTAGGCCTCGAGCGCCCAGACTTCCATTTCGCCGAAGCGCTGGCCGCCGAACTGTGCCTTGCCGCCGAGCGGCTGCTGCGTGACGAGGCTGTAGGGGCCGGTGCTGCGGGCGTGGATCTTATCATCGACGAGGTGGTGGAGCTTGAGGAAGTAGACCCAGCCGACCGTGACGTCGTTATCAAACTTCTGGCCGGTGCGGCCGTCATACAGAACGCTCTTGCCATCCTCGCGCAGGCCGGCTTTGTTGAGCGTCTCGCGGATGGTCTCCTCGTTGGCGCCATTGAAGACCGGCGTTGCGACCTTCCAGCCGAGGGCCTGAGCCGCGTAGCCCAGATGCACCTCGAGCATCTGACCGATGTTCATACGGGAAGGCACGCCCAGCGGGTTTAGGACGATGTCGAGCGGCGTGCCGTCCGGCAGGTACGGCATATCCTCGCGCGGGAGGATGCGGGACACGACGCCCTTGTTGCCGTGGCGGCCGGCCATCTTGTCGCCGACGGAGATCTTACGCTTCTGCGCGATGTAGACGCGCACGACCTTGTTGACGCCGGGAGACATCTCGTCGCCGTTCTCGCGGGTGAAGCGCTTGACATCCACGATGATGCCGGCCTCGCCGTGCGGGACCTTGAGCGAAGTGTCGCGGACCTCTCTCGCCTTTTCGCCGAAGATGGCGCGCAGCAGGCGCTCCTCGGCAGTCAGATCGGTCTCGCCCTTCGGCGTGACCTTGCCGACCAGAATATCACCACTGCGCACCTCCGCGCCGACGCAGATGATGCCGCGGTCGTCGAGATACTTGAGCGCATCGTCACCGACGCCGGGGATGTCACGGGTGATCTCCTCGGGGCCGAGCTTCGTGTCGCGCGCGTCGCACTCGAACTCTTCAATATGAATGGAGGTGTAAACGTCCTCCATGACCAGACGCTCGTTGATGAGCACGGCGTCCTCGTAGTTGTAGCCTTCCCAGGTCATGAAGCCGACCAGCAGGTTCTTGCCGAGCGCGATCTCGCCCTGCGAGGTGGCCGGACCGTCGGCAATGACGTCACCCTTGCTCAGGCGGTCGCCGACGGCGACGATCGGGCGCTGGTTGATGCACGTGCCCTGGTTGGAGCGGGCAAACTTGATGAGCTTGTAATCCTTGATCTCGCCGCTGTCGTAGCGCACCTTGACGCTGTCGGCCGAGACGGCCATGACCAGGCCGTCATCCTCGGCGAGAATGACCACGCCGGAGTCCACGCACAGCTTGTGCTCGATGCCGGTGGCGACGATCGGCGCCTCCGTGACCATCAGCGGCACGGCCTGACGCTGCATATTCGCGCCCATGAGGGCACGGTTCGCGTCGTCGTTTTCCAGGAACGGGATCATGGCCGTCGCGATGGAGACCATCATGCGCGGGGAAATGTCGATGTAGTCGACGCGGTCGCGGTCGACCTCGACGATCTCGTCACGGTGGCGGCAGGTGATACGCTCGTTGATGAGGCAGCCGTTTTCATCGACCGGCTCGCTCGCCTGCGCGACGATGTAGCGATCCTCGACGTCCGCCGTCATGTACTCGACGTCGTCAGTCACGCGGCAGGTGCCCTTCTCCACGCGGCGGAACGGCGTCACGAGGAAGCCGTACTCGTTCACGCGGGCGTAGGACGCGAGATAGCTGATCAGGCCGATGTTCGGGCCTTCAGGTGTCTCGATCGGGCACATGCGGCCGTAGTGGCTGTAGTGCACGTCACGAACATCGAAGCTCGCGCGCTCACGCGACAGGCCGCCGGGGCCGAGGGCGGAGATACGGCGCTTGTGCGTCAGCTCTGCCAGCGGGTTGGTCTGATCCATGAACTGGGACAGCGGGCTGCTGCCGAAGAACTCCTTGATGGAGGCCGTCACGGGACGGATGTTGATGAGCGACTGCGGGGTGACCACATCGAGATCCTGCAGCGTCATGCGCTCGCGGATCACACGCTCCATGCGGCTGAAGCCGATGCGGAACTGGTTTTGCAGCAGCTCGCCCACGCTGCGCACGCGGCGGTTGCCGAGGTGGTCAATGTCGTCCGGCTCGCCGATGCCGTGTGCCAGGCAGCACAGATAGTTGATGGACGCGAACATATCGTCCGCGATGATGTGCTTCGGGATGAGCAGGTCAAGGTTCTCCTCGATGGCTTCCTTGAGCGCGTCGCCCTCGTACTGCTCCATGAGCTGGCGCAGGATCACGCCGCGCACGAGTTCCTTGACACCGAGCTCGGCAGGGTCGAAGTCGACGTAGTGCTTCATGTCGACCATGCCGTTGCCGAACACGCGGATGGACTTGCCGTCCACGTCCAGATAGACGTCGTTGACGCCGGCCTCGGCGATCTCCTCGGCGCGCTCGCGCGTGAGCACCTCGCCCGCCTCAGCAATGATCTCACCGGTCATCGGGTCGGCGACCGGGGCTGCCAGCGCAAAGCCGGCGATGCGGCCGCGCAGACCGAGCTTCTTATTGAACTTATAGCGGCCGACGTTCGAAATGTCGTAGCGGCGGCGGTCATAGAACAAGCCCTCGAGCAGCGTCTCCGAGCTCTCGACCGTCGGGGGATCGCCCGGTCGGAGCTTGCGGTAAATCTCGACGAGCGCCTCCTCGCGGGAGTTGCAGGTGTCCTTGTCGAGCGTGGCGACGATGCGCGCGTCGTTGTCGAACACTTCCTTGATCTGCTCGTTCGTGACGACGCCGGTCGTCATATCCGGGATGCAGGACAGCCAGGTATTCGGGTTGTCCGCCTTGTAGGCGCCCATAGCCTTGATGAACCAGGTCACGGGCAGCTTGCGGTTTTTATCGATGCGGCAGTTGAAGATGTCGTTCAGGTCCGTCTCGTACTCGAGCCAGGCGCCGTGGTACGGGATGACGGTCGTGCCGTAGGTGGAGTTGTAGGCCTTGTCGGTCTTTTTATCGTAGTACACGCCGGGGGAACGCACGATCTGCGAGACGATGACACGCTCCGCGCCGTTGATGACGAAGGTGCCGCTGGGCGTCATGATCGGGAAATCGCCCATGAAGATCTCCTGTTCCTTGATCTCCTCGGTCTCCTTGTTGCGCAGGCGGACGCTGACCTTCAGCGGGGCCGCATACGTGGCGTCGCGCGCTTTGCACTCTTCCTCGGTGTACTTCGGGTTCTCGTCCATGGAATAGTCCACGAAGCGCAGCTCGAGGTTGCCGGAGTAGTCGGTGATGACGTCCACATCCTTGAACACATCACGCAGGCCCTCTTCGAGGAACCACTTGTACGAATTCTTCTGGATCTCCAGAAGATTCGGCATGCTCTGGATCTCCTCGTGACGGGCAAAGCTCATTCGTTCGGTTTTTCCATAGGTGACTGCCTTTGGCATGGCGAACACTCCTTCTTTTGAGATTGCGAACACCCGGTTGGGTTGTAAAATACTTTTTTGACCTGTTGCATTTTTGCAGCGCATCCGGTAAAATGTGCTTGTAGGTTGTGGGAGTAGTCTCTCCCGCTCCTAAAGACACATAGCGTGATATTTTACCATTTCAATGCATAGGTTGTCAAGCACTATTTTGTGAATTTTCCGCCGGCAGGAGCGCGTCGCCCTGCCGCTTTTTTGTATCTTCGGAGGGATGGCCATGGATGTCCGGATCTGTCTGCTGCTGGCCGCCGAGGCCGGACTGGCGCTGGTGCTGCTGTGGAGCGCCGGCGTGCTCCGGAAACCGGCGCACGTCCTGTGCGCGGCGCTGCTGCTGGCGGCGGCGTTCGTGCTGCGTGGGCTGTGCCTGAATTATGAGACGAGCGACTACGCGCAGTTTCTGACCGTGTGGGTCGATTTCTTCCGCACGCACGGCGGGCTCGCCGCGCTGCGGGAGCCTGTGGGAAATTATAATGTACCGTACCTGACGTTTCTGGCGCTCATCAGCGGCAGCTCCCTGTCCGATCTGCACCTGATCAAACTGTTCAGCATCTTTTTTGACGTCGTGCTCGCGTGGTCGGTCATGCAGCTCGTGGGACTGTTCCGGCGCGAAGCGGCATGGAAGCTCTCGGCGTTCTTTCTCGTGCTCTTCTGGCCGACGGTCGTGCTCAACGGCGCGCTCTGGGGCCAGTGCGACAGCGTGTATGCCTCCCTCGCCGTACTGAGCATTTATCTCGTACTGGCCGGGCACCCCCTGCTCGGTGTAATCAGCATCGGGGCATCGTTTGCCTTCAAGCTGCAGGCCGTGTTCGTCATGCCGGTGTTTCTGCTCTTCTGGCTCACGCGGCGCGTCAGGCTGCGGCACGCGCTGGCCTTCCCCGCCACGTGCGTGGTCATGGTGCTCCCGGCCGTCATCGCCGGGCGCGGATTGTGGGATGCACTGACCATCCCGTTTCAGCAGACGGGCAGCATCGGCACCGGGCTCAACTACAATTCCTCGTCCGTCTTTGCGCTCGTCACGGATGTGCGCGACCCTGATCTCGCCGCAAAGCTCGGCATCGGCGCAGCCGCGCTCATGATCGTGCTGCTGGCTGTCTGGTTCTGGCTGCATCGGGACGATTGCCCCGACCGGGCGCTCGTGCTGGCGGCGGCGCTGCTCGCGGTCGCGATCCCCTTTTTCCTGCCGCACATGCACGACCGATATTTCTTCGCCGCCGATGCGCTCACGCTCGCGCTGGCAGCCGCGTGGCCGCAGCTGACGCTGCCTGCGGTGCTGTGCGAATTTGCGTCCCTGCTCGGCTATCACGCCTATCTGCGCATGCGCTACCTGCTGCCGATGGCCGACGGCGCGCTCGCGCTCATCGCCACGCTTATCATTCTGGCGGCCGCACTGGCGCTGGAGCTGCGGCAGAGTGCGCCGCTGAACGACAAAATGAAAAAATCGACCTGAGTCAAAAATTTGTGGTTGACATTCCGCGCTTTTCTGTTATAATAACTCATGCGTTTGAAAAGTGCATATGCGGGAGTGCTGGAATCGGTAGACAGGCAGGCTTGAGGTGCCTGTGTCCAACCATAGACGTGTGGGTTCAAGTCCCATCTCCCGCACCAAAAATCGGTAAGCATCATACGATGCTTGCCGATTTTTACTTCTTCACTCTTACTCTTACCTTTTAACTATTCACTCTTACCTCTTCACGATTTAATAGCACAGCTGCCGGCAGAAAATCTGCCGACGGCTCTTTTTGCAAACGCAAAGCAGATCGGATTCGAGGCGGGCCTTGCCCCTCGAGCTCCCCCGCTGTTCTGTGATCCCGCACACAGCATCTATCCCTCAACGTCACAGCCGCCGACGGAAAAACCGCCGGCGGCTGCTTTGTGAGAGAGACGCAAATTATCCAACGATGAAGTACAGGACCATGAGCGCGCACAGCAGGTACATGATCGGGTGGATCTCCTTGGCCTTGCCGCGCACGAGCTTGACGAGCACGTGCACGATGATGCCGGCGCCGAGACCGTTGGTGATGTTGCCGGTGAAGGCCGTGAACATCATCATGACGCAGGGGCCGATGGCGTCGTCAAAGTCCGTGAAGTCGATCTCCGTGAAGCCCTTGAGCATCAGAAAGCCGACATAGATCAGTGCCGGGCCGGTCGCGGCATACGGGATGGCGACGAACAGCGGCGCAAGGAAGATCGTCAGCAGGAACATGATGCCGGTGACGAGCGCGGTCAGGCCGGTGCGGCCGCCGGCTTCCACGCCGGAGGTGGACTCGACAAAGGTCGTGATGGTGGTATTGCCGGTCAGCGCGCCGAGGCAGGTGCCGATGGCGTCGACGAGGAAGGGCCGCTCGATGCCGGGCAGGTTGCCGTTTTCATCGAGCATGTTGGCGCGGTTGGCGACGGCCAGCACCGTGCCGAGCGTGGAGAAGAAATCTCCGAAGAAGCACACGAACACGAGGATGAGCCCGCTCGCGGTGAACACGCCCTTGAAATCGAAATTGAACATGACGTTGCCCAGCTCGCCGAAGTCCGGCATGGCGGCGACGCCGTTGAGCGTCGTCACGCCGAGGGGGATGCCGACGAGCGTGGTGGCGATGATACTGATGAGGATGGCGCCCTTGACGTTCAGGGCGTTGAGCACGATGATGAGCAGCAGACCGCCGATGGCCAGCAGCACGGCAGGATCGGTGAGATTGCCGAGGGCAATGCCGTTTTCAAACGAGCCGATGCCGCAGTTTTTGAAGCCGAGATAAGCAATAAAGAAGCCAATGGATGCGGAGATGGCGATCTTAATGTTCTTGGGAATGACGCGCACGATCAAATCGCGCAGGCCAAAGACCGTCAGCAGTACGAACACAATGCCGGAAATGAGCGTGATCGCCATGGCAGAGCCGAAGCTCAGCGCCTGCGACTGAATGAGCGCGCCGAGAATGAAATTCGAACCCATGCCAGTCGAAAGTGCGAAGGGGAAGTTCGTGTAAAAGGCCATCAGCAGCGTGATGAGGCCGGACACGAGCGCGCAGGTGATCATGATGGCGGACTTGGTGATGACAACGCCGTTGACATCCGTGATGTACGCCTCGCCGCCGCAGATCGCGGCCGGCTGAACGGCCAGCACATACGCCATGGTCATGAAGGTGGTCAGGCCTGCAATGATCTCGGTTTTCTTATCCGTACCGCGCAGGCCGAGCTTGAAAAGTTTCTCCATCAAAAGCTCCTTATCCTTTCTCTGTCTCTGGTTGATTTATGCTTCCGCATCCGCAAACACGGGTACGAACGTCTGATTGGCGCCGTTGACGAGGCCCATATCCGTAATGACCACGCTCGGCAGCACCGGCAGCGCCATGATGGCGGTCGCCAGCAGGGTGAGCTGTCCGTCGCTGATGACATCGAGCGCGGACTGCACGGCCGCGATCTCATCGGCGACCTCGGCGCAGGGCTTCTGGCTCATGAGGCCGGCAGCCGGCAGGGCGATGTGCGTCTCCCGCTCGCCGTCGATCACGCAGATACCGCCGCCGCACGCGCGCAGGATCTCGGCAGCGCGGAAGGCATCCTTCGGATCGTGATAGCTGACGGTGAAGTTGTGGCTGTCGTGCGAAATGGTAGATGCGAGCGCGCCGCTGCGCAGGCCAAAGTCGCGGTAGACGGCGATCGTCTTTCCGCCGCGGCCGTAGCGGTTGGCACAGCAGACGAACACGAGCGTCGGATCGCCGCTGATATCGACGACACCGTCACGCACCGGCAGCTCCACCGGCTCGACATGGCGCAGGATGCGGTTGCCGTCCTCGGACACCATGACGTTGACGCGGATCGTATCGCCAGTGTAGCCCTCGGGCACACGAAGTTCGAAGGACGCGGGGCCCGTGATCTGCGGCAGATCAACGGTGTTCGGCAGGTCATAGTCGGCCGTCTTGCAGTCGCCGCCGAGGTACTTGCCGTCCTCCGCGACGAGCACGCCCTCGGTGAACACGGCCTTCGGCCGGCTGCCGTCGAGCGCGTCGACGAGCTGAATATCGGCGATGTAGCCCGGCGCGATCGCGCCGAGATCGTCAAAGCCGTACTCACGCGCGGCGTTGAACGTCGCCATCTTGACAACTTCACGGCCGTCGAGGCCGGAGGCGACCGCCTTGCGCACAACGTTGTTGATATGGCCGACGGTGAGCAGATCCTTGGCGTGGACGTCGTCCGTGCAGACGGACACGAAATCGCGCCACGGCTGATCCTTGCAGCCGTCGACAAGGAAGGAAAGGTTATCAATGAGGGAGCTGGCGCGGAGATTGATATGCATGCCGGCGCGGAGCTTGGCGCGCACCTCGTCGGCGTTCACGCTCTCGTGGTCGGACACAGGGCCGCCGATGCGGTAGGCCGCAAGCTCACGGCCGAAGCAATACGGCGCATGGCCCTGCAGGAACATGCCGCGGCGCAGGCCCTCGTCGATGATGGTGTGCATGCGCTCGCTGTCCTGAATGACGCCGACGTAGTCCATGATCTCGGCGATACCAATGACGTCGTCCATGTCCAGCAGCTCGCCGACTTCCTTGGCGAGGAACTCAGCGCCGGCGTTTTCCATGCCGGGCACGGCTGGAACGCACGACGGGGCAAGCACGTACTGGCGGAGCTTGGACTTTTTCGCATTGGCGAGCATGAAGCGCACGCCGTCGAGGCCCATGACGTTGCCGATCTCGTGCGGGTCGGTGCAGATGGTCGTCGTGCCCCACGGCAGGATGGCGCGGGCGAGATTCTCGGGGATCATCATCGTGCTCTCGATGTGCATGTGCGTGTCGATGTAGCCGGGGATCAGGTAGCGGCCATGACCGTCGTAGTACGACTTGGACGGCAGGACGGCCTCCTGCCCTTCCTCACGCACCAAAACAACAAATCCGTCCAGTATGTCGACACTGGCCGGATAGATTTCTCCCGTAATGACATTGAAAAACTGCACGTTGCCGATCGTCAGATCGCACGGGATCTGACCCATGGCCGCCTGAATGAGGCGTGAGCGATCCTTTGCCTTGCGTGTACGCATCAAAATCCCTCCCTGAAATCATAAGCTGCTGACAAAACCATAAAAAGCGTTTCCGCTTTCTATCCAGACAAAAAAACGGCGGAGCGTCTGCAATCTGCGACCCTCCACCGAAACGGCAAAGCTCACACAGCGGTTTGACGCTGTGCGTGCTGCATTCCGGTAGTCGGGCAATTCAAGGGCCGCCCGGTAGATACGCGGGGCCCATGTGACTTCCCCGCCTATACCTGAAAATGTCTGTGTTCACTTGTTGGAACGCCTTGATTATAAATCCGGCGGCGCCGAAAAGCAATTATTCAAGAACCTGAAATAATTCCGCCCTTTCGATTTTTCTCTATCCATTTCGCCGAATTTACTCCCAGAAAATGAAAGTGTCTCCGACCGGCGTATGTTCGTCCGGCAGAGACACATTCCTGTATTATGTCTTTTATGCGCTTACGCGCCGCGCAGCAGCGCCACGGCCGAGCGCGCGGCCGTGGCCGCGTCCGGGCAGTAGACGTCCGCACCGATCTCATCGCTGTAGCCGGGCGTGATGGGCGCACCGCCGACAAAGATCTTCACCCGGTCGCGGATACCGCGGGCCTTTGCCAGCTCTACTACATCGCGCATTTCCGGCATGGTCGTCGTCAGCAGCGAGGAACAGGCAATGATGTCGCAGTGCTGCTCGATGGCCGTGTCCACAAACTGCTCCGCCGTGACATCCACGCCGAGGTCGACGACCTCCAGTCCGCTGCCCTCCATCATGATCTTGACGAGGTTTTTGCCGATGTCGTGCATATCGCCGCGCACCGTGCCGAGGCAGACGCGGCCGATCGTCTCGCTGCTCTCCCCCATCATGTACGGCTTGAGCAGCTCCGTCGCCGCCGCCATGCAGCGCGCCGCAATCAGCATCTCCGGCACAAAGGCGCGGTTGGCCGAGAAATCCTCGCCGAGGATGGTCATGCCGCGCACGAGCCCGTCCGTGAGGATCTCCTGCGCGCCGCGGCCGCTCTCGAGCGCCTCGGAGCACAGCTGCAGCACACGCTTTTGCTGCCCGCGCACGAGCGCGGACGCGATGCGCGAGAGCACATCGCCCTGCGGCTGCTCAGCCTCGGGCGCACTCCTGGCCGGCGCCGCCGAGGTATGCACGCTCCGGCGCGGCACGGGCGGCAGGTGCGTCACCGGTACATGCAGAGCCGCATTGTATTCATCGACCGCCTGATTGAGATAGGTATCCACATGCGGGTAGACCGTGCCCGCCAGGCCGTAGGTGATCGACGGGATATAGTGTCCGCCGGGGCAGTTGCGCCGCAGCACGCCGCGGGCATAGGTGAGGATGTCCTCGGGTGTGGCGTCCTTGCGGTCAATGGCCGCGCCGAAGCCGCCCATGAGCGTGAGCCGCCCGTTTAAGTGCGCCTGCAGGGCAGGAATATCGTTTTCCGGCAGGACGCCCTGCCAGACCTGAATGCCGATCTCAGCCATGTCATCCACGATCGGCACGAGATAGGAGTCGGCGTGGTGGATGGCGATGACCCCCCGCGAGCGGATGTAGCCATAGAAGCGGCGGTAGGGCTCCTTGAAGAATTCCCGCCACATCTCCGGCTTCATGAACAGGGCGTTTTTCGTGCCCCAGTCGTCGTGCGAGAAGATGACATCCGGCTGCAGATTGTCGATCAGCATACGCACATACGTCAGGCGGTAGGTGATGTAGTCGATGAGCGCGTGCATCTCGTCCGGATGTGCATAGAGGTTCGTGAGCGTATCCTCAAAACCCATGAGAAAGTGGCACTGCTCAAAGATGCCCGTGCCCATGAAGCCGGCCAGCAGGTGGTCCGGACCGCAGGCAGCGCGCGCCTCAGCACGGCAGGCCTCCCATCCCTCCGTACAGGCGGCCTCCAGATCGGGAGCATGGACCGTCTCGCGCCAGCGCGTGATATCCGGGCAGACGGCGAGGCCCTCACGCGTGTCCGGCATCGGGCCGGGCGCTTCCTCGGGAAACAGGATCGTCGTGCCCCAGCGGTCCTTGCTCGTCGTGCCGCGCTTGCGGTTGCCGCGCAGGTAGGTGTTGCACGGGTCGGTAAGGCACATGTGCAGCGCCTCATACTGGCGCAGCTGGCGCTCCGGCTGACCGTCGGGGCGGATGAGCTCGAGGAAGATCTCTTTCGGTGTGGACATGGTTTTCACTCCTTGTTGTACAAGACGCAGGATGTATACGTCATGGTGCGCGCCCCGTAGTTATAAGCAAGGCCCGAGCGCGTGCACACGTCGCTCACGAGCAGGCCATACGCCTCCATGGACGACAGGCGCTTGGTCGGATAGCGGCACGGCCGGTCGGGATATGTGCAGCGCGCACAGAGCGTGCACGACCCCGCCGTCAGCGGCAGACAGCCCGGATAGGCGCGCCGCATCTGGCGGGCAAAGCCGGCAAAGCGCCGCTTGTGCGCCGCGCCGACGGCCTCGATGGTCGCATAGTCAAAATCGTCCTGCAGCGTTCCGGTCGTCTGCACGAGGATGCCGCAGGCATAACCCGCGATGCGGTGCGCAGCCGTCTCAAGGCTGCCGCAGCCGGGCGGACACGCCCAGTTGTGCCCATAGCGGCCGCAGCGGTCGGCCGCACACATATCACGTACTTCCGCCATCGGCACCGCCGCCGCCATATTCATCTGCGCCCAGTGGGAAAAGCCGTTTTCGGCCGCGAGCGTCTCGGGATCGATCATACGCAAAGCCTCTTGACAAAGCAAAGATTCGCTGCTTAGAATGTGTATATCTTATCTTATAAGGGGGCGGCGGCCATGTCAAGCATCCATATTGAACAAAACGGCGTGACGCGCACCCTGTCTGTTCCGGCGGACGAGACGCTGCTGTCCGCTTTGCGGCGCGCGGGCTATTCTATTCCCGCCGCCTGCGGCGGAAAAGGGCGCTGCGGCAAGTGCCGCGTGCCGGTCAACGGTGTGCCGCGCCTCGCGTGCCGGGTCTACCCCGCGGACGGCGACACCGTCACACTGCCGGAGAGCGCCGACGGTGCGATCCTCACGCGCACACTGCCGCCGCCAGCCTGTCAGCCGGGGCGCACGGGCTGTGCCGCCGCCGTCGATCTCGGCACGACGACCGTCGTCGCGCGGCTGTATGACCTCGCATCCGGCGCGGAGCTCGCCACCGAGAGCGGCTGGAGCGCGCAGGCGCCCTACGGGGCGGACGTCATCAGCCGCATCCAATATACGCTCGAGCAGCCGGACGGGCTGCAAGAACTCTCGCAGCGCAGCCGCGAACAGGTCTGGGCACTGATCGAGCGCGCGCTCGTGCGCTGCGGGCGCGACGCGGACACGCTGCGCGAGATCACGCTCGTCGGCAACACCGTCATGCAGCATCTCTTCGCCGGATACAGCGTGCGCGGCATCGCCGCCGCGCCGTTTCAGCCGGAGACGCTCTTTGATGCGTCCGAAACCGTCCCGCTGCACGGCGTGCCGGTGCACTTAGCCCCCTGTGTGGCGGGCTATGTCGGCGGGGATATCACGGCCGGCCTGCTGGCCGCAGGCCTTGCGGAGCTGCCGGGCGAACATCTGTTTCTCGATATCGGCACAAACGGCGAGATGGCGCTCGGCGGGCGCGGCGGCTTCACCTGCTGCGCCGTGGCATCCGGCCCTGCATTTGAGGGCGCGGGCATCTCGTGCGGAATGCCCGGCGTGGACGGCGCGGTCAGCCGCGTACAGTATGACCACGGCTTTGTATACGACGTGATCGGCGGCGGCACACCGAAAGGGCTGTGCGGCTCCGGACTGCTCGACCTGACGGCGGTGCTGCTGCGCCTCGGCGCGATCGCCCCGGGCGGGCGGCTGCTGCCGCCGGAGCAAGCACCGGCTGCGCTGCGCCGCCACCTCACACATGACGCTGACGGCAACGGCTGCTTTCACCTGACGCCGGAGGTATCGCTCACGGCGGCGGATGTGCGCAATCTGCAGCTCGCCAAGGCCGCCGTTGCGGCGGGCATCCGGGTGCTGCTGCAGCAGCGCGGTCTGACGCCCGAGCAGCTCGACGGCGTGTACCTCGCCGGCGGCTTCGGCAGCTATCTCGACCCGGAAAGCGCCGCGGCGATCGGGATGCTCCCACGCGCCTGTGCAGGAAAACTGCACACACTCGGCAACACCGCGCTTGCCGGGGCTGCCGTGCTCACGCTCGACGGTGCGCAGTGGCAGCGCATCCACGCCATTTCCCGGGCATGCAGCTACCTTTGAGCTCTCCGGCCGCGCAGACTTCGCCGCGGCCTTTACCGAAAATCTTTCGTTCCCGCAGCCATAACATTTCACGGAGGTTACGACCATGGAGATCCGTTTTCCCCTCATTCTTGACGGTGCGACCGGCACCGAACTGCAAAAGCACGGCTACGCCGGCGATGTGAGTGCCGAGCAGTGGACGCTCGCACATCCGGACATCATGCGCGAGATCCAGCGCGGCTATGTCGCCGCCGGGAGTCAGGTGCTCTACACGCCGACCTTCGGCGCAAACCGCCAGAAGCTCGAAGAGCGCGGCATCTTCAACCGTACGGCGGATTTTAACCGCCGCCTTGCCGCGCTCTCGCGCGAAGCGGCGGACGGCAAGGCATGGATCGCGGGCGATCTCGCGCCGACGGGTCTCTTTCTCGCCCCGCTCGGTGAGGCATCGTTCGAGGATCTGGTCGACATCTACACCGAGCAGGCTGCCGGTCTCGAGGAAGCCGGGGTCGACCTGTTCGTCATTGAGACGATGATGACGCTCTCGGACGCGCGCGCCGCGGTGCTGGCCGTGCGCAGCGTGAGCGACAAGCCCATCTTCGTGTCCTTCACCTGCGACGAGAGCGGCAGAAGCCTCTCCGGCACGGATGTGACCGCCGCGCTGACCGTGCTGCAGGGCATGGGCATCAGCGCCTTCGGGCTCAACTGCTCGACCGGTCCGGAGCAGATGCTCGTGCAGCTGCGCCGCCTGCGGGAATATGCCCGCGTGCCGCTGATCGCAAAGCCGAACGCCGGTATGCCCATCACCGTCGGCGGCAAGACCGTGTATGACTGCACGCCGGAGGATTTCACGGCCTATGTGCCCGCGATGCTTGAGGCGGGCGTGGCCGTCTTCGGCGGCTGCTGCGGCACGACGGCGGCGCATATCAAAGCGCTGCGCGATGCGCTCCGGGAGGCAAAGTTCGTCCCGCCCGCCCCGCAGCACACTGATCTGCTCCCCGCCGCGACGGAAAAGCTCCCTTGCTATCTGCCGGTGGACGCGGGACACGGCGCGGTGCTGACGGCCGGCGCCGATCTTGAGGACCGGCTGGCAGATGCGCTCGACGGCAGCGAGCCCATGGTCGCGCTGCGCATTGACACATGGGAGGATATCGACGCTCTGACCGACGTGCAGTACCTGCTCACGAAGCCCCTGTGCCTCGTCTGCGACGATGCGGAGCTGCTCGAGGCCGCGCTGCGCGTCTATCAGGGGCGCGCGCTGTATGAGGGCGTGCTCCCGGAGGCAGCGCTGCTGCCCCTGAGTGCCCGGTACGGCCTGTTAATTTGAACACTCGCCGCCCGAGGTGGTAAATTTCGCAGCGACCACACGCCCTTGAGGTAAAAAAAGAGATGCAGGAGGATGCTGCGCCTGCCGGGCGGCCTGTGCAGAAATGCATGTTTTCTTAGCACATTTGTGACAAGAAAGCGCAAAATCGCAACACTTTTTGGTTGACATCGCGGCGATTATATGAAATAATCACAGTGTACTACGTTGGTACATCCGGTGCTGTGGGGTACACCGCGTGGGACAACCGTTATGAGAGGACACCCCTCATAAACAGGAACGGAGCAGATACATCCCCCCGTATCTGCTCCGTTTTTCTTTTTAAATCACTCCGGCAGCCGCTCTGTGTGCCGCTTTCCGCCGAAGGACAGCACCGCCAGCATTGCAAAAACCGCCGCAAAACCCAGCGCGTCCCACAGCGTAAAGGGTGTGCTGAGCAGCGCCACGGCCAGGATCGCCGCCGTGACCGGCTCGGAAAAGCCGTAGAGAACGCTCTTTTCCGGTCCGATGAGCTTCACGCCCGTCATATACAGGTTGAAGGCCAGCAGATTGCCGAAGAGCACCACGGACAAAATGCCGCCCACGCCGCGCAGCGTCGGCGTATAACCGAGCGTCCACGGGTGCATCGTGAGCGCAAAGAGCACCGCGCCCATCAAAAACGCCCACGACTGCAGCAGGCTGACCGGATACGCGCGCAGCTCCTGCCGCGGCCCGAGGCAGTTATACACCGTCACGCACACCGCGCTGCCGACGCCCGCGATCAGCGCGACCGGCGACACGGCGAACGTGGTCAGGTCTCCGTGCGTGGTCAGCAGCGTCACACCGAGCAGTGCGAGCACGATGCTCACGAGCTCATATAGGCGCGGCTTTCTGCGCGCAGCCGCGCAGGCGACCAGCAGCACCATCACCGGCGACAGATCCTGCATGATCGTGCCGACGGCGGCATTGGAAAACTGGATGGTCAGAAAGTACAGAAACTGGCTCATGCTCACACCGAGCACACCGTAGAGCACAAGCATCACGGCGCTGCTGCGCTGCCGCCACGGCGCAAAGAGAAGCTTGCGATCCTTCACCAGCCAATACGCAAACAGAAGCAGCCCCGCCAGCGACAGCCGGATCGGGATGAGCCACGTGGTATGCATTGCCTCGTGCGTAAAGAGATACTGCCCCATCGTGCCGGAGATACCCCAGCAGATACCGCCGCCTGCCGCCATCAGCGCGCACACAGCATATGCGCCCCCTCCTCAGGCAAAAAGTCCGCCCAGCAGCACCGGCAGATTGTACAGCCGCGCCAGAACGATCAGTGCCGCGCACCCAATGGCAAACGGCCACGAGGCCCGGCTCGACGGCCGGCCCTGCGCGTAATGGAACTCTCCGTGATAGCCGCGCAGCTCCATGCTCTCATAGAGCGCGGTCGCGCGGTCCATGCTGCGCAGCAGCAGCTGCCCCAAAAACGAGCCCCAGGCGGAAATATGCACACCCTTCTGCCCCGGCGCGCGCAGGCGGTAGGCATCCGTCATGATGGCCGCCTCGTCAAGCAGCACGGAGATGTAACGGAACGTGAGCAGCAGCAGCGACGTGAGCACTTTCGGCACGTGCAGCTGCCGCAGCGCGCGGCAGACGTCCTCGATGCTCGTCGTCGCCGCGAGCAGGAACGACGCCATGAGGCAGAAGATGCCCTTCATCATCAGCGTCAGCATGGAGATCACGCCGCCGCTGACGCCGACCGTGCCGATATACAGCACGATCTGCTTGTCGAAGAAGGGGTTGAACAGCCCCACCGCGCACACGAGCGGCATGACCACGCGCAGCTTGTGAAAGCACGTGTGCACCGGAATCATGCTGACCTGATAGCCGACAAGCGGGAAGAGCACCATGACGAACACGCCCGAGATGTCGTAATTTATGAAATGAGACCGTCACGACGATGTAGAGCACGGTCACAAAAAAGCTTGGACAGCGGACTGAGCCGGTGCATCGGCGAATCCTGCGCCGCCAACTCGTCCATGGCCCGCAGCTCGACACTGGCCTGCTGTGCTTTGTTCACGTGTACTCACCTCCCCCATTGGTGCAAAAACACCCATTGCGGCAAGCTCCGAATGGAGCTTGCCGCATGGGTCGTATCCGGATGTCTGGTATCGAGATCAGGATTGATGGCGCTTCTTGTGCCGGCAGATCCCGCCGACACCGCAGATGAGCGCCGCTGCCGCCGCCACGATGGCAGCGCCCGCAATGCCGGACACGGACGTGCCAGCTGCGGAATCGCTCCCGGCGAAGGAATAGTCCGGCAGGAACGCCGTCTTTTTCCTGCACAGCGCCAGCCTTATCGGCCGCGCTGCTCTGCACGCCGTAGCTGTCCTCGTCGAGGCCCATGTTCTGCGTGTAGCCAGCGTCGCTGTTGCCGAACAGCGACCACTCCAACCCGTCAGGGTTGCCGCTGGCCAGCAGCGACAGGCCGCCGCCGACGAGCACCGCCGCAAGGGCGATGACCGCGATCGTGCCCTTGAATGAGACCTTGCCGGCAGTTTCGCCGCCCGTGCACACATCGCGCAGCAGCTCCGGCCGCGCCTCATAGAGGAACAGCAGCACCGCAGCCGTGATGAGGTTTTCGATCAGGCCGATGGCCAGATGAATAGGCTGCATGATGGCGCAGAACGCGCCGAACGGCAGATCCGTGATACCGGAGAGCGTCGTCTCCAGCACGACCGAGAACGCGCCGAGCTGCAGCGTCAGCACACAGCCGAGCACGGACGCGAGCGTGATCTTGAGGCGGTTCGCCGCCCGCTCGCCGCGCCGCGCAAAAAGCAGCGGCTGCGCATCAGCGGCCGATAGATGAGATAATACCCCACAAAGCAGCCGTAAAACGCCATGTTCCAGACGTTCGCGCCCAGCGCCATCAGGCCGCCGTCGGCAAAGAACAGGCTCTGGATCGTGAGGATCACGATCATGGACAAGAATCCCGCCCACGGCCCGAGCACCGACGTGAGCAGCAATCCGCCGCACAGATGGCCGGACGAGCCGGTGCCGGGGATGGTGTAGTTGATCATCTGCCCCGCGAACACGAGCGCCGACATGACGGCCATGGTCGGCAGCTTCTTGCCCGTCGAGGTCAGGTTCTGCTTTTCTTCCTTGTGCAGCTCCACGATCGAGGCCCCAACAACGACCGCAGAAGCGGCATACATCACACCGGCGACCGCCGGCGTGAGCAACGCATCTGCCATATATGCATGGGATGCACCGCCTTTCCCTTCGTTTCTTATGACAAGATTATAACGCACCAGCCGCTTCCTGTACAAGCTCCCGGGGGGATTCGTTGCTCAACACTTTCTCTCCCTGTGATGAAAAACGAAAAAAATTGGTGCCGGATGCGATTTGCATCCGGCGCCAGCTGATTTTCATGGATGGGCAGCATCACGCCGCCGGTTATAAAGAAACATGCCGACCCCCGCGCCGCAGATGAGCATATAGCCCAGAACGCTGAGCCAATCCGGCACCTCGCCAAAGACGAAAAAAAAGCCCAGCGCGGCGGCAAAAAGCACCTGCGTATAATCATACACCGAGATCTCCTTTGGCCGGCGCGCAGACATACGCCTTCGTGATGCCGAGCTGCCCGACGCACGCAAACGCCCCCGCCAGCAGGAGATAGATCAGCTGCCGCGCGCTCAGCATAAAACACGATGCGGCTGCCGTTTTCCCCGCGCGCGCCGAGATAGCGCACAAACGTATACGCAGCGCCCGCGCCCAATCCGCCGAGCGCACCGGCCAGCGCCGGAAGCGCCTGAGGATTATCGAAGCTCGGTTTGATGATGCACACACTGCCGCCGAAGGCGACCAGAACGCCGAGCACCTGCACAAGGTTCGGCTTTTCGCGCAGCAGGAAAATCGAAAACACGATGGCGAAAAACGGCGAGAGCTTGTTGAGCATGTTCGCATCCGGCAGGTTCAGCTTGCCGATGGCATAAAAATTGCACAGCAGACCCAGCGTGCCGAAAAAGCACCGGCCGAACAGCGCCGGAGGTTGCGCCGCGCCGGCAGGAACGACGTGTGGCTGCACAGCATGAGGATGACGATGAA
>VOFC01003798.1_pt1 | contig 35025 bp, 52 predicted proteins | sample 5384161 | NCBI WGS metagenome assembly VOFC01 (sample SAMN12384722, study PRJNA508395) | human gut metagenome | isolation source: healthy gut B | host: Homo sapiens | reverse complement strand
AAAAGAAATACTTGAGTTGTCGGATACCTTTGGTGAATGCCATAAAAGTATGAACTGGTAATAGAAGGATGGATTGGGTATATAAGGTACAAGAGGTAAAAAGCATCGGTATCTGATTTTCCCGATAATTTTATCTCTCTCTTTTCTAACAATAAAAATGGGAGAATTTAATATTCTTCCGACAGTTGGGCAAAAATAAACTAAGCAAGTTTACGTGGTTGGCCAATTATTTATAGATTTATTTGAACAATCGGAACTGCCGATATGGCCTAAGCAATCGCCAAGGCTATAAAACCGACGACCCAAGATATAAAACTGTTATTGAATATGTAAGTCAAATCAACTGCTCCTGATATTCTTAGGAAAAGACAGATACACAGAAGTATAGTGAATGCCCCGGGCAAAAGGAAAAGCAAAATATAAAAAGATAAAAGAAAGCCGAAATGGAATTCGGACAAAATGTTGAATCGTTTTAAGGGGAAAACGATTCAAGCGTATTATTTCGGAAATACAATTTCAGATAAGTCAACTGCAAGCAGTTGTGGAAAATATTATAAACGAATATGTCCCTTCTCGATATTAAAAAGAAATTGATAGAAACAAAAGAAAATATTAATTAGCCATACTTCGAAGATAAGGCCTTGGCTGACATTATATATCAGATGTTGTTATATAACAATGTACGCAGAAGACATTTTATATACCAGTTGTGATGACGAAGTATGTCGAGTCCCGGAAGGAATCTCAATATATGATTACCTTAGAGATTTCTTCAAGTAGAAAGTTACTCTAAGCAAAAAGATGTATGTATTGTTTGTGACCAGTTCTAATACGAAGAAGTCTTGGGGTGCAATTTCTGGAGTTGGAGCGGCATGGATAACACCAAGTTGAAAATAAAATTTTTAATATTCCTCCATTTAAGCCTGAACTATCCGCTTAATGATCAAATTGTGTGGCATTCAACTAAAAGGGATCGATATGGAAATTTATCAATGGCTAAGAATGACGCTGATGTTTTCTGTCAAAAATAGAGGATGTGTGTAAAACTTAATTATAAAAAACACTGAGAAGATAATAGAAGATATCTATCTACATTGGTGGATATTAATTGATCAATGATGGTGTAAATAAAACTTAAACGAAGGCTTCATAGGGATAAGGTTATAAGTAAATAAAAGCGGCCGCGGCTGTTCTTTATGAAAATAGGGGATGACATCATTCGGTAGAATGATGTCACGCGCCAGAGGGAGATAAGGTAACTGTCTGTACTGCAATTGCTTATACTTAGGGATGTTATATAAGCTGGTTGAGAGCTAAAGGGAGAGAAAGCATATGCTTCGATACGGACTCATGAGACGGCAAGCACCATTGAGGGATCTCAACGGTGGCCGTTAGATAGTCGTATTCTGCCAAGGTCAGCTTGAACTCCAGCGAGGCTGGCATTGGGGAAGGGATAAAAGCCATCAAGGAGGCGTTTTCCCCAATGGCACGTATATCTCCGACAATCTCACGGCGCCCGAATATGCTGAGGGCGGAATGGTAGAAATACTTGCGCAAATTCCGCGCCTTACGACCTCGAAGCCCCAACCAGCCTCCCCGCTTTCTACGATTCCACTTACTACTATTTCAAAACGCCATCGGTATAATAGAATTATAAATTCCTCACCGACAATTCATAAGTCCTTACCCATAATATAAAGTCAGGTTGCTTCTTGGTATTTTTGCTCGGAGGGATTAGAGCAGGGGAGGAGGTGGGAGGTGATGGTGGGGAGGAGAAAGCGGGTGGCGGCGGCGCGGAGGGCTTTTTATCGGCAGGGGGTGGTGAGGGTTGAGGCGAGGGCGGTGGCGAGGCGGTGGGTGTCGCCAGAAGGGACGAGGCGGCCTTCGGCGTCGGGAGCGGATGATGTCGCGTTGGCCGCCGCGGTCGAAAGCTCACGGGGATGGCGCCGGCAGCCTGTCCTTCGATGAGGGGTGCCGGGGAGGGTTTCGTAGAGCGAGGTTGAGAGGACGATGTCGGCATGGGCGTAGAGTTCGCGCGCGGTGGCGCCGCTTACGGTGCCGAGGTGTATGTGCGGCAGGCGCAGGGGCGTCGAGGGCATGCGCATCGCGCAAGTCGCCGAAAAATACAGCCGTGACCTTCATGTCGCTATCCTCTTTTCTCCACTTCTCAAGCCATTCTTCTCTCCATCTCCCCTTCTCCAATCGTTCTTCTTCTCTACACTATTATCACCATTATTCAAACCGTTCCTCTCTCCATCACCATCATCTCCACTCCTCAAACCTTTCTTCACTCCTTCACCCCTTATCCAATCGTTCTTTCTTATCTACACTATTACCACCATTATTCAAACTATTTTTTTTTCTCCATTACTATTATCCCATTCCTTAAATCATTCTTCTCTTCCTCGACGTTATCTCCACTTCTCCAACCATTCGTCTATTTATACCATTATCTCTATCCTCAAAATATTCTTCTCGCCATCGCCGTTATTCCCATTCCTTAAATTGTTCTTTCTCTTTCCTCGACGTTGGCTCCACTCTGCGCCTCATTCTTCTCACCGTTGCCATTCTCTTGGTTGATAGAGTGGTATTATTGTTGCGCTCGCTCGCGGAGGTTCGGGGAGAGTTTGTCGGCGAGGAGGTTGAGGGCTTCGACGGCGTAGGGAGGCCTTTGACGGGGTCGTCGAGGCGGGCGGCGCCCATGAGGATTATTTTGCGGGGAGGCGCCAGCAGAGGCGCGGCTGTGTCGGCGTTCGGTGTCCAAGAACTCGTCGACAGGGGAAGGCGTTGCCTATGGTGTGGAGTTCCTGGCCGGCGAAGGGCGCTGCGGCGGCAACGCTCTGCCAGCCACGAGCTTACGGCTACGAAGCGTATGCCGGCGCGGGCATAGAGCTTTGCCTTGGCCGCCCATGTGCGCGCCGAGAGGTCGTGCGGGCCGGCCGAGGAGTGGAGCATTGGGCAGTGCGAGCAGCCTTCGGGCGCGCTCGTAGGCGCGGCAGTCGCGGCATGGTGGCATATGCCGGTGAGGTTCCACATGTCGTGCATAATCCATATCAGGCGCTTGCCGGCACGGGCCATGCGCCTGATGTCGGCGAAGTTGCAGAAGCCCTGGTTGACCCATGCGAGAATCACCGCATCGGCTCTGGGCAACGAGCGATGGCGGCTCAGCGGAAGGCCGTAGCGGGCCGTCGACACCTTGAAGATGTCGGCCCGGCAGCGGCCGTTGTGGAGGTATATGTCGGCGGCCTCTTCGAGGAACGGTATCTTGTAGCGCCACGCGGGGGGCTGCGAGGATCACGCGCGGGTCGTCGGTGCCCTTTGTGAGCCACGAGCATACGGGCGTCGACGCCGGCGTCGCATAGGGCGTGCATGAGGCGCCTCGACACCACTGCCGCTCCTCCGCGCGAGTCGCTGAGGTTGAGAATCACTACCCGTTTCATCGCTTCACGAAGTGCATAAGCGGCGCCATAAGGCTCTTTGAAACTAATGTGCTGCTGCCACATAAAAAGCGGCAGAAGGCCACGAGGAGCAGTGCGCGAATCACTGCGTTGACCGCCGTGGAAGGCCGGCCATGGGCAGGAGCCAAACGCCCGAGGCATAGAGCTGCCGCCACGCCGAAGCATGCGGAAATATTGCCCACGGGGTAGCCGATGTCGTAGTAGCGGCGGCCGGTGAAGTAGCTTGCCAGCATCATGAGGGTGTAGCAGGCCAAGGCGGCCACGGCACAGCCCATGTAGCCCATCAGGGGGCACCAGGACAACGTTGAGGAGCACCGTAACGGCCCAGTCCGCCGAGCGAGAACCCATGCCCCACTACCGTGCGGTCGGTGAGCTTGTACCACACCGAGAGGTTGTAGAATATGCCGAAGAAGAGCTCGCCGAGCATCACTATGGGCACCACCTTGAGGCCGGAGAAGTAGCGCGGCGATATGGAAGTAGCGCACGAAGTCGAGGTAGAACATCACCCGAGGTATATGAGGAGGGCGAAGGCCACGAAGTAGGTCGTCGCGGTACGACTGGCGTCGGTCCTTGCCGTCGTCTTTCGCCTTCGAGAAGATAAACGGCTCATAGGCAAAGCGGAAGGCTTGCAGGAACACCAGGAGCAGGACGGCAATCTTGGCCAGTTGGCGCCGTAGATGCCCGCACCGTACATTGCCTCGGCGGGGTCAGCCACAAGATGGGGGTAGAGTATCTTGTCGATGGTCTGGTCCATGATGCCGGCCACGCCGAGCACCAGGAGCGGCGCCGAATAGCGTATCATCTCGCGCCGAGGCGGCCGTTGAAGCGCCAGCGCACGGCAGTAAGCTCGGGGAGCATCATCAGCAGGTTGACGGCCGAGGCTATCAGGTTGGCCAGGAAGATGTAGCCGATGCCGAAGTCGGGGGAACCAGTCGACCGTTGCCGGGGCGCTCTTCATCAGCTCGGGGCAGAGGAGGATGAAGAAGAGGTTGAGGCCGATGTTGACGCCTATGTTGACCAGACGGAGCAGTGCGAAGCGGGGGGCGCTTCTTGTAGCGGAGGTAGCTGAACGGTATTGCCAGGAAGGCGTCGATTGCCACGCAGACGGCCATAATGGCCACATACTCGGGGTGGGCGGGCACTCCATGGCTTTCGCCACGGGCGTGGCGAAGATGCACACGAGAAGGGCGAAGAGCGTCGACGACGTTGCCAGCGAGGTAAGGCTGGTTCCGTAGACCACGTCGGGGTCGTTCCAACGCTCGTGGTTGGAGAAGCGGAAGAAGCCCGTCTCCATGCCGTAGGTGATTATTACCATCACCAGGGCCACCACGGAGTAGATGAAAGTGACTACGCCGTACTCCTCGACGGCGAACATTATTGTGTAGAGGGCACCAAGAGCCAGTTGAGGAAGCGCCCCACGATGGAACTTATGCCATAGACGGCAGTGTCTTTGGCAAGACTTTTAATTCCGGCCATCGGCTGTGGAAGATGTTGATGTCGATTGGTTTGCGTTGTTGGCGTCGCGCGCGGCGGGAGCGTCGCGCCGAGGTTTCGATATAACGTGTCACGGCATATGCCAGCACCATGTAGGCCGCGGCGAGGAGCCATGAGGGCAGTATATTTCGCGGCTCACGTCGGCGAGGGAGGCGGCGTTGCTGATGCGTATGAAGCCTTCCACGCCCCAGGTAGCAGGCACGCAGTTGCCCACCCACGTCCAGAGCTCGCTCATGGCGTAGCGCGGCCAATGAGGCCCGAGAGAGGAAGAGGAAGAACACCGACGTGAAGACGATGAATATGAAGGGGCTCTCGCGCTCTTTCATCAGTATCACCGACGCCTGGCCCATGAAAGCGGAGCCCAGGAGCAGGGGGAACACGAATGGGAGATAGTCGAGCGCCGAGCCGTAGTGCGGCAGGTTGAACATCTCGGGTATGAAGCGGAGCACATAGATGGTGAAGGGGATGTAACACCGTTACGGCCAGGGCCTTGCCCCATATCTGCGCCGACACGGGGACGCCCTGCGGCTCGAGAGGGTCGATGCCGCCGTTTTCGGCGTCGGCGCTCGCGCGATGTACCTCCCCCAGGGTGCTGACGCCCAGCACCATGCTCTGTTGGAGAATGAGTATGACTATGCCGGGGATGACAAACGACGCGAAGCCCTGCTCGGTGTCGCCCAGGAAGTTGCCGCTGTTGATGGGCGCGAGGCACCCCGCGAGCGAGCTGAGTCCTGTGGAGGCAATCTTCTCGCCCGTAACCTCCTGTATAATTTCAATCTGAATGTCGGTGAGGGCCGCCACGAAGGCGCGGTATCGCAGCAGAAGGCTCATGTCGGAGTAGAAGGCGGCGTGGGCGGGGATGCCGGGCCACGGTTCTTTCCGTAGTCGCGGAAGCTGGAGAATGCCGTAGACCTTGCCCTCTGCCATCAGCTCCTTGGCCTCAGCCATGTTGGCGCAGTAGGCGTAGATTTGCATTGCGGGCGTCGCCGAGGCCGTCATCACGAGCTTTCGCGAAGCCGGAGTGCGGCTGTCGTCGACCACGGCGACGGGAATTTCGCGCACCACCTCGGGGTTGTATATATGAGGGTGTATACCACGGGGTATGCCAACGGCAGTGCCACGAAGAATAGCAGGATTGCGGCGTCGTGGGTGATGAGCTTTGAGCTTGTTGGCAAACACGCGGCCCAGGCCCACGCACCATTTATGGAGGGAGCTGAACGGATTATGGCACATATACGGGATTAAGAATAGCGCCTTGCGGAGCCTGCCTGCGAGATACCCACGAAGGGAAGAGAATCAGCCACGAAGTAGAGGCGAGAAGCGCAGAGCGCACCGTTGAGGGTCGCCGATGCAGATTAGGAACCAGTAGCGCGTTATTATAGCTGGAATATTGCCAGCGCGCCATACATGCTCTGCACCGGGAAGGAGAATCCGGTGAATGAGAAGCCGAGAGAATGCCGAAGAGGGCGCATATGGAGAATGCCAAACGAGGGTTGGCACTACCGATGCCACGAATACGGCGAAGCCCTCTGCGCGGCAAGCACCAGCAGTATTGTGGCAGCAATCATAGCTCCGAGCGAACCGTTGAGCGGTGCATGTGTGCCACTCCGAACAGCCTGCAGAAGCGAGAAGACGCCAACGGCCGAGTCAGAGTCTGCGGCAGTGGAGTTTCGACGCCAGCGCTATCCATATGTTTCCCCTGGCCGTTGCGAGCCACTGCGGGAGGTGCCCTGAACTTTATTCCGAGGTATGAGAGCACCGTCATGAAACGTAATCATCAGGGCCAGTGGCCATGGTGAAGGAGGGGCAGCAGATAGTAGTAAGGCGTAGTTCATCCAGGGGTTGTTGAGGGGCGTTGATATCGAAGCTCACGGGCTGCACCAGCGAGGCCGCTATTTCGGGGCTATGCCCACGGCCTGGAGCGTCTGCATCACCACTGCCGGCCGAGGTACTTACGGCCACCGTCTTGAAGCCTTTGAGCCAGGGTGCCGGGCACGAAGTAGGTCATGTTGGTGTAGTACTCGAGCCGCGGGGGCGTTGCCGGCGAGGGTGTTCTTCTCCTGAAGTTCTCCGATGACGAAGAAAACCGAAAATCTTTCCTCGTCGGACACGGTCGAGTGCGTCGTCGTAGCTTTCGCAGCGCCCTCGATAGATATCATCCGGATTGCGTCGAGCGAGCGAAAGTGTGACCGAGCGGCTCATGGCCGAATGGTCCATGTCGACCACGGCGGTAGGCACGCGCTGGGGCAGCCCCTTCGCCGAGAAGGTCGAGGAAAAAAAGACGGCGCGAGAGTGGCACAGCACCATGCCGAAGATATAAATCTTGCGGCTGCCTGTGATGGAGTTCGCGGGCGTACGCCGTCGACGAAAAACCACGTTAGCCATGGCTGTGAAATTTGCGGTATTTCAAATCTTTTGTATCAGGGCTGCATCACCACGCTCATGCCGGGTCGCAGGCCGTCGATGTCGTCGGGTCGGGCCTTGATGCGGAACGTGCGGCTGTCGTAGCTGCCGGTGCTCTTGGTGGAGCGCCAGGTGGCGTAGGAGCCCATGTCGCGGACGTAGTAGATTTTGACGTCGATTTTCTTCTTGTCGAGTGCGGGTATCATCACTTCGACGGTCTTGCCCATGTTTAGCTCGTTGAGGAGTTCCTCGCGGACGTTGAACACCACATAGCGGTCGTCGGCTTTGAGGAGGCTCGCGATTGGCGCCCCCATTGCCAAGCCACGAGCTCTCCCGGCTCTGGTATACCTGGTCGACGGTGCCGTCGCAGGGAGCCACGAGGTAGCTGTCGTCGAGGACTGCCTGCACCTGGTCGACGCTGCTTCCGGCGGCCGCCACGAGCCTCGGCCGGTCTTGTCCCGGTCTGAGCGCCTGCCTTTGCGAGAGCGAGCTGCGAAGCGGCGGCGTCGCGGGCAGCCACGGCGGCGTCGTAGGCAGCCTTGGCCTCGTCGCGTTTCTGCTCGCTCACCACGCCCTCGTTGAAGAGGTTGTCGATGCGTCGGTATGTCTTCTCGGTGATTGTGACACCGGCTTCGGCCTGACGGAGGAGGAGGTCGGCGGCGGCTTCGACAATCTGCACGCGCGTGCCGGCGTCGACTTTCTTATTCTGAGCCTGGGCGACCTGACGCATGGCCTGCCTGGCCGAGCTGTGCCTCGACGACGGAGGAGTGTATGCGCACCAGGGTGTCGCCGGCCTTCACGGTGTCGCCCCCTCGTGGGCGTAGAACTCCACGACGCGTCCCGGAGCTTGCCCGATATGGGATGTTTTGTACCTTCCACCTGGCCCTCGATGTAGTTGTCGGGCGGTTCATGAAGATGAATCCCACTACGGCTATCACTGCCACTGCGGCGACGACCACCGCCATTGTGGTGAGGAGAGCGCGGTTGGCTTTTCTTTCAGATGCTGTCGGGTTGCATAATATCTTGCCTGGGTGTTGTTTGCGTTTATTTATAAAGTGTGCCGAGAACTTTGGCGAGATATGTGTGAGCATAGCTCGACGTCGATCATGGCGTCGATTTGCTCGGAGTGAGCCTTGAGCCAAACGGTCTGGGCCTCCATGACGATGTCGGTCGTGGCGACACCCTCGCGGAATCCGAGGCTTGCGCTGCGCAGGTTCTCGTCGGCCTTCTCGAGGTTGACGGTGGTCATTCGGTGGGTCTTGGCGAGGCCTCCTCGGTCTGAAGGCCGCCTGGCTCACCTGGAGAAACACGAGCCCCATTGGCGTCCTGGAGCTGGAGCTCGCGCTGATTTCGGCCGACTTGGCTGCGGTACTTGTTGTAGTCGCCCCCCAGTGCCACAGGGTATCGACACCATGGCACCTGGAGAATGCGCCTTTGAAGCGCTTCTTGAAGCCGTACATGTTTAAATTCGAACACCTCGTAGCTGCCCACGATTGCGACGGTGGGAAGCTTGGTGCCGAGAGAGCCACCTTCTTCTCTGGCGCGCCACCTCGACGGCCTGGCCGAGGGCGCGAAGGTCGGCGCGGTTGGCGCAAATGTTCTCCCATCGTCGTATCCTCCGTCGGGTGTGACGCCTTCGGCTGGGAGGAACTCATTGTCCTCGTCGGCGAGGGTGAGGCGGTGTTGACCGGCAGACCGCACACCTGCGCCAGTGCCATGCGTGCGAGCACGAGGCCGTTGTCGACCTTCGTCATATCGACCTGGGCCGAGTTGAGCTTGACGTCGACGCCGAGGACGTCGGTACGGAGTGGCGAGTCCCTGCTCCTGCATGAGGTGGACGTCGTGCGATAGGCTTTCGAGAAGCTCGACGTAGCTCTTTGCGAGGCGCTGCTTGGCCTTGAGCGACACCACGAGCCAGTATGCACCGTCGACGGCGTATAACGTTCTCGGCCTCGCTGATGTGGGAGGTCGCGTGCGGCCTGTTCGGCGGCTTTCGTTATGGCGTTCATTGCCACTATTTTACCCATGTAGACTGGCTGTGTGAGTGTGATTGCCCCTGAAGAACTACGTTGTGGGATGTCGTAGGTCATAGTCCTTGGGAATGAGTGCCACCTGCTCGGGTATATACTGTCCGTCGGGACCCTTTACGGGCTCTCCTGTGATTGGGTTCTTGACTATGTTGAACTGGTAGCCCTTGCGACGCGAGGTCGAACGACTTTACGGGCAGGAGCTGGTCGGAGTCACACCGAGAGTTTTCGCTGGTTGTGAGGTATCCACCGTTGAAGTCGATGCCCGGAGGTATGCAGCGAAGGCCTCTTTCTTCTGGTATTCGGCCTGGCGCACCTTCTCGCGCGCAATCATGAGCTGGCGGTTGTTGTCGAGTGCATACTGCCGGAACTGCTCGAGAGTTGTGAGCCCGGGCAAAGAATCGCCCTGCACATCGAGAGCCCTCAGTGCCGGGGGGAGGCGACAATGACGGCTACACCGAGGAGTGCGGCGCGACGGCATAAAGATGTAGATAGTCGAAAAAGGATTCATAATCGGTAGTTGAAAAACGCGTATAATGTCGGCCGGGTGTGACGTGGCCGGATGCCCCGAGGGCACCGCATCCGACATTCACGATAGTAACCTCAGGCGAGGCCAAAATGTTCAGCCGGAATTTAATTCACAAAATTAGCGAAAAAATTCAACTATACCACCTATGTCGGTACTTTTCTACGAACCCATGCGGGTGCCGAAATGTTTTATAGTACATTTGCATTATGATTAAAAAAAATTCACACTTTATGACACGCTTACTATCTATCGTTTTGCTTGCATTTGCTATCACGGTGTCGGCGCAGACTGTTGAAATGATACCATTCGGAGATTTAACTCGTGGATAACGCGCGACATCAAGGAGTCGCACATCATAGGCGGCGATTGGAAAAATGCTACGCCATAGGTCCGGAATCGACGATTCGGGGCGACAAGCCACTGACGAGTACCGGCGGCTCTCATGGGCCAGCTCTAACGTTATGGCCAAGGTTATGGGCGTGACTAAGGTTAGCAACGCCGTGTTCCCCGAGGAGCGGTCGGCGGGCAACCGCTGCGCCAAGCTCACCAATGATGATGGAGCACTGCAAGGCCATAGGCATCATCAATGTCAACGTATCGTCGCGGGCACGGTATTTCGAATAAGATGATAGAGCCGATCAAGTCGACGTCGAACCCTACTCGAAGATGGAGATGGGCATACCCTACACTGCGGCCCAATGCCCTGCGCTACGACTACAAGCTGACGATACCGGCGGGCGCTGGGCGCACCTTACAGCAGCGGCATGGGCGGTCAGAAGCATTTCGAGGGCAACGACAAGGCCGAGGTGTTCATCATCCTTCAACGACGTTGGGAGGATGCCGAGGGCAACATCCACGCCAAGCGCGTGGGCACTGGTCGCGAGCTTCGGGCGCAGCACGGTGAACGACCACCGGCTGACGGTGCACTACGGCGACATCTCTTCGAGAGTTACTTCAAGCCCTATATGGGCCTCTATAGCCGAGGGCCGGAGCTACTGCGCGCAACAGCCGCGGCAAGATGGTGCCGGTTGTTGAGGAGGGCTGGGACGACGCTGGCCACGCTGACGCATATGATGGTGATGTTCAGCTCGCAGCGGCGAGCCTTACATGGGCAATCGGCACGGAGTTCTGCATCGACAACGTGGGGTTGGTGCTTTGAAGGCTTTAAGTCAGGAAGTATGAGTGATGAGTGCGATGGTGGGGCGGCGACGGAGGATTTGCCGCCGAGCGCGGCCGACCACTTTGCGAGCGCGGGGGCGGACGCTTTGAGGGGTGGCTTCGACGGTGATGACGATGATCAGGGTGAGTCGGGGATAGTTTTGGGTACGCATAATCTTTGTGGTTTTTGAATTACGACACAAAGTTACGGCGGGTTGAGGGATTATACCCGATTTTTTCCCATTGGGAAAAGTAGGGGTAAAAGGGGCGTTTTAACTTCATGTGAATTGAATTTTTAACACAAAAAGTTGGAATACGGCCGGTGATAATGGGGGCACGGTGAAGGTTGGGGCGGGGACAAAAATGGGGTTTTGCAACACGTGGCGGTGTTGCAAAACTCCTTTTGAATGTGCCGCCTGGTCGGGCGCAATATATTGCGCCCCCTACCAATCAATGCTTTGCGCGTTGGTTCGTGCCTTTGCTGTGCTGTGGGTCAGCGGGCGAAGCGGGTGGCTGAGGATTGGGCGGTGACGATGTAGATGCCCCTGGGGAGAGGTGTGATGTCGATGGCGCCGTCGGTGATGGGGGGCCGTGAGGAGGAGTCGGCCGGTGATGTCGTGGACGGCGGCAGAGGTGGCATCGGTGCCGGAGAGGCCGGAGGGGTGTTGCCGTCGACGGTGGCCGTCGAGTGCGTCGCCCGTTCGGGAAGGGGTACGGAGGGGATGGCGCCGTAGTCGCGGTAGAGGGCGTCGACGGGGCCGAGGGGGTGAGGATGATGCCGGGGACGTTCTTATTGGCGAGCATGAAAGGATATGCTCTTTGAGGGTGAGGGGGAGCGGTAGAAGTCGATTTGGTTGTCGCCGCGGAATGATGCTATGCAGCGGTCGGTGTCGGCTTGGGCGTGAGGAAGATGTTTACGGTTGTTTTCCGAGTGCGTCGGTGACAGTGACGGTGAGTTTCTGGACTATTGCGTCGGGGTCGACGAGGCCTATGGATATGGCTTCATGGGATGCTGTAAGGACCGCGTCGGGGGCTATCTTTATGTTTGAGCCTCGGCCAGTGGCGAGGTCGAAGTCGAGTCGCATGCCGCGTTGTGAGTCGGAGGCGTAGGCGATGTCGAGGTTTTGACGGCGGCTGTCTTTGTTAGATTGACTTCGTCGGCGTCCTTGCAGGCTACTGCGGTGAGTTGGCTGTGAGCGATTTCGACTTTTTACGTCGAAGGATATAGTCGATGTCGTACGCGGGTCGACACTTTGGCGGAGCCTTTCGGCTATGCCGCGCATGTGGCCTTGGTCGACGGTGAGTATTCCTTCGCTCGACGGTCCAGGCGAGGGCTGCGGGTCGATGTCGGTGGTGAGGCCGTCGGCGATGGCCTTGATGCCGCATATGGGCCGGGGTTGGTCGTCGATGAGGAAGGAGGTGTAGGTCGACGATATGTCGGCCACGGGCGGAGGGTGACGGGTATTTTGGTTTCCATGCCGTCGAACGAGGCTATTATTCTGGTCCTTCGGTGGCTTCGGTGCCGGCGTGGAACGTGCCCCGGCGTCGACATATCCGGAGTGTGAGGGCTCGCAGCGGAAGGCGCAGCCGTCGACGCTGTCGGCGACGATTTCGTCGTATTGGTTATAGCCTATTACGCGCAGCTGTGTGCCCGACATTACGGTGGGGGTGAGCTCCCATGAGGTCGAATGCGAGGTGGTGGAGTGCGGGGTCGTCGGGCGCGAGGGAAACTGCGAGCATGGCGTCCTGACGGGGCGTACGGAGCCTCTGCCGGGGATGTTGAGCATCTGCTCGTCGATGACTATTGCAGCGGGAGCCTCCGCTGTCGAAGTTGACTACGTCCCATGCCCGTGCTCGACGAGCCACGCGGAGAGCTTTCGATGCAGTCGACGCCCCTTTGCTTGCGGCCGACATTTCGGTTGTGGCGATGTAGAGTTGGTCTTGTCCTTCGACAGGCCTACCATGACGCGCGATGAGAGCTCGTACTCGGCCGTTCTCGAAGTTGTTGAACTCGCCCCCTCGTGGAGGACTCCGTCGTGAACGATGCTGGGGTAGCCGGAAGGCGTTGAGGATGCGTGCCGGCTTGTCGCCCCATCCGTCGGCCGAGAAGCGCTGGGTGACGGTTATTTCCTCGCCGGGGCCACATGGCCTTCGAGTGCGGCGAGCTTGGATCTCGGAGGTAGAGGACGTACTGGGAGCCGTCGGGGCGGTGGCCGCGGGCTCGGTGCCGTAGGACTTTGACGCGGCAGCGGACGGGGTCGCCGTTGACGGTCCATGCGTCGAGGGGCTCGACGACGACGTAGACGCCTTTCCTCGGTCAAGGTCTTGGCGTTGAAGCGGTTGTAGAGCACGCAGTCGCCGTAGATGCCTCCGTTGAGGGCGTTAGTAGTAGTCGATGTCGACGCGTGTTCCGTCGGCGGTAAGCTACGGTGATTCGAGCACGGGATAGAAAACGGAGCCGCGGCTGTCGTCGGTAATGGCGAGGAGTGAGCGGCCGGTTTTAGTCCATGTCACTTCGCCCTCGCTGATATTGAGGCCGATGCAGACGCCGGCGTCGTAGCTGAAAAAGTCGTGGTTCCAAGCCACTTTCACCTGATGGGCCGGGGCGCGAGTTCTCGCGGTAGTGCGTCATTACGTCCCCAGCGGAGGATCGGGGACAAAGCATGGCGGCTCTGCACCTGTTCGATTTTTGCGTATTCATTGGAGGGTCGACTTCGACGAACCAAAGGGATGAGTGGCTTGTCGGGGTATACGACTTTCATATAAGTCATGCCGGGACCTACCTTTGTGGTGGGCGAGGACTTTGGGCGCTCCCCTGTTGTAGACGAGGTCGACGGCAAGCGGCGGGCGCCCGCTGCGGCCATGAGGAGTGCCACAGCCACGGCGGCTCGGCGTATTCCTCCGAAAAACGGACTTTGGAAATTTCATAGTTGTCGTTTTAAGGTATATTTTGGTGCAAATATAGATAAAATATCGCGAAAATTTGAGTAAATTTGCGGATAAGTTTGCGTCCGATGCCTACGATTTCGGCGGACGCGGTACATAACAGCTGAATATCAAATCTCATATATGAGCTTTTACAACCGATTTCAAAGCGCGCGTGGGCGCCATTGCCACCACTCGGTGGATTCGTTTTGCTAGTAGTGAGCCTGGTGTTCCTTTGCCTGGGTGGTGTGGATGCAGACGTGGTGGCTGGCGCTGTTCGAGATACTTCTTTTCGACATCTATATCACGGGTTACATTCCCTTCACCTGGTGGAAGAAGAGCCCGTCGGCGGTGACCCGCACGGTGATGAGCTGGGTGGATGCGATAGTGTATGCGCTTGTGCTGGTGTATTTTGTGTTTGCCTTCGTGGGGCAGAATTACCGATACCGTCGTCGTCGCTTGAAAAGACTTTGCTTACGGGCGACTATCTGTGGGTGAACAAGATGGTCTACGGCCCCCGCGTGCCGATGACGCCGGTGCACTTTCCGCTTGTGCACAACAGCATTTTCGGGATGAAGTCGTATCTCGACAATCCGTCGACCAAATACCACCGCCTCAAAAGGCTTGCGCTCGGTTGAGGAGGGCGACATAGTGGTGTTCAACTTCCCCGCCGGCGACACGGTGGCGACGAAGTTCGAGACTCGCCCCAGTACTACGACCTGCTGGTGAAGCAGTACGGCCGGGGAGACTGTTCACTCCGACAAGGCCCACTTCGGCGAGGTTATCTACCGCCCCCCGTCGATCGCCGGCAGAACTTCGTGAAGCGCTGCGTGGGTCTGCCGGGGCAGACGTTCCGCATCGTCAACGATACGATTGTAATCGACGGCGAGGCTCGGCCTACGCCTAAGAATGCGCAGTTCAACTATATCTTCGCCACAAGCCGTCCGCTGAGCGACGACGACCTACGCGATCTCGACATAACGGCGACCGACATCTATGGCTATGCCCCGGGTTCGGCGTCGCGCGTGAACCTGGCGCCTTTCCTGCCGGGAGCTGCAGAGAACACCTACGCCTACACTGCGCCTCTGACGCAGGGCATGATAGAGGCCATGCGCGGGTCGGGGCTGCTGCTCGACGCGGTGAAATTCAACGATATAGCGGGCTACTTTGCCGAAATGGACCTGAGCAGCTATCTCTTCCCCTACGGGAGCGAGGGCGACTGGACGCTGAGCAACTACGGCGGCGACGAGGGGCTCCCATTCCCACAAGGGCGACACCATAGAGCTTACGGCCGACAACTGGACGCGCTACAACCGCTGCATACGCAACTACGAGAATCATCCAGAGGCTTACTGGAACGAGGCCGAGGGCGCGCGCTTATATCGACGGCAAGCCTGCCGGGAGCTATACCTTCGGGATGGACTACTACTTCATGATGGGCGACAACCGCGATTTCTCGCAGGACTCGCGATTACGGGCTTTGTGCCCGAGGACCATATCGTGGGCACGCCGATGATAGGTTGGCGTTCGACCAAAACCGCGGTCTTTTTCGACGGCAAGATACGTTTCGACCGCATACCGCGACGCCAATCCCGACAAATGATGGCTTCGCCGTTGGTGATATATCCCGAACTGACGGCGGTGGTGGCGCCGATGCTTTTTCGGGCCGGTGGAACTACGCGGCCGTGGCGCGCCACGGTGATTGACACGAGACTTGCGCTACGACAAGCGCAACAAGGCCGTGCACCGCTACGATATTGCCGACACGCGGGGGCGCCTTACGCTTACCGTGCCGGTGAGCAAGCCGGCGACGGAGCGCGAGGGGCAACGGCTGGCCGACATGCAGGTGTCGGCTTTTGCGGGCGATGGTGGAGGTGCACCCACGGCAGCTTGAATCGGCCTACGGGCGTACGCCGTATTTCGAGCATTATTTTCCTAAATTCGAGGCGCTTTTCGCGGCACGCCCCCCTGGCCGAGCCTGAGGGAGTGGTGGACCTCTGCCTGCGGGCGGATGCAATCGTCCGCGAAATTTTAGGCATCCGGCCCCGATTTCGGGCGACGTATCTAATGCAGTAAGGGACGCGCCATGGTGCGTCCCACCGAGGCGGAACATTCATTAAACACCGACGGGGGCATTGAATATTACCACAGCCCTGGGTGGACGCACCATGGCACGTCCCTACGAAACAAGCGACGAAATCGCCCCCATAAAATACCACCAGGTGCGGCAGGCGGAGCTGGGCTTCATTGCTGGGCTCAGCGTGCTCGACCTGATATTCAACGTGGGGGCCCTGAGGCCCCGCTATTCCTTAGATAAATCGGTTGGCAGCGCCAGCGGTAGAGGCGGTCGGCGGGACGTATTTGCCCGGGACGGCTATCGAGAAGCCTCGCCCTTTACGGTGCGCTCCACGCGCTGCGGCCGTCGACGACGCGGATGTCGTCGACGGTGATGATTACGGCACCGTCGTCGGGCCGGTGATCACAACTTCGTCGCCGCGGCATAGCTCGGCGCCTTCCATGAAGAACTCCACCCACGTCCAGACGCGAATACCACTTTAGCCCGCCCGGCCACGTACTGCTTGACGCGCGTGGCCGAGGAGCCTATTTGCTGCCGACCATTCGCCCAGGCGCTGGCCGAGGTAATAACCGTTCCAAAAGCCTCGGTTGAAGATGATTTTGCGAGTTCTTCGTCCCAACGCGCCACAGCCTCGGCGCCGTAGGTGCCTACCGAGATGGCCTCGAGGGCCTCGGGTAGCAGCACGGCGGTGGCCACATCTCGGGGCCGCGGGCACGGCCCTCGATTTTGAACACACGCACTCCGGCATCGACCATGCGGTCGAGGAAGTGTATGGTTTGAGGTCCTTGGGCGACATGATGTATTTGTTGTCGACGTTGAGACTGTCGCCGGTCTCGGGTCGGTCACTTCGTAGCCTCGCCGGCAAATCTGCGTGCATGCGCCTCGGTTTTGCGCTGGAATTCATCTGGTGAAGACTGAGGTAGCACTTGCCCGATACGGCCATGCAGAGGGCGCCGTGGCAGAACATTTCGATCTTCACCTTCTCGCCGCGGGGGCCGGTGATGTTCTCGCGGTCGATGGCGTCGGCGATGGCGCGCACCTGGTCGAGGTTGAGCTCGCGTGCGAGCACCACCACGTCGGCCCACTGGGCATAAAACGCACGGCCTCGGTGTTGGAGATGTTGCACTGTGTGCTGATGTGCACCTCCACGCCCTTGCGGCGGCATGCGCGGATTACGGCAATGTCGGAGGCAATTACGGCGGTGATGCCGGCTTCGCGGGCGGCGTCGAGGATGGCGTCGACCTTGGGGATGTCGTCGTCGTAATGGCTATGGTGTTGACCGTCAGGTAGGTGTTTACGTTCTTCTCTCGGCAGATGGCCACTATGGGCGGAGGTCGTCGAGGGTGAAGCGGCGCTCGAGCGCGAGCGCATGTTCAGGCCCTCGACACCGAAATATACGGCGTCGGCGCCGGCGTCGATGGCGGCGGCGAGGGAGTCGTAGCTGCCCGGGGCCATTACCTCAAAATCGCTTCTTTTCATATGCAGTCAAGGTATACACCATACCCGCGGCAGGCGCGGGATATGGAGGAGTGGATGCGCTTGTCGCGACAGTTATTCGCCCTGAGCGGGAGCTTCGGCGGGAGTCTCGGCAGCGGGAACGGCAGCCGGGGTGTCGAACTGGCCTGCGGGGCGGCAGCAGCTGCGGGAGCTGCTACGGGCTGTGTGCGGAGGCTCGTTGGCGGTGGCGCGCTTGGGCATGGTGAACGAAGAAATCACCGAGAGGCACCAGGCAGCCCACGAGGGTCCATGTGGCCTTTTCGAGGAAGTTGTTGGTCCGGCGGACGCCAATCACGGCGCCGGCACCGCCGAACTGCGACGAGAGGCCGCCGCCTTTCGATTTCTGAATGAGGACGATGCCGATGAGGAGCACCGCAACGATAACTGTCAAGACAATGATGACATAATACATAGTTCAACTATTTTTTTCTTTGGCGTCGCCGGAGGGGTTTTGGCACTCCATGTGGCGCGGTTTATTATCAGTTTCTGCAAAATCGCAATTGGTCTGCAAAAGTAAGTACTTTTTTTTGGAAATTTCAAACTTAGCGACGATATAATTTCAAAGCACGCTCATAACGGCCCCTGTTTTATGAATAATTTTGATGACTTTCGCTGAGTAGCGAGTCGTCGGCGGGTGGGCCTTGGCGGGGGCGCGGGTTCGTTGCGCTGGCGGGGCGCGGCTCGGGCGTCGGCGCGCGGGCCGGGTGGTGGGTGGTGATGAAGGCGTTGATTCGCGCCATCTGGTCGTCGGCGTTGGCGGGGGTGTCGGCCGGTGTGGGGAGCTCTTCCTGTTCCTGCCGCGCCAGGAGCTCGGCATAGTCGGGCGCCGGGTTGAAGATGAGGCGTTCGAGCTGGGCGTCCTCTTCGGGCGACGTGGTCAGCCAGGTGCGCAGGAATACGTCGATTACGTCGTCGGTCTGCGGTGCGGCGGTGTGCCCTTCGGCCCGGGATAAGTCGCTCCACGCCTTGCCTCGCGAGGCGTACATGGGGCGGGTGCTGGGGGGCGCCGAGTGCCACGACGGCTTTGAGTGCCGGAGCTTCGGCCTCCATGTCGGCCGGCAGATGCCGCAGCAGCTCCACGGCGCCGGCGGTGAATGCGAAACGGCGCACGGCGTCGAGCATGGCGCGGGGCGTCGGCGGCATCGGCGGGGTGCCGTCGGGGAGGGCGCGCAGGCGCAGGAAGAGGCTTTCGATATCTTGCTGCTCCATTACCAGTCGCCGAGAGTGGCGTTGAAAATCAGTTCGACAAGTTCCTGTGTTATCGTCGCAGAGCTGGTCCTGCACGTCGGTGAGCATCTCGAGGATGGGAAGTCGCGGTAGGCGCTGAACGTCGGTCGACGTCCTTGCCCTCGGCCTTGTTGTCGGTATACTTCACCCGCACCTGTATGGTGAGGCGTCATTGAGCCGTAGCCGTCTTCCTGATACGGCCTGCGGCGAGGTTGAATAGCCGGTGATTTCGCCTTCGAGCTGGAGGTCAGGATGCGCCGTCGGTCACCTGCAGGCGGGGTGTTCTTTGTCGATGTAGTCGGTGGGGCGCCTCGGAACACGGTTGCAGGGGAGGGTAAACCAGGGCGGCGCGAATGGGAAATTCAACACGCGCATCACCTGCTTGGCCTCGTCGTCGAGCGTGATCTTCGGCAACTTGTATTTCTCGGCCATCTGCATGGCGAAGAGGCGGAAGAGCAGCAGGATATCGTTGCCACGCTCGCGGAGGGGCGGCATGTTGATGGGAATCGTGTTGAGACGGTAGTAGAGGTCCTCGCGAAACTTCCCCTCGCTGATGGCCTTGCGCATGTTGACGTTGGTGGCAGCGACGATGCGGACGTTGGTCTTTCGGATCTCCTGTCCTCCTACGCGGATGTATTCGCCCGTCTCCAGGACGCGGAGCAGGCGGGCCTGGGTGGCCATGGGCAGTTCGCCGACCTCGTCGAGGAAGAGCGTGCCCTTGTTGGCAATGCCAAAATAGCCCTCGCTTTCGCCGATGGCACCCGTGTAGGATCCCTTCTCGTGGCCGAAGAGTTCGCTGTCTATCGTTCCCTCGGGAATCGAACCACAGTTGATGGCGAAGTATTTCTCCCGCTTGCGGGGCGAGTTGTCGTGGATGACGCGCGGGATGATCTCTTTGCCCACGCCGCTCTCGCCGATGATCAGCACGTACAGTTCGGAGCACCTGTTTCCGTTTTTCTCAAATATGGTTCCCGAGGGAGCCAACCGGCGTGTGATATGCCGCTCTTTGCGAGTTGATGGGAAGGATTTTTCGGCCTGCTCGAAGCCATGGCCGACAGAGATTATATTGGAGCCGTAAATATAAAGGAGACCGAGCGATGATTGAAATAAAGAGCTGCCCCTCCTCTCTCGTGGAGGGATGTGATACATACAGTCGAAGGCGGCCAAAACGCTGTTTGGGGCGCCAAGTGTGAATCCGATGCTTGGCTTTGATATCGATGAGTTCCGAAATGTCGGCGAGATTGCCGAAGCCATGCGCCGCATATCGGTGTCGGGAGTGCAGGAGAAATTTCCTGCTGTAATCAGCCATGGCCATATATGTATTGCCGGCGATAAAGAGCGCTCCACGCACATATTGAAACCCGCACCATGGGGACCGCACTCTTCGCGACCGCAAGATGATTCCGGCCAACGAACATCTCACCATGCAGATTGCCTCGCAGGTCTACGGCATATCCACGGCCGCCAACGGTCTGTGCTTTACGCCCCGAAAGGGTCAGACGGTATATATTCTCCGTTTCGACATCCTCCCCGACGGCTCGAAATTACCGATGGAGGATTTCGCCTCTTTGATAGGCCGCAACGAGCCTACGGCCGGATTGCACTTCCAAATACAACGGATGCTATGAAGATATTGCAAAGGCTATAAGAGCGAATGTGGCCGCATGGATGGTCGACATGGAGCGCTTCTTCGAGCTTGTGGTTTTCAATTACATTTTATGCCAACGGCGATGCACACCTTAAAAATTTCTCGTTGATACTCGATGGGCAGGACTATCGCTTGGCTCCGGCCTACGATTTGATCAATACCGGTCTTCATGTCGACGGCGATGATTTCGGCCTCGACGGAGGCCTGTCGCCCGATATGGAAAAGAGCGACGTTATTCGAGCGCACCAGGCATCCCTGCCGTCTTGATTTCGAGCGCTTCGGAATCGAGATAGGCCTCGTGAAGAAACGTATCGACAGAATCCTCGACCGCTACACCTCTTTTCCCCGACGCCGCACAACGGCTTGTCGACAACAGCTACCTCCCCCCAAGCTCAAACGCACCTACGTCCGCATCGTCAACGGCGCCTAAGCCGCTTCAACCGAATGTCGGAATAACCACCGGCAGTACGAAGCCTCGCACAGAGCCCTCAGATAAACCGCCTCGACAGTTTAATCTCACGCAGAGGAGCAGAAAAGTGGCAAATCGGCATTCATTAAAATTTTTGCAATAAGAATTGCAGAAATGGAGAAATGTGTCTACCTTTGCCGTGTATATCGCACGCCGAGGCCCGATATGGGCACGGGGCGGGATGCAGTTTTCGCCATGACGTTTGTCGTGGCAATACATAATGAAAGCGTTTACTTACGCTAATTCTTGGCTCATAGGAATCTCGCAAATTCTTCAATTACAGTCAGGAACGTAGCAACGGTAGATGCCTTCCGGTATGATAACATTGTAGAGATTGCTCGTTGCAACCTCTCTCATTGATATATCATACAGCGTGAGGCTTCGGCGTTGCTCTTTCTACTGTGATAGGGCAATGCGAGCCTCTATGAGCGGAGAGAGCAACAAGTAGAAGCATCTCACGCTTTTTTTTGTAACCGCCCGACTCAGAGATGGCTATAGGGCTCAGCATCAAATAGATTACTGTTGCTGGACTATATGAACAACCTTAACCTTTTCCATGAGTTGGAGAAACTGCTCCGCAACGATAGTCGGTACTGTTCGGAAGATGGTATTCTGCTTAAAAATGCCATAGTCGAAGCTGCGCTTGCTATGCGCCCGGAGCTGATAAAATTACTTCTTACCACGACGGGTTGAAGGCGAATTTCTTCACAGATGTCGACGGCCTCCTTGTTTTCGATAAGGTCCGCTTCCGAGAAATTTGTGATGAACAAACGTTTTCTTCCCGATAGCTATACGAGTTTCAAAAAATAAGATTGGGCTTACAAATGAGGACGACAATTTCGTGGCCGAGAGCCGCGAGGTTGTACTTTCATGGCCTTATAAAGATTGCATCCTTGAAGGCGGTCAAACTAAAAGAGGATGCAAGACGTAACGAAGTGTTTTGGAACGAAATCCCTCGCGCCCGACGAAATCAACCGACTAACCGAGCCGAAAGTCCTCACAAACTTCCCGCCGCTACGACAGTACAGGCGAAAGCGTTCCGACAGAGATATCCTCACGAGATAGCTTCATTATTAAGGGAACAACTTGCTTGGTTTATATTCGTTGAGAAAAGAAATATCGCGGAAAAGGTCAAACTTATATTTATAGATCCTCCGTACAACACAGGCAGTGGTAGCTTTGGGTACAATGATTCTTTTAATCATTCGACCTGGTTGACTTTTTATGCACAATAGGTTGCGTATCGCCTATGATTTACTCTCAGAAGATGGTACTTTATGTGTAATGATAGACCATAATGAGTTGCCATATTGTATGGCTGTGGTCGACAGTATATTTGGTAGAGAAAAATTCGCGTAATATAATTACAGTTAAACGTGGGTCTGTTACAGGAGCAAAGGTTATAAATCCAGGAGTGGTCAATATCTCGGAATATGTCCTGATATACTCTAAAAAGCGAAGGGTGGAGTCCGAATCGTGTCATGAGGGCAAAGTTCGAGATACCCGCTACAACAGGTATATCGCAAATTTCGAGGAGCCGTATGAAAATTGGTATACTATACCACTCCTGGATGCTTTCGCAGCCTCAGTGGCTGTTCCTAAAAAGGAATTAAAGAAAGTATATGGAGAGGACTTCTTGGAAAGTCTGATTGATAAATTTGTAATTCAAAATGCGGAAAGAGTTGTTCAATTGCAACCCTTGACGACAATAATATAAGTCAGTCTGCCGTGAGAGGTGAAACAAAAATCAATCAATAATCCAAATATTGGTTACCGACTTGAACGGAAGGTAAAAAATCCATATTATGTTTTTGAAGCGGAAAGTTATTGCTTTTTGTTAAAGATCGCCTTATTGAGGTTGACGACAATTTTGCATTTAGTGAGCCTATCTCTGATATTTGGGATGATGTTTTTACCTAACGACCTGCATAACGAGGGTGGTGTCATATTCAAGAAAGGGAAAAAGCCGGAAAATTGCTTCAACGAATAATTGAGCTTTCTACTCAAGAAGGAGATATTGTCCTTGATTATCATTTAGGCAGTGGAACAACCGCTGCAGCATCTATGAAGATGCAGAGAAGATTTATAGGTCTGGAACAGCTCGATTATGGCGACAATGATTCGGTACGTAGACTTCAAATCGTAATTGGCAAGGGAGGTGGATGGTGAAATTGTCAATTTCGATACTCGGTATCTATCTCTGTTGCTGTAAACTGGCGAGGTGGAGGTTCATTCGTATATTGCAGAGTTGACTACTGCCAATCAACGATTTGCAGACCAAATATATTCTGCTCAATCGACCGATGAATTGAAGAAGATTTGGGCGGAAATGCAACAGTCAGGATTTCTCTCTTGGAAAATCGGATCCGAGAGTTTTCAATGATAACGTGAGCGATTTCGAGGCGCTGAGTCTGCTCGAGCAGAAGCAGTTTTTAATTGAATGTCTTGATAAAAACTTGCTTTATGTACCCTTGTCAGAAATAGACAACGCCGAGTTCGGCATTTCCGATACAGATAAAAAACTGAACTTAGAGTTTTACGATAAATCTAATTGACCATGGCTTGAAGGGCGATTGGAAATCAGTATTGAGGATTTTTTGCGGACAATTTGCAAACACCATCCGTCAGGAGTTGGGTAAAAAGCAGATTGAACGAGTAGAAATGCCATCGTATTTTTGCCACGGCATTGAACCCGATGATGCGTCTTCGTCCTTACGGACAGAAGCTTTTTCAATATTTTTCTCGTATTGGGAAAATGATTTTGACGGTAAAGCCGCTAAACCTCATTTGCTTTTCACATGGCAACCGGTAGTGGCAAGACGCTGATAATGGCGGGTATTATATTATATCTATATGATAAGGGCTATCGTAATTTCCTGTTTTTCGTCAACAGTGACAACGTTATCGAGAAAACGAAAGACAATTTTTCAATTCGTCATCGCCGAAATATCTTTTCGGCCCGACTATCGTATTGGCAACAAACGTGTGGAGGTAAAAAGTCAGTCGAGAATTTTCAAGACAGCGATCCCGATGCGATAAACTTTTGTTTACAAACGATACAAGGTCTTCACAATGATTTGAATATTCCGAAAGAACAGCATAACCTACGATGATTTTCCGCAGTTTAAAGGTGGCTATGATTGCCGATGAAGCTCACCATATCAATACCGCGACAAAGAAAAAAGGCATCTCGCAGCAGATTGAGATGGTCTTTGAAGATTATTCCGCTGAATATACACAAAGTGACAGTTAGGGAAACGACGGTGATGCGGATATTCAATGCCAATAGCGGAAATGTGTTGTTGGGTTTACTGCGACTGAGGATTTTGCCAATCCGAACATCGCTGACAAGTATAAAGGATAAGGTAATATTTGATTATTCGCTTAAGAAATTCCGCGAAGAAGGTTATTCAAAGGATATTGCAGTGATGCAAAGTGATTTGCAACCAATCGACCGCGCGTTTCAAGCAGTAATAATGAGCCAGTTTCGCAGAAAATTAGGCAATCAGATTCGGCAAGATATTAAGCCGGTGGTGATGTTTAAATCCAAGACAATTAAGGAGAACAAAGATTTTCAGCTTGTTTGTAGAGACAATAAAGACCTTGACTGTCGACAGATTGCAACGAATAAAAAGACATTGCTAAAGATGGATTGCTTGATGCGTTTAATTATTTCGTAGCTCAGGATATCACTCTTGAAAATTTACTTCTTGAAATTCAAGAAGATTTTAAAGAAGATAATTTGTTGCTTTGTAGATGGAAGCACAATCAGTGCCGAAAAGCAACAATATCTTAATTCATTGGAAAGATAAAGACAATGAGTTCAGGGCGGTATTTGCTGTCGATATGCTCAACGAGGGCTGGGATGTGCTCAATCTGTTTGATATAGTACGTCTATACGATACCCGAGACTCTCGTTCCGGGTAAAGTTGGTGCCACAACGAATAGTGAGGCTCAACTGATAGGTAGAGGCGCACGCTATTTTACCATTTACGGATAAGACTATACAGCCAGCGGCAACGACGACAGTCGATAGGATCTGTGTAGGCGAAAAGTCGACAAGCGGGACGGTTGCCGAAGACCCGAACCGTCATATGGCCCATCTAATCCGCTTACTGAATATGCCGCCAAACGAAAGTTTGACAATCAACTTGATAATCCGTTACGTCATCTCTTGAAACTCTTTCGTATCATAGCCAAAGCAACCCTCGTTATATTCAGGAACTGCATTCGGCACTTGCAGCCACTGGCATTATAGAATCCAGAAAGCGTAGAGGTCGTAGAAAAATTAAAGGAGAGTTTTAAGAAATCACGTCTCTTTTCCGACGGGTATGTATTCGCCAACGAACAGGAAGTTTATTCTATTAATGAAGAACTTTTTTACTAATATAGGCAAGGATATTCTCGAAGATGAATATCCAGTCAGGATAAACTGTGGAGAGATGTCGTCGACCTTTGTATTTTCAAAAGCAACGACAAATGAAATTATTTCGTTGCAGAAAAAGAACTATAAAGCTTGGCGACTTCGGCAAGCATATTTTGCGAGCAGCCGTCAATAAATTCGATGGTTTTACATTCGCAGCGCTTCATGAAATATTCCCCAACCTCATATCGATAAAACAATTTATTGAGAGTGAGGACTATTTGGCAAATATTAAGGTGGTAGTATATGGACGTCGAGAAATTATATCAAATCTAACGCAGAAAGAGAAATTATATACAGTTGTTGAAGTGCTGCGTCAAACAGAGCCGTTGCTTGCTCGAGGAGGTATAAGCACACGCGGAAGCACACGTTTCACCTAAACGAGTACGAGATGTTTTCCCACGACCACCGCTATAAAGTTGCGAGGGGTAAAAACAATAAAGAAGAGGGAGTTTCAATGAAAGAAACATCAAATTCTTTATTGCGTCTTAACCTCATGAACTGTGCATGGTATGGCTACGAGGATAATTTTGGTACAGAAGAAGAAAAAAGTATCTGATAAAATATATCGAGTCGATTATTGACAAGCTGAAAGAGAAGTATTGCGAAGTGTATCTACTTCGCAACTATAAGGATTTAAAGATATATGCATTCGTTGATGGCCGCGCAACAGAACCCGACTTTGTGCTTTTCCTGCGTAAAAAAAAAGATGAAGGTGGCCAGTTCGATAACATTCAGATATTCATTGAGCCGAAAGGTGAACATTTGAGACGTACGGATGAGTGGAAGATGTTGTTTCAGATGCGTATTCATGATGAGGCTCTTCTTAACTTCCGGACGGCAAACGACAAATTCGAAATATGGGGCCTGCCATTCTATACTCGAAATATAGAAGATGAGTTTGCGTCGGCAATGACAAACAATTTCTTGATTTAAGAGGGTGTTGCAAAACTGTCGTTTTTAGAATGTACAGCCTGAGCGGGCGCAATGTATTGCGTCCCTACTTTGTTGCTAACCAGTGCTTTGGATGTGTGCGCCCAAAAATGATTGTTTTTCTACTTTTTGAGTTTTGCAACACCCTCATGTTTCTGTGCCGCGCTATTTGAAAGAATCAATTCCAGGCATTCTTCCCATTGTTTGGATTGATGCACTTTTATGTGCTTTCTCGATTTATGCAATCAGTTGTCTTCGTGGGGAGTGGTAGACGTGGGGGGCGCCCATTTGTTTCGAGTTTGCGGCGGATTTCTTTCATCTTGCGCTGGTATTCGCGCTTGTCGCCCGGGCGGTGTTTCTCGGGGTTGACGTTGCAGTCGATCACCATGCTCTCGTAGCGGTCGTAGGAGGTCCGGTAGTTTTTCATGCTCACTGCCTGGCTCATGCTTATGCCTTTGTCGTCTTTTTTGGAGGATGCGGCTTTGGGAGGCTTTCGATGAGCCGGAGCTCGGGGTGGAGTAGTCGGGTCGCTGTACGACGACGTGCCGGCCGTGGCGAAGTCGGCGGAGCTCATGGCGGTGTTGCCGGAGACGGGCGCTAGGTCATGGCGCCTATGGTGAGGACGGCGCCGGCAATCTCGGAGGCCGGTGACGCGGTTCCAGCGGCGGCCGTTGCGCCCGACTTGGCCGCTTTCATGTTGGTCTTGAAGTCCTCGTTGTCGGGCTCGAGGCGGTGGGCCACGGTGAAATGGTTGATGGCATGCTTTGAGGTCGTCGCGGTTGGAGGCGTAGTAGATGCCCATGTTGTTGTGCGCGGGGGCGCAGGTGGGCCATATGCCTATGAGGCGCTCGGTGTAGAAAGTTCCCTGCTCGTCGGCGCTGGCGCGGAGCAGCTTCTCGATAAATTCGGTTTCGACAACGCCGTTAACGTCGACCTTCGTTGTATAGTCGCCCACGGAGGCCGTGGCCACACCGCCGCTGTATTTTTGCCCACCGACTCGAACACGCCGGGTATAATCCACCCGCCGGCGCGGTTGATGAGCCCCTACGGCAGGTTTGCCGCCGAAAGTGGCCGCTTCCTCGACCACGAATATGTGCTCCTTGGGCTGATAGGCGATGCTGTTGAAGGTCGGGGAAATAATCTGACGTCCGTAGCTGTCGACAACGCCCACGTATTTTCCGCGCTTCCAGAGGTAGTAGCCGTCGGCCACGGAGAAACTTCGCCGTCGGCCACGGCGGGGGATGCTGTCGGTGCGCGGACAGAAATCGGGGTCGGCCATAAGCTTGTCGGCGTATTCTCGCTGGCCACGATGCTCTCCATAAATTCGCTGTAATAGCCCGACAGCCAGCGCGACTTCACCATTTTTCTTTGCTTCCTTGAAGGGCTTGTTCTTCACCGGCAAGGTTTTCATTATCTCCTTGGCCGAGATAGTCGCAGGGCACCACGGTGTCGCCGCATATGCCGATGCACCCTGAATTTGTTGCCCATCTTTATCACGGCGAGGAGGTCGTCGTCGAAGTTCTCGGCCTTGTCGAAGCCCGGGCGGAACACAAATATTCCGCGCTTGTCGATGAAGCCGTACTTGCCGTCCTTTTTTCACGGCTGCCATGCCGTAGTGGAAGCCGTCCATATCGTCCATGGGGTCGAACTGCGGGGCTATCACGAAGCGGTTGTGGCGGTCGATGAATCCGACCTTTCCGTTGATTTCGACGGCGGCGAGGCCTTCGGAGAATTCCTTCGATACCTTTGTCGTACTGCGGCGCTATCACCCATTCGGTCTTTTTGGTCGGAGTTGAGCTCCTCCTTTTTTATTGCCGAGTTTGTGCGCCTCGGCCCACCAGTACATCTTGTCGCCAACGTTTTCGTAGCCGTATTTCTTGGTGTCCGAGTCTTTTTTTTCACGCAGCACTTGCTCCTGGGCGCCCGCGACACCCCAGCACAACAGAAGCATCAATATAAAGCAGAAATGTCTCATTATGGTTTCAGTAAAGGCGATGTGCAAAATTACTAAACAACGTGTATTATTCCAAAATTATCTGTATGGGGCAGTTTTTTACACACGGGCGGAGGGTGGCGTAGGTGGTCTCCGCTAAGGGTGGAATACGGAAATGTCCGGCTCACATCGCTGCGGGGCCGGACATGGGTCTATTTGTAAGGATGTCAAAAGTTATTCTGCTGCTGGGCTTTTGCGCGCTCGTAGTAGCGGCGGATGTCGGCGCGAGGTGCCGTTGACGTAGGTGGGATAGTCGTCGAGGATGGTCTTGTAGGCCTTTTTCGCCCAGGCGTAGTCGCCCTGCTGACGGTAGATGTGTGCCATCTTTATGAGCACGAAGGGGCACGATCTGCGGGTTCTCGTCGGCGGCGTCGATTGCGTCGTCGTAGCAGTCGAGAGCTTCGGCGTATTTTTCAAGGTTCACATAGCAGTCGCCGCGCAGAGTCTCCACGCCGGCTTCGGCGATATCGTCGTTGAGCGAGCAGTCGTTGAGGTAGGTGAGGGGCCTTCTCGTAGTCGCCTTTCTGATAGTAGAATGCCGAGTTCGGCCTTTGCGCGGTTGCCGCTCTTGTAGCCGGCGTCGGCGACGCCTTGGTAGTATTGAAGCTCTGGCCACGCTGTCGGCGGTGGCGGCGTAGGCCTTGGCGATGAGCTCGTCGGCCTTGCGGCTGCCGTTCTGCGCTACAAAAATCCATGCAAGCACGCCCACGACCACTACTGCGGCAACTATGAGGCACCACATGATTGTCTTGGCATTCTTGCGTGCTTTTTGTCACGATGTCTTCGGCCGTCTCTCATGCTCGCCGAGGGCGTTCTTTATTTTCTTCCATTGCTTTTTATAAGGTGTTATGCGTTTGCTGTTTTGGGAGCTGCTGCGTCGGTGCACAGTTAGCGACTGCAAAAATACGGCTTATTCGGCAATTATGAAAATTTTGCCGCTGATTTTGGCTGCATGGGGCTGCGAAAGCCATATTTTAGGCGTTTTGAACATTATTTCGCCTTTTTTCATCGCTTTCTTGCGGCTTTTTTCACCTTTCGGGGCGTTACTCTTTGAAAGACCGACGCATTTTGTTAATTTTGCAATCCCAAAGCACTTTATTATGGAACAGATCGACATCGTAACGCCCGTAACGGCCAAAAAAGCTACGACGAGCTCTCCGGCGACGACCGTCGGCTTATCGACGCGGCGCGGCGCGTGCCGCCACGCGCGGCTCCTACGCCCCTTACAGCCACTTCCGCGCGTGGGAGCGGCCATACTTCGCCAACGGTGAGGTGGTGACCGGAGCCAACCAGGAGAACGCCGCCTTCCCCTCGGGCACTTGCGCCGAGCGCTCGGCCGCCTTCTGAGGCCGGCGCCAACTTTCCCGATGTCCCCTTCGTGAAAATAGCAATTGCCGCCGTAGCTCCCGACGGCCGCGAGCCCGCCCTCCCCGTGGCTCCCTGCGGCACTGGATGAAGGACTTCTCCTTCCTCGACTTTGCCCGCGAGGTGGGTAAGCACATCACCGTCAACTATATGATGGCGAAGGAGAGCGTGCAGCAGCGTCTCAACGGTACGGCGCGCGACGGACTTTCCTTTACTGAGTTTACCTACCAGCTCCTCCAGGGTTACGACTTTCTCTATCTCTACCGCGAGCATGGCGTCCGGTTGCAGTTGGGTGGCAACGACCAGTGGGGCAACCTCCACACCATCGACGAAGCCACGCTGCTCAGACGTATTCCCCCCAGCATGAGGTGAGCCGCGCCGACATCGAGGCGGTATACGCCTCGTCGACCTCCCTCACCGAGAAGGCTCCCGTATTTCCCCTCCAAGGCCGAGATGCGCAGTTGGTGCAGGGCGGCGGCTTCTCCATCAACAAGGAGAAGGTCACCGACCCTATGGCCACCGCCTCGACCGACATGCTCCTCAACGACCGCTACATCATCGTCCAGAAAGGCAAGAAGCAGTACTTCCTCCTCATCGTGAAGTAATTGCCTCCATCCATGTCAAAGGCCGCATCCCTTCCCGGGGTGCGGCCTTTCGTATTTGACCCGCGACAGCTCAGAAGCGGTCGGCCAGAGTGGCCAGGCGGTGGTTGAAGGTGTCGAGCTCGGCGTAGGCGCGCGGCTGTTGTCGTCGTCGAGCAGGCCGTCGACGTCGGCGTTGTAGAGCGCCGATCCGAGGGTGAACATATATCCGAAGCGCCCAGGTATTCCGGCTCGGCCAGCAGCTCGCGCCAGGCCGTGTAGCGCAGGCTGTCGGGCAGCCCGTCGATGTCGCCGGCACGCTCCACGAGGTACTCCGAGGATAGCGCGGTTTTGGGCTATGATGCAGGCGTAGTCGTACTGCGTGAGGCTGTCGCGGCGCTCGATGCGCACCGACAGGTCGGTACAGGTGGCGGAGTCGTAGTCGGAGGGTACGCTCCCTGCCCCCGCAGGCGGCCGAAGCGGAAGAAGCATAATGTAGACAATCAACTTTTTCATAAGTACTTATCTCAAAATTGGGGCAGGCGCGACGCCCGTGAGCGACTGCCTGCCCGGTAGGCATGGAGGAAAGTCTGTTTATCTAACAATCTTCAGGTGGCATTGTTCGCGCCGCGCACGCCGATTATGTAGCATCCGGCGGGGAGCTTGGCAAGCGATACCTCTTGGGCGAGGAGCTGAGCACGAGGCGGCCGGCAACGTCGTAGACCGACGCCGCATCCTGCGCCCTGATAGAGCACGTCGCCCTCAACGCGCACTGCATCGGCCTCGGCTCCCGGAGCCTCGACACCGGCGGTGGCGCTGTATACGAAACTGCGCACGGGGCCGTACTCGGTGTATTGGCGCCAGCCGCTCCGATGAGCATATACGAACCGCGCACGCGCGTGTAGTAGGTCTGCCCGTCGACGAGAGCCTTGCCCGAGAGCTTCACCTCGCCCATGGGGCGTGTGGAAGTGGCGAAGTCGTTGAGCGGAATGGATGTCGTGCCCGAGCGCGACGGGAACGACCTCGAGTTTTGGACACCTGCACCGTGACAGTGCTCAGGCCTTCCCACTGGTGCAACCGTGATGCCCTCGTTGAGTGCAAGGTAGCGCCGTCGGCACTCGGAGTGACGAAGGCGGGAGCCTCGTAGTCGCTGCGGTCGGCCGTGCTGGAACACAAGCGTGGGCGACAGCGACGAGGGCGCCGTTGCGCGTACCCTTCACGCGGGCGTAGTAGGTTATACCGCTGCTGAGCGTCATCGGCGGCACGGTGTACTCGGCCGACTGCGTTTCGGCGCGGTGGATTATGGGAGGAAATCTCGGCCTTTCGATATCTCCAGTACATAGTCGGTGCCTTGTTCGGCGGCCGTCCACACAAACTTGGGTGAGCGGCAGTCAACGCCGCTCGCGCCGGGCCGCCGGCTGTGTGAAGGCTATGCGCGGTGGGCTGGATGGCTGCCGCCTCGCTCAGGCCTCGCCGCCGCCGGTGAGCACGCGCACGCCAGTAGTATGTGCCGTCCGCGTCGAGGCTCGCAACGTCGGTCGAGGCTATGCTCCGTGCCGACGTCTCCTTCATGGCCACCACGTCGGTGAAGGCAGCGTCGCGCGCCACCTCTTACGATGATATCGGCCTGCGGAGCCTCCCATGTGAAGTCGAAAGGTCGATTGCCTCGCGCTTCGGAGCCGTCAGTACGGGTTTCGCGGGGCATCCATGGCATGCATGAACACCGGCGCGTACTCATAGCCGTAGCGGTTGTAGACCGACACGGCATACACCGAGTCGTCGGTCAGTTCACCCGGCTTGTACGACGGCGGCGTAGCTCACGCCGAGCAGATACTGCGCTGCCCCGTGAAGGTTTCCACTTCTCCTGCACCGGCGTACGCGGTACACGGCGTAGCGGTGGTTCTCCACGCCCCGGCTCCCGTCCGTCAGCTCGCCGCTCATGGCCAGGTTCGTCATACATATACCGGAGCGTATTTGGCGCGCCAGGGTTGCAGCGGTTGCAGCGTGGGCGGGGGAAAGCCGTGTGCGCGCAAGAATATCGCCCCATTTGAGGCGCTTTCCCCTTCGTAGGTCTCGTAGTAGCCTCCAGGCGCCGTAGTCGAAGAATACCACGCCGTTCTCTCGGGACGCATGTTCTGACGCATGTAGTCGATTTCACCGAGGTAGATGTCGGCGCTCCGTTGTCCGACAGGCGCGAGCAGTCAACGCTCGTGTAGTTGTGGCGGTCGAAGCGGTCGAGAGCTTTCTGAGTACCATTCCACCAGCCCCTTTTGAAGTAGTTCACCCAGTAGACCTGCGGCGAGGAAGTCGAGCCAGCCCTCGTCGAGCCAGTGCAGGCAGTCGGCGCGTGGAGCTCGTCGTAGTTCATGTCGCCGTAGGGCGCCGGGTCGAGGCCGTAGTCGGTCACGTTGGGAGGCGATATGCGGCCTGCCGGGCCGATGGAGAACACCGCGTAGGGCCTGCCTTCTTCACGGCATCGCGCGCGCGCACGGTCTCGTTCACGTTCTCTCGGCGCCAGGCGGCCTGTCCTTGATTGTGCCTCCGGCGGCGCGGTAGGCCGCGAAGGTCTCGGCGTCGGCCGGAGCGGAGTCGACGACGTAGAAATAGTCGTCGAAAATCATGCCGTCGATGTCGTAGTTGGTGGCTATCTCGGTGATGATGGCCTCTATGCGTCCTGCACCCTCGGGTATGCCCGGGTTGAGCACTATCTGTTTTGTCTGGCGGATGAGCCACTCGGGATGCGAGTTCCTCATAGTTGCGCTCGCCGGCGCCGTAGGTGCCTCCCGATGAATAGCGGGGTTCACCCAGGCATAGACCTCGATGCCGTACTCATGGCCGGCGGCCACAACTTCGGCGAACGGGTCGATGGCGGGAGGCCGCGGCTGCCCGCCACGCTCGACGGCATAGGGGCTCGTAGCCGAGGCGTAGGCCGCGTCGCAGTTGGCGCGCACGTGGTACACCACATTTATGCCCTGTTGAGCTCGGCGAAGTTTCGGTGTGGCGAGGCGCGGTTCGGCGTTCTGCTGCGTTATCGCGCCCCATGGGGCCATGTGGCGCTCAGGAAGGGCGACATCCATATGGCGCGGTGCTCGCGTTGCGGCATGGGGGCCTCGAAGTCGATGCCCGCTGCCGGCAGAGTCAGCGCTCCCGCCGAACAAGGGTAAGAAGTTTCTTCATGCTGTTTGTATTTGGAAAGCAAGGGGCAGGCAGGGCTGTGCCCGCCTGCCCCCGTTTTGTCGGGCTTTCTATATGTTTAGAAAAAGTTTTTTGTCTTGTTGGGATTGATCACTATACCCGTGCCGAGGTCGTTGTCGGTACCGTATTTGTGCACCTTGTTGTCGGCGGGTCGAAGTAGTTGATGCCGGCTGCGACACCGCTGTTGTCGGCTGCGTCGGACGGAAGCAGAAGTACACGCGGCCGTTCTCCTTGTCGACGGCAAACTGGGTGGTGTGCACGCCTTCCGATGCCGTGGTGTTCACCGGGTCGCTTCCATGGCTACATAAGCCTCGGGCTTGTCGGTGGCTTGCAGACGGTCGCTCATCGACGGTAGCTTGTAGGCCAGGAAGCCCGATTCAGGGCATGCGGCGCCATACATAGAGCATCTGGCGGTCTTCGTCGATGGTGAAGGTGGTCATCAGCTGCGACGACAGTACTGATCGCCGGGGGGCTGTGCCTTCTCGGCGTCGGCCTGGGGCATAGATCTGCTGTCGTTGAAGCGGAAGATGCCTTCGCCGTTATACTTTGGCCCACCACCAGTAGCCGGCCTTGTCGCGGTAGCCGCACGATATCGAGCCGTAGGAGCAAGGCCGCGGCCGTAGTAGGGAAGAAGGTTGTTCTGAACGAAGTAGCTGTCGCGCTCCGTCGACGATTTCTTGCCCTGTACGGCGCCGCGCTCGAGCTCGCTGATGGCCGAAATGCCCGTGTTGCGGTCGGTGTAGTAGATGTTGCCGTTGTATACGCAGCCGATGAAATGCGGGTCGAGGGAAGGCAGCGCGCCGCCGTTGTTGGTTATCACGGTGTTCACGCTGGTGCCGTCGGTGCGCATGGCCACGATGCGGCCGTCGCCGAGAACGCCGTCTTCGTCGTTCACGTAGTAGTACTGCTTGCCGGCGTCGAGGATGTAGATCCAGCCCTGCTTCCGCTGCCCTTCGGTGGGCTACGGTCACGTCGGAGTAGAGGATGTTGAACACCATCGAGCCTGCGGGTACGCCCATATCATAGGGGGAAGAACCTTGGTGCCTTCGGGGATGTTTTCAAGAAGCTTGTGGCCTTGATGTTGCCGTTGCTGGGCGTAGTAGAGTGTGAAGGTGCCGGGCTCCGTAACGCCGACCTGCACGTTCAGGTAGGCGTCTTCCAGGGCGGCGGTTCTCGCCTTCGGTGTCGAAATAGTGCGGATTTCACGCGCTGCGAGCCTATATGTTGGCGAATTTTAACCTGCCTGGTACGGCGTTGCCTCGGCGTCGCTGTAGCCCGTGAAGGTGGTCAGGGTTCGCCGTCCTCGCCGAAAGTGCCGTCGGGGAAGTGTCCACCATAGCGCACGCGCAGCTTCTCGGGTTGGGAAGCTCCATTGAAGCTCACAAGGGTGTTGTTGAACTCGATGATGTCTGTCTTTATTGTCCCCGGCAACGCTGAGAACAGATATCGTGATGAGAAGCGGGTAGGTACGGCTGCCTTCGCTCTCGTGCGCGTCAGCGTTACCTGTAGAGGCTCCGCCTGTATTTGTGGCGGGTTCACCTCGGTCGACGTGGTGCCGTCGCCGAAGTCCCAGAAGTTCGAGGCCGAGCTGAGCAATACGTAACCGAACGAAGCTAGAATTGA
>VOFC01002035.1_pt1 | contig 35038 bp, 60 predicted proteins | sample 5384161 | NCBI WGS metagenome assembly VOFC01 (sample SAMN12384722, study PRJNA508395) | human gut metagenome | isolation source: healthy gut B | host: Homo sapiens | reverse complement strand
AATAGACAGACAGGCGTTCTTTGGGTGAACACCTGCCTGTCCGTTTTATATGCACTCGCCATGCTCCTGATAGTATTTGATGATGCTATCGATGGGCGCACCGCCATTCTGAACCAGTTCAAGGTCAGGGTTTCTCACCTTAGCTTCTTGCTTCACCATTGGGATTTCCGGCTTCACCTCGTCATGCATATGCATTTCATTGAACATGAGTAGGTCAAATCCCGAGAGGGGTTGTGCTTCATCTTCCTTGCCGCAATAATATCCGGGAGCCTCAATGACACCACCGCCATCTGTCGGATGAACTTCAAACGGGATGTTTTTCATCATATCATCAAGCTCTTGCCCCACAGAGCTGGTCTGTAAATATAGCTTGTCGGTTTCGGAAGGCTTCACGTCTGCTAAAGAACTATCATTACTTTCGAGGAGTTGGGACGGGCGCTGATACAGAGGGCTTTTGATGTTTGAGACCCAAACAGCATCTTGGCTCGCAAGACCTCATATGAGTATCCCTGTCCCATGTTTTGCATACTTTTTATGGCACCATTCAGCCTTTCGGTCGTAGCATTCGTTTTCCGACCTTCGACATCAAAGTAGTTGAAAATCTCGTTCTCCCATGTTTTGAAGGTCCTGTTGGCAATCCTTCTCATTTCTGCGTATTCATCCATACGTCTGGGAATCCTGCTTTTCCATTTCCAATACGCCTGATGTGCCGTCTCTCTGTTCTCTGCCTTATAGATTTGGAAGAACAAATCCCGAGTGTGGCTAAGACTCTGAATTCATGATAAGCGTCACAGATTTCTACGAGTTTATTGAGCCGCCAATCAGCCATGTTCTCAGGGTTCATTTTGAACATATAGGAATCAATGTTCAATTCCGTAAACCTGTCCCATTCTGCCTGCCTTTTATCCTTGTTCGAATCGCCTCGATTTTCTTTGCGGATATCATCGCATATCATCTTTCTGGCAGACTCCACGGACTCAAGAAACAGTTTCACGACATGGAATTTATCGACCACATGAATTGCCTGCGGCAACACTGCTTCGATAGCCGATTTATACCCGGCACACATATCCGTTGTAGCAACCTCTACCTTATCAAGGTTCTTGAACCTTAACAAATCCCGGGTAACATCGTCCTTTTTTGACGCTTCGCCCCATTTCCAGAATGATGGCGTTTTCGAGGTCAACATAGACCGGGCGCATCTGCTTTTGAAGATGGCATTCATCCAGACCCAGCACTCGCGGAGCCTTCACATCCGGCCTTAACCGAAGAATATCTGTATAGCTTTCAAATGCCGTTGCAACTGTCGTTGCTCCGAATCCGTAGCGTTCTGCAACGGATGTAAAAGTATTATTCAGGGCGTCCTTCTGGATGGTCTCCCGCAGCCTCTTAGTCAGCTTTCCGCCGTCGTCGATGCAATCCCGGACTTGAATTTGCTTTTGCACCCATGTATCGAATTTTATTGCCATATTTTTGAGGCAATCATCTTTGGGTAATACAACTTTGAATTTTGAAATATAATCCTTGTTGGCATGAGGAACGGTAGAACCAGTATTGACTTTCTTGAATACAGATTGATATTTTTGCATGATTACATATACAAAACTATCTGTCACTCTACCATTAACCTTTTCCAATTTTGCAAATGTAGACCCCAACGCACCATAATGACCTACATAAGTTTCACTGCTGGCAGCGCCGTCCATAACCATGATTGTATCTCCTGCCGTCGTAATCATTCCTTGCTTTTTACAATACGATATCTTGTTCCCATCGTTTGTATCGAATACTTCGGTAGGAATACGGCCTTTTACAAAACGGAAAAGTTCATCAAGTTGATAAACCTCCCACCCCTCCGGGATTTCTCTTTTCAACTCATCATTCCAGACCATCTTGCCGCCGCTGCTCTTGTAGGGCTTGCCGTTCTCGTCGGGGAAGTCGAACTGAACGAACCAGTAATCGTAGAGTAGCTCTGCTACCCCTTCAAGGTCGGCGCAGATAGCGTTGTTGTTATCTATTTTAGAATCAAACCTGCTAAAAAGTCAAGTCCTAATTCAAAGAAAAGTTATCGGCAGAAAAAGAGCATAGCAAAGCAGAGGCGGCAAAGCGGAACGCTTGGCCGCCTCAAATAAAGCATTGGAGATCTCAGCTCGTTCTATTGCGGCAAGCTGCGGTAGAGCTCTGTGACCTTGCCATAATAGACCCGGAGGAACTTATTCAAGCCTGCCACCATGGCAAGTTTACCGCTTTTCCCTTCACCGCGTTTTTTCTCAATGAATGTAAAAATCGGATCGTTTGCCGGCTTGTGCATCACATAGCTCTGCATGACTTCATACCCGGTCTTACGCAGATAGCGATTTCCCCGCTTGGAGATATGCCGGTTATTCGCGCAGAATTTGCCGGACTGGTACGGCGGCGCATCGATGCCGGCGTATGCGATGAGAGCCCGCTTGCTGTGAAAGCGTCGGACATCTCCGATCTCCGCGATCAGGCGCGGAGCCAGCGTGTCCCCGATGCAGGGCATTTCGCGCACGAGAGAATATTCCGGCAGAGTCTTGGCGAGAGCCTGCATCTGTGTTAAAATAGCGTCACGGGACGCCTCCACTGTGTGGAGGACTCGTATCGCTTCCGTAATGACGATCTGCGTGGATGGTGCATTGGGAAGCAGAGGGATACCGTTTTGAGCTGTGGCAAAGATGTGCGCTGCCATACGTTCGCAATTGCGGTATCCCTTCTTTTCCGCCCATTTGCAGTAATCCTTCCGAAAGCGCGTTTCTCCCATTTCGAGGATGTGAGTGGCGTGACGATACCGCAGGACAAAGTCCGAAAGCTTGTGCCGCCCTGCATGGTCGTTCATGAGCTCCTGCATACCGGGCAAAACCTGATCACAGAGGGCATTAAAATCGACCTTTGCCTTGATCAGCATGGAGGTCATCTGGTAATACTGCCGCGCCAGAAGCTGAAGCTCCCGATATGTATCCTCCGGCAGTTTGGTCGGTTGAAGCTCTTGCCAATAAGCCAAACCGTACAAAGCGATCTGCATAGCGTCGATTCGGTCGGTCTTCACCTTGCGGATACTTTGTGAGCAAAACCGCTTCATCCGCAGCGAATTGACGACGGAGACGAATATTCCGTTCTCCAATAAAGCAGTCACCACCGGGCAATGGTAGCTGCCGGTGCTTTCCAAAACGGCACGAACCTCTTCGCCGCTGCTGCGCAGCAGTGATACGAGCTCCGACATTCCTTCTCTTGTATGCTGAACTTCAAACGGAGCGTACACGATCTCTCCCCCTGGCTTCATTCCGCACACGGTACTTTTTCCTTTGGACACATCGATCCCGATACTGAGCATGGGCATTCCTTCTTTCCTGATAAAATATTGCAATGCTTCCGCACCGGCTTATTACGATTCAATTTGGTTCGTGACGCGCACGCGGCATAGCCGGAGCAACCTGCTCAATCGAATCTTTATAACAAGAGGGCGGAGGACTGTTTACAGCTCGAGCGCTTGGCTCACCAAAGAAACCGTCCATCCATTGCCCTCCCATTATAACATATGAACAGGTGTCGTTCACACGCTTTTACTTCTTGCGGTCTTGCGCGAAAAAACCGAGTGCGTCCTTGAGAATATTGTTCGCGGTCCGCAGCCCAGCATTTTCTCGCTCAAGCTCACGGATGCGGATCGTCTGCTCCTCTGCGCTCGGTGTCTTCGCGGGCGGTGTATTTCGGCGTATGCTGCGCCAATCCGCCAGCGTGTAGTACGCAATGCCGAGCTGCTGTGCAGCCTTCTTCACGCCAATCTCGTCGGACAGCTTCAGCGCTTCTTCCTTGAATTCTTTGCTGTAATGTTTCATTGCGATTCCCTCCGTCTCTGTTCTTTCAGTTTAACAGATTTTTGGGGATTTTGCGACTGCACTTACAGGGTACTACTCCACCGGCAAGGTAAAGCCGTTGAGCCTGCGGCGGAAATGAAAGAATAATTCAAGTGCCATACTGGGCTGTTGGCTGTACATTTTAAACCCAGTTCGCTTGTTTTAGGTGAAACCAAAATGGCAGGAAACTGAATGCATCCTCAAAAGGATTGGCTCACCGTTCCGGCTTAAATTGGCTGTTTTTTTCCGACCCAAATTGGCTGTGCGCTCCCGGCGCTAACAACGGTCTTGAGGAACGACGCGTATTAAAAAGTCTGGATGACTATTTGATACAAAGTGGAATGGTGAAAAAGAAACTGGATGGAATTATCGTAGATGCATGGATTAATTCTTTGAATGTTGGTGGAAACACAAAAGCGCATTATGTCAGTGTTTACCGGCAATTTGCACACTACCTCACCGGATTGGGTTATAAAGCGTATATCCCACCACCTTTACAAATAAAACGCAACTATACTCCGTATGTTTTCACATCCGAGGAAATGAAACGATTATTTGAGGCATGCGACAATATTCCCGCGAGACGCAGTTTGACAAAAGCAGAAGTTTGGCTCCCGGTTATGGTTAGGATGCTTTATGGTTGCGGTTTGAGGGTTGGCGAAGCAGTTTCTCTCCAAAATAAAGATATTGACTGGACAGAGGGAACTCTTTTGATCAGGGCTGCCAAAGGAAACAAAGATCGGTTGGTTCCCATGAGTAACTCGCTGATTGATGTTTGCCGTACATATCATAGTATTGCGCATCCATTTCCTAATTCCGAGGATTTCTTTTTTTATAATCACAAAAAACAACCTCTTTCAACTCTTACCCCCTATATTTGGTTAAGGAGGGCTCTTGAAATTGCCGGTATTGACCGTCATCCGCACCCTAAACAGTTGAGGGGTGTCTGTGTCCACTGCCTTCGGCATACATTTGCGGTACACACATTACAGTTACAGAGCAAACGAGGAATGCGCATTGTCACAAGAAAGTATGTGCCTCATGCCGGCTATATCGATTACGGCTTTGATGGCGACACGCTGCTCCATTCGGGAAAGTACATCAAGTATCCGAAGAATAGTAATTGCCAGCGGTGGATGAAACGGGAAACCAGCCGAAAGTTCCGGAATTGTCGGGTTTTGCCCCGAAAGGGGAATTACTATCGGCGCCTTTTTGACTACTGGTGGACATTGTATTAACTAAGGAGAGGATTCCTGCAGCGTAATGTGCGGGAACCCTCTCGTTTCTTGATCTATATCTCTTTCAGACGCCTGTAGAAGGTTGATCTCGATCTGATACCGGTGCGATGCATGGCTTCTTCTTCCGTTACATTATGGTTGCGGAAATCCTCTGCGACTTGGCGGAACAGATTTGGATCGACCACAATTCTCTTTCGACCAGCGTATTTTCCGCTGTTCTTTGCCTGTGCGACGCCTTCTTGGTGACGCTGCTTATTCTGCTTCGATTCCATTGATTCCTGAACCATGAGCAGGTTTAGCAGCAGACTGCATTCCTCTTCAGAGAGCTGGCGCGAGTCTGTTTCATCCCAGATATGAGCGCCACTTCTCAAAATCTGAAGGAGAATCTTTCTGAGCTGGTGGCTGGTCTTTGCGATACTTTGAAATCCCTGAATCGAAACAAGGTCGGCTGGCTGGAGATCGGGCGGCAGGCTGTTGATCGATTCAAATGTGATAGTCCGAGCAGCTTCTGCCCGCTCAACGATCAGGTTATCGGTGCCGCAGCGCATATCCGTCCGGAGCAGCCACTCAAAGCGGTCATAGTAATCCAGACCAACTGCGTCAAGGAGTTCCCAGAGATCCTCTCGACTTTCGCTGGGTGTACGCTCAGAAATGAAGTATGGCGTCATATTGACACGATAGTATCGCTCAAGCCGCATGGACATGTCGAGTCCGGGAATACCCTGGAAAATGGAGGACGGCAGGGTATCGATTACACTCCATTCAGGAGTAAAGACATACTGGAAGTTCTGATCATCAAAGCGCTCAAGATCAACTTGACCCACAGCATACTTGTCGCCGTTGCGGTCCACGGCATAGATTATGCCGCTGCTCGGTAATAAGGCTTTCCCTGCAGGGGAAGCGTATATTCGTTTAGGCTTTGGTAATCATGCGTAACATGCCTCATGAGCCACTCCTTTCCATGTCACAACTGGCGATATGCGTACATAAGGATCTTTTCATACCGTTGCTGCAGCATGACTTTATAGAAACGCTTACGCACCTCCGAGATCCCTTCCACTTCGTCAATAAGAGTATTGATTTGATTAAAATCGATGCGAGGAACAATTCGCTTTAGGGCATCATTGCATGCTTCGAATTGCAAGCTGCTGATCACTTCAAAATAGGAACTCTTGCGATTCTTCACCTTGATGTGGGAAGTGGGGAACTTATAGATCCGTTGGTCAATTTCTTCCTCGGAGGAGAGTACGGCCTCCAGCTTCTCGTCCGTATTCAGCTTCGGATACAGGCTTGAACCATTGTCATATACCGGGGCGATCCGGTATTGGTTATTTCTCTTAATGAAGCCCCAGTTCCCGCCATGCCGGTCAAAATTGCCGATCAAAGCATCCACGATGAACATATCCCAGAAACGGTCAATTGTCTCCTCGACATTTGTTGACTTCATATTCTCCCGCAGCATTGCGGTAATATCTTCATAAGTGTACTGATAGAGCTCTTTGTCCCTTTCCAGCGAGCTTTCGCCGACACCGTTGAAGGCAACAAGATCATCTTCGGGCTCTAAGAAATTCTTCATAACGACTACATTTTTGCCCTCATAAGTGCCAAGGAAGGTTTCCTGTACGGGAATGCCAAGTAGTTGAAAAAAAATATGGCTTCCCAAATACTCAGAAACATAATTGAAGGTCAAGCCCACTTCGGAATTCTTCTGAAACTTAACAATATAACGAAACCCGTCAATGATGATTTCAAACTTCTTTTCCGCCCCAGAGAATAACACGGGTGTCTTTTCGTACTTGCTGTAATCTCTCATGATAGACCTCCCATTTTGATCTTCACCATTATTATATCCACAACGAGTGAAAGTGTCAATAGATCATAGCGACGACTCGCATTTTCCATTCCATCCGTCGTGATAACAAACAGGGTGTGCGTTGGAACATCTTCCTCCCGCGCATACTTGTGGACGTTGCCGATGTGGTGGATCGCGCCTCCAATCGCATCCAACAAGGCGGTGCAGCCGCGCACACAATACTCCCTATCAGTCATGGGCTTGATGTCTCGGATATTGACGCGGTCATGGATCACTTCGCTGACATTGTCAAAGAGGATAGTGGAGACCAGCGCTTCGCCGGGAGCTTTCTTCTGCTTTTCAATCATGGCGTTGAAGCCGCCGATTGTGTCGGACTCGAGCCCACTCATGGAACCGCTGCGGTCAAGGATAAAGACGATCTCAGACAGATTCTTATTCATTGCAAATACCTCCAATAAATTATGGCTGTTTGGTGTTTCACCTTACAGCCATATCTTCACGTTGATATTCGCTTCATTTGGTCGCTTGTTAAGCGACAATTCAATGAAAGGCGCAAGCAAGGATGCTTGCGCCTCTGGATTTCTCAGGATGTGTGATGTGCGTAAAACTCGCTCTCTGCAACACGAATCACGAAATTGTATTCCAGTCGATTTGCCTTGGACATGTCGATGTTATACCGCTTACTGACCTGACGCAAATAGGCAAAATACTCTTTGTCCTCACGAGTCAACGGAGACACCCAGCCTGTCCGTGAAGCATGATCTTCTACCTGACGCAGATACTCAAGCTCTTTTTGTTCCATCGCAGCACACCTCCGGAAAAGATAGCATATCAATCAGGGTTCCACCGACGAACAGTCGCAGCACCTGATAACTATTATGCGCCAATCAGGCTTTGGTCGAATGCAAACAGCGCCTCATTGATCTCAAATACATTGTAGTTTCCTCGCTCGACAAAATACTCCACGATGATGTCAAATTTGCTGGAGTGCGACAGGGCAAATCCTGCTTTCGAGAGCATATCCTTTAATTCATCAAGCGGCAATTCGAGTGCAATTGCAAAGGCGATCACAGTCGGCTTTGATGGCCGATAGAGCTTATCCGATCCGAATCTTTGAGAACAGCTTTCGATCGATGTTGGCCTTCTTATAGCACTCTGCATCCGTCATACCACATTCATCAATCTTACGAAGCAGCATCTCGGAAAAGCATCTCGTCGATCTGCTTCAGAGCATCGTCTAGGGAAGCTGCCTTTGCTACCATAGGGGCAGCAGGGGATAGGGCAGCTCTCTTCCACTGCAAGGCTATGCAGCCGGCTGATCCGCTCAGCATAGCTGTCTCGATGCTCTTCTACATATCGGTCGTCTATGTAGGCGTTGATGTCCGCAAACAACTTGCTGCTGATCTGATACGCCTTGCGATCAAGATGACGATGTAAACCATCATATCGTTTTCAAGCAGAAAACTGCTGATCGTGTCGATAGCAACTTTGAGCGCTGCATCCTTTGGATAGCCAAAGATCCCCGAGGAGATCAGAGGGAATGCGACCGACTCGCAACCATGCTCCTTTGCGAGCGCGAGTGCCGTCTGGTAGCACGAAACAAGCTGATCATGCTCCCCATACTGCCCACCGCACCAGCGAGGGCCAACCGCATGGATCACATACTTGCATGGCAGCTTATATCCCTTTGTTATCTTGGCACTACCAGTTTTGCATCCATTGAGCTTTTCGCATTCGGCTAGGAGTTCCGGGCCGGCGGCGCGATGAATGCAGCCATCTACGCCGCCACCACCCAAGAGGGAACTGTTTGCGGCATCGACAATCGCGTCAACCTTCATTTTTGTGATGTCATTTCTTACAATCTGGAGCGGCATAAGTGGACCTCCTGTGATAGCTGCCTTTTGAGTGATTAAACGGCGAGCTTCTTTGGCAATAGATATATCTTCTTATCATCGAAGCAGATTTGCTCGGTACGGTTATAGATCTGGATCATCTCATCCATCTTTTCCATAAACATCCGTGTCCCTGGATTGCCTATGGAAGCGAATCGGTGAACGGCATCCTTTTCCATATCGAGAGCACTCTTCTTCAAGTGTATCCCGCCATCCTGAAGGAATTCATCAACTGGCCCCTCTTTTACAAGAGGGATACTTCCAATGAATTTCCCGACTGCATTTCCTGCCGTGCCGATACCTTTCATGACATTAGCATCTACTGCTGAGTTACTCAGCTTCTCTAAATAGTGTGAGCTCTCCTCAAACAAATCGCGGTATGCGTCTGACATCTGTTGCAGTTCATCTCGAATCCCAGAAATGTAGGATTCTTTGAAATTGCCGCTGAGCATGACCTCCATGAGAGATGACAGTGAGAATGTATAAAGGGACAAGCGATAGTATTTGAATTCCTTCTCCAAAGAGGCGAATGCCTGCTTCACGCCAGCCTGCGTGACGATATGCGGCTTCTTCCCGATCGACTCGGCGATCTTCTTCTGATAACCAAGCATGTTCTTGCGTGCGTGCGCGATTCTGGTAGGTAAGGACTTGATTATGATTGCCGCTGACAAAACGTTCATTGTCCCAGTTGTCCTTATACTTTTTGATGATGCTCATGAGACTTTCAACATCCGCTTCTATCTCAGATTCCTTTTTCGATTTCAAGGAACGAGATGATCTGCCTCTGCATATCCTCAATTTTCCCCAAGTTCCTGTTCGATTGAGAATAGTGCGACCGCCATCATCATAGTGGCGGGATTGAATGCTGCCGCTGTCTGTGTGGTAGCGGTAATTGCTCCTGCTTCCTGCAGCTGAACCATTTTAGACGCTCCATCCGCAGTTTTGAGTGAGGCCCAGAAGTTTCCGTTCTTTGCCGCTTTCAGTACATCACCGACACCAGCGTTGGCTATCGTATAGAAGTCCATCCGCTGCGATGCTCGTCGTCTGCGTAACAGTATTCAACGCAGGGATGAGCGAAGAGACCCCAGCACCAAGTGTAGAGAGTTCCGCAATGGGAACGCTTAATACGTCTCTGTCTTAAAACGGGCAGTCCTTGCATCCGCCAAGAGGTTGGGTAATATCCAATAATGCCCCCGTATCACCGCCAGGCTGAGTCTCTATAGCGGTATTCGTATTGATGATCTCTCCCATGTCTTATCCTCCTCAATCGATTGAGAGTGTTCTCATTAGAGTCGTTGCCTTTTTCGCGGATTGGAAAAAGGCCATGTGGGAGCGGTCGCATACAATATTGCTTTACGACCGATGCCCCGAAGGGCATTAGAGACAGCTTGGCCATTTTGAAGCATTGCTTTCCGATTGGAATGCCAAGGATCGTGATGCACCAGAGACAGCCCAGAATGCAGTATCCGATTGCCATCTCAAGGCCAAAGAAAATGATCCAAATTAGGTTGACGAGGAAGGAAAAGCCTCCACCGCCATACACAACTTCTTTCCCAAACGGGAAAAAGGCGAGACTTGCGAATTTGAAGCATTGCAGGCCAACGGGTATGCCGATGATGGTGATGCACCAAAGACAGCCGGCCAGTACCCAGGCAAGCCCGCCGATCAATCCTCCAAATAGGAACCAAAGAATATTTCCAATCGTAGACATAGTTGTCACCTCAATTTCTCGCTATTTCGCATCCGTTGCAAGCTGTCGCTCGATCCATGCCATCAGCAACCTCACGATGCGTTTCTGCTCATCCTCCGTCAGCTCACGCCCTATCGGGAAATGATACCACTTGTTTAAGCAGCTGCGACAGCAGCAGGCGTAGGCATGCTGGGCAATAAACACTGGATGCCCGCGCATCGGTGTCTGTTTGCCGTCATTTGGGATGCTCGCCGGCGCAAGCCGCATTCGGATGAAGTCGGCCGCATGATGCTGAATGGTTTCCATGCCCTTGCCCATTATGTACTGCCTGTCCTTTTCACTCAAATGAAACTTTGCGCGGAAAGCAGACTGTTGTAGGCGTAAAAGTGTTTGCTCAATGGTTGACATGTTGCTCACTCCAAGACCTTCAGTCCCAACTCTTTCATCTTGCGAATGATATCTTTCTCATCCATCATTCCCTCTGGAGATGATGCCTCCTGACCATGGAATGCTTCGATACCGCTAAACTTAGCTGCCAGCTCATCCGGTTTCCAACCGCAGGTACACCACAAGCGGCTTCCATTGTGATACTGCACGATGAGCTGCATAAGAGTATCTTGCTGCTTTTCCGTCAGGCGGACACCTACCTCGCACAATTCAATCAGCACATTCTGGATCATATCCGTTGTGCGCAGATGACCAACATTCTCGGCTCGCCGATGAAACCGCATAATCTTTTCCGCCTCTGTACCGCTGTACTCTGCCAACAGGGCAGAATAAGTGGCGGGGACTTTCTTGTAATAATCCAAATTGAACCTCTCGTTCAAATTGAGAAAAGAAAACTCGTTTAATTTCTTCCCGCGATTCTCATTCGGATAGGTTTTACGTTGTTTTGGGGCGCACTCCATCGCCGTGGACTTCAGGTTCCCAATAAATCTGCGAGTGATTTCTCCTCTACAGATGCTGTTGGTTCCGCATATGAGAGAAAATCATCGGGGACACAATAGGGGCGATCATTGCGCTCGTCCATCAGTGCATAGAAGGAAAACATCTTACCATAGCCAGCACCAATCAATTCTTTTGATACGATGTGCCGATCCAGATCATTGTGAGGTTCCTCCGTGTACAGTTCTTCGATCTCATAAACCCGATAGGGCTGCACTTCTCGACGGACAATTGCGGAAAAAGGCAATAAGGTCGCGTCGATGAATCCGCGGCACATCGCTTTTTAGCTCCTGATAAACCGACCATACATCGCGAAGGGCGATGGTGCCATATAGATTTGCGCAGGCGGCAAATAGAGAATGGAGGAAAGCACATGTTTCCGTTGATAAACCCGCCTGCATATATAGCCGGTTTAGAGATTTCTCCGATAGTGGTTTTGGATAGGACATATACCGTTCCTCCGCGTCTACATCATCAGGCCCAATGACCTTCGCCTCCGTCTGAAATCCGCAGAGCCACGCAAAGAACTGTGGGCTGACGATCACATCTGTCCATACTGTAAAGTGATCTTCTCCATCCGGGACTAAGATCACATCCCGCCCGAGACGGTCGAGTACAGCGCCCACGAGATGATTTTCGAAACGGAGATGAACCTTGACCTCCTCGCCGGTGAACATGCCGAATGTCTTACGCGCATAGACGGCCATATCGAGCGCCTCGTAAGCGTCCTGACCATCTCGTTCTTCATCCAGAACGGTGATCTTTTCCATCTTATCGACGCGGTAGTGTTTGATGATCCCTGCAGCAGAATCAAAGGCGACCATGTAGTAGTTCTCATCATCCCATGTCATTGCAAATGGGCTGACAACATAATAAACTCCACCATTGTCGGTATACGCGCTCCTTGCACCATGTCTTCCGATTACTTGAGATGCCGTTATGAATCTCATCGACATTATAGTAGATGGACTCATTCATCGTCTTGATCCGGTTCTTCTGACATTATTGTGCGCACTCAATCTTTTTTGAAACAGCGTTTTTCTTACAGGGACGCTACCACGGGGCTTGCCCGCGTAGTAGCCGTGATTATTCCCCTCAGATACCTGGAAAGTGAAGGTCATATAAAGTATCACCTTGCGCACTCAACGTCCATTACAGAGCCGTTTGAGGGCCAATTCGATATCAGATTAAGCCCTTTTCACGGCAGCTTTCATGTATTTAAGCATAGCAAAGCAGACGAGATGAAGGTCTCCATTGCAGAAGTGAATGTCACCTCGCCAGAACGGATTATGTGCGGTCACTTCCTGCTTTGCTATTGTTGCTTACTTCTTTCTCAGCAGTCGAGGTGTCAGATCCACCTCATCTGCCGGTATTGCCTTGAGTCCCATCACTTCCTTCAGCTTCAGGAACTCCTCGCTGTCCGCAAGCTCAAACGGCGTCTTGCCGCCCAGCTTGCTGCGTCTGGTGCTGTTGATGTGGTTGAGCAAAAGAATGATATCTTCCTGCGTGTAGGGGCTGAAGCTCTTCCCGCGAGGGAGAACATAGCGGATATACTCGTGGTTCTTCTCTACATGAGGTTTCTGCCAGGAGGCCTGTGGGTCACAGTAGTAAATCCTTGTCCGTCGCTGGCCGTCCACAGTGAATTCCATTTCTCTGGTGTGCTTGAACTCAGCGCCGTTGTCAGTCAAGATTATCGGAAACAACTTCCGGAAGGTGTCCAAGCCCAGTGCCGCTGTCAACCAGTCAAATTGTTCCACTACGGTTTCTGCTTTACCATCCCGCATTAGAAAAATCAGCATCAGGTTTTGCTCTACAAAAATCAGGGTCAGCATTCGTTTTCCCTGTTCCCGGCAGCCCTTCACTGTGTCCATTTCCACATAGGTTGCCTTGGGGTGCCGTGCCATGTAGGTGAAGAAGTCTTCGTAAGTCCTGTCCTGTCGGTACTTCTGGTTCAAGAATCCTTCTGTTGGCGCCTGCTTCTTCTTTCTGGGACGATACCCGACCTTGCGGCGAAGATCCAGATTTCCAACACTCAATCTCCCGGAATCGATGTAGTTGTACAGTGTTCGCTGGCTTACCGGAAGCTCTGCTCCATGCTCCGCATAGATGTGAGTCAGGGCTGCCCCTTCTTAATGAGCGGTGTTACCAGAGCATCCAGAGCTGCCATCGCTTCCTTTTTGCATCTGTGGCTTGTTTCTGGCCTCTGCGTACCGGCGCTTTGCCACAGCATCTGCTTGCTGTGCGGTGTAGTATACTCTGTCGGACTTGCATTTTCTGCGTCTGCTGCAAACATTGCAGACGTAGGGCGGTTTCTGCAACTCCTTGCAAGGATCGTCATTGTATGCCCTTACATACTGTCTGGCAGTCCACTTCTTTGCAGGTGTAGCACATTTGGTGGCAATTTTCCTTCCCGCACAAACCGCCTCGTCTGCATCCTGTGGCGTTTCGGCAGCGTTTTCCTAATGGATGTTCACCGGGAATCTTTGTGGCGTTCCTTCGCAATTCTTCCGACACATATCGTCGGCTTTTGTGGATTTGCTCGGCTATTTCACTCAGGCTTTTTCTCGCATATATCCCTGCTTCGATTTCTATTCGATCCGACAATGTCAGCCTCTCCAGACAGATCTGTTCCGGCAAGGGATTGTCAGCATACAGAATCGAAGTCAAACATGGAATCAGGAAAGAGGGGTAAGCATGAATCTAGCAGTAAATTGTGCAGTGAAAGCAGATCGGGCGATCAGATGCCCAATCTGTCAAAGAGGACGGCTTCTCAATGCCGCCGAACATACAGACCTGCGTAGTCTGCAGCTGTTCCGTCCAGAGCAGGCAGACCGTGCGCAATGGTTTTCCAAATGCCCGAAGTGCGGGCAGCAAATTGGGCTTGCAGTATGCCCGGTTGAAGTAATCATCTAAACTGTAATTCAAAATCCAAATACTATGATACCAGTCAAGCGCACCACCCGCCCACCTTAGAATGTGGGAACGCCGCGTTCGGAGCCTTACGGTAAGCTGTTCAGCTTTCCGTAGGGCTTTTTGCGTTTATGCCCTTTTCGCTGAATAGCGGAAAGGGCATACATGCGCAGATGGTCTGAGAGCATAGCGAAGTATCCGTAACTCCATCTCGAAATTTTACAAAATTTTGAGATTGGAGCTACGAATGTACAACTGGAAAGATGCGCGGAACTACAGACGCTTCCGCGACGAAAACGGCAATGTCATTGCCAATATTATTTACGTTGACGGCGAGGAAGTCGCCGTTTCAGATGAAGTTTATGAAGCCTACGCAAGCATGGATCGCCGAGAGCGGTATCTAACGGATGAATCAGATACCCCGCAGAATCTCTCATTTGAACGATGTGTGGAAGATTGTGTTCCTTTTGAACTGTTGTATGAAAACGGCTGCGGCAGTTTGGAAGAAGATCTGGAGAGGAAAGAAATGCTTTGTATTCTTCACAAAGCGCTTCAATCGATTCCCGCAGAGGAACAGGAATTCATCCGTGAACTGTTCTTCCTGCATCGTACAACACGAGAACTTGCGCAGAAATATGGTGTTTCACAGCCAGCCATTGTCAAGCGCAAGCAGCGTGTGCTATCGACTTTGAAAAAATATTTTGAAAATTTCTGATTTCGTGGTTATCAAGGGGTCGTTTTTTCGGGAGGGATAGTGAGGGGATTCGAAACACCCCTCACTGGACCTTGAAAAGTAAATACCAGCAACGCGGATCACACCGCAGGTTGGGAAATGCGCACGGCGCGCGCGAGGACCCGGAAGCAGCGAGCTTCCGGCGAGCGAGAAACGCGCCGTGGGCAGCCTTGGCAGGCTGCATCATGCCGCCCAACCTGTTTGGACACACAACGTCTAGCCTGCACGTAAGACAGGCTGCCATGCGCTGGGGTTGAAAGCAGTAAAGACCCCAGTCACAGGCTGTGAGAGCTGCCAAGCTCTGTCTGCGCTGTTCCCCATCGCCGGGGTGCGAGCTGCAAATACGGCGGGACAAACTTTTCAAGGATAGGATGAAAACCATGATAAACGAACTTACCAGAAAGAACGCACATACCGAACTCGACCATATCTTCAAAACCATTCTTCCCCGCGCACGGTATGACGGAGAGGGCGGAGCAGATCCGCCTCAGTCACACCATGCTGGACGCCATGTTTGAAAATCGCATCGCGCTGAGCGACGCCGGAACCGGCATCGGCAAGACGTATGCCTACCTGACCGCTGCCATCGTGTACAGCCACAGCAGATTGGTGGACGGGCTGCCGTTCCAGCCGGTGATTATCGCGACCTCCAGCATCGCCCTCCAGAACGCCATTGTGCGGGAATATCTGCCGTTCCTGTCAGATGCGCTGTCGGACGATCCGCATATCACAACACCTATTCTTGCTGCCTTGCGCAAGGGCAAGAGTCACTATGTTTGCGACGAGCGGCTCCGCCAGCACCTGCAGCAGCGTCCAAACGGGAAGAACACCATGCAGAAGAAAGAACTCTATTCCCTGCGGGATGTTCTGGATCTGGATGAAACGCAGAAACTCAGCAGCTTTGACCGCGAGCGCGTCTGTGTTCCGCAGTTTTGTGACTGCAAACACCCGGACTGCCGCTATCGCCGGCACCTAACCGAATGCGGGCAGAAACGTTACCTGTTTCAGATCTGCAACCAGAACCTCTGGCTGGCAGACTGGATGCACAGGGAAAACGGCTTGAAGCCCATCCTCCCGGATGCCTGCACAGTCATTGTGGACGAGGCGCATAAGCTGCCGGAGACGGCGCGGGAGATGTTCGGAACAACATTAACGACCGGGGGAGATCCGCAGCGCGGTCGTTCAGCTGAAGCAGGACGGATATGCGCTGGCAGCAGACCGGCTGTTTTCTGCTTCTTCCGCACTTCTGCAAAAGATGGCAGAGCTGTCGCCGGAGTATCCTGTTGAGCTGCTCCATGACGATCTCAGCAGAGTCCTTTCTACGCTGTTTTTGATTGGCAGAAAGCTGTCCACGTTTCTGGAACCTGCCACCAAGCGGGCGCTGGAGCAGCTCACCGACAAGGTCGTGCTGTTTCTTCGGCCCAAGACAGACGCCATCCGCTACACCGCAGAGGATGATGACGGCAAGCTCATGCTGTGCAGTGTCCCGGCGGATATCACATCCAGAATGCAGAATACCGTTTGGAGCAAACAGATCCCGCTCCTACTTACCTCCGGAACGCTTGCCATTGGCAGCAGCTTTCGCCGGTTTCAGGTTGAATGTGGGCTATGCTGCAATCCGCGAGTCATGGAATCCGTTGCTGTCTCGCCGTTCAATTATGCAAGCAACTGTCGGTTGTTCTTTCCCCGATATTCCGTGCATTTCAGAGGACGAGCGGTATCCCCAAACCGTCGCAGGCAAATTTTGCGGCCTGCTGCATAGCAGCAAATGGACACGCCCTCGTTCTTTTCACCTCTTACAAGGATATGTCTACGGTCTGTGAATGTCTCTACCGGCTCAAAAGCGGCATTCCAATCTTCGTCATGCGCAGGAACCACCCACAGATCCTGCGGCAATTCAAGAGCACCCCCGGAGCCGTCCTTCTGGCAACCGGAGCTGCGTGGGAGGGCATGGACTTCCCTGGCGACTGTGTGTCGCTGCTCATCATTCCCCGGCTGCCGTTTGCATTCCCGGACGCCATCCACGAGCACGAAAAGAGAAACTATACCGCTCTGCGTGACTTCATCCGGAGCGTCATCGTGCCGGAAATGCAGATCAAGCTCAAGCAGGGCTTTGGACGTGCTATCCGCACGGAAACGGACACCTGCGTTGTAGCAATCTTGGACGAGCGTTGCGGCGCCAGAGGCCGCTACCGACAGGATGTTCTGGATGCGCTGCCGGAAATGCCGATCTTGACAGAGGTAGCCGCTATCCGTCAATTCCTCTGCGCGGTCAAGCCGCGGAGCTATTTTGAAGCGGCGGCATAATCAAATTCGTAAAAACAAAAAGGAGAAGGATCATGTATAAACGGAAAATGAAGCTCAGTCCCATCCACATCAGCCTCATTGCACTTGCCATCCTCGTGGTCATTGCTGTGATTGTCACATTCGCCGTCAGAAACGACGAACCAAGGGAGCCCACCGTGCAGAGCGGTATTATCTACGACGATTCTGCCATTGAAGGCGGTTGGGAGACGCTCTCGCAGGAGGAAATTGAACAGCGCCTCAATGACAAGGTGCAGGCGGGCATGATCAACATCAGCTGCAACACTGCGCCTTATTTCAAGGACGGCAAGAGTGAAGGCAACGTCATGTTGGTCAATGAGCTGAACAATCTCTACCCGCAAAAGGTAGAGTTTTATCGCAATGACACGGGTGAAAAGATCTATGAGTCCAAGGCCATTGCGGTCGGCAGCAAGATCGAGCGCGCAAAGCTCGACGTGGAGCTGCCCGCAGGCGAGTACGAATGTACTGCCTACTTTTCCAACTTAGATCCTGACTCCGGCACAACCTTGGGCGTTGCCGGGGCCATTATCACAATTACCATTCAACACTAACAAAACGAAAAAGGAGAACTCACTATGAAGAACATGAAGAAACTCGTATCCCTGCTCCTCGCTGTCTGCCTCATGGCAAGTCTCGCCATTGGCGCATCCGCTGCCGAACCTACCACGGTAGACGTCTCCGGCGGCACCGGCACCTCCAGCGTCAACCTGTCTTCCACCTCGGACGGCACCCTCGACGGTGATCCTGCTGCGACCAAGATGAACGTCGCCATCCCGACCATCCTCCCCATCGCAGTTGGTACGGACGGCACGGTCACGACGGCCACGGATATCCGCATCACCAACAATTCCTATGGCGCAGTTAAGGTCGACAACGTCAAGGTCGAAGCCGGTACCGGCTGGAAGCTGACCGCATTCGGCAGCAAGGACAGCCTTGCCAAGGTCAAGGTAGACAGCAACATGATTGGCTTCAAGCTCGCTCTGGGAGGCGGCGCGGAGCAGCTCACCAATGCGGAGAATGCGGCTTCCCAGACCCTCATCGACGGTGCCATCGAAGGCTGCTACATGTCCGGCAACGGCGACCAGAGCGCAAACTCCATCGCGATCAGCTATGACGCCATCGTCAGCCCGGTCTCCGAAGCTGTCGTCAACGCTTCCGTCGCGTCCGTTCTGTTCGTGATCTGCTGGGATGCGGTTAAGCCGCACCCATCCATCGCTGGGGGAACCTGCTTCCCCCGGCAGCTTTTATCTTGTAGGGAGGGATTCACTTTGAACACAAAACGAATTCTTGCGCTGTTTCTGGCTGTCGTGACCTGCCTGTCTCTCGCTGTTTCCGCATCCGCGGCGAGCATTTCAGATTTCAAGGATGTGGACACCAAAGCGTGGTACGCGGAAGCCGTAACCGCAGCTATGGATAATGGCCTGCTTTACGGTAAGTCCAAGACGCAGCTTGACCCCAACGGTCTGCTGACCCGTGCAGAAATGGCTGCTATTACAAATCGTTCCTTTGGCTGTTACAAAGCGGCAGACATTTCTGCGTACAAGGACGTTGCCAAGGGCAAGTGGTACTACAACGATGTAGCACTCGCCGTCCAGATGGGAACGTATAACGGTGTGTCCTCCAGCAGCATGCAGCCGGATCGGGCAATCACTCGTCAGGAAGCCATTGCAGTCGTGCACGAGCCTTGCAGCTTGATCTTGACGATTACGCCAAGACGGATCTGTCCAAGTTTGCGGATGCGAAGGAAGTGTCCAAATGGGCGTTGCCGTACATGAAAGAAATGGTCGCAGCCGGTTATGTGCATGGCCGCACACAGGGGCTGGCGCCGCAAGCCAACATCACAAGAGCAGAATTTGCGCAGCTCTATTTCAACATCATCCAGTCCTATATCACCAAGAGCGGCAGCTATACGAAGGATTACAAGGGCAATCTGCTCGTCCGTACCAAGGACGTTGAACTGAAGGACATGTCCATTGACGGCGATCTCATCATTGGCTGCGGCGCGGCAGATGGCAAGGTCACGCTGTCCAACGTAAAAATCTCCGGCCGCCTTGTCGTGTGGGGCGGCGGCACAGCGGCGATTTACTGCAACAACGGCACAACAGCGGCCGAAGTCATTGCCTGCCGTGTGGACGGGCCGGTCAAGGTCATTTTTGACCGCGAATCGACGCTGCTGGTCTATGACAAGATCAAAACCCGCATCACAGAGCGCGCAGGCAAATTCCCGGAAACGGAGATCGTGTTTTACGCAATGGATGACTGCTGAACGCGCAGCGCGATCTCAATAAGATGGTAGACGAAAATCTCATTCAGGCGGAAGTCCCCGCGCATCTGTACGCCCTCGTTGGCGAGCAGACGGTATCTGCTGTATTGAAGAATAGCAGCAAGACGGACACCTATACCATCGAGATCCGCAGAGATTCCGACGGCAGCCTCATTGCAGATCCCATCACCCTCGCAGCCGGTGCGTCGGTCAGCTCCATCACGCTGAAAGAAGCGCCGGAATACGGCAACGCTGCCTGCACCGCGACGATCACGGCCACCCGTGATGGCAAGACGGTCGGCACGCTGGAGGTCAAGACTGCGCTGCACGCTGCATACCTGTGGCCGAAGGAGGTAATGTCAAAATGAGAACAAAGAAACTGTTTTCTCTCCTGTTGGCTGTTCTGATGCTCTGCTCGCTGTCGGTTTCTGCCTTTGCAGCAGAAACCGCGCAGGCCAGCGTTCCGGTAGTGCTGACGGTTGTGAACTCTGTCTCGCCTATCTCCGTCAGCGTCCCCGCCTGCCTGCCGGTCACGGTTTTGGACGGCTATGTTGTAACGGCATCCAACGCCGTCATTGAAAACCGCGCACAGAGCGGCGCGGTGCAGGTCGTAGCCGTCGATGTGCAGCCTGGTGCGTTTGCCATTGGAGATTATGAGAACTTCGGCAGCGAAGCCGGAAAGATCGCGTTCAGCATCAACGGCTGCAAGACGGTCAAGGAAGGCAAGCTGACGCTGACTGACGGCGCGTTCCCGGTCATTGACGCAGGGAAAAACCTGCGGATCGCATACACAGCGAAGGTTGCGGCAGCTGAAAAGGTGGAGAAAGTGAACGCCGCGACGCTGATCTTCACCATCGCGCCCGCAACCGGCAATTCGTAAAGGAGGGAGGAACCGCTATGAAAACAAGAAAACTCACAGCACTCCTGCTTGCCCTCTGCATGCTCCTTTCGCTCAGTATCTCGGCATTTGCGGCAGACGATGCTGTCGTCAGCGGCACGATCCCGGACAGCAAGATCACATGGGAATTGGACAGTAAGGGCTGGTTGACGATCTCCGGCAGCGGGGACTGCAGCGCCTTTACAAGCAAAGACGATCAACCGTGGGCAGAATACCGCAGCCAGATCACACAGGTTTGGTTCGACGGCATGGAGAGTCTGGCGATCCCCGATCTCGCTTACTGGTTCGAGGACTGTACCAATCTCACGACTGCCGAGATCCCCAGCACCACGCCGGTCATCGGCCGCCATGCCTTCTATAACTGCCCGCTTGCTGGCGAAGCTGTCCATTTATTACGGAGAGCATACGCTGGACAACATCGGAGAAGATGCATTCTGGCGTGAAACCGACAACGGCGATACGCTCTATGTTGCGTACATCATTGGATACCCGGATTCTTCTGTGCCTTTCCACGATTATGACTGGACAGCATCCAATCGAAGCGAACCGATATTTCTGCGATCTTTACGGTGTGTATCAGAACGCAGATGCCGCCACCACTGCAGGCGGCATCAAGAAAGCGCCTGCACAAGTTTCACCCGTGCGTCCACCGGCATTGTCGGCACCTGCCCAAGCTGTAAAGTATTCTTTGACAAGGCACCTACGTCGTTTCAAGACGCATACATCCAGAGGTCATGCCAACTATAATGAGTGCAATAAGCGTCATTATGTCCAAAATTTGGGACATATACGACCAAAAGACACGGCGACGGCAGTATGGTTCCGGCACTTGCCCGGATTGCGGCAGTCATACATGGATGCTCCACTACCAACAGGACGCAACTTGCACCAGCAACGGTTACCGTTCGTATTCGTGTGCTTGCGGTCAGACCAAAAAGTGAAACCATCTATGCGAGCGGCCATAGTTATAGCTACGGCTCTTGGGAGGAATATTCCAGCAGTCAGCACCGGCGCGAAGCCTATTGCCGGAACTGCGGCGCATCCAGCTTATGACTATGCCAGCACAGTCTGAGCTACGGGAGCTGGAGCAACGATTCCTCCAGTCAGCACAGCCGGACGGTGTCCTGCCGCACCTGCGGATATAGCACTACGGATTACGGTTCGCATTCCTATTCCACAGGCTCATGGAGCAAGTATTCTGATGCCCAACACCGTCGCTCGAAAACCTGCTCCGGCTGCGGCGCGACAGACCTATGACTACGCCAATCACAGTTATTCCTACGGTTCATGGACGAAGGCAGATGATGTTCAGCAGCATCGTAGAACAAAACCTGTTCGGCCTGCAGCGATTCGGACTATGAGTATGGCGACCATCGGGATTCCAATGCGGATGGTGTCTGCGACGATTGTGGCGCGAATGTCGCGCTGATCGTGACGTGGGATGCCTCATCCAACGGCGGCACAGTTGGTGGCAAGAACAGCGTGACGACCTCCGTCGCGCCCAACCAGACCGCCGTTGCGCCCGGCTACACGCCGGTCAAGGCAGGTCACACGTTCTCCGGCTGGTACACGGAAAAGGCAGGCGGCACACTGTACAACACGGTTACCATTACGGCTGCGCGGACGTTCTACGCGCAGTTTGCCCCGGCAGAATACAAGATCACATGGGATCTCGGTACCGGCAAAACAGAAACCACCAACCAGACCTATGGCGAAACGCTGAACCTGCCCACGGAGCCGACTCGCAGGGGCTATGCGTTCCTCGGCTGGTTCACACAGGAAACCGGCGGCACGCAGGTTGACGGCAATACCGTGTTCAAGGAAGTAGCCTCTACCACCTACTATGCGCATTGGGAGGAAGCAACGGTTTTCTCCGTCGTTGTTCCGGCTGTGCTGCCGGTGACGGTCGACCAGAATGGAAAGGTCTATGTCTCAAACGCAGAGATTGTCAATCACTCCACTGCGGCTGTGCAGGTGTCCTCCGTGACCCTGACGGCAGAAAACGGCTGGACGCTGGTGCCGTATGCTTCGGATATGTCCCACGCCAAGGTGGACAGCAAACAGATCGGCTTCAAGATCAACAGCGCACAGACTAGTAAAACCGGCAGCACGGAGCAGTTTGAACTCACTACCCCGTGGCAGATCAACGAGGAAGATAGCCTGACCCTGTCCTATGACGCAGTTGTCAGCGCCCTGTCTCCAGCCGGTCACAAACGCCAATATCCTCTCCGTCCTGTTCGTCGTCGAATGGGCGTAATTCTTTACGAAAGAAGGACTTTACCATGCTGAAAATGATTGCCATCGGCAACCTGACGGGAGATCCCGTCCTCAAGACCAACGAAGAAACCGGCAAGCCCTATGCCATCATGCGCATTGCCTCGGATCGCCGCTACAAGTCTCCGGATGGAGAAAAGCTGACCGATTTTATCTCGATCAAGGTGCGCGGCGTGCTCGCAGAACGCTGCGCGGAGTTTGCCAGAAAGGGCTGCAAGATTGCGGCCAGCGGCGATTTTGAAACGATCACCTTTGCCGAAGAACCGGAGCGGCAGCCCGGCTTCCTGCTCAAAGCGACCGAGGTGGAATTCCTCTCGCCCCGGAAAGAGCTGGACGATGCTGCGGAGCTTCCTGCGGCAGCGTAACAAACGAAGCGGCCATCCCTCAACGGGATGGCCGTTTGTGCGCAGAAAGGAGACCAAACATGACGGCATATTTAGATGGTTATTCCGGCTATTCCAGCGTTCCGGAGGATGCTGCCGCTGAGATCTTGGAGAAGCTGATGACACACCAGCAGATCTCCTCCGACGAGGTTGCGCAGATCTTGAAGCGGTACGGTGTCTGCGGAGAACCGGAAGCATTGCAGGTTGCGTACCGAAAAAAGATCGGCCAGCGTCTCATTGCCAGTCTACGCGACCCATACGGCAGACGCGAGGTGTTCTCCACCGGCAGCACCTACGTTCTGGTGGATTGCTGCAATGACCGTGACGCGCTGGAACACATCCACAAGAAGCTGGATAAGGACATGGAAGCAGTTGATCAGGCATCGTGCAAGATTGATAACCGATTGCAGGTGCTGCAGCGATTTTCACGGTATCGGAGGAAGCGCAGATGAGATTATCTGAAATGCTGACCGCGATCCGCGAATACCCCGCGCTGAAGATCAAATATGAGGCCATGCGCGAGCAGCAAGCGTCCCAAGAGCGCACGGCGGTTCAGCTCTCTATTGCTTATAACAATCTGCAAATCGGTAACAGGCAGTTGTCTCAAAAGAACAAAGCGCTGGAAGCAGCCCTTGTGAAGCTGGTCCCGCAGCTGAACAGCCGGGAACACTGTCGGCGGTTATATAAGACGGTTGCGCCGTATCTTGATCCGGGCGGATTTGTGCTTTATAGGAGCGCTGCCGAGTTGACGCGCTTTCATATCAGCACGGAGTTTGCAACGGAAGATAACCTGGGAAAATTCGAGGAAATGGACGGTTACAGAATGCTGCGATACCTGACCGCGGACCGTTTCGGCTCTGTGGAGTATGAGATCGTCGCGCCGTGCTATGAAGAAGCTGTTTCGCTTCATACCGATTACACATCTCCAGAGTATCTGGCGTTTGAGAAAAAGCTGTATGAAAAGACGCTGCGTAAGCTGGGCTTTGGGAAACTGCTCCCAGAGGAACGCGCACCGCAGAAGGATATGGACAAACGGAAAGGAAAGGTGGAAGAACGATGACAGAACCCATTACCATTGGCGTGGATCATGGCTACGCGGCCATGAAAACCGCGCATTGCTCGTTTCCCTCCGGTCTGGCTGAATACGAACATGAACCGTACACGCAGAAAAACGTCCTCTGCTATGACGGAAAATACTACGTTGTCGGCAGCGGACGGCAGCCGCTCCAGAAGGATAAGACGACGGATGAGAATTACTACTTACTGACGCTGGCGGCCATTGCCAAAGAGATCGCGTACCGGAACGCACCGACCACAACGCCGGTGATCCTTGCGGCCGGCTTGCCGCTAACGAGCTTCGGCGGGAGAAGAAATCATTCCGGACGTATCTGCTGCGCGAGGGCAAGCTGGTCTCTTTTTCGTATGAAGGGATTTCGTATGAAACTTCTGTGCAGGACGTGAAGCTGTTCCCGCAGGGCTATGCGGCCATCCTCCAGCACAGTGATCTGCTCAATGAACCCTCCGTGATCCTTGCGGACATTGGCGGCTGGACTGTGGATATTATGCGGCTGGACAACCGTATTCCGTACGCAGCTTCCTGCCGCAGCTTAGAGCTGGGCATGATCCGCTGTCTGGACGAGATCGCAGAGCAGGTGCGCCGAAGCCTGAATCTGTCTCTTACCGGTGCGCAGATTGAAAATGTCCTGCGTGGAAGTCCGGACAGCATGGACGACCGCGTGAAAGCCATCATCCAGCGGGAAGCTGGGCTTTATGCCAGACGCATTCTCTCCGCCATTGCCGAAGCTGGTCTGGACTGCCGCGCTATGCCGGTCGTGTTCCTCGGCGGCGGGGCCGGGCTTATGAAACGATACCTGCCGCAGGGCAGCGTTCTGCATCCTGTCATTCTGGACGATGATAAATTAAACGCACAGGCATACGAGCGGCTGGCAGCGCAGGTAGCAGGCCATGCAGGATAAGCCGCAAACCGCCCGTTTCGGTACGACGCTGTTTCTGGACAATCCGCTGCATCGGCAGGCGTGGGAGATTCTGTCCTCGATCCCCGCCGGGCAGCGCACAAACTGGCTTTGCCTGGCACTATGCCAGCAGGCACAGCGGGAGCAATTTCTGTTGGACTTAAAAGCAATTCTCCAAACGGAGCTGCAAAGCAGTTTCGATCCACAAACAATTTCGCGGCCGCAGCCAGCCGGGGGCGTCGACGATGACGTTCTCGGCTTTTTGCGCGCGCTGCAGGAAGAAGGTGAAGAAAGCTGAACGTATAATCCGATATTTTGATATGTTCGCGGGAGTCGGCGGTTTCCGGGCAGGGTTAGACTTGGCAGGCGGATTTCAGTGTATTGGGCATTGCGAAATCGACAAATATGCAGACGCCAGCTATCGCGCCATCCACGCGCCCGGAAAGGAGGAAGTCTACTATCCCGACGCAAGAACCATTGACCCCAAAGAACTCCCCGACTTTGACCTCCTGTGCGGAGGCTTCCCCTGCCAGGCGTTTTCTACAGCTGGCAGGAGGAAAGGATTTGAAGATGCAAGAGGCACTCTCTTCTTTGAACTGGCCAGAGTGGTTAAAGAGAAGCGACCGTCGTATCTTTTTCTTGAGAACGTTGTTGGGCTCCTTTCGCATGACAGAGGCCGGACGTTTGGTGTCATCCTCTCCACGCTTTATGACCTGGGGTATCATGTCGAATGGACTGTGCTTAACAGCAAACATTTTGGAGTCCCTCAATCAAGACGCAGGCTGTTCCTTATCGGATATCTTGATCCCCGATGCGCCGGAGAAATACTTCCTGTCTTTGGAACAGATGCAAAAGCTCTTGTACAAATCGTCCATGGACGGCTGGGCAAACGAGTCTATGATTCTGCCGGAATTGCCTGCACGCAGGACACCAGCAGACAGTCCGGACTCTACTTTGTAGATCTGACGAAAGGTCGATCCGAAGATCACGCCGAACGCCAGATGTTTGCATACCCGGCAGGACGGCTCCCTTACCAACTTCAAAGGGCAAAACTCCGGCGTTCTCTATATCAAGGAAGCAACGAAGAAAGGCTACAAGGAAGCGCATGAAGGCGATTCCATTGACCTCGGTTTCGCGGGCAGCAATACGCGCCGCGGGCGTGTGTTTGCGGGCGTTGCCCATACGGTGGACACAGCGAACACACACGGCATTGTCCTGCGCGGCGGCAGAGTCCGCAGGCTGATGCCGCGGGAGTGTTTCCGCTTGCAAGGTTTCAACGAGGATCAGATCGATAAAATCCTCGCCATCAACTCCGATGCGCAGGCATACAAGCAAGCTGGAAACAGCGTAACCGTGCCGGTCATAAAAGCCATTGGCCGCCGCATCCGCGCAGCAGATGCGGAACTCTACGCACAAGAAAGCAGGTGACCTATGCCAAACCATATTACAAACATTTTGAAGTTTAAGGGTGATAGTGAACAGGTGCATACCATGCTTGACAAAATCAAAAGTGATGAACTCGGCTTTGGCAGTATTGACTTCAATAAAATCATCCCCATGCCGGAAAGCCTCAACATTGAAGCTGGCTCCCGCACAGACGATGCGCTATACGTCTGCATGGTCGCGTTGAACCCAGCCGCACCGGACATGGGCGTTCCAAAATTGAGCAGTGAGGAATATCAGAAGTTGACCGGCATTGTTGGTCGAAGCAAAGGCGAGCAGTTTATGCAGCCGGACGCACAGCGGATTGGCAGAGTCCTCAAACACACCATTCTTTCAGATGCCATTGCCATGGGACAGGTTGTGATCTCCAACTTCCTGCAATATGGCTGCGGAGATTGGTACGGATGGTGCAATCGGAACTGGGGAACAAAGTGGAATGCTTATGACGTTCACTTCGATCAGGAATCACAAAGCATTCACTTCCTGACTGCGTGGGATATGCCTGCACTGGTCATAGACAAGCTATCACAGATGTTCCCGGAGATAAAAATTGATCTGCAGTGGGCAGATGAAGATGTTGGTTACAACGTCGGCCATGTCGTCCTTTTGGCAGGAGAGACGATTGCTGGGCATATCCCAGAGGGCGGCAGCCGGGAGGCTTATGAGATGTCGTTTTCAGATTCACGGCGGAGAAGCTGCCGATTTCAACTATGTGTTCGACGAAAAAGAAGGATAACTATGTTTATCAGGAGCCAGAGCGTCAACGTCTCCGCCGAAAACCAAGGGCGATAAGCCAAAAGAACCGGAGCGATGATTGGCATCAAAGATCAGTGCTTCGGCGTGGAAATTGAGCTGACCGGCATCACGCGAGCAGAAGCGGCAGAGGCGCTTGGCGCGTATTTTGGAACGACGCCGCAGCGCAGCTATGATAATTACGATAGCTGGTATGTACCGGATCGGGAGGGCAAGCAGTGGCGCATCATGAGCGATGGCAGCATCCGCGCAGAGTGGAATGACGATGGGCACTATCGCAGAACGACCGATCCGGAATATCGCGTGGAAATGGTGACGCCGAAGCTCACCTATGATGAAATGGAGAAATTCCAGGAGTGTGTGCGCCGTATCCGGCAGGCAGGCGGAAAAGTCAACGACTCCTGCGGGATGCACGTCCATGTGGACGCCTCCAATCATAACCGCCAGAGTCTCAAGAACCTGCTCAGTATCATGTATTCCAAAGAAGATCTTTTATTCAAAGCCCTGAAAACGGACCCCGCCCGTGTCAACCGCTGGTGTCAGCGCGTGCGCGAACCCATGCTGCAGCGGGCAAGGCGGCTGTCCAATGAACCGACGAGAGATTTGACGCAGTTGGAGAACATCTGGTACGAAGGCTGCATTTCTGCGCACGAGCATTACAACTGGACGCGCTATTATGCGCTGAACCTGCACTCTGTCTTTTACGCGGCACCATTGAATGGCGCTGTTTCAATTCTACGCTGCACGCCGGTCGCGCAAAAGCCTACGTCAATTTATGCCTCGCCATGTCTGCGCAGGCAATTAGCCAGCGCACCAGCGTTATGCGCAAGACGGTGAGCGACAATGAATTGTTCACGTTCCGTGTCTGGCTCGTGCGGATGGGACTAAATGGCGATGAATTCAAGAATACGCGCGATCATCTGCTTGCCAATCTTCAGGGCAACCGCGCCTGGCGATATGACAAGGACTGCTATGCAAGCAGTCACAAAAACCGAACATCTCAGCAGGAACAGGAGAGGTGACCGAATGAAAATCTGTATTGAAGAATCTACATATGAGGGTACGCCCATTGAAATTCTGGCCCAGCTTCGCGCCTTACATTTTGATGCTGGCACGTTCGACGGAACGGAAGGATATATCCGCTATATGCAGAACACGATCCGCCGCATGACGGAGCAGCCCTGCGAGCTGCCAGAGGCAGCACGGAAGAACGCGCAGCTGCGCTTATTCATGTATTGCAGTGAGATTGGCGCGCTGGAGCTGCTGGAGGAATGATGATGGAGAAACCACTGTATTTTGCCTACGGCAGCAATATCAATCTGGACCAGATGAGATACCGCTGCCCGGACGCGAGTGTCTACGGACAGGCTGTGCTGGACAATTATGACCTGCGCTTTCGCGGCAGCGGCGTTGCGACGGTCGAACCCAAGGAAGGTGCTTGCGTCTACGGCCTTTTGTGGGAGTTAACTGGCAAATGTGAAGCATCCCTCGACCGCTACGAAGGATATCCGCGTTTGTATATCAAGCAGACGTTGGAAGTGCGGACGTTTGACGGACAGCGCGTCCCGGTTATGGCTTATATTATGAACCCAGAGCTGCATCTGAAACCGTCCCTGCCGCCGAGAGACTACTATCTTGGCATCAAAGCGGGCTACGAGCAGAACGGTCTGCCGGTTGGTTGCCTCAAGTATGCATTCAAGAACTGCCTCAAGGAGTGCGGCATGGAACCGTACCCAAAGAAAGTGCAGACCAAGCCGCCGCAGCGGAAGGAGGCCAGCCATGAGCGATAACCCCAAGGCAGCGGCGAGGAATTTTGTTCTTTGACCGACAAGCAGATACAGACCTATACGCGCCTGTATTCCCGCGAAAAGCTGTTCGTCATGCAGCATGGAAAGGTGATCAATCAGCCAAAGAAAGGAAAATCGACGCATGAAAGATAAATACCTCCTGACGGCAGAGTCCGTCACGGCAGGTCACCCGGACAAGCTCTGCGACACGATTGCGGACAACGTTCTGGACGCCTGCCTCAAAGAAGATCCCAATGCCCGCGTCGACTGTGAAGTGCTGGCGACGGCGGGGCAAAATTCTTGTTGCCGGGGAACTCCGCACAACGGCAAGCCCCGACGTGGAAGCCATTGTCCGGCAGGTTGTTCGAATGCCGGATATGACTGTAATTATCATGTAGAGGTGCGTCTGCATACGCAGAGCCCTGACATTGCAGGTGCAGTCGATGGGGATACGCTAGGCGCAGGCGATCAGGGCATCATGTACGGCTACGCCTGCTGGGAAACGGTGGAGCTGCTGCCCGCGCCGGTTGTGCTGGCGAACCGCATCACGAGCCTGCTCACCACCTGCCGGGAGGAAAAGCTGATCTCCGGAATCGGGCCGGACGGAAAAGCGCAGGTGTCTGTGCAGTATGCGTTCGGTGTTCCGGAGCGCGTGGACACCATTGTGATCTCCTGCCAGCACGACGCGGACAAAGGCCCTGACGAGCTGCGCGAAGAACTCCGCAGGCTGGTCATTGCCCGTGCCTGCCATGACGTGCGCATCGATGAGCAGACGAAGATCCTCATCAATCCGTCCGGCAGATTTGTGCTGGGCGGCTTTGAAGCAGACACCGGCCTCACCGGCCGTAAGCTGATGGTCGATACCTACGGCGGGCTTGCGCCTCACGGCGGCGGTGCGCTCTCCGGAAAGGACGGCACAAAGGTCGACCGCAGCGGCGCATATATGGCGCGCTATGTGGCAAAGAACATCGTCGCAGCCGGTCTTGCCGATGTGTGTACGGTTAGCCTTGCCTATGCCATTGGGCAGACCGAGCCGGTTGCCGTCGAGATTGACACGCAGGAGAGTGGATACTATGACGACGCATTTCTGACGGAAGCCGTCCGCCGTGTCTTTGACTTCACTCCGGCAGGCATGATCCGCGCGCTGGATCTGGACAAGCCGTTCTTCGCAGAAGTCTGCAACAACTGCCACTTTATGCACCCGCAGGCTGCTTGGGAGCAGACGGACAAGGCAGAGAAGCTGCGCATGTCTTGCGCAGAGCTGGAGGACGAGCACACATGAGTCCAAAGCACGTCGTTTCCTGTTCCTTCGGAAAGACAGCATTGCGACGATCCTGCTGGCCTTGGAGCATGGCGAACCGTTGGACGAAGCGGTGTACTGTGAGGTCATGTTTGATGACGCTACCTCTGGCGAAGTGCCGGAACATCAGGCGTTTATCTATCAGGCAGCGATTCCCGCCCTTGAAAAACTGGGCGTACCTGTCCGTGTGCTTCGAAGCGAAAAAACCTACACCTCTATTTTTATGGGGAAGGTCACACGCGGGCCGAAGAAAGGCATGATCCGCTCTTTTCCTATGTGTGGGAAATGCTATGTCCAGCGCGACTGCAAAATGCACCCGATCCAGCAGTATCAGAAAACACTGCCGTCCAGACACCGTGCAGTACATTGGCATTGCAAAGGACGAACCGCAGCGTCTGGCACGGCTAGGCGGCAATCAGGTGTCGCTGCTGGAGAAATACGGATACACCGAGGATGACGCGAAGCAGCTCTGTAAACAAGCAGGACTGCTTTCCCCTGTGTACGAGTTTACCGACCGCGGCGGCTGCTGGTTTTGCCCGAATGCCAAGCTGTCCGAGCTGCGACATTTGTACGACCATCATCCGGATCTGTGGCAAAAAATGATGCGTCTGCAAGTCGTCCCCGGCAAGGTCACAGAGAAATTCAACCGCAACCAGACGTTTGCGGACATTGACGCAATGTTCCGAGAACAGGATTTGCAAGCAGCGGCCTAACATATTATTGGGGCGGCGATATAAAAATAGGCGTGAACTGTGCAGTTGCATAAATCCAGAAATGCTGGTAAAATACCAATAGGGAAATTATTTTTACAGGAGGTGTCGGACAATGATGTATCCTTTTTTAACGTTGGATGACCAAACCGAGATCGTGCATTCTCAGCTTCTGGACGATGGCAGCGTAAAGGTCTATGTGGAAAAGCCGGACGAAAAGGATTGCTTTCACTATGCGACATGCTTTTTGCCAGAATACCGCTGGGAAGATGTTTCCGGCTTCTCTGAAGCGGAGATTCAGAAGTATCAGGAAATCATCTCGTCTACGGCGCATCTGATCATGCGGTTTGCCGCAGAGGGAGGCTTGGAAAATGCCGCAGGTTTTTAAGGTCGGTTCTTACTGGGTCTACTTCTGGGCAAATGAAAACGATCCGCTGGAACCGGTACATGTCCATGTCTGTCAGGGCGCGCCGAACGGCAACGCGACGAAGATCTGGATCACACGGGCTGGCGGTTGCATCCTGTGCAATAACAATTCCAGAATCCCGGACCGGGTGCTCCGGAACATCATGGACGTGATTGAAGCCAGAAGCGCAGAAGTAATTCAAAAGTGGACGTCATTTTTTGGCGAGGCTAGATTCTTCTGCTAAACCATACGGATGGGAAAGAATAATAAGAAGTGTCCTCGCTGCGGGCATAAAATGAAGCAGCAGTTTATTGGCTTGCAGCATTGCTCCTGCGGCATGAGTTGGAAGGGCGGGATCGGCTTTTTTGAGCGCACGCCGGACATGGTATTCTGTCTGCGCCGACAAAAGGACTCCGCAAAGCAGAGCATCTGCATTGAAACACGGCAGGACGACAATACAATATCCAAATCATAATTACGGGAGCGTCAGAGAGATCTGGCGCTCCTGTTTCTTTCGGAGGTATCATGACAAATTTCTTTCTGGACGAACTGAGAAAGATCTATGGAGATGGGCGCGTGATCCATGATCCGCAATTCGTTGGCGAATGCTGCTACGGCAGCCTTGGCGATCTGCGGGTCAAAGCGCGGTTTACAAAAGATATCGTTGCAAATCAGTATCCATACCTGACGGTTTCCATTCTGAATCCTACGAAAGGCGAAATTGACAGCGTTCGGATGAAAATTGGGGACGTTGTCAGCAGAAGCTGCCGCAGCACAAATCCGAATCTTCGCAATACGGAACCGCACATCTGGGTTGACGGGAAAACGCCGCAATGGTATGCTTGCTGCCCCGGTTCGCGTGATTATACGTTGTTGGCAAACGCGACTGCGGAATATCTCAGCGTTTTTGAACTGACACACGAACGGGTACAGAATCGACAACATACTCAAAAAATGAAGGGAGCGGATGCCCATGAGCGATAAGCCCAGATGGGAGATCATCCACGGAGACAGTCTTACCGTGTTGGAGAGCTTTCCTCCCAGCACATTTGACGCCGTCATCACCGACCCGCCGTATGCGTCCGGTGGCCGCACACAGGCGGAAAAATCCAAAGCCACCGCAAAGAAGTATTCCAGCATGGGCGGCAACGCACCGCCTGATTTTGACGGCGACGCCAAGGATCAGCGCTCATGGACCCGCTGGGCGGCAGAGTGGCTGTATCTTGCAAGACGTGCGGCAAGCCCGGCGCGCCGGTTTGTATGTTTATTGACTGGCGGCAGCTTCCTTGTGCCAGCGATGCACTCCAGTGGGCGGGCTGGATCTGGCGCGGGATTGCTGTGTGGGATAAGGGAAACTCCCGCCCGCAGAAGGGGCGTTTCCGGCAGCAGGCAGAATATATCGTCTGGGGCTCGAACGGAGACATGCCGGTCAGCCGCCCTGTGCCGTGTTTGCCGGGTGTATTCAAATACGGCAATCCGCAGAACCGCATCCACCTGACCGAGAAGCCGCTGCAGCTCATGCAGGATCTCGTCAAGATCACGGAACCGGGCGGTCATATCTTAGATCCCTTTGCAGGCTCCGGCACGACAGTTCTGGCTGCGGTCAAGGAAGGCTATGATGCGACCGGCATCGAGGTCACGGACGTGTATGCGGATCTCGCCAGAAAGCGGCTGGAGTCGGAATTGAACGCTGCGTAGCGACTATTGTAGCGACTACGAAAGGCAAAAATCTGAATTTCAAGATTCCATAGCGACTAATGTAGCGACTACGTTATTCATAGACCGATTTGAATGGCCGAAGCAGCGCGAAGGCATCTATGGAGAAGAAAATTGAAATCTCTCTCCTCTCTTGCCCCGACTTTTGGCGGGGCGTCAGGCTCTCGCCGCCGCGCGGCAAGAGCGCAAGCATCGCCTTTTGGTACCAAAAGGCAGCTTGCAGGGAGAACCCTGACCCCGACATGCCGCCTGCGGGCGGAGAAAGGAGCGCCGTGCGGAAGAATCGTACAATCTGCATATCCGGCTGGATGAGGACGAACGTGCCGCGCTGGAAAAGGGGTCTGCAAGCCAGCGGCCTGCCGCTGTCTGCCTACCTGCGCAAGCTGATCCTCGGAGAAAGCATTCAAGCCGCACCCTCGGAGGAACTTCGCAGGCTGCGCACGGAGATCCACCAGATCGGCAACAACATCAACCAGCTCGCGCGGAAAGCGAACGCCGGGTTTGCCAGCCGCGACGAGGTCACACGCGCCCTGCGGATGCTGGACCGTGTTTACGAGCTCATGTATGAGTTTTCAAAATAGAAATGGCAATTACGAAAATTCTGTACCGCAATGGTGGACTTGCGCAGGCCATTCAATATATTACAAACCCGGATAAGACCGATCAGTGCGTCCTTGTCGATCATTTTAACTGCGATCCCGGTTTTGCATATCAGCAGATGATGAATACAAAACGGCGGTTTCATAAAACGGATGGACGCTCAATGCTATCATATTATCCAGTCATTTAAGCCAGATGAGATCACGCAGGAACTGGCGCATGAAATTGCGAAGCAATTTGCCGCAGAGCATTTGCGATTATACGAAGTCGTCATTGGCGTTCATTGACAAAGGCGCATATCCATTCGCATATCGTTTTCAATTCTGTGAATGCTGGTGACGGGCGAAAATACCACAGCAACGCCAAAAAGCTATACCAGCAGATCCGCACAATTTCAGATAAGGCTTTGCAGAGAAAACGGTCTGTCTATAATTTTAAGGGCGAGAACACAAAAAAGCGGTCAGCTATATTGAATGGCTCCGGCAGTCCAAAGGTCAGCCGACGTTCCGCTCCATGCTGGAAGCAGACCTGCGTGACGCAATTACGGATGCCAACGATCTCGGCCACTTCTTCCTGCTCATGGAGCATAAGGGCTACGAGATCCACCACGGCAACCGGCTGGGCTTCGATTGCGCGGGCAGGAACGCTATATGTATCCAGAGCGCAAGAATGCAGCGTTTTCGGAAGAAAACATCGAACGCGCCATTGCGGGCAATCTGGCAGAGATTGAGGCTGGTATCAGACCGGCGTTCATCCAGCGTCCGAAGCCGCAGCCGTATCGACCGCATCCAAAGTACAAGGGATTCCTTGCTCTATACTATCATTACTGCTATCTGCTTGGACGCATCGAAAAGCGGCAATACCCGCCGCGCATGACGCCGCATCTCCGGACGGGAGATCATGAAAGCCGAAACCTATAAGGCGCGGCTGAAGTTCCTGCAAGAGAATAGCATCTCCACGGCGGATGACCTTACCGCCTGCATGCGTCAGGCAGAAAGCGGCCACGCAGCTTGCCAAGCAGCGCACGATCCTGAACGTCCGAAAGAAAAAGCGCAAGAAGCTCTTTGATGCGCTTGCGGCGGAAGAATCCTCGCTGTGAGCAAAGCTCTTTATG
>VOFC01005303.1_pt1 | contig 35050 bp, 41 predicted proteins | sample 5384161 | NCBI WGS metagenome assembly VOFC01 (sample SAMN12384722, study PRJNA508395) | human gut metagenome | isolation source: healthy gut B | host: Homo sapiens | reverse complement strand
TTACGTGGCTGCTTAAACCCCACTCATGAGATATGATGGATGAAACATACAGAAATGTTGCAGTCAGCATCTCTGCAAATTCATATAAATAATCCTGAGAAACTTTCTCATTCATTCCAAAAGGCTAAAGAATAGGATTTACTGGCCTTCTCCCAAAGAATACAAATGTAACACCTGACATATACTATGCAAAAATCATCCTATAATGCAAACGAATTATGCGCGATTTGACCACCACAAACAACTTATCTGAAACATTAACTTTTGCTCAGTAACTAAAATTTGCCAAATCATCATCATATCAAAAAAAACAAGGAAAACGACAAAACCATATGGAGTGATCATCTAGCAGCATTTTGGTAACAACAAAGTACGATTTGACGCCGTGTTATCGCTGGACGAATAACTTATCAAACTGAATTCATTGAATAGCACTACGGTACCACCTGTATTCTCTGTACATGCAATGAGCTGCTCGGTCACTCACCTGATGGCACAAAAAAAAGGGTATCTCTGGGCAATCGGTGATATCGCAGTGCTTGTATGCAACTGCGGAATCACACCGAACCAATAATGCTGTCGTACTGGCTACCGTCAGTATGTACTGCTTCCTTGCTGCCGCTGTATCCTGCACTCGCGGCAACTTCCCGCTGCTATCAAAGTAACGAACGAACACTTCCTAAAGCAACCAGCCATATTCTATCTTTAACAGAAAGCCTCTATCGGTGCCTTGATCGCCCTGCTTCCATTCCGCCGACGCAAAAAACAGATGATTCAATTCCAGCTTGCCTTTGTCAATGGAGCGGGTATTCATGTATGATGTCCTTCAAAGAAAACACGTCAACAAAGCCGAACTGATTATATCGACAGGATAAATATGAACAGCGCCAGCCCTGTGATTTAAAGAAGTAAGAAGAAAACAGCATGCCTTCCTCTCAATGCCCCACTTAAGCAGCATACAGCTTTCGCCGCAAGCTCATGACCGACGCGTGGTGTCTTAACCACCAATGACACTCATCTGATGAACTGAAATGGCTGATTTTCAAACAACGTTGTTCATCCATGTAAGTCCCGATCTTCCTAAATAACATGTATAGAACTATGCCGTATAAAAGCAACATCTTGCTTTCTTCCCGTTGGTATTGCTGGCACAGCTGGACATCTCCGTGGTCCTGTTAACCTTATCGGTATCGGCGGTGCTGAATCACCAACTCGGCCTGCTACATCTTCAACAGATGTCCCGAAAACCACAAAAGCACATAGGCATCGCGCTGGCCGTAAGTTCCAAGCCGACAGTCTACTGTCTGTCTGCTCATGATCCAGCCAAGCCTGATACTCCATCATGTCCTTATCAGTGAAGCACTGGTAGGCTGCGACTGCCAAACCAATGTTGACAACTATCATCTGATAGAAATGAAACAGTATCCAATTAATACCTTCCTGTTTTTCGTAAAAACAAAATATCTTCTAACAAAAAAGCCTCTTCTCACGAAGAAGGCTTTTTAGGATTACTTTATTCTACATTACTTCCTGCTTTTAAAATGAAAAAAAGCATTCTAATAATGGAGGATAGTAATCGTTAAGATGAAAAAGGGAAGTCTCTCACGACTTCACAATTTTTCTAACCTTAAATCTAAATCTCTATGAAAAAACGTGTTGCAAAATATAGGCGTTTGTTCATTATTGAGGTGTTAATGAATTGCATAAAGAGAGAATAAAAACTAACATCTGCAAAAATTAGCGAATTACCCCCTGAGTCTCTATTAAATTTAATAAACTTTCATAAAGCGGGTTTGGATTTCAGGTATTTCGGGACTCCTGTCACAAACATCTGTTTCTTGCACGAGTAAGGGCTACGTTCAATTTCCGGTCTATCAGCACTCATTCTCTTCTGTTAAATTCGACACAAATTTTAACTGATAATAACTATTAATACAACAGAATAAATAATCACATCCCGCTCGCTACCTTGAAAACGTTCGACAGTATCAACCAATATCCGATTGAGCGCCGATCCCTAACGCTTTATTTTTTTTATAAGTGCTATCTGACTGCGATAAGGTGTGATAACTCCCAAAAAGTACGGAATCGTCAAAGTCTGTCCGGTGAGATTCATAGATTTGAGCTGCCAGACCTGCGACAATACGGGCTTCGGAATAATTTATCTTGCCGACCCGCCCGCCTTCTCCGGCTGTGAAGGATAAAAAGCAAGACGGAAATGTGTTCGATGACTTGTCTGATGTGGCAGGGCTCACCGGTATCAGATGTCCGCCATAGAAAGCCCGGTTGGCAAACAAGGCGACTTTGGGATGCATACGTCCCCTGACGACAGAGCATATCGTGTGAACGGTGAACGGCAGGGGTAATTCCGATAAAGACGTTCAAACAAAGAGTCTTTCAGGTTAGTCAGCCCGATAGCCAACAATGTTTCGTCATAGATAGCAGATTGCTCCGCTTTTTGCAGGACAACGGCAGGAAGTTGTTTATGATCACCGATCAGGATAAACTTATCTATCGCATTCCTGTCGCCTTCGCCGTGTGCACAAAAGAATACCTAACAATTGCGGTTCTAATATCTGAGTAGCCTCATCGACGATAGCTACATCAAAGTGCTTCAACCGAAAGAGTTCGGGCTTTCCCGAAATGGCGGCCACAGTTCCTACCATGATACGGCAATTACGTATACGTTCATAAACATCAGCACGGCGTGTACAGGATGCCAACTCGTTTTCGATCAGATGTCCGCGATATGCTTCATCACAGGATAATTGCTCCCTACACGGATAAAAAGTCGACAAAGCAGGACGAATCGAAGCAAGCGACTTGCATATTTCATCAACAGCACGATTGGTATACGAAAGTAGAAGAATTTGAGTCTTTATCGGCATGGAAAGTCTCCACCATTTTCTTCAGGGCACAGGAGGTCTTACCGTCCCCGGAGTGACCGACTAACAGGAAGTACTTTTGCAGCTTTCGCTTTCAATGCAACGCGGGTGAAGTCGTCTTCCGCTTGAGCTATAGTATATCCAATGATTCGTCAAACCCGGCGGGCGCTGAGAAAGCAATAAATCGCGCCGTTCCTGCGTAGCAGCAGATAAGCATATAATCCTTGATACATCGAACGGAAAGTGGTATCCATCGTAATGTGCTTATCGCATAAAGACTCCGCAGCTACGGAAGATTTGTCAGTAGCAAACGGATTCCGACTTCATGATCCGTCATCAGATATTCAATATTTCCTTTGAATACCATTTTATTGGTAACATTATCTGTATCAGAGTTCCGTTCGTAAAGGATTATGGCATCGCCTGACGGAAATTAGGGAGAAAAAGTTTCTCCTCCCACCTTCTCTTCCGGAGGGAAATAACGTAGACCTTGGCTGGAAATGGCTGCATGATTCTCCTTTAATTCTCAAATCATAAGAATCTCCTGGTTTGCATTCGCCAGTGGAAGCCACAAGGAAGTGTCTGGGTGGGTGTCCCCTCAATTCATCTCTGATTGAGGTATAAAGTTCTTTTGTTATAAAGTTATATATTGCATAGAAATATTTTTTTCTCCAAAGGAGAGAGTGCTTTCAATTTCGACTGGAAATTGTCCAATGGAAGGACAGGTAGGTTTCCCAAAATGCCCTTTCAAACCTCCCGCTCGTTCAAGGTGAAGGAATTGATGCCTTCTAGTTTCTGCGCGGTATACTCCAGACTATTCCGTAACTGAATTCCATATTCATCAGCAACAATGCGGTTGCGCAAGTCAGATCACCGACGCACCAGTGCCCAGGAAGGACAGGGAAGGATAAAGCAACGGATAAGATTGGTATAGCAGATAAGCTTTTCACTTTCCGGTGATCCATTCCCATTGAATATTGCAAGACTGCTTGATAAAGTAACATCTGTACTTTATTATTCTCCTTCGGCTCCACTTTGCCACGATAGCATATTCGTCAGCCTTACCGATTTCATTTCTATGAAAGAAGACATATCCCGCTGCATATAGTCGAGACGCCCTGAAGTCCGAGTGCTTCACAGATATAAGATGGTTCGAGCACGGCATCTGTCTTGTCCAGTTCATAACCGGCAGCATGGAAAGTATCGTTTACCGTTTCACGGATATGCTCAAAGTGAAGTTTACAGTCATCGAAGAACCGGCGTTCTTTCTCCTTGTCTCGCAAATCAGAGCAGGCGGCCAGTTCAATAGGATAACGCCGGAAGGCTTTCTGCATACACGCACGGTAATCAATTTTCTTCTTCCTGTGCATGAATCCATTCATCCAGAAAAAGGTTGGCAATGTTTCCCAGCAACAAAGGGCGTGCATTCTCAATCGGCTGAAGGCGGGAAAGAACATAGTTTGCCGGATGATGCCCGTAGTCGCGGAAACATTCGGCAAAGGGAACTGATGTCAAGCAGGTAATCCGGTTCGAGAACGATAAATGAAGGGGGGTCAATACGCCCGCTTCATCTACCGCAACGTCTAATAGATTTATTTGGGCATATTGCCATAGCAGCCGGCAGGTTTCAGCAAATTCTTCGTTTATCTGAGGAATGTTATAACGAACCAAATAAGGTTTCTCCGATACTTCATCCAACGGAGTTACATATAAATATTGTTTATCGGCATACTGAAAGCAGACGCGCATCCGTTGCACACGTTCAAGGGGCAGGAGGTGCAACCAGATAAGTTGCATCAGTACGGGGGTAGCAAACGGTATAATTCAACAGGAACATCTTCACCGGACAATTTACGGATAAGAAAAAAGCCAATGTCTTGACGTCTCGCAAAAGATTCTCCGGGTAGGAACAAGCTGGTGATTCAAAAACCCGATTAGAAGTCAGACGGAATGTATGCAAACGATTCTGCTCTGCATAAGTAAGTCCGGTTTTGGCACCTACAAAACTGATTCTGGCGGAAAGGTCGGTCATTTGCAGACTCTCATTCTGCATCTCCGAACGACAAATACGTTCCAACAAATCACGCATTTGTTTATAGCCAACAACCAATTCCACACCTTTCTCCCGGCAAACAGCCAGCAGTAGTTCATAAGATTCTATTCCTTCATTTTGCTTCCATAAAACAAAGGTACGTGATAAATCTTAATTCTTATGTAAATGAGTGCCTTCAAATACCCGACGATATTTAAACTTCTTCTGTTATATCTTCTTCCTTCTTGTCTTTTATCATCAAAATACTCATTTCATACAACAGATAAAGAGGAATAGCTACCACACTCAACGTGAAGGGATCGCCCGTAGGAGTGATTATAGCGGCGGCTATCACGATGACAACCACCGCATGACGGCGGTATCTCCGCAAGAAAGACTTGTTCACCACTCCCAGCAAAGAGAGCAGCCATGTAACCAACGGAAGTTCAAAAGCCAATCCCATGCAGAGAATCAGCATCATAAAATTGTCAATGTATGAATTGAGCGCGAGAATGTTTTCTACTTCTGAACTTAATTGGTAAGTAGACAGGAAGCGAAGTGTCAGCGGGTAGACCATAAAGTAACCCAGCAGAACGCCGATAAAAAACATCACCGTTCCGATAGTCAATGCTTTACGCACGCCCTTTCTCTCATTCGGGATAAAGGGCGGGATTGATGAAACGCCATATTTCAAAAAGATATAAGGCATAGCCGTCACCACCGACATCCAAAATGCTGTCGACATGTGAATAAAGAAAGGAGCAGCCAAGTTGATATTGACCAGCTTCACATAAAATTGTTGCGTGAAGAAGTCATCGGTCAAATCAAATGTTTTACCGATATGCCGTAATAAATCGTAGAATATGAAATCATTGTGGCAAGGCGCAAGTATTACATGGTCGAAGAGGTAGGGCATAGCAATAAAATAGCCTATTGCCAATACAAACCAAACTCCAACTACCCGAAAAAGTACCTTACGCAATTCGTCCAAATGATCCCAAAAGGTCATTTCTGCCATCCGTATGTTGTGCTTCTTTTAGTTCTTAGAAGGATCTACAGGTTTGTCCAACTCGTCTTTCGCCTTATTTATTTCATCTTTCGCTTCATTTACTCCGTCCTTGAAGCTCTTGACCCCTTTACCCAAGCCACGCATCAGTTCAGGAATTTTCTTTCCACCGAAAAGAAGAAGGATAACCAAAGCGATAATAATCCATTCGGAACCACTGGGCAAAAAGCCTAACAATAATAAGTTTGTCATAAGTTTATTTGATATAAGAGGTTTCTACTAGTTGCTGCAAATATAATCATTTTCACCACAGATTACACGGATTCCACGGAGATTTATAGCTTATCTTTTTTATTTCACCCTATAAACTCAGTGTTGCTCTGTTAATCTGTGAATTAATCCTGATAATATACCCGTTTCACCCGTGTCGATATACTTGTCAACACTTCATAAGGAATCGTATCCAGCTTATCAGACAACGACCGTAATCGGCAGATCATCACCGAAGATAATCGCCTGGTCACCCTCCCGGCAATCGATGTCCGTCACATCAATCATGCAGACGTCCATACAGATGTTCCCTACATAAGGCGCTTTTTTTCCATTCACCAGACAGTAAGCGTTTCCGTCCCAAATGGCGGTTTAATCCGTCCGCATAGCCGATAGGAATAGCAGCAATGCGTGAAGGACGTACAAATGCCCCATCTCGGCTATATCCTACCGTATCTTCTTTGAGGAACCTCCCGGATCTGAAGAATGGTGGTCTTGAGCGTACTTACATTATGTATAATCGAATTGTCTATCGGGCTGACTCCATAAAGTCCGATTCCCAAGCGCACCATATCGTACTGTGCTTCGGGGAAACGCTCGATTCCTGCCGTATTACAGATATGACGGAGAATTTTATGAGAGAAAGGCAGCCTGCAATTCTTGCGAACCTTTCTCAAACAATTCAATCTGCTGACGTGTAAAAGAATCGAATTGAGGCGAATCACTTCCTACAAAATGAGAGAATACCGAACGGGGAATCACAGCGCTCTGAGTTTCAAGCGACGAATCAGCAAGGGAATCTCATCAATGCCAAAACCTAGCCGATGCATACCCGTATCCAATTTTACATGAATAGGGAAGTTGGTGATTCCTTCTTTCTCGGCTGCTTTAATCAAAGCATCGAGCAGGTGGAAATTATAGACTTCCGGTTCCAGCTTATAATCAAACATGGTTTTGAATGCCGTAAGTTCCGGATCCATAATTATAATAGAGGCGGTAATGCCTGCCTTGCGGAGTTCGGAACCTTCGTCGGCAACGGCTACGGCCAGATAATCGACATGATGTTCCTGCAAACTCTTGGCTATTTCATACGAACCGGCTCCGTAAGCTGATGCTTTCACCATACAGATCATCTTTCGTTTCGGATGACGAAGCATCGCACGATAATGATTCAGGTTCTCCACCATTGCACCGAGGTTTACTTCAAGGATGGTTTCATGCACCTTCAATTCAAGGGCTTCGGATACCAAATCAAAGTTGAACACGCGCGAACCTTTCACCAGGATTACTTCCGAATGAAGCGATTTAAGTATATTGGATGCAAGGAGTGCTTCTGTATTAGGGAAGAAATAACGTTCCAACGCATCGTCAAAACGAGCGGTACAGGAAGAAATCTCTGCTCCTACGCCAATCAGTTTGTCTATTCCACGACTCCGTACCAATTGTGCCACACGACGATAAAGCGTAGCGGTACTTTGTCCGGTTTCCAGTATATCCGACAGAATAAGCGTCCGTTTCAAGCCTTTCTTCTCCGAGCGGAGTACAAGGAAATCAAGAGCAATATCCAATGATGCCAGGTCTGAATTATAGCTATCATTAATCAGTACACAGTTATTCTTTCCTTCTTTCTTACCTCCAAACGCATGGCAATCGGTTCAAGACGTGCCATACGCTCTGGTTATCTGGTCGGCAGGTGTCATCAGGTAAAGACAAGCTGCCAGACAATTCAGTGCATTTTCAATGGAAGCGTCATCGATGAAAGGAATACAGAAAGTATTATCCATCTCCAGATAACGATAGGATATAACGGTATGATCTTCTTTCTTAGTCACACGGCTAATATATAACGGGCGTTCAATATCGGTACGGCTCCATGCAATCTCACGAGCCGTCAACATTGACTTTGCTACACAATTGCTGATTAACTTCGTTATCTCCGTTATAAATTACGACATCACAATCTTTAAAAAGAGTCAGTTTCTCCATGCACTTCTCCTGTAATGAGAAGAAGTTTTCCTGATGAGCACCGCCAATATTAGTCAGAATGCCAATAGTCGGCTTTATCATTCGCTTCAAGGCTCCCATCTCTCCCATTTCGGAAATACCGGCTTCGAATATGCCCAATTCTGCTTCTTCATTCAGTTGCCAGACCGATAAAGGTACACCAATCTGCGAATTATAGCTACGCGGCGAACGGACAATACGACGGTCGGGACTCAGTAACTGGTGTAACCACTCTTTCACAATCGTCTTTCCATTGCTCCCTGTTATACCGATAATCGGAATTTTAAACTCCTCCCGATGTATTTCAGCCATCTTCTGCAAAGCCTTTAACGGATTGGCAACGATGAGGAAATTGAGGGTGGAGAGCTTTCCTAGTTCTCCATTCTTAAAATTCTCAAAGTCTTCTTCCGTAATTACAAAATTACGTACGCCCCGGTCATATAAATCGGGGATATAACGGGCTCCGCTATTTCGTTTGGTAGTTAAAGCAAAAAAAAGAGTTTCTTCCGGAAAACTCAAAGAGCGGCTGTCTGTTAGCAGCCAATCAATAGTCGCTTTTATGTTTGCCCATACGGCGGGCACCGATACTTTTGGCTATGGATTCAATCGCATATGACATAGTTCTGTTTCTTTTTGAAAATCTAAGTACGGGTATTTTCCGATAAGTCGTTCTATTTTTAACACTATTTGTCCTAAAAAGCGTTGATACGCTTCTGACTCGGGATGAAAGGGTTTATGCGCCATATCTTTGCGGATATCCTCCACTTCTGTCATAACCTGCTTTGTTTCAGCAGAAAAAAAGAATCAGAAAAGCATTTCCACAGGTAGTTCACGGCCAATGGAGACGGATGCAACATATCGTCGGCATAAAACCGGTAATCGCGCAATTCGTCAAGTATATCTCGTAAGCAGGAAATAGAAAACCTGCTTCGGGGAAACAATTGCTGCAAGCGGTCGATTGTAAGCAACAGGGTCGATTTACTAAGTTGATTGGCATGCATTCCGTCACGAATATGCCGGATCGGGCTGACTGTAAAGAGAATTTTCAGATTCGGATTACAGGGCCGTCATTTCCGGCAATCAATGAAGTGTATTCGTTCTACAATTTCATCGACCGACAGCGAGCCGGCGGTTAAAATTGCTTTCCGGCAGCTTGTGGCAGTTGGACACTACCCTCCCCCACTTCCTTTTTGTTCATAAACGTAGGCGGTGCCGAAAGTCAACATCAACCAATTCAGTTGATGAACCGTCTTATAGGCCTGCTGCAAACGATGATTTATATTTCCGGATGACCTCTTCCGCCGTAAAGCTGAAAGAATGAGCCATGATGCATCGGGCTATGCCAACACTCTTTATAAGCAAATAAATCTTCCTTTGTTGTATTCCTTTTTCCCATTTCAACAAAGGCTGATGAAACAGAAAAGGATTGTAAGAATACCAAAAGGATTCAGGTCCACCTGAAACCCGGCATCCGCCAATTGTCTCCCCATATTTTCTGCAAAACAGGAGCCCATCAGAAGAATTTGTCTGGCATGAGTAACAGGCGGCATCCCGGCAGGTAATTCGATGTTTGAAAGTTCATACGAATCATTTCATTACGTTTCATGTGCAAAATCCAAAAAACAATTTTTCTCCTTATTTTTTCCTCACGATTCAATAATCTTAAAAGTATGGAAAACAATAAAGATGTGAATAAGATTTTATAAAAAAAAGGGTCGAATATTTTCTTTTCGTATTTTTGCACTAAATTTCCTAGAATCATGAATAGTGAACCAACATATAACTTGTTAAACTCCATCAATTACCCCGAAGACCTACGTAAACTAACCGTAGAGCAACTGCCGGAAGTATGTGGTGAACTAAGACAAGACATTATTAAAGAACTCTGCTGCAATCCGGGACATTTCGCTGCGAGTTTGGGGACAGTGGAATTGACCGTAGCCTTTACACTACGTCTACAATACGCCTTATGACCGTATTGTGTGGGATGTGGGTCATCAGGCATACGGACACAAGATTCTTACAGGACGACGGAAGCTTTCTCCACCAACCGGAAGTTGGGAGGAATCCGTCCTTTTCCTTCACCGGAGGAGAGTGAATATGATACTTTCACGTGCGGACACGCTTCCAATTCTATTTCTGCTGCTCTCGGCATGGCAGTTGCCGCTGCTCAGAACGGAGATTCCAACCGTCATGTCATAGCTGTCATCGGTGATGGTTCGATGAGTGGCGGACTGGCTTTTGAGGGATTGAACAACGCATCTGCCACGTCGAACAACCTGCTCATTATCCTGAATGACAATGATATGGCAATCGACCGCAGCGTAGGAGGCATGAAGCAGTATCTTTTCAACTTAACGACTTCCAACCGCTATAATCAGCTACGTTTCAAGCTCTCGCGCATGCTGTTCAAGCTTGGCATTTTAAACGAAGAACGCCGCAAAGCGCTTATACGTTTCGGAAATAGCCTGAAATCAATGGCTGCACAGCAACAGAATATCTTCGAGGGGATGAATATCCGTTACTTCGGTCCGATAGACGGACACGACGTGAAGAACCTGGCAAGAGTTCTGCGTGATATCAAAGATATGCAAGGACCTAAAATCCTGCATCTACATACTATCAAAGGAAAAGGATTCGGTCCGGCGGAGAAACACGCTACCGAATGGCATGCTCCCGGCAAGTTCGATCCCGTCACCGGCGAGCGTTTCATTGCCAACACCGAAGGAATGCCCCCGCTCTTCCAGGACGTATTTGGAAATACACTGGTGGAACTTGCCGAAGCCAATCCTAAGATTGTAGGTTACCCCGGCCATGCCCAGCGGCTGTTCGATGAATATACTAATGGCTAGAATGCCGAAACGCGCTTTCGATGTCGGTATTGCCGAAGGACATGCAGTTACCTTCTCCGGAGGGATGGCTAAAGACGGACTGCAACCGTTCTGCAATATCTATTCTTCTTTTATGCAACGGGCGCATGATAATATCATCCACGATGTAGCTATTCAGAATCTTCCTGTTGTCTTGTGTCTCGACCGCGCCGGATTGGTTGGCGAAGACGGTCCTACTCATCACGGAGTTTTTGATATGGCTTATCTGCGTCCGATACCTAACCTGACGATTGCATCGCCTATGGATGAACATGAATTACGCCGTCCTGATGTACACAGCCCAACTGCCTGACAAAGGTCCGTTTGCCATACGTTACCCCAGAGGTCGCGGAGTATTAGTCGACTGGAAATGTCCGCTGGAAGAGATCCCGGTAGGAAAAGGACGGAAACTGAAGGACGGTAAAGACCTCGCAGTTATCAGCATAGGTCCTATCGGAAATAAAGCGGCTCACTGCCATTGCCCGTGCCGAAACCGAATCGGGCAAAAGCATTGCACATTACGATTTAAGATTCCTCAAACCACTGGATGAAGGACTGCTGCACGAGGTAGGCCGGAAGTTCCGCCACATCGTTACCATAGAAGATGGAGTGATTCAAAGGGAGGAATGGGAAGTGCCGTACTCGAATTTATGGCAGACAACGAATACAAACCGACCGTAAAGCGTATCGGTATCCCGGATAAATTTGTTCAACATGGCACAATAGCACAACTATACCAACTCTGCGGAATGGATGAAGACAGCATCACTAAAAGAACTTTTAAAAATGCGCAAAGCATGTGGAGTTAAAGAATTAACCAACAAAATGAAGATTATTATTGCAGGTGCCGGTAACGTAGGCACCCACCTGGCTAAATTATTATCCCGGGAAAACAAGATATTATCTTAATGGATGATGACGAAGAGAAAAACTAACCGCACTTAGTTCCAACTTTTGACTTGCTGACTGTTGCCGCTTCTCCTTCTTCCATCTCCGGATTGAAAGAAGTGGGCGTCAAAGAAGCCGACCTGTTCATCGCAGTCACACCGGACGAGAGCAGCAACATGACCGCTTGTATGCTGGCTACCAACTTAGGAGCCAAAAAAGACCGTTGCCCGCATCGACAACTACGAATATCTTCTGCCCAAAAATAAAGAGTTTTTCCAAAAGCTGGGAGTAGATTCTCTGATTTACCCGGAAATGCTGGCTGCTAAAGAAATCGTATCTTCCATGCGCATGAGCTGGGTACGCCAATGGTGGGAGTTCTGCGGAGGTTCGCTGGTTCTGATTGGTACGAAGATGCGCGAAAAGGCTGAAATTCCTGAATATACCGCTGCACCAGCTGGGCGGTCCCAACATTCCTTACCACGTAGTGGCCATCAAACGCGGAACGGAAACGATTATCCCTCGCGGAGACGATGTTATTAAATTGCATGATATTGTTTATTTCTACGACTACCCGCAAATACATCCCTTATATACGTAAATAGCCGGCAAAGAAGACTATGCCGACGTACGCAATGTAATGATTATGGGAGGTAGCCGTATCGCAGTCCGTACCGCACAATATGTACCGGACTATATGCAGGTGAAAATCGTAGATAATGATATCAACCGTTGCAACCGCCTGACAGAGTTACTGGATGATAAGACAATGATTATCAACGGAGATGGTCGCGACATGGATTTGCTCATCGAAGAGGGACTAAAGAATACCGAAGCCTTTGTAGCCCTTGACCGGCAACTCCCGGAAACCAACATTTCCTTGCCTGTCTCGCCGCTAAACGTATGGGCGTGGAAAAGACGGTGGCAGAAGTGGAGAATATCGACTATATCGGTATGGCGGAAAGTCTCGACATCGGTACTGTTATCAATAAAAAATGATTGCTGCCAGCCATATCTACCAAATGATGCTGGACGCCGACGTGTCTAACGTGAAATGTCTTACTTTTGCCAATGCGGACGTTGCTGAATTCACTGTACCGGAAGGAGCCAAAATAACCAAACACCTGATTAAAGACCTGGGACTTCCCAAAGGCACCACTATCGGAGGTATGATTCGTAATGGAGAAGGAGTACTTGTAACCGGTGATACACAAATACGACCGCCGGCGACCATGTCGTTGTGTTCTGCCTGAAGTATGATGATTAAAAAGATTGAGAAAATTCTTTAACTAAGTATTAACAAATACTTGTATATGATTAACTCGAAAGATGATATTCCGGATTCTGGGTTTTCTGCTTCTGATAGAAACAGTTATGCTATTATGTTGTGGAGGTGTTTCTCTTTTTTATAAGGAGAATGACTTGCAGAGTTTTCTGGTTTCATCGGCTATTACCACTAGCATCGGTATTCTGTTGCTTGCCATCGGGAAAAACGCAGTGAAATCCCTGAATCGCCGTGATGGATATGTCATCGTCAGCGCAGCATGGGTTACCTTTTCCTTTTTCGGTATGTTACCTTATTATATAGGAGGATATATTCCCAATGTTGCGGATGCATTTTTTGAAACGATGTCCGGGTTCAGCAGTACGGGTGCCACCATCTTGAATAATATAGAGTCAATGCCTCATGGAATACTTTTTTTCTGGCGGGCTATGACGCAATGGATAGGCGGTTTTTGGGAATTGTATTTTTCACAATTGCCGTTCTGCCGATTTTCGGAATGGGAGGCATTCAAGTATTCGCTGCCGAAGCCAGCGGTCCTACTCATGACAAAGTACATCCCCGTATTGGCATCACTGCCAAATGGATTTGGGGTATTTATGCCGGAATGACAGGGACATTGATTGTCTTATTAGTATTTGGAGGTATGAGTGTGTTTGACAGTATATGCCATGCTTTCACGACAACCAGTACTGGCGGTTTTTCTACCAAACAAGCAAGTATCGAATATTATCACTCACCCTATATAGATTATGTAATCTCTATTTTCATGTTTCTTTCGGGCATCAACTTCACGCTATTACTGTTGATGTTCAATGGAAAAAAATAAAGAAGTTCATTCATGATGCAGAGCTAAAATTCTATTTCTGGTGTGTTTCTTTCTTTACTATATTTATTGCAATCTGGCTTCATCAGACTTCTTCTATGGAGATAGAAGAAGCGTTCCGTAAATCACTTTTCCAAGTGATTTCCTTGCAAACTTCTACGGGATTTGCCACAGCTGATTATATGCTTTGGCCTTCTATCCTTTGGGGATGCCTTCTAATAGTGATGATTATCGGAGCTTGTGCCGGCAGTACAACAGGAGGTATCAAGTGTATTCGTATGGTTATCCTGTTTCAAGTAGTGAAAAATACGAATTCAAACATATTCTTCACCCTAACGCCATGCTCCCGGTGCGAGTTAACAAACAGGTTATTTCTCCTTCCATCCAGTCTACAGTATTGGCCTTTACTTTTTTTATATGCAGTCATCGCTATCATCAGCATACTTATCATGATGGGGCTGGGAGTCGGTTTTCTGGAATCAATAGGAACGGTTATCTCAAGCATAGGTAATATGGGACCGGGACTCGGCACATGTGGTCCGGCTTTTCATGGAGTGCATTGCCTGATGCTGCCAAATGGCTGCTTTCTTTCTTAATGCTCTTGGGACGCTTGGAATTGTTTACAGTATTATTGCTTTTCACTTCCGATTTCTGGAAAAAGAATTAAGAATTCAATAAAGGTAGTCTGTTTAATGCAAAAGCTACAATAAGGAGTACATTATCAAGCTATTACAAAGAGTACTTATCTATTCATATATTCTCAACGATACTCACTGTAATGAGAAAAAAATACTCATCGCAATGAGAAAAAGTTCTCATTACAGTGAGAATTCTTTCTCATTACGGTGAGTATTCTATCGTATTTCTACGCTGTTATCACATCAGACCTTTCTAAGTAAAATCTTTCTTACAACAGGCTTATTTATTTCATAAATTTTATTGATAAGAACATCCATTTCCTGTTGGCGAGCATCACGGACAGCTTCAAACATCATCTTTGAATACATATCACGACGTCCCTTCAACCAAACGTTTTTATCCAAGTTTTCATCCATCACCTCGATCGCTTTTCTGTCGTCAGCATACAACAATCCCTTTTTTGCTGGAAAAAGCCGAATTCACACCACGCATATTCTCTGAATGTTCTTTCAATTTCCCAACGATATTCATTCAGGTGCATCACCGTCAATGCTTGTTGGTATTGGGGAGTTTTGGATTCAGCAGCAAGATTAATGCCCTTTGCCAGTTCATCTCCACTCAGGTTCCAATTTCTTCATCGTCTATCAACAACTTATAATTGCCTTTCAGCCCTGTTACTTTCAATGTTTCACGGTTCATTTCTTCCATAAAAGGAACAACTTTCAGCACTTCTGCCTGGCTCTTTTTTCTGTCCCCAACCACGGGCAATAGTATCTAAAGGATAAGGAAGAGCTTCTGCCAAATAGTCAAAACTCAAATCTTTTCCGTTCTTCTTTATATTTGAAACGGTACAATTTTCCGACTTAACGGCTTGTTTTTTATTAGCATTAATCTCCATATCCGCTACTTCTTTACCAACAAATCCCTGGGCTTTCAGGAAAAGATAGGCCATCACCATGTGTCCGTCGTTATCGGGATGAATACGGTCGCTACCACAAAGGGTAAAGGTAGGATCTTTCTGCTGATATTGCTGATTAATAGCTGTCATAGGAGCATTTAAATCGGTAAATTCCCAATTATTCTTAGCTGCCGATTCTTGCTGATATTCAACAAGCCGTTTGATAGTTTCATTTTTTGTCTTGAACGGTGTATTCTCTTTCAGTTGTACGGTTTCATCATACGGAGAAGTCCCGACCATCACGATACGGGTATCAGGAAGATCTTTAAAACGCTTTCTCCATCTGCTGGTAATTCTTTATACTTTCCTGATATTTCTGCTCACCGAATTCTTTGGGCTTATCACCGTTGTATTCAAAATATCCGGAATCATTCATACCAAAAGTAACCATCAACACGGAAGGTTTCATCACAAAAATATCACCATCCAGGCGTTTGTTCATATCATAGGCCGTATCTCCACCAATACCACCGTTGAAAACACGGATAGGCATATCCGGAAAACGGGTCATATAGTATAACCAGATGTATGAATGGTAATGCCCACCATCCGTTATACTATTTCCCAGGAACACTGCTCTCTCACCCTCCTTAAAAGGTTTCACAGTTTGTGCAAACGCAGCAGTACATGTCATACAAGCCGCTGCAATCAATACAAAAAAGTTTTTTCATGTCTTAATTTCTATTTTATAAACTATTATTTTCATTATGAACGTTTTCTTTATTTTTTGAGAGGATCATATACGGCAACTGCCACGCGTGAATCGGCACAGCCATAATATAAGAACCATTTCTGATTGTAGAATACAAGTCCTTCTATAAATACGGTTCCGGCTGGATATTGTCCGCTCTTTTCAAAGTCTGATTCGGGAATATAGAAAGGCTTATCCAAGCGATCGATTAGTTTAGTAGGATCTTTAGCATCAAATAAGGCTTGTCCGGCGCAATAAGAGTTGGCTGTATACAGTGTGTCTCCTTCTGCGCCCGATTTATTTTTTGCCGTTATAAAATAAAAAGGATTCCTTTGTCAGTCAGGATGGCAGGAGGACCACATTCGGTCAGGTCACTGTCGAACTTACCTGCGCGGGGAGTCATCACTTTCAGGAATTCTCCATTTTCATCCAACATCGGTTCCCAGTTGACAAGGTCTGTGGAAGTGGCTACATTCACAAACTTTTCTCCCCAGTACATCCAGTATTTGTCGTCAATCTTGGCAATCACTTGTTTGCCGTCGATTAATTTGGTTACGATAGAGGCAGATTTGGAAAATTCATCTATGAATCTTCCGTTGTATGCTTTTTGCGAAAGCCGGTCCATGTTTTTCCCACGTTTGAAGATCACGCGAGGTAGCCACTGCCAAACGCGCCTGTTTGCGGTTCCATTGTGTGTAATGCATTACGTAAAGCCCGTCTTCTGTTACAGCAAGACGTGGGTCTTCGCAACCGCCGGGATTTTCCAGCTCTTTCTGGCTGTCGTCTGCCGGATAAAATACAGGTACGGACATTCGTTTGAAGTGTAGTCCGTCGTCAGAAGAGGCATATCCCAAACGGGAGGTACGTGATCCGATACCGGTTGCCGAGTTATCTTCAGCCCGGTAGAGGACTACTACTTTCCCATCATAAACAGTAGCAGCCGGATTAAACGTATCACTCGCTTCCCATGCTACTGAATCCTGTCTCATCGGACAATAGAAAAAGGTTGTAGTGTCAGGAGAAATAATCGGATTAATACCTTCCGGACGCTGGAAATCTGCCCATGCCCAATCCGGGAATTCAGATGTCTGCTTCTTCCCGCCACAGGAAGTGACTAATGCGGCAGCCATCAGTAGATAAGCTATGTTTTGTAGTTTTCTTTTCTCATTTTCACGTTTTATTTTTACGTTTGATATTATAAATTAAGTGCTCTTACAAAATAATCTTATATCATAAATTTATATGCCTCGTTAATTTGCTTTTATGATATAAACTTATATGCCTCGTTAAGGGAAAGAGGGAGGCGTCACTTTAGTTCCCCACTTTCACGTCAGGCTTGGACGAGGTAGTGTATTCTATTGTAGCCCCATTATTCAGTTGGTCCCAATCGATCCATGTACTGTCATACGGTTTACCGTTCAGCTTCATGGACTTGATATAAATATTCTTTTCGAACCGCCTTTTATCACCATATCCCCTTTCTTTAAATGAACTTTCACGGATGAGAATATCGGAGTGTTCACCGTAAAGCCTCCCACTCCCGGTATTTCGGGATAAAGACCAATACAAGCGAACACATACCAAGGCCCCATCGTTCCTAAATCATCATTACCTGGCAGACCATCAATTTTGCTTTGAATACTGTTCATTCAATACACGGTTAATAATCTCCTGTGCTTTATAGGGAGTTCCGACCCAGTTGTATATCCAGGGAATGTGAAAGCTCGGTTCATTGCCGGAAGCGAACCAGGCATCATTATAGCCGGCATCCAGACGAGTAAAGAATTCATCCAGGCGTTTTTCTGCCGCTGATTTGCCTCCGATGATTTCTATCAGTCCGGCGATGTCGTATGGCACCATCCAGAAATAATTCTTATAGGTCGATTCACGGAAATCTTCAGTCAGTGGTTTCCACGAACCATCCGGATTACGTGATTGCAACCATCCGGTTTCCGGATTATACAGATTCTTCCACGAACGTGCAAAATGGAAATAACGCCAGCTTGCAAACTCATCTCCTACGGCATGTAAGGCAAATTGTGCGATTGCAAAATCAGCGGAAGTATATTCTAGTTGTATAGAAGCGTTGTAATATCCTTTATCCAAATACTGTTTCAGTCCCGGACGAGCCTCAACCTCCTGTGACATTGCTCCCGGTTCTTCCGCTCCTTTTCTCATGGTTTTGAAAATTGGTTTCGGATCATAATTGCGGGCACCAAAAGCGTAAGCATTGGATATTAGGATAGGAGTCGGATCTCCTTGCATCACGCCGGTCTCTATATTAGCCATCACCCAACGCGGGAAAGCACCACCTGCTTCTTCGGCAAACAATTGGTGAGAAATAACAATATCAGAGGCTACTTCAGGATCAAGGATTGACAATAGTTGAATCTGTGTACGATAGGTATCCCAGTTGCTAAAAGAAGTATAGTGCTTGGAACGGGATTTATGCACTTTGAAATCAGCTCCCATGTATTCCCCATTCACATCACTACATACGTTCGGGTGAATGAATGAACGATACAGATGGGTATAAAATTGAGTGGTACGATCCGGATTGGTTCCTTCTACTTCAATCTTACCCAAATAATGATTCCATTTGGATTCTGCCTGATTCTGAATCTGCAGGAAATCCCATCCGGTATTCTCCGCTTTCAGATTCTCGCGTGCATTTTCTACTGATACATAAGAAACCCCAATCTTATATTGGATATTTTTCTTCTTATTTACATCAAAAGTAAAATAGACCTCCAGGAGTATTCTCCTTCGGCATATCAAACTCTGCTACAAAATAGACTTTATACGGTGTACGGAGTCCACAGAAATTACCACCTTCTGCATATCCTTCACACTTATTCGGTGCAGTAATAACGATGGCGGCCTGCTCTATCGGAGTAGCAGAAATACCTCCACCGATAATTACCGTACCATATTGCTGATCGGCCGGATATTCATAACTCGCCATACCAGTTCTTTCGGTCACAGTCAGTTTAGCTTTGATGTCTTCCTGCACCATTGCCTCATAATAACCTGCATGTCCTTTTTTCTTCAGAGATATTGATACGATAGTTGAGAATATTGTCCGGAGACATCTTCAGTTTGCCTTTTACCGGAAAAGTAGGAAGTTGCCCATGTGTTCGCAACCGCCGCCACTCAATTGGTTGATGACGAATCCGGAACGTTTAGAAAAGTAAGAGGGGGTAAACTGCACCATTCCATAAGGGTAGGTGGCTCCGGGATAAAGATATCCCGAAGTCAGACCCACACCTTTCGTTCCTATCAGGGTATTTACCTGACGGGCATAATTACTCCCGGCGCTCTGCGCCGAGAGACTCCCCCACCCTCCAATCAAAACCAATAATAAACCTGTTAAAATTTTATTTTTCATACTGTATTCTTCTTATATCTTTTTAGTTTCTTATTCTTTCGACAAAGAGAAAGGAGCGGCATACTTCGACGTACATCGTTCTTTATTCGGCTGACTCCCCATTTCGAAGCGGATGATTCCTCCGTCTGCTATATCGTCGTATCTGATAAAATTCTTATCCAACACACGTCCATTTAAGGTAGCAGACTGGATATAGAGATTCTCTTTACTATTGTTGTTCGCTTCAATCACGAATTTATTGCCGTTTTCCATCGTTATAGTAGCTTTCTTAAATAACGGACTGCCAATTACATACTCATCCGTACCAGGACAAACGGCATAAATGCCTAATGAGCTCAAGATATACCATGATGACATACCGCCTTGGTCTTCGTCTCCTGGATATCCTCTTTCTGTGGAATTATACAATCTTTCAACGATCTGGCGTACCCAATACTGTGTTTTCCATGGCTGGCCGGCATAGCTATACAGATAAGGCATGTGCTGAATCGGCTGATTGCCGTGTGCATATTGTCCCATACCCGCCAATTCCATTTCTTTCATTTCATGGATCACTCCTCCGTAAGTTCCCGGTTTAATAGTGCTGGGAAGGGCGAATACCGAATCCATTTTGGTCGTAAATCTTTGGTCGCTTCCGAACAAGTTTATTAATCCTTCTACATCATGGAATACGGACCAGGTATAATGCCAGGCATTACCTTCGCAGAAAAGGTCCACCCCACTCCAACGGGTCAAACGGTTCCTGCCATTTACCATCGACGCCTTTTCCACGCATAAAACCGATAGACGGATCGAATACGTTTTTATAATTATACATCTGACGGGCAAAGACTTCCTGATAGTGTTTGTTTCCAGTCATCTTAGCCAGTTGGTAGCCACAGAAATCATCGTATGCATATTCCATTGTCTGTGCACTCGATCCCATTGATTCCGGATAAGGAACATATCCCAGTTCAAAATATTCTTTCCAGAAACCCCGTCCGTTGGCACCTCCCCAAGGACCTTTATTCATGGCCTCGTGTGCGTATGCTTTCAAAGCTTTCTCCGGATCAAAAGTCCGAATCCCTTTTGCCCACGCATCTGCCAATAATGAAATGGAGTGATTACCCAACATTCCTCCTGTTTCTCCGGGAGCTGACCAGGAAGGTAACCATCCACATTGTTCTTGTGCGGCAAGCAAGGCATTCATGTAACGTCCCTGCATAGTAGGATGAAGAATATTAGTTAATGGAAATTGAGAACGGAAAGTGTCCCAGAAACCATTATCGGTATACATATATCCGTCATATACTTTGCCATCATAAGGACTATAATAATAAGGTTCTCCGTTCGCTTTTACGTTCATAGAATTTGCGTGAGAAGAGATTGGCACGGAACAGGCAGGAGTAGAAAGTTTTCATTTGTTCGTCTGTTCCGCCTTCAACCTGAATTCTGTTCAATAATTCATTCCACGTTTTATGTCCACGTATTTTGGTGGCTTCCAGATTCTTATCTTTACCCAGTTCGTCGTTCAGTGTAATCACAGCCTGCTCTGCGCTGATATAGGAAGAGGCAGCCTTTGCCTGTACTTTCGATCCTTTCTTAAATTTGATATAAGCACCATAGCCTTTGCCTTCTCCTTCCAACTTTTTAGGATAAATCTCATCTTTCTGATTTTCCCACATACCGTAATCCTCAAATGCTTTATCGAACTGCACTACAAAGTAACTACGGAATGTCTTAGAGTTATTTACAAAACGTTGGTTATTCACCCAACCGGAGATTTGTCTCTTTGCCGGATCAATCTTGATTTCACTCATATCTGTATATCCGTCAATTACCAGATAGGCGTCTTCGGTAGAGGGATAAGAAAAGCGTAAATGTACACCACGAGTAGTTGGAGCCATCTCGGTTGTAATTCCATTATCCAGCATCACTTTATAATAATGCGGCTTGGCTATTTCATTATCATGGCTGAACTTCGTTGCCCGCATCTCCTGATTTACAACTAATTTCCCCACCATCGGCATAAAAGAATACACTGCATAATCACTCATCCACGGACTGCATTGGTGAGACTGGCAGAATCCTCTGATATTATCTACCGCATATTGATATTTCCAGCCTTCTCCATTTTTCCCTGTTTGGGCAGACCATGTATGCATGGCATAAGGCATACCGGTAGTAGGGTATGTATTTCCATAACTTAATCCGAAATGAGAGTCGGTACCTTGCAGTGTATTGACATATTGCACCAAGTCTTTCATTTGGGCATATATACCTGTTGAGAAAAAAGAGAAGATCACTAAATAAATGAGTTTGTTCATGGTTATTTTTTTTATGTGTTACATCTATTTCACTTGACAAATCAAAACAACTATATCTATTTATTACCATAAGTAATACCCTGCCAGTCATCTGTACGGAAAGGGGACGCCGGAAGGTTAACTCCATTATATAAATTACAGATTGGATTATCCGCCCAAGCATAACGCACCGCTATTGGGAAAGCAACTTCAGGAGATGAGACGATGATGGAATTACCATCAATCATAGCATCAGCCCAGTGAAACTTATGATCAACGCCAGAGATAGTAAATCCTTTTTACTCAAGTGGAGCATCGTTATCGTACAATGATTCCCAATTAAATACACGGTAGAAATAAGGACGATAGAAGTCAGCACTACCCGGTGCATTGAAATTATCCCAAAAGTTGGAACAGTCTGTATTGGTAGAGATCACCAATTCACCGGTACGTGATAAAGCCGGATGAATATTTACCATATAAACATGTTGATAACGTTGTTCGCCAATCTTATCAAGAAATTCGGGCAATGTAAAGAGAGTCTTTTGGTCGACAAACGGCCCATAAGGGTGCTTACTACGGAACATCAGCACGTCTCTCCCGAACCACATGGATTGTCCGATCATGTAGTAGGTATCACCTTTTTAAATACCCAAGGCATAGAGCATGCACTTTCCAAAGGGATAATTGTAGAATTTTCAGCATCTTGGGTTGAGGGGTACTGCGTTGTCCACGAGAAATGTCCTTGCGGGTCGGCCACATAATATTCCCACTGGCTGCCAAGGTCGCGTGTAGCGGTACGTGCCACAGCCACCTTATAATTGGAAGTTGTGTAAAGATAGATATGTCCGTCTTCGTCTTCCCACATAGTGTCGCCATAACCTAAAAGTGTGGTCGTTAAAATTATCATTACGACTGATAAGTTTCATATAAGTAGCATCACCCGGCTTTCCTTCCAAGCTATAAGTAGCCAAGCAAGTACCGAAGCGGCGCATCAGGTTGTTCGGATCGGTATTATCAACGGCTCCCACAACATTTGCATCTGATTGTTATATATCGTAGCATCTCCTGCCCAATAAAGATAATCCTGATCGATTTCTCCAGCTTGTATTTTTTTCATCCGATAGTGTAGCTTTCGGATGACGAATGTGAGTACGTACCTGATAGTATCTATCCGCATTAGGATCGTTGGTTTGTACGTAATCAGCTAACCAAACAAGATTTTCATCCTTCTCACCAGGTGTTTGTACCATAATACTGTTACGCGGGAAACTACAATTACCTCGTGAACGATTTTCATTGATTACGCCATAAAGCTATCATTGAACGACCAAAATATATTCCCGTCAGGCAAACCAGTGGTGAACACACCGTCTCCTCCATTCCAGCCCAACGACCGAGTGAAAAGGGCATTGTATTTCAAGTCTTTGTAGACGAACACTTTCCAATATTGTCCTGATCGATTTGGCATTAGTTCGAGATTCCATTCGAATCAATTTGAGGCATCTTCACTTCTGAATTGCCGTAATAAAGGTTCTTGCTGGTCACCACATGCTCCTCCGGCGAGAAGTGCGATACTTAGGATAAGATGAATTGGTTTCATGTTTAATAAGATATTTAAGATTATTTAATTTGTTTCTGCACCTGTAAAGCCGATAATACAAGCCATAAAGGTTGACAAAAAGATGCGTCTCATAATGTTATACTATTAGAGTTTAGGATAAAGACGATTCAGGAATAAAAAACCACTAATTCGGATAACTCTTTCTTTAGATGTATTTGATTTACTATCATTGCTCGAATAATACAATGACCTTTTTACTGAATAATAATACGTGAAAAAAAAAATATTGTGTTTAGTGGTGTATATCTTGTCAATCGTCTTAATACAAATTCAAGTCGTGAATTAGTCTCGGCTTATTGGCTTTAAATTGTTTAATTTTAATTTTATAAGTTTTACTATGAAATTGTACATGAAATCATTAATGCTACTCCTATTTTTAGGAACAGTTGCGTCCTGTAATGACAGTTTCCTCGATCAAACCCAAACTTCGGTTTGAATCGTGAGACCGTTTTTGCAGATAGTACGTATACCGCCAACTTCCTGACCGGAATTTATACCGACATCGGGTTTGATATCAACTACAACCGATGGACATACCTTTTGGCTAATGGTGGTGGGCTGCAAAGCGCTTGTGACGAAGCTGAATTTTATCCTTCGTCAACCATCTGGACAAACATGATGTTTGCTACCGGTACGGTTAATCCGGTTACGGTGAGTGATGATGCATGGTCGAAATGCTACACTAACATTCGCCGATGTAACGTATTCCTTGCCAACATCGACCGATCACCGATGGTACAGAGCCGGAAAGCTCAATACATATCCGAAGTACTTTTCTTGCGTGCCTGGTACTACTTCATTCTGATGAAACACTACGGTGGTGTACCTATTATCGGTAATAATGTATATGATGCTACTTCGACAATGAAAACCTCGCGTAATACATGGGCAGAATGTGTAGAGTATGTGACCCATCAATGTGACTCTATCGTCCAACTCAATGTACTTCCCGTGAGACGAACAGGTCAAGAAAACGGTCGCGCCTCATCGGCAGCGGCATTGGGTCTTAAAGCCCGTGTCTGCCTCTATGCAGCTAGTCCATTATTCAATGGAAGTGATTTCGCTCCTACTGATACCAAAGAATTAGTAGGCTATCCCTCTTATGATAAAGAACGTTGGAAAACGGCAATGGATGCTGCCCGCGCAGTAATCAACCTGGGAACCTATAATCTCTTTATTAGAAGTAAAGATTTGAACGGTAAAAGCCGAACCAGGTTTCGGATTCTACGTCGTATTCCAAGCCGGTGATACACGAAATGCCAATTTGACCGATGATGATGGTAAAAACAATAACGGAGCCTTTGCCGGCAATATCCTTGACCGTAAGTATCAACGTGAGTCCGGACATGAAGCTGCTTACTATCCACCTAGTGGCAGTCACTCAGGAACACGCCACGGCGGATACATATACAAAGAACTGGCAGATGCCTTCCCTATGATTGACGGTAAACCGATTAACAATAGCCAATACACATTCGATCCTCTGAATCCCGCTCAAAATCGTGATCCACGTTTCAACAACACCGTGATTTATGATGGTGCTTTGGTCCCTGCTGACGATACTTACAGTGCTACCACAGTTGTTAACACATGGATTGGCATAGGGCAACAAGCGATGCCGTATACCAAGGCACTGCCACCGGTTTCTATGTACGCAAGGGATGTGATCGCTTATGTAAAAAGGTAGTACATGGAACCCAAGCCGTCACAACGATCCACTAATACGTTACGCCGACATTTTACTGATGTATGCTGAAGCAGCCAATGAATATCATGGTCCCGATTTCGAAGAAACACTAGGCGGGCAACAACTCGGTTGCTATCCTATATTAAAACTCATTCGCAAGCGTGCCGGCATCGATCCCGGTGCAGATGGTATGTATGGACTTGAAAAGGATATGACACAAAAACAGATGCGCCAAGCCATTCAGGAAGAACGCCGCCTTGAATTTGCTTTTGAAGGACATCGCTTCTTTGATGTACGCCGCTGGATGATTGCTCCACAAACCGAAAGCAAAACCATGCATGGCATTGAAATCACTCGCGCCACTGACGGAACAAAGACTTGGAAAGAATTTGATGTACGCACGCATGTATGGCGTCCGGCTATGTACTTCTTCCCAATTCCTCACAATGAAACGGTGAAGTCGAAAGATTTGCTACAGAATCCCTACTATAATTAATAAAAAATACCCTAAATATGAAACATAGCATACATTTGGCGGCAATAGCCTTGCTGACTACTCTGCTTGTGACATCGTGTGATACGTTCTCTGCTCCTGCTGATCCTGACAAAAACACGGAGCAGGTCAAAGACATATCAGGCACGTGGCAACTCACCACAGTGAGCCGCAACAGTAATGATATTACCGAAACCATGGACTTCAGCCAGTTCCAAATTGACCTGAAGAAAGATGGTAAGTACACAATTGAAAACTATCTGCCTTTTGTGGTACGCCACAATGGCACGTGGAAAGTTGACGATATCTATTATCCTTTTCGCCTCTATTTCACAGAGGATGGAGCCACGGAGCAGGCCAGTACCGATATCCTATTCCCCATTACCAATGGCGAACGTAACATCGTGATTACTCATAGCCCCGGGTGTGGTTCGAATACCTACACCTATGTATTCAAGAAAATATCAGAAAACTAAAAATCATAACGCTTTATGAAAAAGAAATTAATCAGCTTGCTTCAACGCAAACGGCACATCGTAGCGTTATCAACTATACTTATGACTTTCATCGTTATGAGTTGCCTCTTTATCGATTCTGTCGATATAACCCAAATGATAGATGGAAAAGCCGTAAACTATGCAAAGGCCGGAACGACTGCTACTTTCAAAATGCATGGACACATTAAGGTTGAAGGAGACCCACGCAATGACAAACGACTTGTTTTCGGTTTCTTGGCTCCTAAAAGTTTGAATCTGGCACAAAATGCCAGAGTTTCGTACACAGAAGATACATTTGATCCGAATATAGGTGAGCAAAACATGACACTTATCCCATTGACCGAACAACCTAGCAACAAACCAGGATTGTCGTGGTCGGCCGCTCTCATGCAAGAATACGGTGTAGGTACCAATATTCTGGAAGATATGGAATGGGCAGCCTATTGGACAAAACCCTATAACGGCGTTGCAGGGGAGATTCATTTTACAATCTATGTCCGTGTACCGGTAGGAAACAAAAAATCTGCGTTTCAAACCATCATTCTTTATTAACAGTACTGACGATAACTTCAGTACAAGTGCAGATGCAAAGAAATGTGAGGAAGCCGGATGTTTTGAGGTAGTAGAAGGTGAAGGACTTGTCACTGACTTCTGTAGCGAACACTTCAACAAAACCACTCCATTAACAGCATTGCAAAACGACTTTGTAACCTTTAGCTTCATTGGAGGCATGGACGACGAAAATGCACTTGTCAAGGCCGATAAGATCTATTTTGAAGGAACGGCGGTAGCTAGCGACGGACACCGTTATACCGTAAATGAGAAGAGTGACAAGACCCTGATGAAACGAGAGAATCAGTATACCAAAACATACAATATCACATTCTGGCCGGAAGGGTTCTTCAATGTACCTGAAGGAACAGAGCTTGTAAGTATTGAATATGCCTTCACTAATGCCGATGGATCTATCTCCGTTACACAGTCTGATGATGACTTCGTAATGTTAAATATACCTCTTCCTCCGCAGAAGGAACCATTCATATATACGTTCTATTGCGAGTGATAACCTTATATTCTACTGATAATGAAACAGAATATGTATAAAATGATAACGACGGGACTACTATGTATAGCTGCCGTCGCACTAAAAGGCACAAGATGCACCGATAGACAGTGTGGATCACACTAAAAGTAATACCCTAGGGGCATCTTCAACGGTTTATACCAACGACTTGATAAAATATCAGTCAGCCACCATCCTTACCGGATTGCAAGGACGATTGAAAGGTCTTAATGTATCACCTTTCCGTGGCATGCAACTGTTACGGACTGATGCCAATACTAAATCCGATATAGTGGGAGCTATTCCTAATGTAGGTGGAGGTATCTACGGAGATAATTCGGAGTTTCTCATTTCAGCACGCGGACAATCGCCTGTAGCCATTGTCGACGGTGTAGAACGTGACCTGTATTCCATAGATCCCGAAGCCATTGAATCGGTTACCATTCAAAAGGATGCCCTTTCCAATATGTTTTTAGGAATGCGCAGTTCACGTGGTGCATTGATTATTACTACCAAAAATCCTGATGCAAAAGGTGGTTTCCATCTCTCACTCACCGGAAAGTTTGGTATATCCAGTGCATTGAAATCTGGCCCAAATCCACTTTCGGCTTATCAATATGCTTATTTGCTCAACGAAGCATTGCTCAATGATGGCAAATCACCACTCTATACGTATGATGATTTCGAAGCCTATCGTAATGGAACTTCCCCTTATCTGCATCCCGACGTAAATTGGAAAGATGCTATTATGAACAATTCTACTACGTCGCAAGCCTATAACCTGAATGTAACAGGTGGCGGACGGGTGGCTCAATACTTTGTAAGTTTGGGATATTACAGCGAAAAACGGATTGTTCAAGACGAGCGATGCTAATAGCTACAACACCAATTTCAAGTACAACCGGTATCTCATCACATCGAAGGTAAACATCAACGTGACAGATGAATTTAAGGTAAGCATGTCTTTAATGGGACGTATAGAAAAAGGAAACCAACCTGGAGGTATTTCGGGGACAGGATACAGCGACCTTTTGAGCAACGTATGGCAGACTCCCAACAATGCTTATCCCGTCTTAAATCCCAACGGTACGTATGGTGGTAACGCTTCGTATACCCAAAACCTCTATGCACAGACCACTGGTTCGGGATATATCTCAAGCAATACCCGCGACGTCGTAGGAACCATTAATTTGAAATATGACTTCGATAAATTGGTGAGAGGACTTTCTGTTGGTGCAACGGGAAACATCTCATCGCAAGTGCGCAATGCTATCGTTCGTACCAAACAGGCACAAGTATTTCAATACAGCATAACCCAACAAGGCAACGAGGCTTATGACAAGTATGGAGATGTGAGTTCACAAACCAACAGTTACCGTTCAGTATCGACGTACCAATATATGTATGGCAAAATGTATGTAGACTGGGAACGCCAATTCGGTATGCATGGTGTAAAAAGCTTCACTTTGGGGGCGATACACGTACTATACTCAACAACTACGACCTGCCTATGATTCCGTCGAACATCGGACAGAAAGTTGAATACAATTACGATAACAAATACTTCGCGCAAAGCAGCCGTAACGGAAAGTTATTACAACCGCTATGACAATGGACGTCGCTGGGGAAACATTCTGGGCAGTAGGTCTGGGTTGGGATATCAGCAAAGAGTTCTGGTATAGCAACGGTACATCCATGAGCAACGGAGGTTCAGTGTCGGAAATATCCCCATTGGCTAATACCCTCCTGACATGGGAAAAAGGAAGGAAGGTCAATGTAGGTTTAGATTTAACCTTGTTAAAGAACCGATTGACTCTCTCGGCCGACTATTACAATGACTACTACTACGATATTTTTGCAATCACGTGGTAAAAGCATCCAATTATTAGGTATTGCTTATCCGGCAGAAAATATCGGAAAAACACGTTACTACGGATTGGAAACACAACTTAGCTGGCAAGACCACATTGGTAAAGTGAACTATTATGTATCAGCCAACTGAGTATGGAACAGAACAAACGGTTGTTCATGGACGAGCAATACGTACCTTACGACTATCTGAAAATGACAGGTCAACCCACCGGTGCCATCTACGGATTGGTAGCGACCGGATTCCTCACAGCTAAAGATATAGCCGATGGTTATCCCGTAATGAACGGCTTCAACAATATTCAAGCCGGTGACGTGAAATACAAAGACATGAACGGTGACGGCGAAATCAACGAATTCGACCGTACTGTGATTGGTGGCGACAAACCGACTTGCTATTTTGGTATTGATTTAGGCTTTGAATGGAAAGGGTTGGAAGTTACAGCATTTATCCAAGGTGCTTACAACCGCGACTTATATAATAGCGACCGCACGTTACTCGAAGGGTTCCAAGTGATCGGACAAAGCTACGGACAAGCTTACACCAATTTGCTGAATCGTTGGACACCCGAAACAGCTGAAACAGCTACGTATCCGAGACTGACTGCCGGAGGCAATATGTACAACTACGGAAACAACTGGAACTCTTCACTCTTTGTACAGAACGGAAACTACATTCGTCTCAAGAACGCCACCGTATCGTACAAACTACCCGAAAACTTCTGCCGTAATTACTTAGGCGGACTGCGCGTGAAGATATTTGTACAGGGACAAAATTTACTCACATGGTCACGTACCCGCTTGCAAGACCCTGAAGTTACCTTCACCAGCTATCCGTTACAACGCACCATTACGACTGGAATCAATCTTAACTTCTAATAAAAATGATGGATATGAAACAAAATAAATATGGCACATGGGCAGTAGGAGCATTTATGCTGTTATTGAGTGCTGCCGCATGTACAGAACAGTTATGAGAGTACGCCTGTAGATATGTTTACAGAAGATTATCTCTTCTCGGGACTGACTCAACGGAACTGTAGTACGTAAATACCTCAACCGCATCTACTATTACATGCGTAATGGACACAACGGCGTAAATGGTGACTACCTGGATGCCGCTTCCGACGATGCGCTCTCTGTTATTTTCGTCCGAGTCCGATGTATACAAACTGGCCATCGGACGTTACAGTGCCTCCAATCTTATTAACTCGGATATGATTTGGAGCGACCCTTATTTGGTGATTCGCCGCGTGAACATTCTGTTGAGTGGCATTGACGTAGTACCTTTCAACACTACTTACACTGATGCACTCGGTAATACACGCAGGCTCAATGAGTCTATGAAAGCCGAAGCCCGGTTCCTGCGTGCTTACTTCTATTTTGAATTGGTGAAGCGCTATGGTGGAGTACCCATTATCGGTGATAAAGTGTACGAATTGAACGAAAACATCGAATTGCCATAGTACGTTCGAGCAATGTATCAAATATATTGTAGCTTGACGATATTAAGGATGACCTTCGTTCGTTGCCACTACCTGATGCCGCCGCTAGCGCACACGTAGTAAACACACAAGCTGCCCAGGCACTGAAGATTCGTGTATTGCTCTACGCAGCAAGTCCGTTATTCAACGAAAAGCCTATTGAATCTGGTAACGAGTTGATAGGATATGCCTCTTATGATCGCGAACGTTGGAAAATAGCAGCCGATGCCGCCCGTAACTTTATTAACACGTACGGAACAGGTGACGGAGCTATCATGGGACTTGACGATAATTTCAAGAATGTATTTACCAATTGGTATTCAAACGAACATAAAGAGGTTATCTTCTTCCGTGAAAACGCGATGGATAAGACAGTGGAAACAGCTAACGGCCCATTGGGACTTAGCGGTGCCAAACAAGGAAACGGCCGCACCAATCCCACGCAGAATTTAGTCGATGCATTCCTTATGAAAGACGGTCACTTCATCAAAGGAAGGTAAATATGAATACAATGAACAGCTTCCTTACGCACAACGTGATCCACGTTTGGAATATACCATTATACACAATGGTTCGTCATGGGTGAACTCTACGATGGAAACATGGCAGGGTGGAGCCAATAATCCTCTTGGTTCGTCGTACTCGCTCACGAGTTATTACATGCGCAAGTTTATGGGTGATTTCGAAGCAGCCAACGAATATCAAGACACACAACACAACTGGGTGATGTTCCGTTACGCCGAAATACTTCTGAACTTTGCCGAAGCCGAAAACGAATATTTGTCTACTCCTTCGCAAGCCGTATATGATGCTATCATCGCCCTGCGCCGACGTGCAGGTATCGAACCTGGTGAAAAGAATTTATATGGACTAACAACCGATGGGCTGACACACAATTTGACGCAAGCCGAAATGCGCAAAGTGATTCAGAATGAACGCCGCATTGAATTGGCTTTTGAAGAACATCGCTATTGGGACATTCGTCGTTGGCGACTTGCCGAACAGGTCTATGCACAGCCTATTCAAAGGAATGTACATCACTAAATCACAGACTTCCACGACCTATGTTCCGCAATCTGTACTCAATGTACAATGGGACAATAAACGTTATTTCTATCCGATTCCTTATTCGGAAGTAATAAAAAATAAGAATATGGTTCAAAACCCTAATTGGTAATATCTTATGAAAAAGAGTAATTATAACATTCTTGTGCCTCCTCTGCATTGTACAGGCATACTCCCAATCGTTTACGATAAGCGGTACCATTATTGATGGGGAAAGCAACGAACCGCTTATCGGAGCTGGTATTCTGGTAAAGGGAGCCGGAAGGGGTACCATCACCAATATAGATGGAAAATATTCGCTGGAAGTGAAACGCGGCGAAACATTGGTATTTTCGTTTGTGGGCTATCAAAATCAGGAAGTCGCAATAACGAATCAGCGCACACTGAATATCGCATTGAGGGTTTCCGAAGCCAACAACCTGAACGAAGTTGTTATCACAGGTCGCGGTAGCGCGAAACGTATCACTCTGACCGGTGCCGTAAGCGGTATTCAAGCCAACGAATTGCGTAGAGTTCCTACAAGTAGCTTACAGAATACATTATCGGGTAAACTGCCCGGCTTCTTCAGTCAGCAACGTTCCGGTCAGCCGGGAAAAGATGCTTCCGACTTCTTTATCCGTGGTGTCAGCTCCTTGAATGAAGACGGTAACAAGCCGCTTATTATGGTTGATGATGTGGAATACAGTTACGAACAGCTGTCGCAAATCAATGTCAATGAGATTGAAAGCATATCTATATTGAAAGATGCATCAACGACTGCTATTTATGGTATCAAGGGTGCTAACGGTGTGTTGGTAGTCAAGACACGTCGCGGTGAAGAAGGAAAACCAGTGATCCATGTGCGTGCAGAAGCCGGCGGTCAGATACCTGTCCGTAAACCCAACTTCTTAGACTCGTACAACACCGCCCTGTTAGTCAACGAGGCACGTACTAACGATGGTTTAACGAAAATGTTTACACAACATGATTTGGAACTGTTTAAAGACGGTTCCGACCCATACGGACATCCTAATGTAAACTGGTACGATGAAGTGTTCAAAAAATCGGCTATGCAGTCGAACATCAATGTCGACGTATCGGGTGGTACTAAACGTTTGAAATACTTTGTATCCGGTGGATACTTCTCTCAAGGTGGTTTGGTTCGTAACTTTGCTAAAGCAGATGACGATGTGAATACCGGCTATTTCTACCGCCGTTTTGACTACCGTACCAACTTGGACTTTACTGTTACTGATAATCTGACTATGCGTCTAGACTTCAGCTCGCGCTTCATGAACATCAACGAACCGAGTAGTCTGAATGCTACAGGCGAGATTTACAATTTCACCGCCATGCACCCCTATTCGGCACCGGTACTCAATCCGGACGGATCGTATGCTTATCTTTCAGATGTGGACGGTTACGGACCTACATTGAATGCACGTTTGGCTAACGAAGGTTACACACGTACACGCCGTAACGATAACAACATTCTCTACGGTGTGAACTGGAAGATGGATTGGCTTACCAAAGGATTGTCGGCCAATGCACGTATCGCTTACTCTACCATTGATGAAGTCTTCCGCAAGGTGAACCGGGGAAAAGATGCGTACCCAACCTACCACTACGATCCTACTACGGATCAGTATAACATCAACCCCAACCGTAAATATGCTTATTCACAGTATGCTCTGACGGCCGGAACCAACCAGGCTGTGAAAAATCTGGATGTTCAGGCCTCCATCAACTATGCACGCGTATTCAATGGAATACATGACGTTAGTGCCACGTTACTGTATAGCCGCCAAAGCCGTACCGTAGAAAAAAATCCAGACGATACAGGAGAAAAAGATTCCCGAAAACTTTCAGGGTCTTACCGCTACCGTAGGTTACAAATATAAAGATAAATATCTGGTCGACTTCAATGTTGCATACAACGGTACCGACCGTTTTGCCGAAGGACACCGCTACGGAATATTCCCTGCTATTGGTGTGGGTTGGCGTATCTCCGAAGAATCGTTCTTCAAGGATAACATTTCTTTCATCCAACTATTGAAAATCAGAGCTTCGTATGGTATTGTAGGTTTCGGACGTAGCTATGGGTAACCGCTACCTTTACAACCAGATATATACAGCAACTGATAATGCTTATAATTTTGGACAAAGCGATGTCACTTCCACTGCTATTACGGAAGGTGACCTTGGTAATAGCAGTGTGACATGGGAAGAAGCTAAGAAGTTTGATATAGGTCTCGATTTCAATGCATTCGACCGCTTCTCATTTACTTTCGACTGGTTCTACGATAGACGATATAATCAGCTTGTGAAACGCAATGACATACCGCAAATCTAGGTGTGGGTACTTCACCTATCAATGTAGCACGCACTAGCAATATGGGTTTTGACGGACAAATTGGTTATCAAGACCGTTTCGGTGAGTTCAACTTCAATACCAACTTTGTATTCTCGTATGCTAAGAATAAGGTAGAGTTTAATGCCGAAGCACAACAAAGATACGATTGGTTGTCGGCAACAGGTCGTCCTAGCGGTCAACCATTCGGTTACACTTGGATAGGTTATTATACACCTGAAGAAGTGGACTTGATTCATGCAGGAGCCGCAAATGCACCGGCTGTGCCTAATACCGATGTGCCTATCCAAGCCGGCGACTTGAAATACAAAGATTTGAACGGAGACGGTGTTATCAACGACTTCGACAAAGGGAGCTATCGGTAAGCCAAACTTACCCAACACCACACTGGGATGGACAATCGGTGGTTCGTGGAAAGGATTGTCAGTGAGCGTACTCTTCCAAGGTTCGTTCAACTACAGTTTCTCGGTAAACGGCACAGGTATCGAACCTTTCAAGAGTCAATTCCAACCTCTACACCAGAAACGCTGGACATTGGAACGCTACCTGAACGGTGAAGCCATCGAATTTCCGCGCTTAACAAGCAATCCGTCAACTGTAAACAGCGCAGCAGCGTATATGTCCGACTTTTGGTTAATTGATGCTTGGTACATCCGCTTGAAAACCATCGACGTCTCCTATCAAGTGCCCACAAAAGTGTTGCCTTCATGGCTTACAAACCTCCGTGTCTACCTCAATGCTTACAATATGTTTACATGGACAAGTTTTGATAAGTATCAACAAGACCCGGAAATCAAGTCCAACTCCGCCGGTGATGCATACATGAACCAGCGCGTGTTTAACTTAGGAGTACAACACATTTTAATAAACCGATAAATACTCATAATAGTATTGATG
>VOFC01000755.1_pt1 | contig 35065 bp, 51 predicted proteins | sample 5384161 | NCBI WGS metagenome assembly VOFC01 (sample SAMN12384722, study PRJNA508395) | human gut metagenome | isolation source: healthy gut B | host: Homo sapiens | reverse complement strand
AGATCTCGTTGTGGCGGCGGATATATTCCGGAAGCTTCCCCGGAAGAACCGTCGCTTTCCATGCGTAGCGTTTCCGTAAGTCCTCCTGAAAAAAATGGGGACTTTCTAGTTTCAATTATGAAAAACAAGCCATGTAGCCATTGTCATGAAGCATATCAAATATCAAAATCTTGCCTTTCAATGTTTGGAGGCTGGCGCGGCATGGAAGTTCTGCACTACTGTCTCGATGACGCCGGAGTCTGAGTGGAAAGGAAATTGTCTCGGCAGGCGCATTTGCCACTTTTTGACAATCTACTGTATTTGAGCAGGGCATTTTATTTCTGTGGTGCAGAATACTTATATACTGTCGAAAGTTTGGGTCCTACGCGTGGCTGACGCTTTCTGGGGCCGGAATATTGGAATATGGCGGCGAAACCTATCGGCTTCCTGCCGGAAGCTTTTTGGATTGACTGCCGTGCCCATAACGTATTATATACCGCGCCGCCGGACGCAAGGACAGTGGGATATTCTATGGTTTCACTTCTGCGGCGGCGCGACGGCGGGGGCGTATTATCAGGCGTTTTTAGCTTGACGCAAGAGGCCGAGGCTGCGGCTTCGCGCTGCCAGTCGATGGTCAGTGTCTGCGCAGATGAGCGCTTCTGGCGCTGGCTGGGGAGGGGGACAGCGGCAGGCTTGGCCGTGATCTGGATGGAAATCGGCGCTCATGACGGCGATCCTCTGCAGCCTGATCCACGGTGCCTTACGGCAGCGCCTGCAGCCGGTTCCTGCGGTCTTGCAGAAGGTGCGGCAGTATCTGCACGAGCAGTACGCGCAAAAATTACGCTCGATACGCTCTCGCGCGCTATAACATCAGCAAATACCATCTCCAACGGAGTTTCCAGCGGTATTTCGGCCGGTCGCCGGGCGAATATCTGACCCGCCTGCGCCTGACCCGCGCCAGGAACTGCTGCGCGCGCGACCGACCTGCCGGTGTCCGAGGTCGCCTACCGTGTCGGCATGGAGAACACCAGCTATTTTATCAACGTCTTCCGCGCCCGCGAGGGCGCTGCTACATGCCTACCGCCGCCGTTGGTCGCCGGTGGCATAAGGGCGGCGTGAGTTCCTCAGCAATCGGGGCCGGTATTCGCCTGGGCGGAGCATTTCGTCCAGCCGGACAGGACCGATCGCAAAGGCGCTTTAAGGTGCTTGCGGCCTTCCGTGATCCAGAGTCTTCCGAGCGTGACAGGCCGGGACGGGTTTTCAGGTATTTTTTCGCGGAAGCGCTCCGGCAGATACGGCGCGCTTTCCCCATGTTCGTATGCGCAAGCAGCTGCGCGCGGGCCGGCAGCGGAAGGCGGCTGCCCCGCGAGGGAGCAAAACGCCCGTCTCCAGCTGCCGCATGGCATCGTCGTGCAGATGCCCGAATGCGCGGTATTCGTATTCCTTTTTCCACGTGCTGCTCGGGCCGGAGCAGGCGCACGTCGAGCATGCCGTCGTCCGTAAACAGCAGCAGCCCCTCCGTATCCCTGTCCAGCCGCCCGACCGGGTGCAGCGTCTCGCGCAGCGCCTCCGGAAAGCAGGACATGACCGTCTCCCGCCGCGCGTCGCGCTTCGCGGTGAGCAGTCCGCGCGGCTTGTGGAGCATATAATACTGCGCCATGAGCATATCCCTCCGCCCGTTTTTCTCATCATACCGGACGCACGCGGAAAATGCAAGAACACTGTGCGTGAGATGACGGATAAAACATGTAAACTTGCAAAATATCTTGCATACCGTTTGATTTTTAGCCGAATTTGCAGGATTTGTGAATTTCCTCGGAAACACTTTTCAAAAACGCATTTCTGTGATAAAGTATATCCCAAGAAAATAAGACCCTGAACAGAAGGGAGAACACAGAGTATGAAACTGACCGACCACGGCGTGTTCCTCTGCGGCGGCGTGCCGCAGCAGACGGCCCCTCTTTCTCCGGCCGAAGGCCGGAAGCGGACGATGGCTTACCGTATTTTACAGGCACACAACCAGTCCGGCGACGAGCAGAATCTCCGTATCCGGTTTGACGCTATGCTCTCGCACGATATCACCTACGTCGGCATTATTCAGCAGGCACGGGCCTCCGGCATGAAGGGAGTTTCCGATTCCGTATGCGCTTACAAACTGCCACAACAGCCTCTGCGCTGTCGGCGGCACGATCAATGAGGACGACCATGTCTTCGGCCTGTCTGCGGCAAAGAAATACGGCGGCATTTACGTCCCGGCCAACCAGAGCGTCATTCATTCCTATGCGCGCGAGCAGATGGCTGCCTGCGGCGCGATGATCTTAGGCTCCGATTCGCACACGCGCTACGGCACGCTCGGCACGATGGCCGTCGGCGAGGGCGGGCCGGAACTTGCCAAGCAGCTTTTGAAGCACACCTGGGACGCGGTGCTTCCCGAGGTTGTGTTGGTCTATGTGACGGGGAAGCCGCGGCGCGGCGTCGGCCCGCATGATGCGGCGGTTGCACTGATCAAGGCGACGTTCGCAAACGGCTTTGTCAAAAACCGCGTGCTCGAATTCGCGGGCCCCGGCATTGCAAATCTGCCCATTGACTTCCGCAACGGCATCGACGTCATGACGACTGAAACGACCTGCCTGTCTTCCATCTGGGAGACGGACGAGGAGACAAAGCGGTTTTTTGAAATTCACGGCCGTCCCGAGGCGTACCAAAAGCTTTCCCCCGGCGAGGGCGCGTATTATGACCGCATGATCGAGTTGGACCTCGGCCAGATCGAGCCGATGATCGCTCTGCCATTCCATCCGTCGAACGCGTACACGATCCGTGAATTTCTCGCAAACGCGAAGGAACTTCTCGCGGGCGTGGAGGCCGAGGCAAAGAAGCGCTGGCCGAAGGCCAACGTGCATCTTCTGGACAAAATCCACGACGGCGGCGTCTGGGCTGATCAGGGGATTATTGCGGGCTGTGCGGGCGGTATGTTTGATAATATCGACGAGGCGGCGCAGATCCTGCGCGGCGGATCGGTCGGCGACAGCTATTTCTCGATGAGCGTTTATCCCACGTCCGTCCCGGTGAGCCTTGCGCTCACGCGCATGGGCGTGACGGAGGTACTTCTCGAGACGGGCACAATCATCAAGCCCAGCTTTTTGCGGCCCGTGCTTCGGTGCGGGGGACGTGCCTGCCAATAACGGCCTGTCTCTTCGCCACACGACGCGCAACTTCCCGAACCGCGAGGGCTCAAAGCCCGGCGAAGGGGCAGTTCGCGGGCGTGTGCCTGATGGACGCGCGCTCCATTGCGGCAACAGCCAGAAACGGCGGGCGCATCACCCCGGCGGATGAGTTGGACTATACCCCGGAACGCCATCCGTACCAGTTTGACAAGACGGTTTATGCCCGCCGTGTTTACAACGGCTTTGGCCATCCGCAGCCGGAAACAAAACTCATCATGGGTCCGAACATCACCGACTGGCCCAGAATGTACGAACTGGGCGAACATCTTCTTCTGGAACTTGCTGCTGTCATTCATGACCCCGTGACCACGACGGATGAACTGATTCCGTCCGGCGAAACGTCGTCCTATCGCTCGAATCCGCTGCGGCTGGCGGAGTTCACGCTTTCGCGCCGTGTGCCGGATTATGTGCCGCGCGCGAAGAAAAATTGCCGAGAAAGAATCCAAACGGAGATCCGGCTGTGCATCAGAGACGCTGCGCGCTGCGCTGGCGCGCTTCGGCGATGCGGACACACTTCTGAGCGTTACACAGCTTGGCTCCTGTGTCTTTGCCAACAAGCCCGGCGACGGCTCTGCGCGGGAGCAGGCTGCGTCCTGCCAAAAGGTCCTGGGCGGGCTTGCAAATATCTGCTATGAATTTGCCACCAAGCGCTACCGCAGCAACTGCATCAACTGGGGCATGCTGCCGTTCACGCTGGACGAGGGAACACCGTTTGATTACACGCCGGGCGATCTCGTTTTCGTGCCGGACGTGCGGAAGCGGCTGGAGGCAGGCTGCGAGGACTTCCCTGCGGCAGTCCTGCGGCAGAATGGCGAAAAAACGGAGATTTTGCTGCATGTGAAGGGCCTGACGATGGACGAGCAGGAGATTCTGCTTGACGGCTGTCTGATGAATTACTACGCCAAGCGCGGATAAGGAGCCAATATGGAAAAAATTCAAATGAAAACGCCGCTCGTCGAGATGGACGGCGACGAAATGACGCGGGTGCTCTGGCGCATGATCAAGGATGAACTGATCTGCCCGTTTGTTGATCTCAAGACCGAATATTATGACCTCGGCCTGCTGCATCGCAATGAGACGCGTGATCAGGTCACGGCTGACGCTGCGCTGGCGACCAAAAAATACGGCGTGGCCGTCAAATGCGCGACGATCACGCCGAACGCGCAGCGGATGGTCGAATATCCGCAGCTGACCGAGATGTGGAAAAGCCCGAACGGGACCATCCGTTCGATTCTGGACGGCACGGTCTTCCGCGCGCCCATTCTGCTGGACTCCATCAAGCCGGTCGTGCGCACATGGAAAAAAGCCCATCACCATTGCCCGCCATGCCTACGGCGATGTGTATAAGTCCGTAAGTTTCGAGACGGACGAGCCCGGCGAATGCACCATGACCTTCAAGGGTGCATCCGGCAAAGAGCAGACCGTTCTTGTCCAGAAAACCGACGGCCCCGCCGTCTTCCAGGGTGAACACAACAAGGAAAGCAGCATCCGCTCGTTTGCGCGGGCCTGCTTCCAATATGCTATTGATACGAAGCAGGATCTTTGGTTCTCCACCAAGGACACCATCGCAAAAGTCTACGACGGCGCGTTCAAGCGCATTTTTGAAGAGGAATATGAAAAGTCCTACAAAGTACAGTTTGAAGCGCTGGGTCTGCGGTATTTCTACACGCTGATCGACGACGCGGTCGCCCGCGTGATCCGGAGCGAAGGCGGCTTCATCTGGGCCTGCAAGAACTATGACGGCGACGTGATGAGCGATATGGTGGCCACGGCGTTCGGCTCGCTTGCCATGATGACCTCCGTCCTCGTTGCACCGGACGGCACGACGGAATACGAGGCTGCGCACGGCACGATCACGCGGCACTATTACCGCTACCTCAAGGGCGAACAGACCTCGACTAACCCGATGGCGACGATTTTTGCGTGGACGGGCGCGCTGAGAAAGCGCGGACAGCTGGATGGGCTTCCGGCGCTTGCGTCCTTTGCGGACAAGCTTGAGCGGGCCAGCCTTGACACGATCCGCTCCGGCGTCATGACCGGCGACCTCGCCGGACTCGTCGAGGGCGAACGCCCCGTACCGGTCACGAGCGAAGCGTTTTTTGAAAGCCATCCGCGCGCGGATGGAGGCATAAGACGACAAACGAACAAAGCTGCCCCAAAGCCTCCCCCTTGCCACGCTCTGCGTGGTAAGGGAGGCCTATTTGTTTACCGTTTTCGCAACTTTTCTGGCAAAAATAAGCGAATCGTTTTGTCTTTGTTTTCCTGCCTTCGCTTTGTTTTCTGTGCGCTCCCTTGGCCGGGTATTGTCTGTTTTGACCAGCTCCTGTTCTGCCGAATTATCTAATTTCGTATATTATTTTTTGTAAAAAAGAGCCGATTGGCTGTATATATAATGGTTTTATTGGAACGACCGCCAGATTCCGGCGCTGCTCTATCAGTTGCTTTTTGCGTATCTTCTCAGGAACAGCGCCTTTTTCGTTATGCGCAAAACGAATCGTTTCGTTTTCCGGATTCCGGATCCGGTGCAGCATCTTAATGGCTCCGCGGGCTTCTTTTGCTGATTCATAAACGGATCATTTCGCCGCGTTTTGACTCGATGGCGTTCCAAACTGCCAATACCAAATTTCAAAATCCAGGAGGAAGAAAAATGAAAAAAAGCTTTATTCATGTTCTTACGATTGCCCTGATTGCGGCACTCGCGTTCGGCTGTTTGGCTGGCTGCACCGCCGCGCCCAAGACAGAACAGGTGACTCCAGCGACGCCCACCACATCTGCCACGACTGAAACCAGTGCCGATCCTGCCGCTGCGACTGATTTGAGCGGCAAGAAGGTTGCGCTTGTTCTTTTCGGTACGAACTTTGACTATTTCGTTTACATCGGCGCAAGCGCAAAGAAGACTGCTGAAGAGGCCGGGATTCAGCTTGATGTTTTGAATGCAAGCGATTTTGTGGATCTCTCCGAAAAGGTTTCTCAGGTCGTCACCATCAAGTATGATGCCTGCATCGTCATTGGCTTGCCGGCTATCATGGCTGACTATCAGGCACTTGGCGAAGCTGGCATCCCCGTTATCACATATGACTCTATGGTTGACGGCTTTGATTTCAGCGCCCGTGTTGGCAGTGACAACTATGTTCTCGGCACACAGGCTGCTGAAGAGGCAATCAAGTACCTCGAGAGTCTGGATGAGATCAACGGCGAGGTCATCTGCCTGAACTGCCCGGAGGGTGAAACCATGAACAGCCGCGCACGCGGCTTTATGGACACAATCGCTGCCAGATTCCCAGAGCTTACCGTCAACGAACAGAAACTCGGCGTGGCCGATTCTACTGCTGAGGGTGCACAGACCTATGTTGATAACAAGCTTCATATCCCGGAAAACATAGAGTTGTTTTACATTCCACCGTATACGCCTGAGATGAATCCCATCGAGCAGATATGGAAAGAACTTCGAATCACGGGCTTCCGCAATGAAGTGTTTGCTACTTTGGAGAAGGTAGTAGATCGGCTTTGCGATAACATTTGCACTTTGACCTCTGATACGATAAAGAACATTACACGGTGTAGTTGGATAATCAATTGTTTTAATTAGATTTTAGTATGATATCCAGAAAAAGAAGTTTGAGCTGACGCGCGGTATCGGCTACTCCTTCGGCTATAACCAGGAGGAGACCGAGAAGGATATGATGAGCGCCAAGACCATGCTGTTCACGCTGATGGACGTTGTCAGCAAAAACGGCAACATGCTGCTGAACGTCGGCCCCATGGCGGACGGCACAATCCCCGAAATGCAGAAAAAGCCGCTGCTGGAGCTCGGTGCATGGCTCAAGGTCAACGGCGAAGCTGTCTACGGCACCCACGCCTCTTTACTTCATAAAAGTTTTGCATGCTGACTAAAAATTTGTTAGGCACGCTATATTTTTTGTATTTTTTGTAGAAAGCGTATTTACAATCTCTTCACAAAATGATAGAATAATTTTAGTTTTTAACTGAGATTCTCCTGTTTTTTCTTCAATTCCGTTCAATGTTGAAGAGACAGGCTTTCCGCGTACTCGCCAAAAACGCAGCAGTCCGGCGTTTTTGCAAAACGGCGGAGCGAATTCCAAGACAGAAAGGATGACTTGCTTGGCAAACGCAATCGAACTGAGAAACATCACCAAGCGCTTCGGACAGGTCGTGGCAAAACAAATCGATCAGTCTGGAGCTGCATAAGGGTGAGATCCTGTCCCTGCTGGGTGAAAACGGCAGCGGCAAGACCACGCTTATGAACATGCTCTCCGGCATCTACTATCCGGACGAAGGCCAGATCTTCGTGGATGGGAAGGAAGTGGAGATCCGCTCCCCCGAAGGACGCGTTTGATCTGCACATCGGCATGATCCACCAGCACTTCAAACTCGTCGATGTCTTTACGGCTGCCGAGAATATCATTCTGGGCCTGCCCGGCGACAAGGGCAAGATGGACAAGAACGCCGTTGCAAAGGCCGTGCGCGAGATCGCCGACCGCTACGGCTTCGACATCGACCCGAATCAGAAGATCTACGAGATGTCCGTCTCGCAGAAGCAGACCGTTGAGATCGTCAAGGTGCTCTACCGCGGCGCGGATATCCTGATCCTTGACGAGCCAACCGCTGTTTTGACCCCGCAGGAGACGGAAAAACTCTTTACTGTCATGCGCAACATGAAAAAGGACGGCAAGGCGATCATCATCATCACGCACAAGCTGCACGAGGTGCTCGCCGTTTCCGACCGCGTGGCCGTTCTGCGCAAGGGCGAATACATCGGCGACACCGATACCGCTACCGCCTCGCAGCAGTCGCTGACCGACATGATGGTCGGCCGAGCCGTTTCCCTGAACATTGACCGTCCGCTGAACGAAAATCAGACCGAGCGCTTGAGAGTCGAGCACTTGACCGTCAAGAACAAGGAAGGCGTCAAGATGCTCGACGACGTGACATTCACCGCCATGGGCGGCGAGATTCTCGGTATTGCGGGCATCGCCGGTTCCGGCCAGAAGGAACTGCTTGAGTCCATTTCCGGCCTGCAGAAGCTGGAGGACGGCAGCAAAATTACATACATCGAGCCCGACGGGACCGAATGTCTGCTCAACGGCATGGACCCGCTCGATATCATCCGCAAGGGCCTCCTGCTGTCCTTCGTCCCCGAGGACCGGTTCGGCATGGGCCTTGTCGGCGGCATGAACATCATTCAGAACATCATGCTCCGCACCTATCGGCGAGGCAAAGGCCCGCTGACCGACCGCAAATTCCCGCGCGACCTGTCGCAGAAGATTGTGGACGATCTTGAGGTCGTTACCCCGGATATCGGCCGTACCCCTATCCGCCGTCTTTCCGGCGGCAACGTGCAGAAGGTGCTTGTCGGCCGTGAGATTGCGCAGAACCCGGCGGTTCTTATGACGGCCTACGCCGTGCGCGGTCTGGACATCAACACATCCTACGTCATCTACAATCTGCTGACCGAGCAGAAAATGAAGGGTGTCGCCGTCATTTACGTCGGTGAGGATCTGGACGTTTTGCTGGAACTGTGCGACCGCATTCTCGTTCTGTGCGGCGGCAAGGTTTCCGGCATCGTTGACGGCCGCAAGACCACGAAGGATGCCGTCGGCCTGATGATGACGAAGATCGGAGGTTAAAAAGAATATGCACATCTCCAAACGAGACACAATTTCCCGCAGTAAGGCATGGTCGATCCGCGCCATCGCCATTCTGCTGGCTCTGATCGTAGACGGCATCATTATTTATGCCATTGTCAAAATGAACCCCCTGAAGGTTTATGTTTCCCTCGCCTCCGGCGCGTTTGGCACCAGCAAGCGCATGTGGTTCACCATCCGTGACTGCATGATCCTGACCTGTATCGCCATCGGCCTCGCGCCTGCGTTCAAGATGCGCTTCTGGAACGTCGGCGCGGAGGGCCAGATGCTTGTCGGCGGCATTGCAACCGCGTTCTGGATGATCAACTTCGCAGGCAAGATGAACACCGTGATGCTGTTTTTTGTGCATGGCCATCAGCGCCATCGTCGCGGGCGGCATCTGGGGCCTGATCCCCGGCTTCTTCAAGGCCAAGTGGAACACGAACGAGACGCTGTTCACGCTGATGATGAACTACATTGCCATTCAGCTGACCTCGTTTGCCGTCTCCAAGTGGGAGAACCCTCCAGGATCGAACTCCATCGGCACCATCAACTCCAAGGGCGATGTCAAGTACGTCGGCTGGATCGGCAACATGTTCTCCGATGGCTATAACAAGGACTTCATGTGGACAGTCATCATCGTGCTCGTCCTCGCGGCGCTTGTGTATCTCTATCTGAAGTACACCAAGCACGGCTATGAGATCGCCGTCGTCGGCGACTCGGAGAATACCGCGCGCTATGCCGGTATCCGCGTCCCGCGCATCTATGTGCGCACCATGGCCCTGTCAGGCGCGCTGTGCGGCTTCGCAGGCTTCCTCGCCGTCTCCGCTGTCAGCCATACGCTCTCGACCTCAACTGCCGGCGGCCGCGGCTTCACCGCGATCATCGTCGCATGGCTGGCTAAGATGAACCCGTTTGTCATGATCCTGATCTCGGCGCTGCTGTCGTTCCTCGACAAGGGCGCGGTGCAGATCGCTTCCGACTTCGGCCTGAACGAATACGTCTCGCAGATCATCTCCGGCGTTATTCTGTTCTTCATCCTCGGCAGCGAGTTCTTCATCAACTATCAGGTCAAGACCGGCTCGAAGCACAAGTAAGGAGGAGTTGAATATGTTAGATTTTTTGCTGAAATTCCCTGACCTTCTGCACTCCGCCATCGTGTTCGGCACGGTTATCATGTTCGGCGCGCTCGGCGAGATCATCACGGAGAAGTCCGGCAACCTCAACCTCGGCGTTCCCGGCATTATGTATTTCGGCGGCATCGCTGGTCTGACGTCCACGTTCATGTATGAAAACGTCTACTGCGTCAACGCAGGAATCGAACCGAACGCGGCGCTGTGCGTCATCATGTGCCTTGTCGCGTCGTTCCTCGCTTCCGCGCTGGGCGGCCTCATCTACAGCTTCCTGACCATTTCGCTGCGCACGAACCAGAACGTCACGGGCCTGACTCTGACGATCCTCGGCTCCGGCGTCGGCAACTTCTTCGGCGGCAGCTTAAATAAACTTGCCGGCGGTGTCGGCCAGGTTTCCGTGGCCGTGACCTCGCAGGCATTCCGTAATTATTCGTTCTCCCTCGTCAACTTCTTTGACGGCTTCACCGGCAGCTTCCGCCTGGGAACGCTCCTGTTCTCCTATGGCTTCCTCACCTATGTGGCGATCATCCTCGCCGTTGCGATCTGGTTCTTCCTGACGAAGACCCGCACAGGTCTGAGCCTGCGCGCCATCGGCGAAAATACCGCCACGGCTGACGCCGCCGGTATCAACGTCACCAAGTATAAGTACCTCGCCACCTGCATCGGCGCGGGCATCTCCGGCCTCGGCGGCACATACTATGTCATGAACTACATCAAAGGGCACCTGGGAGAACCAGGGCACGATCGAAGCCCTCGGCTGGCTGGCTGTTGCGCTGGTCATCTTCGCAACGTGGAAATCTCTGCGTGCGATCTGGGGTTCGTATCTGTTCGGCGTTCTTTATTGGGCATATAACTACATCCCCGGCCTGTCCAGAAGCACGCTGGAACTGTTCAAGATGCTCCCGTATGTGGTCACGATCCTCGTTCTGCTTATGGTTTCCATGCGCAAGAAGAAGGAAGACCAGCCGCCTCAGTCCCTTGGCATCCCGTACTTCCGCGAAGAACGGTAACTGTAAACAGCCTCAGATCCGCTTTGGAGTCTGAGGCTGTTTTTGAATTTCGGCTTTTCTATGATCATAGATAGTTACGGCACCATAAAATAATAATAAGAATCACTTGCAAAATTGACAAGAATGTGATAGAATAGTTTTGGTCAAACAAGGAATGATATGACAACAGGAATTCTTAAAAAGGAGACGGGATCATGAACAAATATGCAGGCACAAAAACCGAAGCAAATCTGCGCGCAGCATTTGCGGGCGAGTCGCAGGCGAGAAATCAGTACACCTTTTTTGCGTCCGTCGCAAAAAAAAGAGGGCTATGAGCAGATGGCAGCGCTGTTCCTGAAGACGGCGGAAAACGAAAAGGAGCATGCGAAGCTTTGGCTCAAGGAATTGTCCGGCATCGGCGACACAAAGGCCAACCTGGCTGCCGCTGCCGCCGGCGAAAATTACGAATGGACCGATATGTATCAGGACTTTGCCAAGACGGCTGAGGAGGAGGGCTTTCCCGAACTCGCGCATCGTTTCCGTCTCGTTGCAGAGATCGAAAACACCATGAGGAGCGCTATCGCGCACTGCTGCACAATCTGGAGACTGCGCAGGTCTTTGAAAAGAGCGAGGTCAAGGTCTGGGAATGCCGCAACTGCGGACACATCGCCGTCGGCGTAAAGGCGCCCGAGGTCTGTCCCGCTTGCAATCACCCACAGAGTTATTTTGAACTTCGCGCAGAGAATTACTAAGAAGAATAGAAGAAGCCGTCCGCAGCTGCGGACGGCTTCTGAACTGTTTTGAACTTGTCAGCTGAGTCTACGAATATATCCGTTTCCGCAGATTAGACTGTAATAGACCTCCTCGCCGACGGTGAACACGTCGGTGCTGCTGAAAGCGCGGACGGTCTGGCTCTTGCCATCGACGTCAACCATCAGGGGAGAGACGGACGTGACCGTTGCCGGATAACTTGTCGTGACGAGGACAACGTCAAATGCGTTGTCGCCGTCGTGGTCAATCACGGTGATCTTGTCGTTCGCAGACAGTGTGTTCAAGATATCCTTGCTCGAAGGCGTGTAATTATAGTAATATGCAGTCTGCTCCGTCAGGCGGAAGCCGCCGCCGGCGCAGATCTCCTTCAGCTGGGACGCGTCGGTAAAGGTATAATAAATCTCGTCAACTGCATAGCAGGGGATACCGAAAACCCTTGCCGTCCTTCACATAGATATCGACGTTCCGGCCGAGGAGGCTGAGATCTGTGGAAATGTCAAACGCCTTGTGACCGGCAAGCTTGCTCGTCCCGGCGGGGAGCGGATTGCCTGCGCTTGTCAGATCGGCACACTCGTTGCCTGTCAGCGTGGCGGTGTAGCGCGTCAGGCCGAAGCGGATCTCGAGATACGACATGGGATTCATCAGGCTGTCGAGCACATAGCGCTGCTCTCCCTCCAGCGCAGCATCGGCAATCTTGGGGCAGAGCATGGCATTGTAGATGAGAAGGCATGCAGTATCGCGCGTGGCGGCGGAATCGTAGCTGTCAGAGACACCGGCATAAATGCCCTTTGTGAACGCATCCTCGTCAACGTTCTGTGCCCAGTCTGCGCCAACATAGCGCGAGGCGTCCTCCCCGAGAATGACGAGCAGCATCTTTGCAAGTTCGCGGATTGTCACATGGTCTGCCGGGCGGAAGCGCCCGTTGCTGCCAACGATGATATCCTGCTCAGCGCAGTAAGCAATATACTCTGCAGCCCACGACGTGGAGACATCGTAGAACGGGGCAGACGCGTTCTGCGCCTGCGGCTCAGCTTCGCGCAAAAGCGCCATCAGCTTGGCGACCTCTTCGCGGCGAATGGGGTTCTGCGGGCCGAAACTGCCGTCTGCATAGCCGGAGATGAGGCCGAGGTCGTAGAGCATCCGCACGGCGTTGTTGTTTTTGATCTCCTGTTGGTCGGTGAAGCCTGCAAAGTCGGCTGCTGCGCACGGCAGCATGAGCGTAAGCGTCAGCACGGCCGCAAGCAGCGCGCAAAGCATTTTTTTCAAGGCGGAGCCCCCTTCTAATAATACTTATATCCAGTATAGGCGGCAGCCGGGAGGATTGCAAGCAACACGGGCCGTTTGTAACAGAACTGTAATGAAAACAGACTGAAAAACCGGATGGGATTGCATTTTTTCCGCGAGGCTGATACAATACAGACCGGAAGGAGGCGGAACGATGGACAAACGCGAACAGATCGCGCGCATGGCGCAGACGAAGGAAGACGAAATGCTGCTGGCCAAGATCTATGAGCGCATGACGAACGCCGCCGCGCGCAATATCCCGGCCGCAACGGGCTTCTTGTCTAAGCGGGAGCAGATGCTCGCTGCCGAACTGCTGCGCGGGCAGGAGATTCGGTTCTACGGCGGACCGCCACTGGCTGAACGCGAGATCTGCTGCTATCTGCCGGAGTATCTGGACGAAAGCTGGCTGGAGAGCGAGGATGGCCCCATTGCCGCCGCCCGCGCGGTCTATTTCGAGGGCGATACGCTCACGCACCGGGATTTTCTCGGCGCGCTGATGGGCTGCGGCGTGAAGCGCGAGACGATTGGAGATATCTATGTGGCCGAGGGCCGCTGCGACTTTCTCGTTACGCGAGAGGTTTTGCCGTATCTGCTGCAAAATTTTCTGTCCGCCGGCCGCACGAAGCTGCATGTGGAGCAGATCGCGCTCACAGACGTCTCCGTGCCGGAACAGAAGACTAAAATGGTCCGAGATACCGTGCCCTCTCTGCGGCTCGACGGCATTGTCTCCTCCGGCTTTTCCATCAGCCGCGGCAAGGCCGCGGACTATATCAGCGCCGGAAAATGCGAACTTAATTACACGCCATGCGTAAAGGGCGACAAGCAGACGACAGAGGGTGATGTGATCACCATCCGGGGGGCTTGGCAAGATTCGGCTGGATACCATCGGCAGCAATACGAAAAAGGGACGCATCGGCGTTGAGATTACAAGATTTCTGTAAGGAGCATGCTCTATGAAAAAAGAAGATATTGACCGCATCAACGAATTGGCGCACAAGGCCAAGACTGTCGGCCTCACGCCGGAGGAGAATGAAGAGCGCGCTGTGCTGCGCCGGGCGTATATTGACTCCGTCGTGGGCGATCTGCGCCAGCAGCTTGACAATACCTATATTGTTGACAGCAAGGGCAACAAGCGCAAGCTGCGCCAGTAATCAGCGAAACAGGAAATATAAAATCGTGCACTGCGCCAGAAGCAGCAGCGGGACTGTGACCGTAAAGAGCGGTTTTCTCGTCTTGTGGCGGCAGAGATACATGCCCGCCAGCACGCCGAGGCTGCCGAAGCATGCCGCAAACGCCAGCAGCAGCGCCTCCGGGATCCGGCGGCGGTGACGGCGGGCAAGATTTTTATCCAGCAGCATAATTGCAAAGCCGGACGCATTCATTAGAAGCAGGAAAACAAGCATGGGACGTTCCTTTCTATTGGAGGCGATTTGGTGATGAAACGAATTCTGATTGGTTGGATGGCGGCGCTGAGTGCGCTGTTGTGCGCCTGCTCGGCACAGACGGTATGGGAGACGGTGGACTGCGGCTGCGTGCAAACAAGCGGCGGCGCGGCCTATGCGATCTGCATCTCACTGCCGCAGGATGCAGCCGAGGAGGTCTTTGCTGAGCGCGGTGCGCGACAGATCTATACGCAGCCGGGCGGCGGATACGAGATTACAACGGAAATTCTGGATGCTGCACCCGCTGCTGCGATCGTCCGGCGGCTGTCGGGCTTCGACGCGTCTGCGCTGCATGTCTATAAGAGCGGCGGGAAGGAACGGCCTGTCTGGCAGTTCGCGTGGTACGCGGCTTCTGACGAGGGCGGACGCATGTACCGCTGCAAGGTGATCTCTGACGGCGCGTACTGCTATGCGCTGACTGTCAGCGTGCCGGAAGGGGCCGGTACTGCCTATGATAGCATGCTGACCGAGGTGTTCTCAAGCATGGAATTGCAGCCGGTGTGAGCATCAACGAAAAAGTTTTATATTTTGAAAAATTCTTCTTGACATTTGCTGCTTTAGCCGTTATAATACACACGTCGCTGAGAGATGCGGCTTGATGGAACGGAAGGTTAGCTCAGCTGGGAGAGCACCTGCCTTACAAGCAGGGGGTCACAGGTTCGAGCCCTGTACTTTCCACCAATTTACCTGGCCCGGTGGTGCAGTCGGTTAGCACGCCAGCCTGTCACGCTGGAGGTCGACAGTTCGAGTCTGTTCCGGGTCGCCATAATGTATTGAGGCGAGAGCAATCTCGCCTCAATATGCCTCTGTAGCTCAGTAGGTAGAGCAGCGGACTGAAAATCCGCGTGTCGTTGGTTCAACTCCGACCGGAGGCACCATTATGCGGGTGTAGCTCATCCGGTAGAGCGCCACCTTGCCAAGGTGGAGGTAGCGAGTTCGAGCCTCGTCACCCGCTCCAAAATAAATAGGAATGCCTTCGCAGCATTCCTATTTTCATATCCGGTGCCGTGGCCAAGTGGTAAGGCAAAGGTCTGCAAAACCTTCACTCCCCAGTTCAAATCTGGGCGGCACCTCCATCGTCGTCGCGGACTGCGCTAGTTCGCGACGACTTTTTATGCGTTGCATCAAAAAGTCGTCTCTCACCCGCTCCGTCGCTCCTCCTCTCAAAATCGCAATCGCTGGCGTTGGATTGCGATTTTGTTTTTCTGATTTGACGGTTGATCCATAGCGTTTACATGATACAGAGTTGAGAAATTCAAGAGTTTTGCTTGGATTTATTTTTTTATGTTTCTCGAAAAGTTCTGAAAATCAAGTTTTGTATTTCCGGTTTTTCTGAATTTGACCTTTCAGGGACAAAGGACTGCAAATTTGGAGGACAGACAATGAGGATGTGAAATGTGTGCGAAAAAGTTTCAACTTTGGAGGAATTGAAGGAAAAATTCTTGCTTGTAAAGCAATCACAGCACACCGGTGAGTTGGCAATGCGGGACGATCGAAACTGCCTTGCGGACTTCCGGAAGGCTCTGGACAGGAAGAACTATACATATACAGGAATGCGCGACTATGCAATCATCGTTCTGATGCTGGATACCGGTATCCGCACAAAGGGAACCTTTGAATTTGCATAATTCCGATTTTGATGCAAAGGCGGGTTGCATTGCCGTATCAAAGCTGGTTGCAAAGACACGGAAAACCAGAACGGTTTATTTAAGTGCGACAACGGTTCGCCTGATTGCAGACTTTCAGGAAATCAAGCCGCAGGCGTAGGACGATTGGCTTTTTTCCCAACTATGAAGGCAAACAACTGAAGGTAGACCATCTGGATAAGGTATTTTTTGAAATACAGCGAAAAGAGCGGGGAAAAGATCACGCCCTATCAGCTCCGACACAGCTTTGCAACGCTCTTTTTTGAAAAACGGCGGAGATGTGTTTAGCTTGCAACATTTGATGGCGCATTCCGATCTGCGCATGACGAAGCGTTATACGGAGCTGGATGAGAGCTATATCGAACAGCAGCACCGCTCCTATTCCCCAGCCTTGCTTCTTAGGATAATAATTTATAAAAATTTGTCCCCGCAGAGCAGATTGACTCTTGCGGGGATTTTGCGTATAGTGTGAACAGAAAGGGGAGAAAGAACTGGAAAACCCATATAAGGCATTAGAGGCTCATATAGGAGAAGTTGTGATATATCCAGCGTTGTGTAGACTGATTGGCGAGGATGCAAATCTGACAGTTGGTTCATGCAGCAGTTGCCACAAACGAAGAAATTTCACACTTTTAGCAAGCACCAGAGAATGGGAAATCTAAGTATTTGACTACAAATGTGGGGTCGTCCGAAAAGCGACTGTTTGATAGACGCTTGGGGCGAACCTTTGAGGCATTAACGTAGAGAACGAAGAAAGGAAAATTATGACCAGACAATATCGGATACAAAAGGTCACTGGGGAGCCGGACTGGGATAAAATCGAAAAAGCGCCGCTCGACCAGCGGCTGTGGCGGCCCTGTGAGGCGATCAGCGCCTACGCGCAGCTTGCATATGACGAGCAGACTGTATGTGCATCTGCACGCGGAGGAAGCGCAGATCCGCGCGGAAAATTCCGGCGTGCTCGATCAGCCGTGTCAGGACAGCTGTCTGGAGTTCTTCCTCAGCGCCGCAGAGTGCGACGCGCGGTATTTGAATATCGAACTGAACCCGAATCTCTGCCTCTACTTTGGCTTCGGAACCGGGAGAGTTGATCGGATGCGGCTCCTGCTTCCGGGCGGCGGGAAGACGCTGAACGCGTGCTGCGAAAGAACGGCTACCGGTTGGGATGTGGCATATGAACTCCCGTTCAAGCTGCTGCAGCTGTTCTTCCCGGATTTCAGTCCCTCCGGGAAAATTAGAGGGAATTTCTACAAATGCGGCGATCTGACAGCGCAGGAGCATTATCTTGCGTGGAACCGTGTGGATGCCGGACATCCTGATTTTCATCTTCCGGCATATTTTGGAGAACTATGCTTTTTCTGACTGACAGCAACGGACCCGGCTCGGATTTCTTTGGGCCGGGTCTGTTGCTGTTCGTCTATTGCGCAAGCTGAAAGGTGTTGCGATATGCCTGAAAATTGTTCGTGCGTTTTTTCTGAAAATGCGGTAAGATGGGTGTATGAAATCAAAGGCGTTGGGAGGCTTTCGTATGCAGGATTACGCTGGGCTGGCGAAAATATCCGGCTTTACAGACGCCGCGTTTCTGCCGGTACGGGAACTGGTCGTTGTGCCGGAATACCGCAGGTTTTGCGAGCAGAACCTCTGCGGCAATTACGGTGTGCTTCCGGTCTGCCCGCCGATGAGCGGCACGGTCGAGGAAATGACCGCTGTTATGCAGCGGTATAAGACGGCACTGGTTTTAATGATCGAAACAACGCCCTTCGATTATCGGGATACGGCGGAGCAGAAGACTGCAAAAAAGCACCAGAACGTGTTGACGGAACAGCTTATGGCAAAGATGCAGGCGGATGGTCTGACCGACCTTCTGATGATGGGTGCAGGACCTTGGAAGCATGCGCCCTGCATGTCAGCCTATTGTGTGGACGCGCAGAAAATGGCCGACGCTGTCCACATGAAATGTTGGGCAAACGATGGAAAAATTCGCTATTTTTCTCTGATCCTGTTTTAACGCGGGCAGACAGAGACGCATGCCCTACAAACAAGCCAGTGAAATTGCAGCATGAAACCAACAAAGAAATCCTTTGGCAGACTGAACCGGGCCGCAGAGTGTCGCTCTGCGGCCCGGTTATATCTGAGACGAAAAGGTCCGGGTCATTATGGTATTGCACGAAATTTCACAGAAGCAGGACGCAAATCGAACTTATAGTCCCATTTCCTTCTTGACCTCACCGAAGCAGCGGACGGCGAAATCGAGGTCTTCCTTCGTGTGGCCGGCGGAGATCTGCGTGCGGATGCGGTCGCGGCCCTTGGGGACGACGGGATAGCAGAAGCCGACGACGTAGACGCCCTTTTCAAGCATCCGGCGGGCAAACTCCTGTGCGATCTTCGGGTCATAGAGCATGACGGGGACGATGGGGTGCTCGCCGGGGAGCAGATCGAAGCCGAGCTTTTCCATCTCCGCGCGGAAATAGCGCGTTCTCATGAACCTTGTCGCGCGCGCCGTGGATTCCTCCAGCAGGTCGATCGTGCGGAGCGTCGCGGCGCAGATGGCGGGAGCCAGCGTGTTGGAGAACAGATACGGACGCGAGCGCTGCCGCAGCAGATCGACAATCGGCTGCCGCGCTGCCGTATAGCCGCCGGACGCGCCGCCCATAGCCTTGCCGAACGTGCCGGTGATAATATCGACGCGGCCTATCACACCGCAGAATTCCGCCGTGCCGCGGCCGTGCTCACCCATGAAGCCGACGGCGTGGCTGTCGTCAACCATCGTCAGCGCGTCATAGCGGTCTGCCAGATCGCAGATGGCCTGCAGGTTTGCGATGTAGCCGTCCATCGAGAACACGCCGTCGGTCGCAATCAGAATCTTTTTTTGCAGCCGGACGCATGCGCGTCTTTCAGCTTGGCTTCGAGGTCTTCCATGTTGTTGTTCAGATAGCGGTAGCGCTTGGCCTTGCACAGGCGCACGCCGTCGATGATGGACGCGTGGTTCAGTTCGTCCGAAATAACCGCGTCCTCCGGCCCAAGCAGCGTCTCAAACAGACCGCCGTTGGCGTCGAAGCAGGAGGAATAGAGGATGGCGTCGTCGGTGCCTGCGAACTTTGCGATGCGGCGTTCAAGTTCCTTGTGAATCTCCTGTGTGCCGCAGATAAAGCGGACGGACGACAGGCCGAAACCCCAGCGGTCATAGCTGGCCTTCGCAGCCTCGATGAGACGCGGGTCGTTGGACAGGCCAAGATAGTTGTTGGCGCACATGTTGACAACGTGGGCTTTCTGCGTGGTGTCGATGCAGGCGCGCTGCGGGGTGGTGATGATGCGCTCTTCACGCCAGGTTCCGGCCTCGCGGATGGCGTTCAGTTCCTGCTCAAAGGCATGCAGTGCGGTTTTCATGAGAATTCCTCCTTTACTTCGTCCAATCGAGTACAACTTTTCCAGACTTTCCGCTCATCATCGCGTCAAAGCCCTTCTGGAAGTCCGTGTAGTGGAAGCGGTGCGTAATGACAGGTGTCAGATCGAGTCCGCCCTGCACCATGTACGACATCTGGTGCCAGTTGTCCATCTTGCGGCCATAGATGCCCTGCAGCGTCAGGCCGTTTGTAATGATCTGGTTCATGTCCACGCTGATGGGGCCGTCGCCGAGGCCCAGCAGCGAAATTTTGCCGCCGCTGCGCATGACCGAGATCATCTGGTGGAACGCCGCGGCGTTGCCGGACATTTCAAGACCCACGTCGAAGCCTTCGGTCAGCCCCTGCGCGCGCATGACTGCGTGCAGATCCTCGTTCGCGGTGTTGACGGCGGCATCGACGCCCATTTTGCGGGCAAGGGCAAGCCGGTATTCGTTGACATCAGTAATGACGACGCGGCGCGCGCCCGCGTATTTGCAGATGCCGCCCGCAATGATGCCGATGGGGCCTGCGCCCGTGATGAGCACGTCCTCGCCGATGAGCGGGAACATAAGCGCGGTATGCGTGGCGTTGCCGAAGGCGTCGAAGAAGGAGACGACGTCCTCCGGCAGGCTCTCGTCGATGGCAATGACGTTGCGCGCCGGGATGCAGACGAACTCTGCGAACGCGCCGTCACGGTCAACGCCGACGCCGATGTGGTGCTTGCACCACTGAATATTGCCGGTGTGACAGTTGCGGCAGTGGCCGCAGGTGATATGGCCCTCGCCGGAGACGCGCTGGCCGACCGTAAAGCCCGTGACACCTGCGCCGAGTTCCGCGATCTCGCCGACATACTCATGGCCGATGACCTGAGGGGGCTTAACGTGCTGCTGCGCCCATTGGTTCCATTTGTAAATATGGACGTCGGAGCCGCAGATCGCGGTTTTGTGAATTTTGATCAGAACTTCTCCGGGGCCCGGCACGGGAACCGGCACCTGCCGCAATTCCAAACCGGGGCCGGCTGCGGGTTTTACAATGGCATCCATCATCTGTTTCATTTCAAATCCGCCCTTTCTTCAGAACTTCATATGTCCGTACTGCAAGGACTGTACAATGAAATTTGTACATCCTATAAAGACATATTAACGGACATCCGCACGCCTGTCAAGGGAATTTAGTCCGCAGGATATAGTTGCTTTTTGCAGTTTCTTCAATTCTGATTTTCTTCCATACTTTCTGCAAGAGTTCCTCCATTTGCGGCGACTTTTCCGGCTGCTATAATCAAAATGAGACAACACAGTGCAGACAAAAAAATCGTGCCGCAGAGCATTGCTCTGCGGCACGTTGAAAACAAACGAAGCTTGTGTGCAAAGCCACCGACTTGTCATGCCCGGCATGGGAAGGGGCAGCTTTTGCATGTCTGATGGCTTTTTCAGGCTGACCCGCTCAAAGCGCCTCAACGGCGGCGCGAACCTCGTCCAACAGGGGAATGGAAACGGCTGCGCCGGGACGGGTAACGGAGATAGCGGAGGCCATGGACGCGTACTGCATGGCTGCCTGACGGTCCATGCCCTGCGCCAGACAACCGACAAAATACCCCATGAACGTATCCCCCGCGCCGGTCGTATCGACCGCCTGGACCGGATACGCGCACTGCCGGATCTCCACGCCGTCCTTCCAGCTGACGGAGCCTTCGGCCCCAAGCGTCAGCAGAATGCCGAGCGACGGGTAGCGCTGCTTGAGCGTCTCATAGCCCGCCTGCGGATCTTCGCAGCCCGCCATACGGGCGCATTCAATTTCGTTGACGACCAGCCAGTCAACTCCGCTCAGATCAACGTGCAGAATCTCCTCGGAGATGGGCGAAACATTCAGCACCACGCGCAGACCGCGCTGGACGGCGGCGCGCAGCATATAGGTTAGATTGGACATCTCATTCTGCATCAGCAGATAGTCGCCTGCGTCAAAATGGGAAAACACTTCGTCGATATCTTCAGGCGAAACGGCCATGTTCGACCCGCCATAGGTGAAGATGCAGTTCTGGCCGTTCGGCTCGACCTGGATAATGGCGTGGCCTTGTGGGATCTGCGTGCGCTTCAGATAGCGCAAATCAACGCCGCAGCTTGCAAGCAGGTCTGCTAGCTGTGCGCCCTCCGCACCGAGCAGGCCCGCGTGGTATAGCTTCTGTCCGCTGCGCGCCACGGCGATGGACTGGTTCAGTCCCTTGCCGCCCGCATTCTGCGTATAGCTTTTTGTGTGGATCGTCTCGCCAGCGCGGCAGAAATGGTCAACGGCATAGACATGATCGATATTCAGAGAACCAAAATTGACGACCTTCATCGAATGGACCTCCATATTTAAATTTACAGCATTCGCCTACTGATAGAATACCCGCTCTGCGCAGCAGTTGTCAAGCCTCACACAGACGAAAGCTGTCAGATTGATTCTTTACCCGAACTTGCTATAATCATGCTGAAGGCGAGGGGGAGCAAATGCTGAACTATCACATCACGACCGAAGCGGAAAAGAAGCTGATCGCAGGCTGGGCCTATCCCAGGGACTATGCAATTTATGATCTTCCGTCCTATGAGACGCAAAAAAGCGCGGATTTGGACTTACCAATCCGCAGAATCATTTCTATTCGTTTTATGACGGAGCAGAACTTATCGGGTTCATGAGTTTGCGTGAAGAGGCGTCGGCGCGCCGGTTCATCAGACGGCGTCCATCGGAGACGGCGTTTTCTATCACATGGTAAAAGGGGACTGCATATGACCACTGCAAAGGAACTCGCGCTGGGCGGAATGTTTACAGCGCTGGGCGTTGTGCTGCTGTGCCTTGGCGGTGTCGTCCCGCTGGCGCTGTACGCCTGTCCGATTTTGGCCTCGGCCGTGCTGCTGCCGGTACGGGAACGCTGCAGCAAACGCGTCGCGTGGAACTGCTACGCGGCAATCGCCATTCTGGGCACACTTCTCGGCCCTGACAAGGAGGCGTCCATGCTGTTTGTCTTTCTTGGCTATTATCCGCTCATCAAGCCAAAATTCGACACCATCCGCAGCCGCGCCCTGCGCCTGTCCGCGAAGCTTCTGCTGGCCATTTTGCCGTAGGAGCGGACTATTTGATTTTGCTGTTCGTTCTGCGCCTCGATGCCGTGACGCAGGAACTTGCCGAGACGGCCCCCGCGATTCTTTGGGCGACATGCGCGCTGGGACTGGCGCTGTTTCTCCTGTACGATCTGACGCTGTCCCGTCTGACAGTTCTGTACCGGCGCAGACGGCGGTAACGCCAACGCTCACCACGCGGTGCATGGCAGGGGGAGGCTTGGGTACGGTCGATTTTTGTTCGTTTTCAGCGTAAATTTTGGATGGTTCTGTATGCCGCAGCAAGCGCGTTATTCAATCTCAATATTTTTCACGCCATGCGCCAGAATGATATTGATCCGTTCGTTTCTGGAACGGTTGCTTTCTGCGGCAAGCCGGTCAAGTTCCGCCAGCGTATCCTCGCGGATGCGAACTGTAATAATCCGGTTTCCATCCTCGCCGCGTTTTTTTATAATCAATGGTTCACTGTTCATATCTCTGCTCCTGTTCGTCAGCCTGCCGAGTTGCCCTGCGCTGAACCGATAGTCCCGAATCAATTTTGTTATATTGCAAAAAGCCTTTCTGTTTCATTGTTTCCCTATGGACGGTCAAAACAGATTATACGCCAAGCTGACTCCTTTAAGCCGCAAAAATCTCCCCTTGCCGCATGGTAAGGAGAGATGGATCGTTGCGAAACAATAGGCAGATAAAATCTATACATTCGTTTTAGGGTTATCCGTTCTGTTTAAAAGGTAATCAACAGAAACACCATGAAAATCAGCCAGACGGATCAGCACAGCTGTTGGAATATCGACATCACCGCGCTCATAATTGCTGTAAATTCGCTGGCTGCACATTAGAATCTGCCCCATTTCCCGCTGGGTCAGATCCTTATCCTCCCGCAGTGCCCGAATCCGTTCGTACATTCCATCGCCCTCAACTTTCTGGATGGATTATAGACGAGGCCATGATTTGATGTTTATTTTTAGCGAATAATTCGCTAAAATATAGGTAAATCATAAACGGGGCGTGGGATAAAAACGGGGCGTGGGATAAATGCACAGTAACGACAGGGCATGAAAAAAATTTTCATGCGTGAGCACTGCACCACGAAAATGCGCAAATGCCGGTGCATGAAGTTTTTGTGCATCATTTCCGTTGCCCCGCAGGGGCGAGGAAATGGCACATTTCTTGTTTTTGCTATGCTTTTGCATAGCAAAAAAAACTCCCCTGCTTTGCAGCAGAGGAGTTTTTGATCGGAGAAATTACGCCTTGCCGGCGCAGCCGAGGACGTCAACGAGTTTGTGGCGGACGAGTTCCTTGATGTTGGCACGAGCGGGCTTGAGATACTCGCGCGGGTCGAACTTGTCAGGATGCTCGTTGAAGAACTGACGGATGGTGCCAGTCATGGCCAGACGCAGGTCGGAGTCGATGTTGATCTTGCAGACGGAAAGCTTTGCGGCCTCACGCAGCTGATCCTCGGGAACACCGATGGCGTTGGGCATCTTGCCGCCGTTGTCGTTGATCATCTTGACGTATTCCTGCGGCACGGAAGACGAGCCGTGCAGCACGATCGGGAAGCCGGGCAGACGCTTGAAACTTCCTTCAGAACGTCGAAGCGGAGGGGAGGCGGGACGAGAATGCCCTGCTCGTTGCGGGTGCACTGCTCGGGCTTGAACTTGTATGCGCCGTGGCTCGTGCCGATGGCGATGGCCAGAGAGTCGCAGCCGGTCTTGGAGACGAACTCTTCGACCTCTTCCGGACGGGTGTAGGAAGCCTCGTGTGCGGCGACCTTCACTTCGTCTTCGATGCCGGCCAGCGTGCCGAGTTCCGCCTCGACGACGACACCGTGGTCATGTGCGTACTCAACGACCTTCTTGGTGATCTCGATGTTCTCTGCGAACGGCTTGGAGGAAGCGTCGATCATAACGGAGGTAAAGCCGCCGTCGATGCAGGCCTTGCAGGTCTCGAAGTCGGGGCCGTGGTCCAGATGCAGCGCGATGGGAATGTCCGGGCAGCAGATGACGGCCGCCTCGACCAGCTTGACCAGATAGTTGTGGTTCGCGTAAGCGCGGGCACCCTTGGAAACCTGGAGGATAACGGGAGCGTGCTCTTCCTGGCAGGCCTCAGTGATGCCCTGAACGATTTCCATGTTGTTGACGTTGAAAGCACCGATGGCGTAGCCGCCGTCGTAGGCTTTCTTGAACATTTCGGTAGAAGTAACCAGAGGCATAATGACATCTCCTTAGTTTATTCATATTCCACGAAGAATTCTAGCAAATTTCAGTTATTTTTGCAATAGACGAATTTACAATTTCCGCGTGATGTGATATATTTTGTTTTGTTCAACATACTCTAATACGCATATGGAGGTAATTTATTATGTCTGAAGCTTTGAAGGGCGCTCTGATCATCGGCCAGTCCGGCGGACCGTCCTCTGTCATCAATTCCAGCGCCTACGGCTGCATCCGCACTGCGCTCGACGCAGACTGCATCACAAAGGTCTACGGCGCGTACCACGGCATCAAGGGCGTTCTGAACGACGAACTGCTGTGCATGGACGAGGAAGACCGCGCAGAACTCGATCGCCTGCCCTATACGCCTTCTTCCGCGCTCGGCTCCTGCCGCTATAAGATTGCCGACCCCGACGTCGACGACACTGACTACAAGCGCATTCTCGAAATCTTCAAGAAGTACGACGTGCGTTATTTCTGCTACAACGGCGGCAACGACTCCATGGACACCTGCAACAAGATCTCCAAGTATATGAACAAGGTCGGCTACGAGTGCCGCGTCATGGGCGTGCCCAAGACCATCGACAACGACCTGTTCGGCACCGACCACTGCCCCGGCTACGCGTCCGCGGCCAAGTATATCGCCACGTCCATCATGGAAGTCTCTCGTGACGCGCACGTCTATGACACCGGCATGATCACCATCATTGAGTGCATGGGCCGTCACGCAGGCTGGCTGACCGCTGCCGCTGCACTTGCCAACGAGGCAGAGCCCTGCTGTGACTTCATCTACCTGCCCGAGGTCGATTTCGACATGGACAAGTTTGTCGCCGACGTCTCCAAGCGCTATGAGGAGAAGAAGAACTGCATCGTCGCCGTCTCCGAGGGCGTGCACTACGCCGATGGTCGCTTCGTCTCCGAGGCAAAAACCGCCGCGACCGACGGTTTCGGCCATGCCCAGCTGGGCGGTCTGGCTGCAACGCTGGCCGGCATCATGAAAGAGCGCACCGGTGCGAAGGTCCGCGGCATCGAACTCAGCCTGCTGCAGCGCTGCGCTGCGCACTGCGCTTCCGGCACCGACATTGAAGAAGCGTTCATGTCCGGCAAGACTGCTGTCGAGCAGATGGTCGCCGGTCAGACGGACAAGATGGTCGGCTTTGCGTGCGACCGCACGAACGGCTACACCTGCAAGGCCAAGCTGTTTGATCTCTCCGACGTTGCCAACTTCGAGAAGAAGTTCCCAGCCGAGTGGATCACGCCGGAGGGCAACAACGTGACGGAAGATTTTATCAAGTACGCCATGCCGCTGATCCAGGGCGAAACGAAGCTTGAGAAGGTCAACGGTCTGCCCCGCTTTGCAAGACTGAAGAAGGTCTTCGCAAAATAATTGCACGAACTGCACGCCGCCGCGCCCCATCCGGGGCGCGGCGGGTTCTATCATCAAAAGAATATGCTGGAGAAATGCCGTATTCAGGCCAGCTATGGCGGGGATATGCTGTTCCTTGCAGCCGATGACCAGCTTCTTTTCGGGATGCGGGATTCGATTCCGCGGTTAAAAAACCTGCGCCTTTCGCAGCGGTCCATCTCGCAAAGTTATGAAGTTCATGAGAGGTCTGCGGCAATATGAAATTTCCCCAAAAAGAAAAAATAAGCATTTCGGACTTCGCATTGAGAATGAGTTGCACGACAAACTGCATTATAATTCCCAATATGACGGGCGTTCGGCGAAAGGAAAGTCATTTATCTGAGCTGGCAGCGGAGCAAGCAGTTTGAACGGGAGTATGGGAAGAGCAAACTGCAGGACTAACAAAAAAGTGCGCAGAGGCTTTTCTTCTGCGTGCTTTTTGTGTATAATAAAAACTCCGGAGGTGAACAGGTATGTATCAGGCGTTATACCGCAAATACCGGCCGCAGACGTTTTCGGATGTCGTCGGGCAGAAGAGCGTGACCGACACGTTGCGTTCGCAACTGGAGACGGGCAAACTCAGCCATGCGTATCTGTTTACCGGTACGCGCGGCACCGGCAAGACGTCCTGCGCCAAGATTCTGGCCAAGGCCGTCAACTGTGAAAATCCGAACCATGGCGACCCCTGTGGGCTGTGCCCGTCATGCCGCGCCATCGACGAGGGCAGCTGTATGGATGTGCTGGAGATCGACGCGGCATCCAACAACGGCGTCGATTCCGTCCGCGTTCTGCGTGACGACGCAATTTACACGCCCGGCACGGTCAAAAAGCGCGTGTACATCATCGACGAGGTACACATGCTGTCGACCGCGGCGTTCAACGCGCTGCTGAAAATTATCGAAGAGCCGCCGGAGCATCTGGTGTTCATTCTGGCGACGACCGAACTGCAGAAGGTTCCCGCGACGATTTTGTCCCGTTGCCAGCGGTTTGCGTTCAAGCGTCTGCGGCCCGATGAAATTGCCTCCCGGCTGAACTTCATCGCCTATCAGGAGCATATCGAAATTGAGCCTGAGGCTGTGAATCTGCTGGCCCGGCTGGCTGACGGCGGCATGCGCGACGGCGTGAGCCTGCTCGACCAGTGCGCGTCGGCGGCAACGGTCCCGTGACGCTCGAAAGCGTCTATGCGTCTCTCGGCCTCGCGGGCGAAAAACGCACAGCGGAGTTGATGCAGGCCATTGCGGAACAGGACACAGCGAAGGCGCTGACAATTTTTTCTGTGCTTTATTCTGCGGGAAAGGACGTGGGCGCTCTGCTGGGCGAGATGTGTGCGCTCTGCCGCGACCTTCTCGTGCTGCGCACGGCCCCGAAGAGCGGGCTTTCCATGCTCTCCGGCATTGCAACGGAGCAGCAGGCGCTGGCGCTGCAAACGGTCTTCTCTCCAGGCGAGTTGATGCGCGTGCTGACCGAGACGCAGAAGACACGCGCCTCGTTCGGCAAGAATACAGATGTCCGTGTGGCGGCGGAACTGCTTCTGATGCAGCTGTGCGAGCCGTCTTTGCGGCTGGATGCGCAGGCGCTCGATGCGCGCATTTCGCGCGTGGAGGAGCAGCTGGCCTCCGGTGCTCTGGTAAAAAGTGCACCGAAAACCAGCGGCAGCGAAGCGGATTTTGACGACGACCGACCGCCCTTCCCGGACGATGCTGACGATCCAGAACGCGGAAGTGTGGAACCTTTGTCCCCACAGAAGCAGGCGCAGCCGCCCTGCTGCACCGCAGCCCGAGACACCCGCAGGCTTCTGGCCTGCGCTGTCTGAAAAGCTGCGCGCGGCGCTTCCTGCTAAGATCAGCGGTTTTTTTGCTGTGAACGGCCCAATCCACCCCTGTTTTGCAGGGAGAAGTGCTTATCATGGCGGCGGATTCAGATTTTGTGCTGGATCTGGTTAAAAAAACGCCTGATACGGAGGCACTTGTCCGGGAAAAGGCGTCGGCAATATTGGGAAAACCGGTTTCGGTGCGCTTTGCACTCAAAAACCGGCTTTCACGGCTGGGAGACGACCCGATGGACGCGCTTGTTCAGTTTGGACAGCAGCACAGCGACATTTTTACGATCAAATAATTTATTTACGATAGAAGGAGAACAAACATGGCAAAAGGCGGATATCGCGGCGGGATGCCGATGGGCGGCATGAATCAGATGCAGATGATGAAGCAGGCCCAGAAAATGCAGGAGAACCTCATGAAGATGCAGGAGGAACTGCAGGCAAAGGAATATGAAGCAACGGCGGGCGGCGGTGTGATCACAGCCGTATGTGGCGGCAACCGCGAACTCAAGTCTATCACCATCGACCCCGAGGCAGTCGATCCGGATGATGTCGAAATGCTGCAGGATATGATCGTCGCGGCGGTCAACGAGGCCATGCGCAAGGCCGAGGCTGACCAGTCTGCGAACATGGCCAAGCTGACGGGCGGCCTGAATTTAGGCGGCCTGTTCTAATGCGCGCGTTCCCCGCCGCACTCGAGCGGCTGACCGAACAATTTGCGCGCCTGCCCGGCATCGGTATGAAGTCGGCGCAGCGTCTGGCATTTTATGTGTTGTCGCTGCCGAAGGACGAGGCGCAGAGCTTTGCACAGGCCATTCTGGACGCGAAGGACAGCGTCCGTCTCTGCCCGGTCTGCCAGAACCTGACCGATCAGGAACTGTGTGCGATCTGCGCTGACCCCGAGCGTGACCACGGCCTTATCTGCGTTGTGGCGGAGCCAAAGGATGTGATCGCCATGGAGCGGGCACGGGAATACCACGGCGTGTACCATGTGCTGCATGGCGTCATTTCGCCCCTGAGCCACGTCGGGCCGGATGATCTGCGCATCCGGGAACTGCTGGCCCGTGTATCAGACGGGGCTGTGCGCGAAGTCATCATGGCCACGAACCCGGATACCGAGGGCGAGGCCACGGCCATGTATCTGTCGCGTCTGCTGCGTCCGATGGGCGTAAAGGTCACGCGTCTGGCCTACGGCATCCCGGTAGGGAGCCAGCTGGAATACGCCGACGAGGTGACGCTTCTGCGTGCGCTGGAGGGCCGGCAGGAAATATAAGATGAAAAACCGCCCGGAAGGGCGGTTTTTGTGATTACCTATGTGGGGCTATCGTGCTTCCGGCAGCCCTATCTTTTTCCGCCTTGTCGGAGAAGATAGGGGAGAAAAAGGAGCGGTGAACTGCGGTTGGCACATGCTGCGGGTACAGGTTCAGGCAAGTCCTGTTTTCGGTTGTTATAAAGGCACAAGTGTCCCCGCCAGATGCTAAGGTACACACTGCCTGCCGCTTGCCCCCTCAGTCTCTGCTTCGCGCTGACAACTCCCCGCATTTAACGGCGGTTCGTTCCGTCGAGGCCGTTCCTGACGATCCTGCGGCAGACAGCCTTGACCGCGCCGATGCAGGCGCAGACCCCTCCGGCGACCAGTACAGATGTAAGAAGTTCCATTCTGATGTCTCCTTTATTCCTCGCGGCTCAGCCGCTCCATGATCTGCGGCAGCGCATCCGGCAGCTGCGCAAGCACCGCGCAGGCCGCGCTGCGCGCGTCCGCTTCGTTCAATCCCAGCGTCTGCTGCATGCGGCCGCGCAGGAGCGAACAGCAGGCTGCATAGCGCTCCGCCTGCGCCCGTCCCTCCGGTGTTAAAAACACTGTGCCGTATTTTTTTCTTTTCTGCAAGTCCTGCTGCGCACAGGGTTTTCGATCATGGAATGCACGCTCGGCTTCGTCACGTGCAGCTGCCCGGCGATGTCCATGCACCGCGCGCCGGCGTCATTCTGGCAGAGATCCAGCAGCGCCAGCAGATATTTGATTGCAGACGGCGTCAGAGTTCTCTGCTCGTCAGCCATGCCGCAGCCTCCCGGTTTGTGAGAATTTGGTTAGTCGCCTCTAACCGCTTGATAGTTTAACATATCTAACCTCTCCCGTCAAGTGTTTTCTGCATGTTCTTCTAATCCGGATCTTCACGCCGCCGCTGGCAGATAAAAAATGCGGGTACCCGGTTTTACACCGGGCACCCGCTATTTTGCCGCCGCGTCCGTCTGGCGGGCAGCATTTTATATTCTGATTTACTGATCCTCTTCAGGCTCTTCGTCTTCCATGTCGAACTCCAACTCTTCGCCGCAGTTCGGGCAGGTCGTTGCGCCCTCGTCGAGCATTTCCTCGTCGATGGTGATCACTTCTCCGCAGGTCGGGCACTTGACCTCGTAGAGCGTTTCGTGCTGCCGAAGTCGTACTCGTCCTGATCGTCGTCCTCGTCGGCGTCTTCGTAGTCATCATCCTCGTCGTAATCATCGTCATACTCGTCATCATCGTCGTCCATCAGGTAATCGTCGATGTTGTCGAGATCCTCTTCGATGCAGTCGAGTTCATCGGAAATGCAGTCCACGACTTCTTCCAGATCGGAAACATTCTCAGCCACGTCCTGAAGCATACTGATGATCTCAGAGATCAGTTTGCCCTCGTTAGTTTCGGTGTCGAGCTTCATGCCCTCCATCAGGCCCTTTGAGATATGCGGATTTTTCAGAAAGCGTCATCGTAAAATCTCCTTTCCGGCGGTTTGCCTTTCGCTGACGTTTGGATTAACCCTTGACTCGGCCCAGATATTCGCCCGTGCGGGTGTCGATCTGAATCTTGTTCTCCCTCGTTGATGAACAGAGGAACCTTGATTTCCGCGCCCGTCTCGACGGTCGCGGGCTTGGTGACGTTGGTGGCGGTGTCGCCCTTGACGCCCGGATCGGCCTTGGTAACGGTCAGCTCGACGAAGTTCGGCGTCTCGACGCTGAAGACGTTGCCCTTTGTAGCTCAGGAGCTTGACCGGGGTGTTTTCCTTGATGAACTTGAAGGAGTCGTCGAGCATGTCCTTGCTGACGGGGGACCATGTCATACGTCTCCTGATCCATGAAGTAGTACAGATCGCCGTCGTTGTAGCTGTACTCATAATCCTTGCGCTCAATGAAAGCCTCTTCAAACTTTGCAGTCGGGTTGAAAGAGGTCTCGGTCACGGCGCCGGTCACGACGTTCTTCATCTTCGTGCGGACGAATGCAGCGCCCTTGCCGGGCTTGACGTGCTGGAATTCCACGACCTGCATAATCTTGCCGTCCATCTCAAATGTTTTACCGTTTCTGAAATCGCCAGCGGTAATAGTAGCCATAAAAATATTCCTCCAAACGTGTAGAATACACCAACAAATAAAATAGCTTTTTGATTTTACACTATTTTGCTCGGCTTTTCAAGATATTTTATAAAATAATCAAATTTTTCGGGCTCTTCGTCAGAATTTCGCAGCCGTTTTCGGTGAGCACCGTCACGTCTTCGATGCGCACGCCGAATTCGTCCGGAATATAGATGCCCGGCTCCGCCGATACGACCGCGCCAGCGGGCATGGGCTTGTCATTGCGCATATTGGCATACGGGCCCTCGTGGATGAGAAGGCCGAGACTGTGGCCGTAGCTATGGCCGAACAGACCCTCAAAGCCTGCGGCGTTGATCACATTCCGTGCGGCTGCGTCCATCTCCTTGCCGGTGACGCCTGCCTTTGTCGCGGCGATGCCCGCCAGCTGCGCCTCAAGCACGGTATGATAGACCTTGTCCATCTTCTCGGACACATAGCCCAGCGCGATCGTGCGGGTCATATCGGAGCAGTAGCCATGGTACAGGCAGCCGAAGTCCATGGTGACGAAGTCGCCGTACTGCAGAACGCGCTCGGACGGAACGCCGTGCGGCAGGCTGGTGTTGGGACCGGAGACGGTGATGGGGTCGAACGACGGGCCCTCGGACCGCCGTTTTATAGAGTCCGGTAGATGAGTTCCGCGCACAACTCCTTTTCCGTCATGCCCGGATGGATGACGTTCAGCAGATCGTCGAAGGTGCGGTCGGTGATCTCCTGCGCCTTTTTCATAATTCGATCTCCCACGGCTCCTTGCTTGCGCGCGGGGCGTTGATCTCTGCGGCGTAGGGATGCAGGACGGCGTTCAGCTTCGTGTTGTAGAGCGTATACTCCTCTACGGTCAGCGTATCGTCCTCAAAGCCGATGGTCTTGACAGTATTGTCGAAATGGCCTCGTTGATCAGCTTTGATGTCGGGTGAACCGTATCGACCATCTTCACGGCAAAGCCCGGCAGGTTTTTCTGTGCCGACTCAATATAGCGGAAGTCGGTGAAGTAATAGCTCTGCGTTTTGCAGATGACGGCGACGCCCTCTGCGATGCAGTATTCCGCGGCATACTGCCGGTTGTGCTTCGAGGTCAGCAGCAGCGCGTCAACCTCACCCTTCGAGATGAGGTTCTGATACTTTTCAATGTTTTTCATGTTGGATCTTCCTTCTTCCTATTGCAATGAACGGCAGCTCGGCAATATGCCGCAGCTTCAGCCATATGGTATGATTGTGAATCGCAGAAACCAGAACCGACTGCACCCCCGCGCAGTTCGCACCCATTCGGCCTTCATGCGGTACTGGAAAACGTCAAACTGCAGGGTACCGACGACGCCGACGATGACCTCCTCCATGCCGGTATCCGGCACCTTTGAAGATCTGGATGGCGCCCTCCTGCGCGATCTGCTCGGTGCCCTTGAGGAACTGCTTGCGCTTCATGGAATCCTTGGCGCTGACGCGCGCGAAGTGCTCCGGCGCAAGGTCGGGATGCCGCCGAATTTGAACTTCTTGCCCGGCACGGTGATGGTGTCGCCGATAGAGAAAATGCCGGGGTCGAACACGCCAATGATATCGCCTGCGTAAGCCTCGTCTACGATCTCTCGTTCGGATGCCATAAGCTGCTGCGGCTGCGACAGGCGCATTTTCTTGCCGCTCTGGACGTGATAATATTCTGCGTCGCGCTGGAACTTGCCGGAGCAGATGCGCATGAAGGCCAGCCGGTCCCGGTGGGCTTTGTTCATGTTCGCCTGGATCTTGAACACGAACGCAGAGAAATCGGGGCTGAACGTGTCGATCACGCCGCAGTCGGCTTCGCGCGGCAGCGGGCTCGGGGTCATGCGCAGAAACTCCTCCAGAAGGGCTCCACGCCGAAGTTCGTCAGCGCAGAGCCGAAGAATACGGGGGACAGGCGGCCCGCACGGACCTCCTCGAGCTCAAATTCGCGGCCTGCGCCGAGCAGCTCTACATCGTCGATCAGCTGCTGGTGGCGGCGTTCGCCGATGAGGTGCGCGACCTGCGGGTCATACAGATCGACCTCCATCTTGTCCGCGCGGTTCTTGCCGGACACGCCGGAGAAGAAGATCAGCTGGCTGGAACGGCGGTCGTATACGCCCTGGAACTCCCGGCCGGAGCCCATGGGCCAGTTGCAGGCATACGTCTCGATGCCGAGTTCGTTTTCCAACTCGTCCAGCAGTTCAAACGGGTCGCGGGCCTCGCGGTCCATTTTGTTGATAAAGGTAAAGAATCGGGATATGGCGCATGGCGCAGACCTTGAACAGCTTCCGGGTCTGCGGCTCGACGCCTTTGGCCCCGTCGATGACCATGACGGCGGAGTCCGCGGCCATGAGCGTGCGGTAGGTGTCCTCGGAAAAGTCCTGATGGCCCGGCGTGTCCAGAATGTTGATGCAGAAGCCCTCATACTGGAACTGCATGACCGACGACGTGACCGAGATGCCTCTCTGCTTCTCAATCTCCATCCAGTCGGAGACGGCGGCGCGGGAGTTTTTCTTGCCCTTGACCGCGCCTGCCTGCGCAATGGCGCCGCCGTAGAGCAGGAATTTTTCGGTCAGGGTGGTGCGGGTGTTCTCGCCGGGAACCTCGACAGCGATGTGGCTGAACCAGCTGTTCGCCTTCGCTCCGTGCCAGTGCTTGACCTCTGCCGGGATGGTGATGACCATGCCGGGCGTCAGGCTCACGGCGGGTTTGCCCTCCTCCTGATACCAGCCTTCCCCGGCTGTGCAGATCAGCAGCTGTCCGCCGCCCTTGCTTGCATGATGAATGTGCCAGTTGTTCCGGCAACCGGGCTCAAAGGTCACGTTCGCCAGAAACACGGGGCAGGCACCGGGGACAGTCAGCGGCTTCAGATAGGACTGCCCGATAAAATACTGTGCATACGCGTCGTTCGGCGCACCGATTCCAAATACATCCTGTTTCTCAAATGCTTCTCTGCCTGCCATGTTCATATGATACTCCCTTCATGCCCAGCAGACGCTGCCTGCCGGGCGGTTTCTTACGATTTGTCTATCATACTGCACAGCCGCCGTTTCTGCAAGGAAAAAGCAAAACGGCAGATCGCTTCTTCAGTTTCTGTGCAGCAATGGGCAGGCTTACCCCTCGAACTGGCTGTGGTACAGGTTGGCGTAGAAGCCGTTTTGCGCGTGTCGATGGAAGACGTTGCTTCGTCCAGAATCAGCATCGGCGGCAGTTCACCGTTTTCGCCGCCCAGCATCACGCGGGCAATGCAGAGCAGCTGCTTCTGTCCCTGCGAGATGTTGCCGCCGTTTTCGGTGATAACCGTGTCGTAGCCGTCGGGCAGGCGGCGGATGAAGCTGTGCGCGTGGGCGGCCTTCGCGGCGGCAATAACGTCCTCTTCCGACGCGTCGGGGCGGCCGTAGGCGATGTTGTCGCGAATCGTGCCCGCCTTCAGCCAAGTGTCCTGCAAGACCATGCCGAAGCTCTTGCGCAGGGAGTGGCGTGTCGCGTCGCGGATCTCCGTGCCGTCGACAAGAATCGCACCGCTGTTTACGTCGTAGAAACGCATCAGCAGGTTAATCATGGTCGTTTTGCCGCAGCCGGTCGGGCCGACGATGGCAATGCGCTGACCGGGCTTGACGTGCAGGTTGAAGCCCTCAATCAGCGGGCGATCAGGCACATAGCGGAAGCAGACGTCTTTGAGGT